>Ga0307380_10010547_pt1 | contig 11632 bp, 7 predicted proteins | sample UN3MG_FD_202239 | JGI IMG/M metagenome (GOLD analysis project Ga0307380, IMG submission 202239) | Soil microbial communities from Risofladan, Vaasa, Finland - UN-3 | ecosystem: Environmental > Terrestrial > Soil > Coastal area > Acid sulfate soil | place: Finland: Risofladan, Vaasa | collected... | reverse complement strand
GTGCCGGACCGTAGCGTTCGCTTCCTGAATCCTTGCACTGGGCCCGTCGCACGGCGCGTCCGACAGCACGTCTGCCCGCTGGGCGCCTCCGCGACCGGTCAGGGTGATGGCCTTCATGCCGGTCTGACGGGCCGCCGCGGTCGCCGGGCGCATCAGCCCCGCCCGGACAGCGCCGCGAGCGTCGCGGCATACCCGGCGGGCGTGCCGACGTCATACGCCCGGCCGCGAACCCGAACAAGATAGTAGTCCTGCGGGTGACCTTTCAACAGGCTCAACTGGGCGTCGGCAAGCTGGACCTCTCGGCCGGGCTTACACTCGTCCGGAATCAGGCCCTCAAGGCAATCGAAGATTTCCTGGGTGAAGACGTAGATCCCGTTGTGGGCCAGGAAGCGGTCGGTCTCCAGACCGGGCGTCGCCAGCCGCGACCTGGCGGTGGCAAGGTCCGGCTTCTCGACGAAATCAGTGCATCGGTAGATGTCGCCCTGCACGGGCGCGCCCGCGGCCACCCCCACGCGCGGCAGCTCGTCCGGCCCGACCGGCTGCATGCCGACCATGGCCGCCCCGCCCACGGACGCGAAGGCCTCCGCGACCTGCTCGGTACAGCTCCCCTGGCCGTCGTCGGGCAGGTGCACGTGATCGCCCAGCATGAGCATGAACGGCCCGCCGCCCACGAAGCCCCTCGCCAGCCAGACCGCATGTCCGAAGCCCAGCGGCTGCGCCTGGACGATGAATTCAATCTGGTTCGGCAGATCCGAGAGGTTTGCCTCCCCGGCGGCCTGGACGTATTCGCGCAGCATCCGCTCGTGATTCGGCGAGACGACAATCGCGGCCTGGCCGATTCCCGCCGACGCCGCCTCTGCCAGTATGTGGTGCAAAACCGGCAGGACGCGCCCACGGCGGCCAACCAGCGGCAGCATCGCCTTCGGGACGACGTCGCTCAGCGGCCGCATCCGCTTGCCCAGTCCCGCGACGGTGATGACCGCCTTGTCAATCGTTCGGTTCATGGAAACCCAATGCGTCGAATCCGGTCGTATTCAGCCCCCGGTCCCTCGCGACCGGGGGCATACTGCCCGATCAACACCGATCCCGGTCCCGTAGGGACCGTGCGCCATATACTACAGGCGGCGCCCCCCCAGTTTCCCCCACTTCTTCGGGAGCATCGCGTCCGCCACGCGAGCCCGCAAACCGTACGCGTCAGTCGCCCGCCTCCAAGACCGCCAGGAAAGCCTTCTGGGGTATCTCCACGTTGCCGACCATCTTCATCCGCCTCTTGCCGGCCTTCTGCTTCTCGAGGAGCTTGCGCTTTCGCGTGACGTCGCCGCCGTAGCACTTGGCCGTCACGTTCTTGCCGACGGCCTTGATCGTCTCGCGGGCAATCACGCGCGAGCCTATCGCCGCCTGCAACGGAATCTCAAACAGGTGCCGGGAAATCTCCTTCCGCAGCCTCTGGATGATGGCCCGGCCGCGAGCCTCCGCCCTGGAGCGGTGCACGATCAGCGACAGGGCATCGACCTTCTGATTGTTCACCAGGATATCGACCTTCACCAGCTCGTCGGCCCGAAAACCGACCAGTTCGTAGTCCATCGTGCCGTAGCCGCGAGTGGCGCTCTTGAGCTTGTCGTAGAAGTCGTAGATGATCTCCGAGAGCGGGAACTCATACGTCAGTATGACGCGGTCGGCGGAGAGGTATTCCGTTTCCTTGTAGACGCCGCGGCGGTCCTCGGCGAGCTTCATGATCGCGCCGATGGACTCCGCCGGCACGATGACCTCGACGCGGACGACCGGCTCGCGAATCTCCTCGATCTGCATCGGCTCCGGCAGATCGCCGGCCGAATCGACCTCGACGGCCCGGCCGTCGCGCCGGAGCACCTCGTACGGCACGGTCGGGGCCGTCTGGACCACCTCGATGCCGTGCTCGCGCTCCAGCCGCTCCTGCACGATCTCCATGTGCAGCAGGCCGAGGAACCCGCAGCGAAAGCCGAACCCCAACGCGTCGGAGTTGATCGGCTGGAAGATCAGCGCCGCATCGTTGAGCTGGAGCTTCTCCAGGGCCTCGCGAAGCCGGGGAAACTCGGTCGATGGCCCGGCGTAGAAGTCCGAGAAGACCATGTGTTGGGGCGGGCGGTAGCCGCTCAGGGCCTCGGCGGCCGGCCGGGAGGCCAGCGTGACCGTGTCCCCCACGTGGACCGACGCGACCGAGCGGATGGCCGCGATGAGATAGCCCACCTCCCCGGCCTGGAGCCTCTGCACGGGCACAGGGGCCGGGCGGAACTTGCCCAGCTCGGCGATCTGATGCACTTCGCCGACGCCCATCATGCGGATCTTGTCGCCCACGCTCAGGCGTCCGTCGAACATCCTCACGTACACGATGACGCCGCGGTAGTCGTCGTATTCGCTGTCGAAGACAAGCGCCCGGGTGGGCGCGTCGGCGTCGCCGGCCGGCGGGGGGAGCTGGCGGACCACGGCGTCCATCATCTCCGCGACGCCCTGGCCCGTCTTGGCGGAGACGAACAGGCAGTCCTCAGCCGGCGTGCCGAGCAGGTGCTCGACCTGCATGGCGGTGTCTTCCGGCCGGGCGGTCGGCAGGTCGATCTTGTTGATGACCGGCACCATCGCCAACTTCCCGCGCTGGGCCAGGTGGGCGTTGGCGACGGTCTGGGCCTCCACGCCCTGGGCGGCGTCCACCACCAGCAGAGCGCCGTCGCAGGCGGCCAGCGCCCGGCTGACCTCGTAGCTGAAGTCCACGTGCCCCGGCGTGTCGATCAGGTTGAGCATGTACGTCTTCCCGTCCAGCTCGTGCTCGATAGTGACGGCGGAGGACTTGATCGTGATGCCCCGCTCGCGCTCCAGGTCCATGTCGTCGAGGAGCTGGTCGCGGAACTGGCGCTGCGAGATGGCCCCGGCGCGCACGAGCATGCGATCGGCCAGCGTGCTCTTGCCGTGGTCGATGTGAGCGATGATGCTGAAGTTGCGGATGAGGCTGGGGTCCATCCAACAGATTGTAGCGGCCGGCCCACAACTGGCAAGGCCAACACACGGGGGCGAGAGCAGGCGAGGCGCAATCTCACCTCGCTTGCCGAATGAGCTGACGCGCCGTCGCCACCATGCCCTTGACGATGAGCTTGCAGGCGCGGCGTGCGGTCTCGACGCTCGCGGTGCCACGCGGGTCCTGGCCGCGAACGCCGACGAGCTCCTCATCATCCCGCCCGTGGTAAACGGTCATGTCCACACAGTCCGGCCGCAGGTACATCAGGTAGCTCGTCTCCCACAGGGCCGCGTGGTCGCCGCCGACGATCTTGCGGTTCTCGGGGCGGTGGAAGTGGAACTCGATGCCGCAATACGCCCGCGTGCCAGCGAATCGCTTGGCGCGATGGAAACGGCGGATCGCCGCGTCGGCCCACCTCTTCAACGGGTAGTGGCCGCTGAGCAGCACCACCGCCCTAAAGCCCAGCGTGTTCATCTGCACCAGCACGTGGTGGATCAGCCGGATGTAGAACTCAACCTGGTCGCGCTCCGCGATGCCGAAGTGTTTCGTCGTGAAGTTGGCGTGCGGCAGGCAGTAGCCGGCGGCGATTCGCTCGTCCTCGTCGTGGCTGGCCTCCATCAGGGCGACGGTCCGCGGCTCGCCGAACCACACCGGCGGCATGGCGAACCCGCCGCTGGCGGCGGCCGCAAGCTTGCACAACTCCCCGGCCTTCAGCGCGTCGTTGCCGACGGCCAGGTGCTCGCCATGCCATTCCAGCCCGCCCAGCGGCACAAACGCGGCCGGGCATTTCCGCCGCCGCGAGACGATCTCGTGCGGAAGCATCTCCTCGTAACGCACCTTCTCCATCGCGATTCTCCCAAGTGGTCAGCACAAGAAGACTACACGACAAGCTCGCCAGGCGAAATGCCCGGCAAACGAAGTGCTCAAGTAATCAACTCAAACTGACCGCTTTCAGGCCCGAAGGGCCGGGCCGACGATAGCCGGGGGCGGAAGCCGCCCCCGGTTGGCAAGCAGTTACGGTTGGAGCCCCAGAGGGGCGATCGAACCGCTCCATGTCGCTGAGCTCATGCTGGAATCTCGATCGCCCCTACGGGGCTCCACTCCCAACGGGCCCGCTACCGTGGGCTTCCGCCCACGGCTATCATCGCAGACCCCTTCGGGGCCAGAGCGAACCGGTCACTTTGAGTAATCAAGTACCCAAGCACCGAAGCAGTCACGTGCTCCGACGGGCAGGCCCGGCTGCACGACCGATTGGCCAGTTGACCGGCTATCCCCCACCCCTTCCTGGGGTGGCCTTGGTCAGCGCTTCGAACAGCTCCGCCTTGGTGTACTTCGTCGTGAGATAGATGGGTTGTCCACCCTTGGGCGGGTAGATCACGGTGAGGGGAACAGCGGCCTTGAGCTCGTTCAGCCGACTCTGCGCGGGGCCGGGATTGGTCGTGTCCGCCTTCATCGCCAGGACTTTCATCTGCTTGAGGCGTTTGTCGACCTCCGGGTCCGTGTAGACCATCCTGTCGATCCACTTGCAGCTCAGGCAGGTGTCGGCCGTGAACTTGACGAGGACGACACGGCCGTTCTCCGTCGCGGCGGCGATTCGGGCCGGGTCGTAGTCCTTGAACTCGACGGCCAGCGGCGACGGGGGCGTGAGCATCCAGACGCCCGCCCCGATCGCCAGCGCGGCCGCTAGCCCGCGGACCACAAGCTTCGTTTTCAGTGACGCGTCGTAGCGAACCCAACTGCCCCACATCCACAGGGCGAACACCAGCACGATGGCGTAGCCTGCCGTCCATCCGAACCGCTCGAGCGTGCTGAAAAGCCAGACCGCCACGCCCAGCAGCGCGAAGCCGGTAGCCTGCTTGAGAATCTCCATCCACCGCCCTGGCTTGGGCAGGTGGTCGACGAGCTTGGGGAACGCTGCCAGCAGCGCGTGCGGCGCAGCCATCCCCACGCCCATCATCGCGAACGCCAGCGTGCCGACGGCGAGCGGCTGGCCCTGCGCCCAGCCCAGCGCCAGCACCAGGAAGCCGAAGCTGCACGGGGTGGCCAGAATCGCCAACATCAGCCCCATGCCGCCGGCGGCCAGGTGCCCGCCGCCCCCGGTGAGCCGGCCTTCCGCTGCGGCCACCTTTGACGGAACCGTGACGTTGACCAAGCCAAAGAAGTACGCCGCGACCGCCACAACGAACAGCGCCAGCGCCGTTCGCACCCACGGGACCTGGAACTGCTCCGACCAGTTCAGCGCGTTGCCGGTCGCGAGCTTCACGACGATGTTGGCTGCCGCCACGAGCAGAAAGAACACCAGGATGCCGCCGGCAAAGGCCAGCCCCAGGGTGATGAAGCGACGGCGCGTGCCGCCGGCCATCTGAACGACGCTGTAGATGCGAAGCGGGATCACCGGAAGCACGCACGGCATGATGTTGAACATCAGCCCCGCCAGCAGCGCCAGCCCCAGCCCTGCCAGCAGCGACCGGTCGGCCCTCGGCCGCGGGGCCTGCCGAAGCGCTTCGGCCGTCTGGCGAGGGCGTGCGATGGCCAGGGCGTCGTCGAGATCGCCGCCCCACTGGGGATTCGTGACAGCCTCCGGGCCGATCGCAACCTTCGCGGACACTACAAGTGGTTCCGGCGAGCCGATGGTGATGCACTTGTCGGCCGAGCATATCTGCCCGCCCAGGTGGAAACGCATCCTCACCTCGCCTGCGGCCGCGTCGTTCGGCACGGTCACCGGCACGAAGGCGACGGCGCGCCCCTCCCATGCGTAGTTCACCAGCGTCTGGTCCGGCAGCTTGTACTCGTGACGGCGGTGCGGCGGCCATAGCACCGCCCCGGCCTTCAGCGGCCCGACGTTCGCGTCCAGCGTGGCCGGCAGAACTGTCACCTCGCCATTGTCACCCGGCTCATTGCTGTAGTACGCCCAGCCGTCGGCGATGCGCATGTCGATGGCCACGTGGAACGTTTGTCCCGGCGCTACCTGCGTGTATTGCGCAACCGCCGCCGCAGAGAGCTTGCCCGCCGCATCGAACGGGCCCAGGTCCAACCCGTCCAGCGGGCCGCCGATCTGCCCCGCGGCCGGGATGCTCGTCAGCACGGCTACCGCGGCGATCACAATCAACCCATTGCGGACCATTACATTTGCTCGCATGGCTCTCCCGTCTCGTGATATTCTAGCCGTGATCCCTCGCGGCATCGATACTTTGCGTTGAGCCCAGTGTGACCCCCTGGGCGGCGAGTCCGAAACGATTCGCCGATTCACTCGTTAATACGGATAGGGATGCAGGCATGCGCCGTATTGCTTTTTGCATCTTGATTCCCGTCTTGAGCGTCGTCGCGGCGCAGGCGGACGTCGTATACCTTCGGAACGGGCAGAAGTACGAGGGCAAGGCCACCACGAAGGGAGACAAGGTACTCATCGAGACGCGAGTCGGCACGTTTGAGCTTGATGCAGCCGACGTGCTCCATATCGCCCGGACGCCCGTCAAGCCCGAGCCATCGCCCGCCACTTCGCCAGCCGGGGCCGAGCCCGGGACCGGCCGGCCCATCTCCGCCGAGCAGGCCACCCAGCCGGAGTCGGTGATCTTCATCCTCATGCGGAACCTGGCCGGCACGCCGCCGGGTACCGGGTCGTACGCGATCCGCCAGCAGATCGAGCGGTGGCGCATCGCCGCCCACGACCGCAAACGCCGCGTCGGAACCAAGTGGGTGACGCCCGATGAGTTCGCCCGCCGCCGACAGTCCTACGCCGAGACCCTCAAGGAGGCCGAGGAGCTCCTCCGCAAGGTCCGCTACTCGTCTGGACATTCGCAGAAGAGCGAGGCCGAACGCAAGCGGGAGCTGGCGCCGGCGATATCGAAGCTCCAGGCGGCCGCCGGATCGTGGCCCGACCCGCTCATCCGCAACTTCCTGTCCGCCGTGGCACAGTATCAGGCGGGCAACTATACGCAGGCCGAGGCCCTGTTTCGCCGCTGCGCCGAAGAGCAGCCGCTGGTCGCGGCGTTCCGCCAGGGCCGGGCTCTGTCGCTCGTGGGGGCTGACCGAGCCCTGCCCGCGCTGGCCGAACTCATCGCAGCGATGGACCTGCGCCCTGATTCGCGAGAGTTGGTGCAGTCGCTCCAGGAGTGCATGAAGAAGGTGCCCGGCGCGAGGATAAAGGACCCCCTGTTCGTGCGGGCGCAAGAGGTGCTAAGCGAGTATCCCGACGCGGATCGAACGGGGCTGGCGACGTACGGCGTAACATGGCTGATGCCCGGCAAAGACTGGCGGGTGCGAGGCGAATCCCTGCCAGTGCCCCCCTACGACCGCATGGTCTTCCGGCAGGCGCTCGGGGTGCCGATCGCCAAGAACACGCTGCTGCTGGACGCTGACGTTGTCAAGAACGCCCAGGAGCTGTTCGTTCAGATAGACTCCAACACGTTCACGCCCGCGCTGGTGCGGCGCACCAGCATGTACGCGCGCGAAGCGCAGCCGCTGCTGACGGTTTCGGTGCGCGGCTATGAGTTCACGCCGCCGCCGATTGCCGACGCCAACTATCGCCCTACCGACAACCGCGCGCTGGCATACGGGCTGGTGACGTACTCTGAGATGCAGGTGTCGAGGCGGAAACTGTTTGCTCAGCTTGGCCCGCGCGACGCCAACGGCGCGGTCACGGCCACCACCACGCTGGGACCGGGCGAGGCCGCCGGGCCGGTCTTCGCTGCCGACGGCACGCTGGTGGGGTTCATGGCCGCCAAGACGGACGTCGGCGCCGACGGCGGCGGGCCGGACCGGTTCATTCCCATCTCTAAGGCGGCGGCCATCATCAAGCGAGCCGCCTCTTCCACCAGCTCCTACTACTCCGGCTTCGGCCGCGCCAAACGCAACTTCAAGACGCGCCAGGTCGCCGGGTCGCTCTTCGTCGTCCACGGCATCATCGGGGAAAAGCTGGAATAGCTGCCCTCGCCGGGCCCCCACCCAACCCGTCCGCCGCCCCTGGCCGGCAGTGGCTTGCCTCCGCCGCGCGAGGGCGATACAGTAGCTCCCCTGCGTTCGACGGATCGAACGCCAAAGGAGCGCGACGTGGTCCGATACGTCCACAAGGTCGATCCCGTGGTGGCCGCGATCATCCAGGCCGAACGGCATCGCCAGAACGAGACGCTGGAGCTGATCGCCTCGGAGAACCACGCCTCATCGTCGGTCATGGAGGCGACCGGGTCGGTGCTGACTGACAAGTACGCCGAGGGCTATCCCGGCCGGCGATGGTACTGCGGCTGCGAGAACGCCGACGCGGTTGAGCAGCTCGCAATCGACCGGGCCAAGAAGCTGTTCGGCGCCGAGCACGTCAACGTCCAGCCACACACCGGGACCAACGCCAACCTGGCCGTTTACCTGGCGGCGCTGAATCCGGGCCAGACCATCATGGGCATGCGCCTGGATCAGGGCGGGCACCTGTCGCACGGGCTTGACATCAACCTCTCCGGCATCTGCTACAAGTCGGTGAGCTACGGCCTTGATCCGACCACGGAGATGCTCGACATGGACGAGGTCCGCCGGCTGGTGCTGAAGGCCAAGCCGGACATACTGGTGGCCGGCGCGTCGGCGTATCCGCGGATTATCGACTTCGAGGCCTTCGGGAAGATCGCCCGGGAGGCCTCGTGCATGCTGCTGTCGGACATCGCGCACATCGCGGGCCTGGTCGTCGGAGGGGTTCATCCCGATCCGGTGCCGCATTCACAGTTCGTCACCACGACCACTCACAAGACGCTTCGCGGGCCTCGCGGCGGCGTGATCCTGTGCAAGAACGAATACGCCAAGGCGATCGACCGGGCCGTGTTCCCGGGCCTTCAGGGCGGCGCGCTGATGCACGTGGTGGCCGCCAAGGCCGTCGCATTCCACGAGGCCATGCAGCCGCAGTTCAGACAGTACGCTGCCGACGTGATCGCCAACTGCAAGGCGCTGGCCGAGACGCTGCTGGAGCAGGGCTGGCGGCTGGTCTCCGGCGGAACCGACAACCACCTGCTGCTGGTCGATCTTCGCGACAAATGCCCGGACCTCACCGGCCACGTCGCCGCCAACCTGCTGGCCGACGCCGGCATAATCACCAACAAGAACAAGATTCCCTTCGATCCCCGGCCCGCGGCCGATACGTCCGGCATCCGCCTGGGCACGCCGTGCCTGACCGCCCGCGGAATGGGACCCGAGCACATGAGGCAGATCGCCCGATGGATCGACCAGGTCCTGACCGCCCACGACCCGCGCCCGCTGACCGAGCGGATTCGCAAGGACGTGCGGGAGCTCTGCCTGCGATACCCGATCCCGAATCACCTGGATATCTGAGGCAAATCCGAATATCGAAACCCGAAATCCAAAACAAGCACGAAACACGAATGACCCAAAGTGCCAGGTGACATGATCTGGTCTGTCCCGTTTTGAGCATTCGCCTTTTTGATCATTGGCATTTGTTTCGGGTTTCGTGCTTCGAGTTTCGGATTTGAGACCTCCGAAAGAACGCCGCCGAGAATGACTGTTCAGACTACATCCAGACCAGCATAGAAGCCGCGCCCTCGGCGCAGAGGGGCAACACATGAGAGAGATCTACCGAATCCTCGACGCGAACTTCAACCGGGCCCGAGAGGCCATCCGCGTCGCGGAAGACTGCGGCCGCTTCGCCTTCAACGACCCCGCCATCACCGCGATGGCCAAGAACCTCCGCAGCGACATGCGTGACGTGCTGCGGCACATGCCGGAGGAGCAGTTCATCGTCAGCCGCGACACCCCCGGCGACATCGGCACGGAGCTGACCAGCCCGTCCGAGCAGCGCCGCGACGGACTGCCCGACGTGGCCATGGCGGCGTGCAAGCGCCTGGCAGAGGCCCTGCGGACCATCGAGGAGTACAGCAAGGTCGTCGCGCCCTCCGAGACGATCAAGATCGAGAGGATGCGCTACAACGCTTACACGCTGGAGCAGCGGCTCAGCGAGCGTATCAGCGTCGGCTCGCGCTTCGCCGACGTCAGGCTGTACGCGATGCTCTGGAGCAGGCTTTGCCCGGGGAGCCTGCGCGAGACGGCGCGAGCCGCCGTGAGCGGCGGGGCCGACGCGATTCAGCTTAGAGAGAAGGACATCCCCGACGATCAATTCCTGGCGATGGCGGCCGAGCTGCGGGAGCTGGCCGACGAGACCGGCAGGATATTCATCGTCAACGACCGCCCGGACATCGCCGCTATCGTCGGCGCCGACGGCGTGCACCTGGGCCAGAACGACCTGCCCATCGCCGAGGCCCGCACGCTGCTGCGCCCAGGGGCGGTCGTCGGGCGCAGCACGCACAACATCCAGCAGGTCCGGGCAGCCATCACCGAAGGCGCCGACTACATCTCCGTCGGGCCGATGTTCCCCACCTCCACCAAGGACGCCGGGCCCGTCGCTGGGCCGCGACTGCTCAAGCAGGCTGTCAAGGAATCCTCCGTCCCCGTCGTCTGCATCGGCGGCATCGACTCATCGAACATCCGCCGGCTGGTGACCGCCGGGGCCAGATGTGTGGCCATCTGCTCGGCCATCTGCTCGGCCCGGAACCCCCGCAGGGCATGCGAGCTGCTGAAGAAGCAGATCGAGAAAGGCCCGGGCAGAGCCACAAAGACCGCCAAGGCCTCCAAGCCTTCAAAGTTCAAGGCCGGACCCCGGAAGGCCGCAAGGAAGACGTCGCGAAAACGCGCGAAGTAGCGGAAAGGAACCTGGCATGAAACGCGCACTGATCCTCGCAACCGCAATGGCGATCGCAGCCGCCGGCGCTTCCGCCCAGGCCCCCGGGGCCGCCGACGCGGACGCCCCGCGGTTCAAGCTCACCGACACCGGCGGACTGCTGGCCGACGGCAAACCGCTGCTGCCGATCATCGTCTGGGCCCAGCCCTCGAGTCTGCTGGAGTACTACAAGGGCCTCGGCGTCAACACGATGCACCCCGGCGAGAGCGAAGAGAAGGACCCGATCAAGGCCTACCTCGACAAGCTCCAGGCCGCCGGCATGTATGCCTTGGTGAACCTCGCGGCCTACAAGGACGAGATCAAGAGCCACCCGGCCGTGGTCGCCTGGACGGTGGAGCATGAGCCGGACATGGCCTCCGAGCCCGCCTACGAGCCCGACCTGTCCGGGGAGGCCGCGATCGTCTGGATCGAGGCCGAGTCCGCCAAGACCAATACGTTGAACCGATCGCCCTGGCTGGAGGGGAGCAAGCCGGCCCTCTCGGGCAAGCAGTGTGTCGGCACGCAGGCGCTGGAGGGCCAGCTCACCTGGGAGTTCCAGGTCAAGACGGCGGGCAAGTACAACCTGTGGGTCCGCGAGTTCACGCACACCTGGGCCAACCCGACGGTGTGGAGCCTGAACGGCGCCGCCGAGCAGACCACGCCGCGAGTCCTGCCGGTCAAGGACAACACCAACCTCGGCGGCGGGCGGGGCGTCGGCTGGAGCCCCTACGGTCAGGTCGAGCTGAAGGCCGGCTCCAACACGCTGACGTTCAAGCCCGGCAAGGGTCGCACGCTTGGCAAGGGCGACAAGGTCGATCCCAACGCCGTGATCTGGGCCGTCGACGCCATCTGCTTCACGACGGCCGACAGCTATCCCCCCGCCAAGAAGCTTGAGCCGCTTCCCACGCGCCTGCCCGAGGTTGAGAAGGCCAACTACGAGA
>Ga0307380_10010546_pt1 | contig 11632 bp, 8 predicted proteins | sample UN3MG_FD_202239 | JGI IMG/M metagenome (GOLD analysis project Ga0307380, IMG submission 202239) | Soil microbial communities from Risofladan, Vaasa, Finland - UN-3 | ecosystem: Environmental > Terrestrial > Soil > Coastal area > Acid sulfate soil | place: Finland: Risofladan, Vaasa | collected... | reverse complement strand
TGAAGCGCTTGATGAACGACGCCGAGTTGCCCCTGACGCAGCCGGTCGTCCTGGAGGCCGGCGAATCGCCGCTCACGAAGCCCGTCTCGGTGGGCCTCGCGCTCCTCCAGCAGAGCATCGCGACGGCGATGGTCAACCGGCCGGAGATGCAGGAGGCCCAGGCTCGCCTCGACCAGGCCGACCTGCGCGAGCGCGTCGCCCGCCATGGCAGGCTCCCGCAACTCGACCTCGTGGCCAGTTACGGCCTGAGCGGCCTCGGAAAGGACCTCGACCGCAGCCTCGACAGGGAGTTCACCGCCCAGTTCTACGAGTGGTCGGTCGGTCTGAACTTCAGCCTGCCGCTCGGAAACCGCGCCCGGACGTCGGCCCACAAGCGGTCGCAACTGGTCGAGGACCAGACGCTCCGCCAGCGCGAGGACGCCCGCCAGCAGGTCATCCTCGACGTCAGCGAGGCGGTGCGGAACCTCGCCGCCGCCGAGGAGGCGATCCAGGCCCGCCACGCCGCACGCGAGGCCGCCGAGCAGACCGTTCGCGACGAGCAGGCGTTCGTCAGCGCCGGTGCGGCGCTCCTGAAGGACCTCCTGGACGCGCAGCGCGACCTCGCCGGTGCCAAGGTCGCCGAGATGCGGGCGATGGCCGATTACATGACTGGCCTGGCGGCCCTCGAGAAGGCCAAGGGGACGCTCCTGGAGTACAACAACATCCAGATCCTCGATGACCTGACGGCCGGGCCGCCGCCCGCGCCGAGTAAGTAGCGCGGGCCTCGCGCCCGACTCAACCTGCTCGATCCCTGTCGCCTCTGAAAGGTCGAACATGCCGGATGCGTCCAAGCCGCCGCGGTTCTACCTGCCCCGTTCAGAGGGCGCGGCCCCCGGCTTCGTCGTCGGGTGCGAGGCCGCCCTGCCCTCCGGTGAAGCGCACCATGCGGCCCACGTCCTTCGCCTTCGGCCTGGGGCCGCAGTGGAACTCTTTGACGGCGTCGGCAGGTCGGCCCTCGGCCGCATCGTCAGGGTCCATCGCCGCGAAGTCGCCGTGACGGTGGATGAAGTCCGTCCGCCCACGGATCCGCCGGAGCCGCGCGTGACGCTCGCCTTTGCCGTCCCCAAGGGGAACCGCCTCGATTGGCTCCTCGAAAAGACGACGGAACTGGGCGTGGCGCGGCTCTCGCCGGTGCTATTCGAGCGGAGCATCACGGGATGGGACGAACTTTCGGCCGCCAAGCGGGCTCGGTGGTTCGGCCACTCGATCGCGGCGGCCAAGCAGGCGGGCCTCGACTGGTTCCCCGAAATCGCCGACCCTCGACCCCTGGCCGCGTTTCTTGAGGAGGCCGCGCGCGATGACGAAGCGGCCGGCGGCCGGCGGCTCTTCGGCGACCTTTCGGCGAGAGCCGTGCCGATCCGCGAAGCGCTCACGCGCACCGCGCCGCCACGACGGGTGTGGCTGGTGATCGGCCCCGAGGGCGGCCTGGCGGAGGCCGAGCGCAGCGCGCTTCAGCGCGCGGGTTTTGTCGGAGTCCGCCTCGGCCGGACGACGCTCCGAATCGAGACGGCCGCCGTCGCCCTCGTGGCCGCCGCGGTCGCGCTCGGCACGTAGGCCGGCGGGCTTCACGCTCGCGGACCGTGGAATGAAAATTCAAATGGTCAAGAATACTGCTGGCAAATGAGGCGTCCGGAAAATATGATAATAGGAAGGGGAACGACGCCATACACACGCACGTCTTCAGGCTAGGTTCGGCCGGGGGTTGACAACCAGATCAAGGGGGTCGGACCATGGGAACCACCAGGTGGATCCCTATCCTTGTGGTCTGCGCGGCGGCCGCAGGCGGTTGCGGCCATGCCGTCCAGACGAATGTAGATCATTTCGTCAACCTGACGGATGGGGCGGGCTACGACCGCGGCCTCGTGGTGTGCTTGAGCGGCGCCGGCGGCATGACGGGCGAAGTAGACCGGGTCCGCCAGGGACTGGTTGACGGCGGCCTTTCGTGCGCCATCGAGACCTTCGAATGGTCCAGCGGATGGGTGCTGGGCGACCAGACGGACCTCGCGGCCAATAAGGAAAAGGCCCGGAGACTCGCCCGACGCATCGAGAAGTATCGGCAGGAATATCCCAAGCGACCGGTCCACCTGATCGGCGTATCGGCGGGGACGGGGCTTATCGTCTGGGCGTTGGAGGACTTGGGGCCGGACTATCGCGTTGACAACGTCTTTCTGATCGCCTCCAGCCTCTCGAGCCAGTACGACCTGGGCGCCGCCCTGAAGAACGTCAACGGCAGGCTATACAGTTGCTACAGCACGGCGGACAGCGTGCTGGCCGTTCTCGTCCCGGTCACCGGAACGGTGGATCGAAACGGCGGCGATTCCGGAGGCCTGCACGGATTCCGGCCGCCGGTGAACGCCGACGACCAGACCAAGGCGTTGTATGAAGCCAAACTGCTCCAGGTCGCCTGGGAGCCGAAGGACAGGGCCTACGGGCACGACGGCGATCATCTCGGCGGCACGCAGCCGGCCTTCGTGCGCGAGTGCGTCGCTTCGGTGGTCTGCCCGCCGAGCCCCCAGGAGGAGCCCTCGAACGACGCAGCCGCCGCGCTCGTCGTGGCTGCGGCAGGCCCGAACGGAAACCCGGCCGCGCGGCAGCCTTGATGAATGGCTGGAGCGCGCCTGCCAGGACTCGAACCTGGAACCTACGGCTTAGAAGGCCGTTGTACCCCCGACGCAACCGCTGATAAGAGCGGCACTTACGCAGATTCGCCGGAAGCGCTTGGCCGTCTGCTTGGCGCTTTTGCCGCTGAAATCGGCCCTTCCTGCCCCGACTTGGCCGCCGTCGTTTCCGCATGGCCTGCCCTGCCGGAAGCGCTCAAGGCGGGGATCGTGGCAATGGTCAAGGCGGCCGGGGGGAAGCCATGACCGAAACCTGACGGCTGCGGCGTGTCGGCCCGTCCTGCCGCGTCAGAGGCCCCTGGGCACTTGTCTGTGGCACGATCTTGGCCGGGAGGATGGTGGGGTGATGAACGTCACTTGACGCTTGCGGTGAGGAGTCAAGGCGGCCAGGGTTACACAGGATACTTACACCTAAAAAGGGCGCGAAACCAACAGACTTGACCATGCCGCCGGGCGGAAATGGACTTGGATAATAACGAGGAAAATACGTGGCGGAAGCGCGACGCCCCCAGAATCCACAGAGTCCACACCTAAAAATGAGGCGCGAAGCCCCTCTAACCGACAAAACAGACACCTAAAAAAGGCGGGGCGTCCGGTCGGCAGATTGAACAGTGTAAACACAGCGTGGACGCAAAAAGGAAGCGTGTGAAGGGGAACACCGTGGCATACTCTGAGAAGGCAAGGGCGCTTCGCGTGTGCCTGCACGTTCACCCGGACGGGCGGCGGTGCAAGGCGTGGGCGGTGTGGGGCGATCCCCGGCAACTGTGCATGGCCCATGCCGGACGATGCCACAGGGGGCGGCAGGCGCTGGCGCGCGGAGCATCGGAGCGCACGCACGCCGTACCCTGCACCTGCCCGGCCTACGCCTGGCCGCACAGACCCGGCGGCGGCCTCTGCCGCTGGCCCGATCCGCCCGGTTGGCGCTGCACAACCCCGCCCTCTACGCACCAGTTTGGCCGTCTGCGTCCGCCCCGCTGTTTGACCCGCCTGGGCATCCACACCGTAAATCAAGCCCGGCGGCTGGGCATACTCTGAACCGTGCAACAGGCGCGACGGCTCGGTTGGTGGCCGGGCTAAGGTCAGGTCTGGCGACCGGCCGCAGATCGGGAGGGTAGCCCCGGCTGCCGCAGGCCGTCCGGGCGGGAATCGTGGCGATGATCAAGGCGGCCGGGGGAAAGCCCGTTGACAAGTTATCTGGCGCGCGCATACCGTTGGAGGAACGGATGCGAGCAATGGTGAAGCAATGGTGAAGTGTGGTGAAAGAACAGGTGCAGTGATGGAGAAAGAAATGGGTCAGAACGACGCCGAGGAAGGTAAAAACGTGGAAAACACGCTAGAAAACGTAGATCAGCGACCCTTGGTGAAAGAGGACCGCGACCAGAAGGGCAAGTTTGTCAAGGGTTGGCGCGGCGGTCCTGGGTTGCCTCGTGGAACACGGCTAAACGTGCCGCCACACCGGCGCTTGTTGAAGCGGCAGACCGTCCTTGACGCATTCCGAAACCTCCACGAGGCTGCCCTGGCGGGTAAGCCGTGGGCCGTCAAGTTGGTCCTCAAGATCGTGCAGGAAGAACGGCGCCGACAGGGCGGCAAGGATGCGGAGCCACTCGGCCCTCGTGTGGTGGTCAACATGGACCTGAGTGCGTCATTGGCGGGCCCGCTGGCGGACGTTATGAACGAGCCGTTAGTTCCAGGGTTGCCGCCGCTGTGACGGCCCCGCCCGCGCCGCGCGAAGACCCGCCCGACGCGCCGTCTGCGGCCGAGACGTAATAAAATACGGAAAAATACAACGGCGCTGGGCGTGGCCGGTCTTCCCTGCCGCCCCAAAGCGACGATCAAGGGCCAAGCCGACTCCCTTGACCGTCCGCGCCTGTTAAAGTCCGTGAAAACAGGTTAACACAACCTTACCTTTTGTTATCTTTTCACCACACTCGACACCGAGACCCATAACAACGGCGCAAGGTCAGCAATCATAACAGGTTACAGCAGAGGAAACGGCCGTTTTCAAGGCTGCAACATGTTAACAAAAGTTAACATTCGGGAGGGGGGTATCACCCCCAAGAGGGCCGGGGGTTGAATCGCACGAATCCGCTCCGGCGCGGATGTCCGTTCTCACGGCTTTCGGATGCGCCGAGTCTGCCCAGCCATAGGGGCTGGATTCGTGTTGCCTTCCCGCCGTCGGCGGCGTACAGTCTTGGCGTCAAATCGGATGCCGACGCCGACGGTAAAGCCGGCGACGGAAACAACTGCCGGCCCATGCCTGCAAGGCGAAGGGCGGCAAGATGCCAGGGGCGAAAGCGGCCGACTAAGGGATTTCAGTTGCGGCCCTTTCCTGGCCGATGTATTGTCTGAAGCCCCTGGCCCGGCGTACAATGGGGGTGAGCACGTGGCGGCCGACTTCCCCTGCAAGACCACCGACCCGAAAAACCCGACCGGGCCGAAGATTGACGCGATATTCCCCGGCGTGTACACTTTACGCCTGTACAAGTACTCGCCGGTGGACTTCGAGAACCTTCGGGCTGCCAAGTACGTGCTTGAGAACCCGAAGCGAATCTTCTTCGGCGTGCGCGTATTCAACCAAGGCGGCTGGTGCTATACGGGGCGTCCCCCCGAGTGGTACATAAAGGAACAGGCAATTGTGCCCTTTCCGAAACATAGGGTCTTCGCGGTTTACGTGAATCTGAACATGCAGGTTTACGAATGCCGGGCCGAGTATGCCGCCAAGGATGACCCGTTGTGCCCGGTGGACTGGCAAAAACGATACCGAGGGTTGACATGGAAAAGCACTTCCTAGCCGACATGATGGCAGGCGAAGGCAAGCCCGAATTCCGGGCCGAACCGTGGTACAACCCCCACGGCGACTGCATCGTCTACAAGATAGCCGACGAAGCCGTCGTGGCCGAAAGGATTGACGACCTCTTGACCGTGTACAACTCGGCCGTGGATAACCGGCCCATCGGCTTCCAGATTAAGGGTGTCCGTGCCATCATCCAGAAGTTGAGCCTGGATGGACTGGCGGTTGTTTCGCAGGCGAAGGCGGGAGCCGTGAAGAGCATATCCATTGTAGCCCTCTTGCTGGCGGCCTATGAAGAAAGAGACCCAACGCTTGCCCGGCGAAGGGCCTATGCTTCTGCGATGGAATGCCAGGAAAAGAAACAGACGATTCCCGCCGATGCCTTGCAGCCGGCGTGAGGCCGGATGAACCGACGCATTGGGGAACAGCAAAGGCCGCCCGCCTGGGCGGTCTTCTTTCTTCCCGGCCGGCCGCCCCTTCCCCGTCGAAGGAAATTGACATATCGGCGCAATCAGAGTAACCTTTGCCCATGCCTACGCTGGACTGGATCGGCAAAGCCGCTGTTGTGAACCATCATCGCAAGGTTCCGTATCACCTGCTGCGCTGCGACCGGGAGTTGTCGGCTGGCGATCCTGACGCGGGCAACCTGCTGGTGCAAGGGGATAACCTGCTGGCCCTGAAGGCCCTGCTGCCGTACTACGCCGGCAAGGTCAAGTGCATCTACATTGACCCGCCGTACAACACCGGGAATGAGGCGTGGGCCTACAACGATAATGTAAACAGCCCGGAGATTCGGCGATGGCTCGGCGAACTTGTAGACTCTGACAAACTTGATCGTCACGATCGTTGGTTGTGCATGATGTACCCGCGCCTGGCCCTGCTGCGAGATTTCCTCACTGAAGACGGGGCAATCTTCATCAGCATTGACGATAACGAAGTGCAGAACCTACGCGCTGTGATGGACGAGATTTTCGGCGCGCGGAACTTTATTACAACTGTGATTTGGCATAAGAACTACGCGCCCAAGGGAACGGCCAAACACTTTTCCGAAGACCATGACTTCATCATCGTGTATGCCCGCAACGCGGCGTCTTGGCGACCCCGACTTGTGCCCCGTTCGGAAAAGCAAAACAAGTTGTATAAGAACCCCGACAACGACCCGCGCGGCCTGTGGCGACCGAACAACCTTGCTGCCCGCAACTACTACAGCAAAGGAACCTATGCGATCCAATGTCCCGGTGGGCGTGTGATAGATGGCCCCCCGAAGGGTTCGTACTGGCGAGTATCGGAAGAGCGATTCCGAGAGTGGGACAAAGACGGGCGCATCTATTGGGGCAAGACCGGCAACAGCATCCCAGCGCCCAAGATTTACCTTTCAGAAGTGAAGGAAGGGATCGTCCCGCAAACAATCTGGCATTGGTCGGAAGTCGGCCACACACAGGATGCCAAAAAGGAACTGCTGGCCGTCTGTGATTTTGACGATTCCCAATCGGTTTTCATTACGCCGAAGCCCCTTCGCCTGATCCAGCGCATTCTGACAATCGCCAGCAACAAGGATTCGCTGATCCTGGATTCCTTTGCGGGCAGCGGGACAACCGGCCATGCGGTACTGGTGCAGAACAAGGCCGATGGTGGAAGCCGGCGATTCATCACGGTGGAAGTGGATGAAAACATTTGCCAAACAGTGACGGCGCAGCGCATCCGCCGCGCCGTGGATGGACGCGCTGCAAAAGACGGCGAGCCGGTGGAAGCCCTGGGCGGCGGCTTCCGTTTCTGCAAGTTGGGGACGGCGCTGTTTGACGATGCCGGGAACATAGCCGGCGAAGTGCGTTTCCCCGACCTGGCGGCCCACGTTTTCTTCACCGAAACCGGAAGCCCGATCCCCAAGCGTGCCGACGGCAAGACGCCGCTTTTAGGCGTGCATCAGGGCAAGGCGGTCTATCTCTTGTTCAACGGCGTCCTGGGCGACAAGCGGCCGGCGGGCGGCAACGTGCTGACGCACACGATAGCCCAAGACCTGCCGGCGCATCCAACGGATAAGGGGCCGCGCGTGGTGTACGGCGAAGCCTGCCGGCTGGGGCCGAAGTCCTTGGAGCATTACGGGATCACGTTTCGGCAGATTCCATTTGAACTGAAGGTGGACTGAGCATGGCCAGCCTTGCACTCAAGGAATATCAACGCGAATCGCTGGACGCGATTGGGCGATTCTGCGATGCCGTGCGCGGCGCGGTGGGCACGAAGGCCATGCGTCCGGTGCATGACGCCTACTTTGCGCAAACCAACCGCGAATTTATCAAAGTGCCCCAACTTCCCGGCGTGCCCTACGTCTGCCTGCGTGTGCCGACGGGCGGCGGTAAGACGTTGATAGCGGCCCATGCCGTCGGTGTGATAGCGAAGCGGCTGGGGCATCAGGATCGGCCGTTATGCCTGTGGGTGACGCCTTCAACGACGATACGGGACCAAACGTACAACAGACTCAAGAAGCGAGACGATCCGTACCATGAAGCGCTGCACGAGGGCCTGGGTGGCCCGGCCGAAGTTTTGACAATGGAAGACGCGCTTTCGTTAACACGGTCAATGTTGACATCCAGTGCCGTCATCGTGGTGACGACGATTCAGAGTTACCGGATTGACGATCCGGGCAACCGCAAGGTCTACGAAGATGACGGCTATGTGATGGACCACTTTACGGACCTGCCGACGTGGCTGCGCGATCAGATCAAGGAACCTGAATCGGGTCTGGTGCACAAGTCCCTGGCCAACGTGATGAAGTTGCGCGGCCCCATCGTCATCATGGACGAAGCCCACAATGCCCGGACCAAGATTTCTTTTGACTCGCTGGCGCGGTTCGGCCCTCTGGCGGTGCTGGAATTGACGGCAACACCCCAACAGAAATACGACCCTGACAAGGGAGAGTACGCCAGCAACGTCTTGCACGCGGTATCGGCGCTGCAACTGAAACGCGAGGGGATGATCAAACTGCCGGTGGAACTGGAATCGCGCGACAACTGGCTTGACGTGTTGGCGCTAACGGTCGAGCGCCGGGCGGCCCTGGAACGGCGCGCTCAAACGTGGGGACAGCAAAGCGGGCGGTTCATCCGGCCTATTGCCTTGATTCAAGCCCAGCCCAAGAGCAAGGCACGGGAAACACATACGGTCGAGGCGATCAAGACGGCGCTGGTGGAGCAACTGAAAGTGCCGGCCGAACGCATCCGCATTGCCACGGGAGACCATGACGACTTAGGGGCGGAAGACTTGAGCGGCAAAGAGTGCAAGGTTGAGTACGTCATCACGGTGGAGAAACTGCGCGAAGGCTGGGATTGTCCCTTCGCCTACCTGCTGGGGTCCGTGGGCAACGTGGCGACGGAAACGGCGGTGGAACAACTGCTGGGCCGCGTGCTGCGCATGCCCGAAGCCATACCGACCGGCGTTGCCGAGTTGGACCGGGCCTACGCGATTGTGCAAAGCCAGAATGTGGTGCAAACGGCTAAGAACCTGTGCGACAGTCTGATAAGCCGGTGTGGATTCGACGCCGAATCGGTGGGCGACGCCTTCCGCGTACATCGGCAAGTTGAGGCCCAAGGACGGTTGCCCGTATCGGCTATCCCCGTGTCGGCCCCCGTGGCGGCTGAGGCGCTGCCGCCGGCAGTGCGCGGCAAGGTGGAGTATGACGCGGGATCGGGTACGCTGCACGTCCGTGCGCCGCTGACGCGGGAAGAGGCGGTGGCGCTGCGCGATTCGCTTCCAACGCTGACGGATCGGGCAGCGGTGGAGGAATACTGGCAATCGGAGCGCGCCGTGGGTACGGCGGCGAAGGCACTGGAAGAGTACGCCGAGCCGGTGCGCGTGCCGCAACTCGTCGTAAAGGATGGGGAGCGAAGTTACCTTTTCGAGCCGACTGAACTGGACGAGTTTTCCTGGAGCCTGGACCGTTGTGACGCAGCGCTATCGGAAGCCGACTTCTCGGTTGAACTGAACGTGGGAGATCGGACTGCGTTGGACCTGACGGATCGCGGCGGGGTGAGCATCGGCGGCGTTGAGGAAGTTATGGTACGGCAGTTGACTCTCGTGGCCGAAGGCGATGATTGGAGCAAGGTAGACCTGGTGCGCTGGCTGGACAGAGAACTCCACCACGGCGGGGCGTATGTCGGACTGCCGAAGGCCGAAAGCGAAGCCTGGTTGTCGCGCGCGGTGGAATACCTGCTGACGGAGCGCAAGGCCCAACTGCCGATTCTGGTGCGCAAGCGGCACGACCTGGCCGACGTGGTGATCCGGCGGCTTGCGGCCCACGGCCGGCAGCAAGTGCGGGCGGCGGCGAACATGCTGATTGCCGGCCACTCGCCGCGCCGCCTTGAGACCGCCGCCGACCGGGCTTTGATGATTCGAGAAGAGGAATACGCCCCTTATGGTGAATACCACGGCATGTTTGCCTTGCCCAAACACGCCTTCGCCAAGATCGGCGACATGAACGGCGAGGAAGCCGAGTGCGCTAAACACATAAACGATCATCCTAACGTGAAGCGTTGGGTTCGGAATCTGGAACACGAGAGCGCTGGCGGATTCAGCCTGCCGCTCTCGCCGGGGCGGTTCTTCCCGGATTTTGTTGTCGAACTTCAGGATGGCCGGGTGGTAATTGTCGAGTACAAGAACAAGAACCTGGCACTGGCAGAACCGCACAAGAAAGATGTCGGGGAGTTGTGGGCGGCGCGTTCCGGTGGAAATTGTGTCTTCGCATGGATCGTTGATCAAGACTGGACCACGCTAAAAACGGCGCTGGCAGCGAAGGCATGAGCAAGGGCAAGAGGCCCGCGCGTAGAATCTAATGAACACTGTGCCCCCAGGACAAAAGGTTATCCTCGCCGAGCAAGCCTTTCTCGCGCTTGCCCGGAAATGGCGGGACATAGCCGCAAAGAGCGGCCCGGATTGCGCTCTCCCTGAGCAAGCGGACACAGCGGCTTTGGCCTGTCTGCTTCTGGCCGTTGAATGGGGCAAGCAGTTTACCGAGGCGGTGAATCTCCAGTGTGAGGAAAACCAACGGCTGGCGGACTCTCGGTGGACAGTACCCACAGTACCCTCCATTGCAAGACTCGAAGCGCTCGTGTGGAGATTGTGCCGCAGCGGTATGGCAGGCGCCCCTTCACGAACTGCGGAAATGGATGAACTGCTCAACGCTTTCACGGCCCCGAAGTCCGACTTTCGCTGGTGGACGATGAGACAGGGCTGGATGGTCCGGTCTTGGCTTCCTGCCGATGAAGCCGTTCCGCTTCTTCTCAAGAATGTGGCCGACACACTGGGAGGCGTCCGACTGGCTATGGGCTTGGCGCGTGGTCTGTGCGCTACAGACGAGGAGTTGGAGGCGTTCATCGCGGGGTATGAGCCGCCGAACGGGTTTGCCGCTCAGTTTGCCGACCGGATCAAGATGTTTCGGGAAGAAGGCTTCGCCCTGTCGCAGATGGAGTTTTGGGAACTTGAGTCCCGTTGTCGCCGGATGATTGAACAGGCTGTGGAACACGGCCTTCTATGACTTTGGATTCTACAGAAAAAACGCTTGCCTGCAATAGAGCGCCGCCGTCCGTAATCTCCCTTTCTGATCCACCGCGTATCGGGTAAAATCTGCGAACCGGGTAGCCTGCCGACGGGCGGGCGAATCGCCCCGGCGGCGTCCGCCGTTCACCTGTCCGACGGACCCGCCGGAGCGACCCGAAGAAAGACAGGTTGGCGGTGAAACGGCAAAACCATTCTCCCACTTCTCGCATCTTTCTGGCCTCTGACGGAAACTGGTATAAGACCGATCCGGCGCAGCCCGGCGTTTGCGTCCCTGTTTCATTCGCCGAGCGCGTAAAAGCACATACTCCGCTTTGGTTTGAGTACGCAAAACGACACGGCATGACTCCAGAGCAATACCAAAGGATAGAAGATAGGCAAGAGAAGGCCCGGCAGAAAGCGGAGAGAACCTCTTTGCTTCCCTTTCCCTTGCCCGACAAATACAAGAATGATGGCGACTCGCTCCTTCCGCGTGACGCTTTGAAGGCGGTCGGCGAATATCGGTTTTTGCTCCGGCGCTTCGGACCTGACCGCGACGAAGACGAAGACCAACTCAAGCGAGCCACCGACGTTGCTCGTGGCATTCGCCTTGCATGGTCAAACGAGGGGGACCTTGAACTGGCGGAAGTGCCTTTGGCGA
>Ga0307380_10010544_pt1 | contig 11634 bp, 10 predicted proteins | sample UN3MG_FD_202239 | JGI IMG/M metagenome (GOLD analysis project Ga0307380, IMG submission 202239) | Soil microbial communities from Risofladan, Vaasa, Finland - UN-3 | ecosystem: Environmental > Terrestrial > Soil > Coastal area > Acid sulfate soil | place: Finland: Risofladan, Vaasa | collected... | reverse complement strand
TGCTCGTCCGGAGAGAAACTGGATATCATTCCAATACTTGGTCTCTTCTTGACAGGAAAATTCGTCCCCTTCTCGATTCTTCTAACAGGATTCTCAAACACCATGCAGTTGCATTTCCAGCCTTTTAGTTTTTCAAGTATTGCTCTGCTGTGGAAGAGCGTTACAGCGGCGAGGTAGGAATATACTCTGTGAAGCAGTAGATATAGGTAATGATAAGGTTTTTCAACAAGGGTTGTTCCCGGGGTAATATGAGAATCAATTATAAAATGCGCACCAGAAACAAACGAATACAGAGCAACGGGAAGGATGGAATGAACAGGTGGATTTTGTATAAAAATAACTACGGGCTGTTTCCTTAAAAGGAAGAGAAATGATTTAACAAAAAGTAAAGGAAACTGTATTAACCGTAATTTCTCGCTTAAAGGAAAACAGAAATATGCAATCCCGAAAATCGCTGCAATATCCTCACTTCTCCTTGAATAAGACCAGCTCAAGAATAACCATCTCTTACGAGTTTTCTTAGTCTCTCTGGTCTTTTCGGTTTTTTTGGTCATATAATCCCCTCTAACAAGAGGGGTGGCATATACCGTATGGTATATGACCGGGTGTGTATTTTACCCATTTACTGTCTTTAAATGCCGAGGGCCGGACTTGAACCGGCACGCTCTAAAAGAGCAGCGGATTTTAAGTCCGCTATGTCTACCAATTCCATCACCCCGGCATCACAATTTTCTATGCTTTCATTATACACAAAACAAACTGTGAATTCAAGGGAAAAATATCTCCTCCCCTTGATGGTCAGGATTAAGGGATGGCTATTATGGAGTGCAACAACTCCCCTTGTGGCAGAAATAGTGTGTCATTGCGAGTAAACTCTCATACTGACAATGGAAGCAATCTCATACTATCGCGGCACATAGCATATACTGTATGGCTTATAGAGAAAAACATAAATAGTTAATGTTTTACCCCAGAATCACAATCTATGTTAAAAAGCTGTAGTGGGACTTATTTCTATTTTTCAGTTTACCCCGTTAGAAATCTTACATTTTCTAATGGGGCCTGACCCTGCAACCTGACAATGTTCGGTAGCCGCAGGCTTTAGCCTGCGAGAAAAGATGTCATTGCGAAAATTCTCTCTTGTTATCCTCTGAAGCAATCTAGATTTCGAATGTTTTTATGGTGCAATAATGGTGTTTTGCAATATTCGTTGGAGCAGCCCAATGCGTCTGCCCGTTAGATTTATAGTGTTTTTTGAATAGTTAATTTCTATTTTTCAGTTTACCCCGTTAGAAATCTTACATTTTCTAATGGGGCCTAACCCCGTAGCCTACCTATCTCATTTTTTGATTATAGACCCCGTTTTTTCACTGAATGTGCAATGGCTGTGAATATGGAGAACCTTGTAGGGAATGGAAGGGACAGAGCTTTAACACAAAGAAAGTGGTTAATTTCCATTCTCTTTTTTATTCTGATTTTCCTTGACTTTGCCGGTGATTGGTGTTATTAGAGGTAAAACATTTGAAATGAAACAAAGACGAATTCAAACCCTAATTTATGTCTATAATCAAGAAATATGGATAGAGTAGATATCTGGTCAAAAGGAGAAGTTCTTAGCTTTCTAAAAGTTTTACTTAAAGAAGGTCAGATTAAGCCCTGTGAAAATTTAAGAATAATAAGAGGAGCTTGGAGTGAATTTTATCCTCAATGTGTTGAGAACCTAGCAAGCAGAAAACCTGCCAATAATGTATATACAATTTCTACTGGTTACGGGGCGCCAAGTAGTTATCACTGGCCTGTTTGCCCAGAAGATTGTCCTCGTTTTCAAAAAACTGAAAACTTTACAGAATCACTTATTAGTGAAGAAATGACTGAGCAAGAAGAAATAAAATCAGAAATTACTCCATTTATTGCCATGAGTTTTAATGATTTGGACAAAGAGATTAATCAATACATTACTGGTATCCTCGAAGCTTTGGAAATCAAATACCTAACAGGCGAACGATACTCTAAGAATAGTGTGCCCCGCAAAGTCAAGAGTAGGATTTTAGAATCTGACCTCTTTATTGACATATTTGTCAAACGCGATAAAATTAAAGATGGAGGATACACAACCCCCTCTTGGTTAATCAAGGAACTCGGTATTGCACAAGGAGCCAAAAAAGATGTAATCGCTTTGGTAGAGAGAGGGATAAAAGATATGGCTGATTTGGATTACGAGAAGGAAGTCATTTATTTCGAACGCAATAATATTAATTCGATTATGAAAGCAACAATAAAATTTCTTGAAGCTTTGAAAGAGCATAAGTTAATATGAATGAACTCCTTCAGACCAATCAAAATTACGGATAGAGACCATCGGCAAGGTAATTTATGAAACATTAAAATGTAGATAAAATAACAATGAAAATAGGGCGCTGTCTACCATTCTAATGAGTAGGGATTCTGTTTTTTTTAGCATAAGCATCGCATTTCAATAATCTAAGCATAATTTAGTATGAATGCAAGTTCAATAAAAAAGGAAGTGGCATGCAAGCACTATATGAGAGCTAAGGAAAATCTCCCATATCCAATAGTACTTTATCCAGGATTTTACGGTGCATTCTTCGCCTTCCGTAAGCAAGAGCATTCCAGAGTTACCTTTTGCTCCTGTTCTAAAGAAGCGATATCGAACTACATTAATATACAAATATCAAAGAAGGATTCCTTGGGATGGGATCCTACTGACGGACACAAGAAGTTCTTTATTGATTTTCGACGTTTCCCTCAGGAATTCATTGATGAGCTCAAAAGAAAAAAGGTAACCGAAGACCTAACCATACTCAGACATTTTGCATTCGAGAATAAAATTTGTCATGAGTGCAATAGAGTGGTTCCTAGATTTAGATATTGCAAAGAAATGTATGGTGGAGCATTTAAGCAGAATTATGGTTGGTATATTAATAAACAAGCATATGAATGGGGTGTTGATCCCCCTCATCTGGATGCCCAAGTAGATTTGTGTCCTCAAGAAATATCGGAATTGTTGGAGCTAAAACCATATGAGACCCTTTTAAAAATAAAGACTTTTGAAAATCGGGGAAATATCGAGAAGGCCTCGGAGATGAAAAACAAATTGGATAAGCAAAAAAGGAAAATCTGGAATATAATTGAGAATGAAGTAAGACTAAAATTTGGATTTAAAAAAATAGGCGAGGCGTGGACAAGTGAGACTATTCTTTATTATATTATCCAATCTCTTTTTCCAAACAAGACTATACTAAGGCATTATCGACCTGAATTTCTTAAAGGATTGGAACTTGACATCTTCATTGAAGAACTCAATATAGCTGTTGAATACCAAGGAATTCAACATTATCAGCCAGTTAAACATTGGGGCGGACAAGAAACCTTTGAAAAATTAAAAGAACGAGATAATAAGAAAAAAACAACATGTAGTTCTCTAGGCATACCCATTATCTATTTCAACTATAATGAAGAATTAAGCAATAATTACGTGTTGTCGAAGATCAAAAAGCGGACTGATGACCTTTAATTTTTTATTAAGGCTATAAGCATATTTTTTGTTATCCTTATCAAGTAAAATATTATTCAATCATAAAGTAAAAACTTTTAAAATATGCTTGTTGAAGAAATAAAGGAGGCAAAATGAAAACAAAGTTACCCAAGAAGATATGTATTTTGGACCTTGAAACAGAATTAACGAAGTTCAAGACACCAGAGAAGTCGAAATTGGCTTTTGCTGGGATCAAAGTATATACACTTCATAATAAGCGATATTATCCCTGCAAGCATAAATACTATCTACCAAATCAAATTGCAGAATTGGAAAAATTTCTTAAAAACTTTCCAGGTATAATAGTTGGTCACAATATCCTACAATTTGATTATCGGGTCTTGCGTCCTTTAATTTCGCTAAAAGACGTGATAAAAAAAACTATTGATACTCTTGCTTTTCTTCACGGCAAAAACAGCAACGACTTTCTCGGCCTTTCGCTCGATAATTTATCAAAAGAGAATCTTGGAAAAGGGAAAACTTTAAAAGGCAAATCTATTTCCGAACTTTGGCGTAAAGGCAAACATAAAAAGGTAATAGAATACAATGAAAATGACTGCATTTTGACCTATAAGTTATGGTGGCATTTACTAAATAAGAAATATCTTTGCCTGAGTTATTATAACCAATTTGAGCTTCGTCACATTTTTAAAAAAAGAATAAAAGTCACAAAAAATAATCTCCTTTATTTGGTCGGAAAACGACCATCTTTTATCTTTGATACTTGGGAGAGAAAAATTAAGAAAGATGGTTATATTCTTAAAAGGAAAGAAAGGGAATCCTTCCATATAGAGAAAGAAACGGGATATGTCCCCGGAACTGAAACTGTGTATCATTGGTTCTATTGCGGTAGATGTAAAAGAACCTTCTTGTTTGAATCAGGGATATTAAGAGGAGATGCAGATCTCGAAATTGTTAAGTGCCCAAAGTGTGGAAAAGGATTTGGTGAAATAAGGTCCGATTTAGCACATTCTCTTATTGGTGACTTAAAGGGGAATTTTGGCATTGGCAGTTTTCAAGGTTTAATTCCTGAACCCTTTAAAGAATTAGTTCTTGAACATATTAAAGCTACATATCCGGAATGGGCACACCCTTTACTTGAGAAACTTAGGTTATCCGAAAAAAAATGCAACATTTGTAAAAGAGGCGTAGAAAAACCAGATGTATTATATACAAATCCTGCTGATGGTTCACCCATCTGTGCAGAGTGCCTTACTGCGGGAAGATGGATGCTTTATTTAAAATAATAAATTCAACAAAACTTAACTTTTACCTAAAGGAACTTCGGAAACACATCAGCTCTGGAATCTTCTTCCCCAAGCCTTCCTATATGCGCAAGGGCTGTGAATATGGACAACCGTGCAGGGAGTGGAAAGGATAGTTGTTTTTAATTAGAGGATGGGTATTGCCATTCTCTTTTTAGTTTAGGAAAGAAAAATCTTGACAAAATGGAAAGTAATTACTATATTTTATTATTTACAATGAGGTGATCAGTTATATTGTATTTTTTATAGCAGTGAAAATTAGAAAAATATAAAAAGACTTTGAGAACTTAGGAGGTAAGATATGTTAAACTCAAAACCATTAGAACTTGTTTCCAAAGCAAAATTGTCCTCTGTTCTTATATTGGATAACGACGGTTATCCAATAGCTTCTGGCTCAGTTGTGGAAGTCAGCAAAAGGAAATGGTGTATTATTACTAACAAACATGTTCTTAATATAAATAGGCCAATTCAGATATGTTTAAATTTCTTAACAGGTGCACAATGCTTTGAAGCTACGATTTTGACATCTCACCCTACTCTTGATTTAGTAGCAATTGTTCCAATAAAGCACCAATTACCTCCTTTTCCCCTTGTAAATATGATCTTAAGAAAAGCTTTTGCTTCGAAAGAAGAGATTAAAGAAGGACTCCCTATATTTCATATTGGTTATCCTTTGGGGCTTGGGGCTGAAGAATATAACTATCCATTAGTGAGGAGAGGTATAGTTGCTCAAGTTATGCCTAAACACTCTGATTTTTTGATCGATAGTGTGGCAAGTCCAGGCAATAGTGGTTCAGGAGTTTTTTCAGCAACAGAGGGCAAATTTTTCGGAATAATTTCTGGCTACCTTAAAGATTTTTCTTATTTTTCTGATGATGGTGCTTTATTAGGTACACCAGTGCAAGTTAATTCTGGATTAGCAATTGTCATTTCAGCTCCATCAGTCAAAAAAATGTTCTCTGATTATGTTTTGAAGAGAATTCGATCTCGGCTTAAAAAAGTAAAAAAAGCATTGTAGTTGTAAAAATCATGTTTGAAACACGCATTGCCAACTCAAAAAACTTTAACGAAATAGAGTCTTGAAGAGAAATGTTCTAACTCTATTTCTGGCTTCTCCTAGTGATCTTGAAGCAGAAAGGGAGATAGTCCAAAAAACTGTCCTCCGAGTCAATACAACAACTGGAAAAATAGCTGGGTGGTCCATCGATTTACAGCGGTGGGAAGAAAGCACACCAGGGTATGGCCGCCCACAGTCTCGGATCAATCCAGGCGTTGATTCTTGTGATCTTTTTTTGGGAATGCTATGGCGCCGATGGGGACAACCCACTGGCAAGTATACTTCAGGATTTGAGGAGGAATTTTGCCGTGCTCTGGACAGAAAAAAGACTACTGCTAAACCTGAAATTTGGTTATTTTTCAAAGCTGTAGATGAGAGCTACATTGATGACGCAGGTCCACAACTTTCGAAAGTATTAGAGTTCAAAAAGAAGCTAATCCAAAAAAACATATTACAATTTCAAGAGTTTAAAGACACTGATAAGTGGAAAGACCGAATTTGTGACCTCCTTTCTATGTACATAATTAGATTAGCGCGTAAACAGCCACAACCAACTATACCAGAACAATCACTTGTAGTCGAAAAAAACAAACTAATTGCCCATGAAGAAATTCAGGATTTGGGGATAATAAAATCATATCCTCAACAGATAGTAGGCTTATTCAAAAAGCTTTATGAGCAGGTTGCAAAAGAAGGATCCAAAATACTTGATTTCTCTGAGCGCACTAGGCTCATGCTGCTAACAAACTCTTGGTTTTCTGAAAAACACACAGGTGAAATTCTTGGGATTCACAAGGCAAATGTCGCTTACCTCCAGAGAAAAACTTGGGAACTTTCTGAGGAAGAACTTATTATGTTATTCAGATCTAGTATAGGTGAAAAAAGTGGTCTCATTGCTTGTTGGTACTGGTTTCGTGACTGGAGTAGTACTGAGATAAATAGCCTACTATGCCAACTGGCAATAAGAGATGTAAATCCTTCAGTTCGTAGTGGAGCGTTTTCACTACTTGAAAACATTGGATATCGACCTTCTAAGGCACTATTCAAAAAGGGATTGCAAGACAATAATGAAACAGTCATCAATCAAGTAATTAGGCTGCTGCAAGTTAATAAAAATAAAGAAACCCTTGATTTATTGGAAACATTCTATCATAGTGAAAATATCATGATTCGCAAAGCAGCTAACTTAGCAAAAATTAAAATAATGTTTCTCGAAAATCCGAATAGAGCTTTCGAGGAAACTATAAACTATAGTTCTAATCTTACTAATGAGGTAATTAACTCAATTGATTGGATGAACACAAATTTAGATAGTGAACTACTACTTGAAGCGATGGATAACAACGAAACATATATGAGGATCTTTTCTATGCGTTACATGAGAAATAAGAAAATGCTTTCAAAAGAAACTTGCGGAAGGTTTGTAAGGGATCCAGACAATAATGTTAAAAGGGAAGCACTTCTGGGATTTCTTGACCTTGGTGAAGATTTCGATACTGAAAAGATTAAGAGAATTTTCCCATTTATTATTTTATTTGATGAAGGACAACTAATATATAGATTTACAAAATTACGTGATCCACAAAAGCTCTTATCTTCTATTTATTGGTATAATAAAGATGGTTACTATGCATATCGTGCTCTTGCGATAGAACACTTTAACCTTATCAAACATAGACTCCGTTCCGATCTGGAAGATAAGTTTGAGACCCTTAGGCTTGAATCCGAAAATCAGATGAGTGAACGAATTGGAAAAGATGAAATGTTAAAAATAATATGGTGGAAAGAAGAGTCCTCACAAGAGTTTTATAGGGCTATGTATGTCTCAGCATCTTTAGCTGGATTAGTTAAAAATGGTCAACCTGAAGATGTTAGATTTGCTCGCGAACTTCTTGGTAAGACTCATTATAATTTAGCTGATATTGATGCAATAAAACTTCTTGAAAGATTTGGTGACTCATCAGATGTTGAAAACCTTCTTATTTTTTACTGAAACTGAAAATTTGGCGATAGAAGTAGCCCTGAAACTTTCTTCGGATATCGAAATCGAAAGATTTATATCTAATGCAATCAATAATGATGATATATCAATAATTAAAATAGCTATTAATTATCTTAGCAAAATTCCAAGACTTAAAAGAATTCAGTTAACAAAACGCCTTCTCAAGATAAATGATTCAGATCTTCGACTAAAAGCATTATCATTAATAGCACAGGAATGTGACAGACAAGATTTAGAGAAAATGCTTGATGATTATCTTCAGATGGACACATATTATTTCAATGTTGTGACTTGGTTGGATCAGTATCTGTATGCACCAGGTCGATATGGAGAATTCTTTCAAGATAAACTCAATAGCTTGATTCAAGAATAGAAAATGAATAAGACTTACCTCGTATAAAACACAAAGATGTAATATTTCAGGAAAATGAGACACATTATGATGCGATTCTTTAATAGACATTTTTCTTGCTGCGCAATGGCATTTCTCTCCTAAATTATATCTTTTTCTCCTCCTCTTTTTCATACAGACTTTTTGTAAACTTTAAGGATGTTTTTTGCTGTCCTCTTTTTAATTTAAAAAAGATTTTAAAAAACTTAATGAATCCTCTTGACTTTTTAGGAAATTATGACTAATATAAGTAAATTTAAATGAAAACTCGGCATCATCACCTATATCAATGAAATTGGAAAGTATTCATTAAGGGAGGCTTAGATGGATCCAAAGTTTTTACTTTGGGAAGTGTTACCAGAAAAAAAGTATTCCATTATTGACCATCAGCATCTCAATAAAGGCTTTCATACAATATCATTCGAAAGAGATAATAATTATAGGCTAATCTGCAAATTGGAAGGAAGAATAGAAGATAAATCACCATCACCTACTCGAAAAGTAAAGAGAGGACAATCTATAAAAATGGATGGAATAATTAAAGCCCAGGATCCTACTGCTTCTACGAAAATTGATATCGAAAGGATTTATACTAAGAAAGAAAATACTCAAGGATCTGGATTATATAGTGCTGATGCTGAAGCATCTAGTATAAGAGTCTACCATGAAGTTGAAGATGAGTTTAAATTCATAATTTATTGGTTTCTCAATGGTCAAGATAGTGCTCAATTTGGATACACAAGGGTGAGAACTATAGAATTGCGTAGTGAAGCTACAATTGAAATTTCTGACTTGACAAGGGAAAAAGTAAGAATTCATGAAACAAAATCAAGCACGATTAATAGTATACAGCTTTCACTAAATTCAAAAAAGTTTTTATTTGGATTCGTTGACGAAAAGGAAACAGGTAAATATAGAGGATCATACTTAAGATTTGATAAGAACTTCTTCCCTACTCAAGCTGAATTAGAAGCAATACAGTTTGCTTTAAGTTTTATCCTTGGTAGGGCATTAATTCCTATCGGGAGTACTAAATACAACTATTCATTGTTACCAGTCGAACGTGTCTATAAATCTACACATAGGTCGGACATTGAACAAGTTATAAGATCTGTTAGTATACCACCAATTCGAACAGATATGCTAACGGTCACGAAATCAAAAGATAATTTTGAAGAAAAAATGAACTACTTATTAAATAAATATTATGAATACGAAGTCACATTTCAGCTAAACCAAATCATTTGGTACATGAGCTATGGACGAATTCTTCCTACAGATATGCAATTGCAACCATTATCCACAGCATTAGATCTATTTCAAAAGGCATGGTTTCGAAGTGATAAATCTGACTCAAAAGGCAAATATTTAATGGATAATGATTATGAAGAGACTATTTCAAAATATATCCCAAGTATTAAAAACGATCTTCGAGAAAGGGAAACAGCAGCCCCAATACTAAACAAAATTAAAAAATGCAATGAGATGTCGCTTAATGAAAAATATGAAACCTTATTTAAGGAAATAAAGCTAAAAACAGGTGAGGTAGAAAGAATATCAATAAGGGAAAGAAATTTAGCAATCCATGGTTCACTCAAACCGAAGGATTATGATAAATTATACATTAGAACCCTTGCGTTCCAAACATTACTACATCGGCTTATACTAAAACTTTTAGAGTATAATGGGAAATACAATGATTATTCCACATCTGGTTTTCCAGAGAGAGATATTAACGAACCACTCCAAGGACCTGAAGGTGGAGGGAGAATTTGAAATTACTTACATTTCATCTGATCGAAAACAAAAAATTTAAATCCCTCAAAAATTTTATCAATATCAACTTTAATTCGCGAACCCTTTAACACCGAATGGGATTAAAAAAATGTCAAAGAAAGACATGAGCACTAAAGAACATTTCCAAAAGTACATTAAGTTAAAATTTGATGAAATTGAGAATGATATATCTTCAAACATACTCAATGAAAGGAGAAGAATTCGGGAAGAAGCTGCAGCAACAGGTCTTATTATGGAGGTGGTGTGGTAGGGAAACTGATTGAGTCAGAGAAAAAAAGTATTGAAGATGTTTTACATCAGATTATCGAGAGAATTGAGAAGGATATAAATGAATATCCAGATATATATTATAATCAAGATTTTGGTGCAATTTATTTAGAGGGAGATAATGCTCTGCAAAATATCTTCTTAAAATCATATCATTACCTTAAAAATATAGCGAAAGAGAGAAACATTAGCGGAAGCATTACTGGGAAAATTGGTTTATTTGCTGAGGATTGCAAACAAAAGTTTAGGAAAAAATTGGAACAAATTAGTTTGAAATTATCATTGAGTATGCAAAAACATTTGTTGATCAATGAGGTCGATGAGCTAAATAAGATAAAGGAAATCATTAATAGGTGGAATTGTTGCAAGGATTGTAAGAAAATATTAACAAAGCAAATAGACAGTTTTATTAACAGTGACCTTACATCTGAAAATCTAACATAAATTTATCGGACTGCTATACCAGAAATTGAAAGTATAATGCGAGAGATTGCTAAAGAAAACAAAATTAAAAAGAAAATCAAAAACTTAGGAAGAGGAATTGATATTCTACGAGAAAACGATCTTCTGAGCGATGAAGCCCTTGCTCTTCTTCATATCATACAAGACCCTTTTCGAGACATAGGAGCTCATGGTTTAAAAATTCCAATACTTGTTTTAAAATTATTATGCCTTTCATCTTTTGAATCAGTAAGATCCCTATACGAATCTCAAAAATAACTTATTTATCTCAAAAGCTTTTAAGGAAATTTTAACTTTTAAACTGTTTGATCTTTTTTTTTCTCACATGCTTTCGGAGATTTTCTTATCAAATTCCAAATCCATCAACTTACCCTATAATTTCCTTAACCAATCCATTTTTCCCTAACTTTTCCTTCCCCTGAAAAGGTTTAAACAAGCCAAAAAACAGCAAAACCTTTCACTTATCCACAGTTTACTCCTTGACAGGATTTTTCTTTATAGTAAGATAGAATTAGAATAAAATAGCATGCGCACTTTGATAATCTATCACTTTGAATCCTCAACATTTCAATAAGAAAGGTGAAGAAATTGGTGTAGTCAAATTATGGTATGATTGGAGAGAACACTGGGTAATTTTCAAAGCAAAGAGGTTTGAAAAGAAGAACGCCAAAATTATTGAAATTACGGATTACGAAAGGTTTGAATATGAAAGTGAAGATTTAGCAAGAGGGAAATTGTTAAACCTGCTTGATTAAAAGCATTGAAAACATGTTAGAGGATTTCATTCTTGCCCTCGTATGCTATAATAGATTTGGTACAGCCTTCTGCAATCCTCCT
>Ga0307380_10010543_pt1 | contig 11634 bp, 14 predicted proteins | sample UN3MG_FD_202239 | JGI IMG/M metagenome (GOLD analysis project Ga0307380, IMG submission 202239) | Soil microbial communities from Risofladan, Vaasa, Finland - UN-3 | ecosystem: Environmental > Terrestrial > Soil > Coastal area > Acid sulfate soil | place: Finland: Risofladan, Vaasa | collected... | reverse complement strand
AGTTATAATGAATTTTCAGCAAACCAACTACAGAACATAACGCTAGTTAATGTGCAAAATCTGTGCCTGTTTGTGGGGACTACTGACAGTTGATAAAAATAGTATCCCACGTTTAAGGCGTCAAAAGTCCTTCTAATCCAGATAATAATGTGAGGTTTGTTTGTTGGAAAATATTATTTGAAAGGAGTTGAGAATAAAGAGTAAAATCATATATTTAAAAAAAAATAAAAAAGGAATTTTTCCTTATACTCTACAGGTTAGAGTTGAATGTCCACTTGCAGATACTGTGCTATGTGAATCGTTGGTAAGACCTAAAGGTGTAAGGCATAAGAATCCTTTTTGCACAGATGCTTTACCGTCTGCTGGTGGTTCAACATCACCTGAGCATTTTAAGGTAGCATTTCCTGATGAGGTGACTACAACTTTATCTGCGTCAGCTAGTACAAGGATGTCATTCCCATCATATAGGAGACATCCCAAATCTCTGGTTATGGTAGCAGTTTGTGGGTTTGTTCCGTCTGGATCTGCCATTGCTAGCTGTGCACTTGCTCCTGCACCGATCATTATTGCTGCAATAACTGGTATTGCAAACAATCCTAGTGTTTTTGTCTTCATTGAATATTATTTAAAATACAACAATATATTATGATACTATGATCTTAATAACTAGTTACTAGTTACTAAGATCATAAATAATTTATTATGAAATCATGTTAATGGTATAGGTTAATGGAAATCGGAGTAATAGCTTTTTTCATAATGGGATTTTGTGCGATCCTTTTTTCATCTTCTTTTGCATACGCCCAATTCGAGATAAATGAAGAAGATGATTTTTTTGAACACTACACACGACCTACTTTTGGAATAAGTCATGGAAATAATGAAAAAATTGTAGATAATGGATTCAAGTTAAACGGTCAATCCTTTGACATTACGAATAATTACCATACGCTCTTTCCCGAACAAATATTAAAAATTGGAGAAGTTAACTCGTTTGAGGCTACAATATATGCTGAAAAAGGATTAAGAGTCCAAGAGTTTCTCTTTGGGATTCCAAATGTCGGCGATGCTCATTTGGCAGAGATGGGGGTAGAAGTTTGGTTTGGTAGTGATGGCCAGATAAGCAATGTCAAAGTAATCCAAGAAACAAAGGTAATTGATGAGAATTCCATTGTTGCCACTCATAAAAAAACAGCCTGTCTGAATAAGGACAAGATAGATGTAGATAATGTCAAATTAAATGAAGTACAAACAGATATGGAATTAAATTGTAATACCACAACCCTCTCAGTACGATTTCTTGAGTTCGTCAGAGACAAAATCATGGCTGTAAAGGCAATTGACTACAAAAACAGATACCAAATCACATACCTTAACGAAGGAATAGATGTTTCAGGGGAATCACTAAACCCAATGCTTACTGAAATGATTCCATCTGAAGTACGAAATGAAGGACTAATTCAGGTAAAGCAGACTGCAAAGTAGTCCCTATTGGGTTAAAGATGATGGAAGATTGTATGAGAGAAATAGTTTCGGTTCTTTCCAACACACAAACTTTTCATTTGAGAGATTTGAGGACGATGGAAATCCATACACAAGGTTACATTCTGAATTTGGTGGAATAATGGCATATGAGCAAAAGCGAGCAACCCAGTTATTTGACTCAAGTGTGTTGATATCAGAATTACCAGATAGTTTCACAATTAATATGCCAATTGGTGAAAGAATTACTCCCGAAATGGAGGATAAAATGTTGTTTGAAGAATATAGAGCTCAGAAAATAATTGAGGAATCCAAAGTCCAAACTAGATGGCACTAAAATAATCTAAACATAGAACGACTTTATGTGTTCTAGAGAGCCAAAATAGAATTTTAGCAAAAATTATAGTTATGATTTTGGATTTGTCGAAATTTGGGGAAAAAATTAATTCAATATTGGTCTTAATTTTTTTGGTTCAAGGGAATTACTCACCTTTATTATTTTATCAATTCTTTTTTCATGGGAAAAAATAATTTTTACAAAGTGAGCAATTTCTTGTCCTACTGGGTTGATCTCTATTCTGCAAGAGGATCTTATGGGGGATGGATGCAAAGTAACAAGATTTTTTTGGATGAGTCTTTTGATGGAAGCATGTACGGTATTTGCATTTAAGGAAGTGAAATCACATATTTGCTTTTTGTTTGAACATTTTTCCTGATCAGCTAAAAACATCAAAATAATCTTATCTGATAATTCCATGCAAGTTTTCATTTTTTTTTGCTCCCTAATTTATCCAAGGCTTTATTTTTCGCGTGAATTCCTATCGTAGATTGCTTCAAATCTATTTTTTTATTGAAACCAATAAAATCATCCAAATAATTTTTATTTTGTGAAAAAATTTTCTTTTGCATTCTATCGTCCTTAATATTAGATTTTGAAAAAGTAACTAATAAAATTATTGTTACAATTTCTGATCGCAAAAAGTTTTATTATTTTATGATTTTCTTATTAGATATAGGCATTATCTAATCAATTTGTAATATTTTAAAAGCTACAATTTCAAAAATCCTTTCGCCTATCGACTTTTATTTTTTGATCGTATTTAAATTTCAAATTTTACAAATTTTAGGCAAATTTAGTTTTTCTTCTTCTTTATTTTCAATTCCATAATGGTTCAAAATTGCCTCCTCACCATCTACCTGAACAATATGTGCATATCTAGAGGTCATCCGTGAATTACTAGTCCACCCATGTTTTTTACGTAATTGTCCTTCAGTCATGAATTTTGCGCATTAACTATTGTTATGATCAGCTAAAATTATTTAGAATTTAGAAAATAAAAATAGAGATTATAGAGTTTAACCTAACCCTCTATGATGCATTGATTGAGGACATCATTGTAAGCATTATTGCATTGGGTAAGGTCATCAAGGGTTGTTCCTTCACAGTCACTTGCAATTGGAGCTGTTTCATTAAAACATGCTTCAGTAATTGGACCAACATCTCCCTCACATGTTAGTGAACAATCACCATATGTGTTTAAAGCCTCTATTAAGCAAGCTGCATCACCACCACAAGTTGTAAATTCTTCAGCTAAAGTATTGAGGCAATCTGGCCAAATAGATATATCGACACACTCACCTAATTCATCATCTGGGTGATTTGCCATATGGTGTTCAACTGCTGGTAAACCAATGGTTTTGGTTTCTGCTTCTCCCGTGTCTGGGTCTACGTGATAGATGGTAACTTTTTCTCGTCAATTTACGTCTACTGGGACACTTGATTACTTTTGTTTGGTTCATCCCTGAATGATAGGCAAAGTTGTGGTAAATACTGGTGATTCTTTTACAAGTCAACCCACACCAAATCTAACTGAGCCAACTTTACCCACCACACCTGAAAGTTTGCCACCAGATCCTAAACCAGCTCCAGAATCAGCTCCTGAATCTATTGTTGCAGAGGTAACTATTCCACAAGGTGCTGCACTTCAAACAGTAGAGGAGTATTATCTCCCATCAAACATTTCGATTAATACTGCAGATACGATAATTTGGGAAAATCAAGATGACGCATTTCATACCGTAACTAGCCTTGAAGATGGATTATTTAATAGTGGATTGTTTGGTCCTTCAGAATCATTTTCTTTTCAATTTAACAATCCAGGAAATTTTGAGTATTTCTGTGTGGTTCACCCTTGGATGACTGGTACCGTTGCAGTTATGGGTGAAGAAAAAACCGATCAGAGTGATACATCAAAAACTATGCTTTCTCCATTAAAACAAATGAAGGATGGAATAATTCCAAAAGATGTTCAATGCAAAGCAGGATATGATTTGATTTTAAAGATTTCAGAAGAGCTGGGTGCTTGTGTTAAACCAAGCAGCTTTTCCATGCTAGTTGAACGAGGTTGGGGTCAGTAGATAATTGGACCAGAGTTTAAGAAAAATTATTTTAAAAAAAAGGAATTTTTCCTTATACTCTACAGGTTAGAGTTGAATGTCCACTTGCAGATACTACACTATGTGAATCGTTGGTGAAACCCAAAAATGTACTGCATAAGAATCCTTTTTGCACAGATGCTTTACCGTCTGCTGGTGGTTCAACATCACCTGAGCATTTTAAGGTAGGTTTTTTTGTCAGCTATGCAAATGATTCAAAAAATCCAATAACATCTTTCTCCAAAAAAAAGTTTTTGAAACTATATGATAGTAGATTACTAAATCGTAATAGAGTCAGAGGTTTCCACATTGGAGCCTGAATCATATGTCCACCCTCCATTGGTTACATTTTTTACATCTGCCGTGTAAGTAATTCCATAATTCGCGTTATTGTATGCAAAATTTGCAATTCCGTTAAAACCAGTAACTCCTATAGTTGTTACATCATCATTATTGGTCCCTTTCAAATTCAGCGTAATCTGTGCACCTGAAACAGGATTTCCATCAGCGTCAACTATTGTGACGGCTGTAAAGACCTGACTGTTTCCACTTTTACCCTTTACCTTTTTTGACATGTCAATACTCTCAACATGCATCTCATTTGATGAGGGTTCATTTACTGTAATTGTTATGGTTTCAGAATCAGAAAGGTTTGGTGTGCCATTATCAATCACTATGACATCAAAGGAGAATTGACCTTGTCCATTTGGAGTCCATGAGAATGCGCCTGTACTAGGGTTAATGCTTGCACCAGCTGGTGCTCCAGATAAGCTAAACATCAATGTGTTTGCCGGAATATCCGGATCAGATGCCGTTGCAGTAAAGGAAAGAAGTTCACCATCACTGACTGACTTGCCACCAACAGGATCAAGGACGGGAGCTACATTGACTTCATTTACTGTAATTGTTATGGTTTCAGAATCAGAAAGGTTTGGTGTGCCATTATCAATCACTATGACATCAAAGGGGTATGAACCTGGCCCTTGAGATTCAATTGGAGTCCATGAGAATGCGCCTGTACTAGGGTTAATGCTTGCACCAGCTGGTGCTCCAGATAAGCTAAACATCAAAGTTTGGGCTGGATTGTTTGAATCAGATGCTGTTGCAGTAAAGGAAATTTGTGTAAGCTCATCGCCTGATTGGTTGTTAATGGGATCCAGAACTGGCGCTACGTTGACCTCAGTTACAGCGCCGTCTTCAGCCCAACATATTGGCTCCTTGTTTGAATCAGGATCATTAAGTACTGCAAGTCCCTTGGGATCATTTTGAGCAATTGCATCATCAATTATGTTTTGCCTTACTGAATAAACATCAGCCGCATTTTGTGGTTTGCTGCCGTTTTCTGCAATCTTCAAAAGCACTAGTCCTGCTACATGTGGTGAGGCCATACTTGTTCCACTGAAAGTTGCATAGCCTCCGTTTTTGTAAGTAGAATAAATGCTGACACCAGGACATATCACATCGATTGCTGCACCAGTTGTTATCACGGGATTACTTGAATCAACATTATTTGCAAAATTACTAAATGAGGCAAAGCTGTCATCAGGGCCCCATACACTGGCAGGGCCAGTTCCCCCATAGGTTCCATCTCTATCTACCATTGCTGAGACTGTCATTGCCTCAGGATATGCAGCAGGGATGACATCATCTCCAAAAAATGAATCTATGACACCGTTTGGACCATATACATCCCTTGAGTCATTTCCTGCAGCTACAACTACTACTACCCCCGCATTAACGGTATTTTGAACAGCCAACCTAAATGAATCACTTGCTCCTATGGCCCTTAGACTCATATTAACAACCTCTATTGTGGCAGCGTTTGCAGTTACATGGTTTAACGCCGCAATTATTCCAGAGATAGACCCGTTACCGTTCTGATCTAAAACCTGATAAGAATGAATTCTTGCGCCAGGTGCAACGCCGACCACACCGAAACCATTGTCCATGGCAGCAATTGTACCTGCAGTATGACTGCCATGGCCGTTCAGGTCATCGCCGGTACTTCCAAAAAATACAGTATAAAGTGCTACGACATTAAGATCAGGATGGTCCGAGTCTGTTCCACTATCTAATACTGCTACGTCTCCATTGAAATTTGGCCCTCCTCCATTAATATTTGCAATCGAGTTATTATCAACCTCAATTCTATCGATACCAGTAGGCAAGGTTTGGGCAGTTGCAGATACTACCAGGTCGGGCTCTATGAATAAAACGCGATTATCTTTTTTAAGATCTGACACTTGTGACCCCGAGGCCTTAATTGCAAGACCAGTTAACACGGTATCATATTTGTGGAGCTGCTTCAAGCCATGGGCTTTGGAAAACTTGTCTGGGTCCTCTCCGGTTTTTAAAACAACAATATATTGACCAGGTATTACACCAGGAACATCTTGTGCAAAAGATGGCGATATAGCTAAGCTGCCAAACATTAAAGATGAAACAAGAAAAACAATTGAAAGGTTCCGAGACCTTTGGTTAAACACATAAAAGATAAAATATTGTCTCATTTAACTATTTGTTAGAATTTATCCCTACGGCTTTATTTTGCATCCAACAGGATTGGTTTTTAACAAAAAAATAATTCTAAGCAGGTGCTAATCTGTTAAGACTTGCATTTTCAAAGTAACGGGTCTTGGTAGATTCACTCCCAAAAAATAAGGTTGAAAATATTTTATTAAAAATGAGGGCATCGAACCAAAACTGTAATGCGGTAATTGGGTTTTGAAATTATTTTTTGGGAAAATAAGAAAAAAGAATTAAGGTTAACCAGCACCAGTTACATCAATAACAATTCCAGCACCAGTTACATCAATAACAATCCCGGTTGTCCCCTCAAATTTCATACTAAGGTCAATATCTCCTTTTTTCTTATTAAAATCTGCAATATTTCCCACAGCATCATAATCATACAAGACCCCGGTATTTTGATCTACGAAACTTCCACTCATTTCAATTATTCGTCCCACGCTATCATACTGGTAACCTATAGGACCAATGTTTTTCATTTGAAAGATACATCTTTGTTCATCAATGTCAGGCAGTATGCAAAGTGTCCCTTTTGCAACTCCTTTGGTTAAGGTTCCTTCCTCATCAGTTGCAAGAAGACGGAATTTACCATTTGCTTGGCCCTGACCACAATCCTCTCCGGAATCATCACAAGTTGCCAATCCTTTGACTTTGATGATACTCCGGTCTCCTTCAGTTGTAAATGCAAACGAAGTATTTCCCAAGGCAAATGTGCTTAAAATTAGAATGGTAGCTAATGAAATCAACGGTATTTTTTTACTATTCATTAGTTACGCAACAGCCAAAATTTAATTTAAGTATTTTGGTACACTCACCAATTCATTTGTTATGGGATCATTTCTATTTGGATTAAGTCGGATTATCAACCAAAACAAAAGGTAAATGATCCATGGGGGGATTTCATCTTATTCAAAAAGAGCAATTTGATGTAATTCTTTCAAAATTTTGCTCAAACCCATATGCAGGCAAAAGTACAAAAATTCCCATGAATAGCATTACAAACCATCCTGACATGCCTAAATTTGCCTTACTTTCCAAGACTATCTTACATTCCTTGGTTTAGTTAATCAATATTACTTACATTTCTTACAAGTAAGGTATTTCAGAATGGTAAGGGATTCAAAGAAGGAAATTTTGGGAATGAGTACCATAACTTACAAGTTTCAGGTAACTATTCCAAAAAAACTTAGAGAAAAACACAAACTCAAAGAAGGTGACACCATCATGTTTATTGAAGAAGACGGAAAGATTTTCCTTCGAAAAAGCACTGAAATCTAAAATCATCTAAAAACATTTCAAATTTATTTTCAAAAATTTAACTTCGTGTAACCTCAAATCCTATGACAAATAGAGCAAGAAGATTTGTTATCTTTTAGTAAGATCTAAGGTTTCAATTCACGTCAAAACAAATGTCATTTATCGTCATTTAGAAAATAATTCCGTCAAAATCATCGTCAAAAAAGAATTTGCAGTGTATTTCAAGCCATTTTCTTCCATTTTCCTCTGTATAGCGCACGAAAATGAATCATTTTAAAATGAAAATGAAAATGGATTTTTGACCAATTTGACGGAATTTTTGACGGTTTTTATGACTTTTTGACTTTAACAGTAAATTTTTGACGGTTTTATCCATGCCAAAAATAGAACAGATGGTTTAAGGAATTAATTTATTTTGGATCTTTTAAAAGGCCAAGGTTTAGGAATTACGGAAATTGGCTGATCTAAAAGATATCGACATGCAGGAATAAATCCAGAGGTATAGTTAATCCTCAAAGATTCCAGACAATATTTCACATCTAGCTTGGAAATTTGGATTTTTGATTCCTCCAATAAAGATTTTAATTGTGATTCGACTACATTTTGTTGTTCCAAACTATAGAATACCCCTTGAACAAATCCTAAATTAGTCGGAGTATTGGCAGGGTTTATGGTTGTATCTGATTTCACTTGTTGAAAGGATTCTTCAAGCTTTGATTTTACATATTCTTTTAATTCAATTGCTGCAAACAAATCAGTTTCTCTTTCTTGTTTTATCATCTCATCAAAGTCTACAGACATTTTATTAATATCCGATAAACTAATTTTATGCGACAACTCGGGGGATCACCTTGTCAAATAGTTTTATGGTCTCTTCAATTTTATCAACTATTGAATTAGAATTTGGAATGTGAGTCTTAACCCAGTTCTTTAGATTATTTAGATAAATTACATTTATTGAAATTACTTTTAATGGATTCCCTGAATTTGAGTATATTTCTCGTAGTGGACCTGTAACCTTCAAGCCATTAAACAAGTCCTTTAATTTTGTACTTTTTTCTATAAACTCAATACCTAGTTTTTTGTTAATTTCTTCTAATGATGTTTTTTCATGTTCCAAAGAATCGACATTCAGGGAAAGCGACTCTTCTTGTTCTTCAAGAGATTCTTTGGTGGCAATAATGGAATCAATAAAGGAATGGATAGTCTCAAAATTATCTAGAATTTTAACAAACTCATCAACGGTAAATCCGTTTTTATGGATATTTTTTGCAACATTGAGCAGATCTTCTGTCTTAAAGCCCATTTCTTGAATATCCATAACTTTCTTAACATCGCTGAAATATTCTGGCGTGAGAGATTTTGCAAGCTCGAGTGTTTCCTCTTCACCTCTAAGACTTTTTTTGGCAATATCTCGTTTTTCTTCATGTTTTCTTGTTTCGGATCTTGCCTTTTGTGCATAATCATTTAAGGTCTCAGCCTCATTCAAGAATTGCACTATTTTCCTAGAATTGTACCCCAAAAGTTCTATTTCATTAAATACTCTGGCTGCTAATTGTGGAGATTCTTCAGCAGAAACACCATACTTTGCAAGATTTGCCTTTGTACGAATGTGTCTGGAGATGGTATCTGCAGTCAGATTATTTCGTTTTAGGTTAGTCTCATACTGAACATCTAAATCTTTGATAATTTTCTTTTTGGCTAATTCTTGCTCGGTGAGTTTTGGGAGTTCTTCAATTTTCTTTTTGTGCTCTTTGACTGTCTGATCATAAGACTGTCCAGTTGTTTGTTTTATTGTCATTAACAGGTCTGCATTTTCCAGCAATTCTGGAAGGTTTTTTTCATTTTGTAATTTTGAAAATAATGGAAATAATTTTTCAACATCATCAAATCCAAGATTATTTTTTTCTAAAAAAGAATTAATTTTTATACATTTATGGATTTGCTCAAAAGAAACATTTTTTTTGTCTGCATTCTTTGCCAATCTTCTATATGCTTCTCTGTCTGCTTTACCAATAGCTCTTTCATGTTCTTTTACAACATTAAAGACGGTACCTTCAGATACTCCGTTAATCTTTGCATTGATCTCCTTGCTTTTTCCTTGATAATCAGAATCAATTATTTTCTCTTCTAGCTCTTTTGGAATCAAAATTGATCAACAATAAAAATTCATTTATTTAAGAGATCACTGGTTTTGATACTTTTCTTGATATTCTATTGATATCATAATAACCAAAGTGATTTAAACATCCTAATTTTCAGAATTGTCTTTATTTTCTAATTTTTTTTGCATCTCAAATGCATACGAATCAATGTCATAGATTTTGCTATAGTTTTTTTCAAGATCCTTGTCTTTTACAAAGTATTCTGGGTCAGGACGTTTCATCTCAAGTCCGGAGATTTTTTTTCGGTTTTTGTACATGATCGTATTTGCAGTTCTGATAACTTTTTCATTTGATCTTTCTCCTCTTCTCAAGATACCAACTTCAACTTGTAGTTGTTGCAGGTTGAAATCCATATTTTCCATTTTTTGCATTTGTTCTTCCTTGTCTTTTTTCATACTATCAAGATCTTCTTGTAGTTTTGTTACGTTTTCAGATTTTTCAGAAGGTTCTGAATAGACCTGCAAATATGGTTCTGGCCCTGTCTCATAGTAAAACTCTAACTCCTCTCTTGATTTTGGTTCATACTCTTTTGATGATGTGGCCTTTCTTCCTTGAAATACATCAGTCATGTCATCGCCAATCCCTCCATGTTGGCAAGCTTGTCTAAAGAAATGTCTCCATCTTTTAGGTCTGAATGGAGATTGTTTTCCTTTTTCAAGTTTAACTCCCATGTTTTCTGCGGCTCGTCTAAAGCTCTCAGATATGATTCCAGGAGTTATTTTCTTTGCAGGAGGTAGTAGGTCCTTGTCTGCAATGGTGTATTCCCTACCTTGAATAGCCTTAAACTGTCTCTTTCTTTCGGCCAGGGTAGTCACAAATAGAGGATCTGAATCTGGAGAATCGCTTCTCTCTGTTCTCTCATATTGACGTATTCTGGGAGTTGTTTCTACGGTTATGAAATTATCTAAAATCTCACCGTTCTTGTTTCTATAGCTACTCAGATAGAGCCTTTTGTGGTTCGGGTCTTGTGATCTCACAAAAGATAATGTCAGGTCAAGAACATCACCAGAATCTTGGCCTAGGTCTTTTAACATTAAGGCAATAAGCTGATCCCTATAATTTAATCTGGAAAGAAAATCCTGTATTAATGGTCTGTTTGGGTGAATCTTTTTTTTGCCGGTTTCATTTGTGATTATCCATAAAGGATAATTTGCATCACTCTTTTTTACTTCTGAAGGGGGAGTTTGCGGAGTATGCCAGTGTTTGCTTGGAATTTGGTTATGTTTGAAAAATCCTCTAATGGTTCCATGTGCAATGGTATGTGCAGAAGCAGCTCCAATACCAATATCCTTGAGCCATTTGTTAAAATTAAAAATTAATTCTTCATCGTGTTCATTATTAGACAATGTTGTTTCTATAATATCATCTGGTGTCTTCCATGTAAATACCAGAAATCTCGGCATACAGTATTCTACGGCTTGCCATGTTCCCTCTGCAAGTTCCCCCTGTTTAGAGTGAATCGCAAGTCTCTTTCTCCATCGTCTTATAGTTGCAAAGTCTTGCCAGGGATTGATTTTTCCAGTTTTGGGATCTTTTAGGATTTCTTGGCAGTACTTATTCCAAGTTGTTTTATCATAGCCCCCGCGAGTTTTTTGGATTTTCACTAGTGTTTTTTGCTCAAAGTTTCTATTAAGATTAGTGCATAACCCGATTTTAATGTGTTAAGATTTTATGTGCATTAAAGCACTTTAACTAAAGGAAAACTATGAAGGATGTTTTTTATTTTTACTCTCATTGAATTTCAAAAATTTATTTTTTTAATTCC
>Ga0307380_10010541_pt1 | contig 11635 bp, 10 predicted proteins | sample UN3MG_FD_202239 | JGI IMG/M metagenome (GOLD analysis project Ga0307380, IMG submission 202239) | Soil microbial communities from Risofladan, Vaasa, Finland - UN-3 | ecosystem: Environmental > Terrestrial > Soil > Coastal area > Acid sulfate soil | place: Finland: Risofladan, Vaasa | collected... | reverse complement strand
CGTATCACTCAGCAGATCGCTGTTGACTTTGCTGACAGTGCCGGTCATCGGCGAAGGCACAACCAGTTTTCTGCCGGACTGGTAGAGCGTGAACAGTGGTTCTCCTCGCTTGATTTCCGCGCCGCGCACAGGTATTTCGACCTTGTCGACTTTGCCGACCAGGCGGCTGAGGAATTCATTGATGCCGACGCTGATCATTCCCCCGCTTCCAACTGTCACCCAGCTGTGCCCCGGAGCCAGATAAACGTCGTTAGCGATTGCAAAGCCCTCTTTATGCGGCTGGAGGGCAGCCGCCGCGGCTACCTTCCTTGGAGTAGTGTTGAGAAATTTGATGAACAACATGAAGGCCACCAGGAAAGCCAGCACGAGCACGTACTCAATGCCTTTGGTTTCGAAAATATCTACAAAACTGAGACCGTCCATCACACTGACTCCTTCGCAGCAACATTGTTTGCGCCGCTCTGCCGGTTCGGATTGGAGGCAGGCTGAGAGAGGTTATTCAAGACCGGCATTCTGTTGACAACCCACCTGAATATCCAGATCTCGATGAAGATGATTGCTAGCGTAATTTCAATCTCGATCCAGGACGGAATGTAGTGCACCGGTGCGTCCCACTTGAAGGCGATGACCGACACGTTGAGCCTGTTCAGAATTATTCCTATCAGAGCCATGGCCGAAGCGATGCGCATCAGCAGAGTACTTCTGTGGCGATAACCCCTGACGAACAGCATCATCGGGATCAGGACGAAGCCGATTATCTCTACCAGCCACCACTGGCCCATTGGGGTGCCGATGTAAGTCCAGCTCTGGTTGTGAATAAATACCAGCGCTACCATGGCCAGGTAGACAAACATCGTTCCGGCGCAGATCTTGGCCAGGCCGCGGACGATGCCGTCGTGCGACGACCTCTGCTCCGGCCCCAAACGATTGCTGAATATCTTATGGCTGATGCTGCCCTCAAAGACCACCATCGAGAGGCCGGCGAAGATGCTGGAGACAAAGAAGAGAATCGGCAGGAATTCCGTATACCAGAGGGGGTGGAGTTTGCCTTTTGCCATCAGGAATAGCGCACCAAGGCCGGACTGATGCAGCGTGGACAGGGTGATGCCGATGATTACGGCGCCAAGGGTCATTGCGCTGAGGAGTTTTCTGATCCTCTCCTTACCCAGCCATTCGGCGATCGTGGGCGCGAACTCGACGAGGCAGGCAACCATGTAGAGCATGAAATGCCATGCAATCAGGAACATGATCGAGCTTACACCGAACGAATTGCCGATGAACGGATTGAACGCGTTCCAGGGGCGGCCGCAGTCAATCAGCAGGCAGCCCGCATAAAACATGTAGGCGAGCAGTCCGTTGAGTATCGTCGCCCTGACAATCGGGCGGTACTTCTCGATGCCGAGGATGTAGACCAGGAATGTCAGAACGTAGGCGCCTCCGGCAAGGGCGACACCGGTCATCACGTCGAATCCGATCCAGATACCCCAGGGGAAATCTTGCGAGAGGTTGGTGGCCATTCCCAAGCCAAAAGCGAAGCGCAACGCGATCAGGACCAGCCCCAGGAGAATCACCGGTATCGAGATGAGGTTAAAGGGGGTGAGTATTCGGCCCTTCGGCTTCAACTCACCTAGGATGAACCTGAACAATCCGCCCTGTCTCTGCTCAAGCAGACTTGTGGTTCCAGTAAAGTCGGCCATGTCACTCCTCCTCCCGATCTGTTCCGGAGTTGCGCTCCCTTGACTTGCTCATCCCCAGCAGGATCGCAGGCCATAGCAGGAGGATAAACGGAACGCTGTAGAGGAATCCCTTTGTATACTCGGGGAAAGCCGTGTTTCCCAGGTCCGTTTTGAATCCGAGCTGCTCGAACGGCACTGAAGCCAGGTAGAGGACTCCGGTGCCGCCCACCTCGCGCTCGCCATAGATGTGGTGGACGTAATTGAGGGGATCCTCAGCAATCCTCGTCCTCGCGACCTCCAGAAGCTGGCGCTTCTTGCCGAAAAGCAGCGTCCCCTCCGGGCAGTTGTCGACGCAGGCAGGATGCTCGTTTTCCTGGAGCCGATCCCAGCACTGGTTGCATTTCTGGATAGTCGGGACCGGACTGTTGAATTCGAATTTCGGGATGTCGAATGGGCACGACACCATGCAATACCTGCAACCCATGCACTTTTCAGCTCGCCAGATGACCGGGCCCTCCTCGGTCTTCAGCATCGCCTTGGTAAGACAAGCAGCAGCACAAGCAGGCTGGGCACAGTGCATGCACTGCTTCTTGGCGAACAGCTCGCTCTCATCCCCTCCGTAGCGGTTGACGACTGTCCATTGCTCGGTAGTCGTCGTCCGCTCGTTTTCGAATACCGATTCATCAAATACGTCGGGGGCCGGCAGCCCGTGCGCCTCTGCACAGGCTTCCTCGCAGCTTCTGCAGCCGACGCAGAGTGTGGTGTCCACAAGCACAGCGTTGAACTCCTCGCTGCTGGCAACCTGGGCCCCCTGGACCGATCCGGATGCCAGGGCGCTGCCGCCTGCAGCACCAACCATCATTAAGAATTTTCTCCTGTCCATCAGATCTTCTCCTTACTGATTTGCTGACTTCTATATCTGAGCCGCCGCCGAACCGGGTGCGAAGATCACCACAGCTTCGGGGCCGCCCGCAAAATTATTTCTTCGCGTACCCTTCTCGAGAACGGAGATACTCGACAGTCATTGCCGCGATGACTATTCCGATCGTTAATAACAATGTCATCTCTATCTCCTTCCAACATGGGATAGCGATCCCACGTCGCATATAGTTGCCTTTGCAACGCTGATAAAACCTGTCGCCGAATCGCATGAGCAACTCATCAAACCGATACCCTGGGCAGCTTTGGCAGGGCCTTTAGCCCGGCCACGCGACGGCTGTGGTGTTGTAAGAAATGGTCGGTTATTAGTACGACGACAATCGTGATAATGACTGAGAATGCAACCATCGTTTATCTCCAATTGGTCAAAATTCGCGTTTTTACCACCATATTGTGCTTATTGCTCTCCGCAATCCTCCTGCGCGCGAAAAACAGGGATTAGCAGGGATTAACTGACTTCGAGGAAGTCCTTCTCAAAACGCCTCAAGGATTCCTCGTCCATGCGGGCCAAGACTCCCTCGACGGGCATGCCGCCGTCCTGGAGAGTGGCACCAGCACCGGAGAATTCAAGCGACAGGCCAGCGAAGAAATCTCGCAGCCTGACAATTTCGCTTTCGAACAAGATGCGCGCCTGCGCGCCGATGCTCATTCCCGCCAGATCTTCAGCGAGTGCCGCCGGTTTCACTCGGACAGCCCAGCCTGCGCCGATCAAGGAGAGCATCGCCGGGCTGCCGACAACGTCGTGGTTCACAGCCTCGACAGTCCCCTTTACCGGTGAGGGAACGGAAAGCGAACGCCTCCCCATCTTAAGAGCGAATAAAGGCTCGCCCTTGTCCACTTCTCTCCCGATCTCCGGCAGAATGACATCGTCGATCCGGCCGGCAAGCTTGAGCAGCAGGTCATCGGCACCGACGGCTAATGTTCCCCCGGCATCGAGCGCCGACCAGTTATGGCCAGGCGAATAGAACAGACCGTCGGAAATTAAAACTCCATCGCCTGCCAGCTCATGCGGCTCGGCTGTAACCTTTATGTCTGCGCTACGGCGTTTGCGGATGGCGATCCACTCGGCTATTACGACGATAGCTACCGTTGCAGCAAACAGGATCCCAACCATTTTCGCTCCTCCTCACCAGCAGGGCCGGAAACACCCCGGTCTCTATTCACATTCCACAGACTCGGTACCCAGATGATCGCGGATAAGACGGACCCAGCGCTCAGGCGCCAAACCCGAACCGATATCGTCCATCAGTTCGCCGCCATCTTGCGCCATTACGGCCAGCTCACCGCCGAACGCGCTTCGCAAACGCCGCATCGACAACTCCATCCACTGTCTCGCGACGCTGCCACCCAACAGACCGCTAAGCTGCTCGGCCAGGCGCCAGGAGCGAACCTTGTAGAGCCAACCCTTCCCGTACGGATCCAGTTGAACCAAATCCGGGTCGTCGTGCAGCAATTCGTTGACCTCTACAATCTCTCCCTCGACCGGATTGGCTATCGGCACCATCCTCCTGCCGCTTCGCAGGTACGTTGCTCCCTGGCCCACATCGAGCTCGACATTCGTCATCGGCAGCGTCGCCTTATCAATCCGGCCGATCAGCCGCCTTGCGAAGTCATCGAGACCTACTACAACCGTCTGGGCGTCGATCTCTCGCACCCAGGTATGAAGCGGGTGGTAAGAAATGCCCTGCGGCATCGATATGCCCTCGACTTTAGCGATGATTGTCAGCTTGGCTATCTGTTGTTTTGAGGGTTCAGACTTCTTCCTTAAATGAAGGAAGTACTCCAACGCCAGCACCGCAGAAACCATTAACACCAAAAGGATGACAGTCATTTCAGCTCACCTTCATTCGTCGGCTTCCTTTCTGCACTCTTGGTAGCCAACTCACCGAGCGTACTAAGAGCAGAATTCGTGCCAGGAATATCAATTGATCTGCGCCAACGTCAGCACAGCTATCACGTTGAATACAATAGACTTACCTTTTCACTAGCCAACGTTGCGCAAAGCTAGATTCTCTTATCTGTTGAATTATTAATCGCTATTTTCGGGCTGTACGTTGAATATATAGACATTACTATCAGCGCATTTCGGCTGATATGATGAGAAATGCAACATTTTTTATCATAATCGGTACTCTGGCAGCCATCCTGCCTGACTACCGCCGCTCGGCGTTAAATGCCCAACATTCAAGTAATTAAAGAGATTGACAGCGCCTCAAAAAAGATTTATATATGAACAATTGCTCAGATACGAAGGTCTTATATGCAAGCAAAACAGGACAAAAACAACTCCCGTAGAAAGCGGTTAAAAGCAGCCCTGGTCGGCCTCCCGAGCGACGAAAACACCGAAAGGCTTGCCGATTTCTATTCCGCTTTCGCGGATCGGACGCGCCTGCGTATAATTTCGGCTCTGCTAGCCGCCAGTGAGCTCTCCGTGGGACAGCTATCCCGGATTGCCGGCACGACCGACTCGGCGGTTTCTCACCAACTCAAGACGCTCAGGCTGTTGCGTTTGATCACCTACCGCAGCGAGGGCAGGATGTCCTACTACCGGCTCGACGACGAACACATAGAACAGATTCTCAAAGCAGGCCTGGAGCACGTAATGGAGCAGGTTTAATGCGGCCTAAAACTGATTCTCCGCAAAACGCGCCGGTCTGTAGTTTCGCCGTCGAAGGGATCGACTGTGCCGACTGTGCAAGCAAAATCGAGAAGGCGGTTTCCCGGCTGCCGGGAGTCAAAAGGGTCAGTGTCAGTATTGTCGACAGGACATTGCGAGCGGAGGGTTCGGGACCGGAATTTGACCGAAACAGGGTAGCCGCCGAAGTGCGCAGTCTCGGCTATGAGCCGCTCTTGGACGATGCTACTAAAGACGCTCGAAACGACAATTTTCTCGGCATAGTAAAAAGAATTCTGGACATTTTGCCGCTCGCGCTGCTTTGCTTCGGCGCGGCGTTGCAGTTCTCCGGTGTCCAATCTTTGTTCTATATTCCTCTCTACGCCATCGCGATCATCACGGGCGGATACGGCTTCGCGCGCAAGGGCTTGCTGGCGACGCTGCGGCTCTCGCTGGACATGAACGCTCTGATGACGATCGCAGTCCTGGGCGCGGTCTTCCTCGGCGACTGGCTGGAGGCGGCCACAGTCGTCTTCCTCTTCTCGCTCGCAAACCTGTTGGAGTCGCGCAGCATGGATCGCGCGCGGCGCGCTGTGGAACAGCTGATGGAACTCGCCCCTCAAACCGCACTGGTCCAGCGAAACGGCGACGAGGTGGAACTGCCTGTCGGCGAGGTCCGCATCGGAGAAACGCTGATCGTCAAACCCGGAGCGCGCATTCCGCTCGACGGGACTGTCAAGGGCGGCAGCTCGAGCGTCGACCAGTCGCAAATCACCGGTGAATCGCTGCCGGTCCTCATCGAAAAGGGAGCCGACGTCTATGCAGGCTCGATCAACGGAGAGGGGACGCTCGAGGTCGGAGTCACCAGCCTCGAGGAGGACAGCACCATCGCCCGCATCGTCCGTCTCGTGCGTGAGGCTCAAGCGGGGAGGGCGCCGACAGAGCGCTTCGTCGACCGTTTCGCCCGCTTCTACACGCCGGCCGCGGTCGCCATTGCCGCGGTCGTCGCCATCCTTCCTCCCCTCTTCCTCGGCACCTGGGATATTTGGTTCTACCGAGCGCTTGTTCTGCTTGTTATCGCCTGCCCCTGCGCCCTGGTCATCGCTACGCCCGTAGGAATCGTTTCCGGCCTCACCGCCGCGGCCAGAGCAGGGGTGTTGATCAAGGGCGGCACTTTTCTGGAGAGAGCGGCGGAAGTCGACCTGGTCGCCTTCGACAAGACCGGCACGCTGACTAACGGCGTGCCAAAGGTGGCGCGGATAGTGGTGCTGAACCATGCCACCCCGGAAGAAGTTCTAAGCCTGGCCGCCTCCCTTGAGCGCTACTCGGAGCATCCTCTCGCCCGGGCTATCGTCGGCGCGGCCAGGGAGCAAGGGCTCGATCTCGCCGTCCCGGAGGAAGTCAGGGCCGTGCCTGGCAAAGGGGTCGAGGGCCGCATCGGCGGCGAGACCGTCCTGGTCGGCAGCCATCGTTTCTTCACGGAACGAGGGATCTGCGACCATAGCGAGGGCAACAGATGCCCGGCCTCCGACCTGCAAGCCGGGCAAACGCTGGTCTGTGTGGCGCGGGGTCGAGAGGTCGCGGGAGCGATATTCCTCAGCGACTCCATCCGCGAGGAAGCCTCCGACGCGATTGCCGGTCTGAGAACTTTCGGCTCGCTGACATCCGCGATCCTCACCGGCGACAACCTTTCGACGGCGGAGGCCGTTGCGCGGGAAATCGGTATCGATGACGTCGCGGCGGAGCTGCTCCCGAAAGATAAACTTGAGCGGCTGAACCATTGGCGCAGCGAGGGCAAGGTGGTGATGATGGTCGGCGATGGTGTGAATGACGCGCCCGCTCTGGCCGCCGCCGACGTCGGCGTTGCCATGGGCGCCGCCGGAACCGACATTGCTCTGGAAACCGCCGACATTGCCTTGATGGCCGACGACCTGCGCAAGATTCCTTTCACCATCGCCCAAAGCCGGCGCACAATGAGGGTGGTGCGGCAAAACATCTTCCTCTCGATTGCGATCAAGCTGCTGTTCCTGGCTCTCGCCGTGGCCGGCCTGGCAGGGCTGTGGATGGCGATTGTCGCCGACATGGGTGTCTCACTCGCCGTCATCGCAAACAGTCTCCGCTTGCTATCTATCAGTAAATGAATTTACTGTTTCTGCACTTGGCCGGTTGACATCGAAGGAATTGCTTGTCAGGATTCTGCCAGCCTCAACGGGGGAAGGGGTATGCGCAAAACTCTGCTTTTCACGCTGTTATGTTCGACATTGTCATTGCTAAGTTGTGGCGCTCCGGACGCCGAAATGCGTGAGAGCATCACCATCTACGCCGCAGCCAGCCTTACTGACGTGGTCGGGGAGTTGGCTGCGCGCTTCGAAGAGAACACAGGTATAGCGGTTGCGACCAACCTCGCCAGCTCGGGGATGCTGGCGCAACAGATAATCGCCGGCGCTCCCGCCGATGTTTTCTTGTCCGCCAATACCGACTGGATGAGCGAAGTGGTCAAAACCGGGAACTCCAGCGCTGAGGACGTGGTTGATTTCGCCGGCAACGGGTTGGTCGTGGTTATCAGGTCAGACGCGGCTCTCGATCTTGATAATCTCGACGATCTGTTGTCTCCGGATTTCTACAAAATCGCCATTGCCGATCCATCTCATTCACCAGCCGGTAAATATGCCGTCGAGGCTCTGCGGTCGGCGGGAATCTACGACCAACTAAAGGATAAACTGATTCCGGCCATCGAAGTGCGCGCCGCGCTTGCCTATGTCACCTCTCGCGAAACGGAGGCCGCTCTGGTCTACCGGACTGACGCTCGGATAGTCGAAGGGATTCGTATCGCTCTCGAGGTCCCTGAAGTCTTACACGCGCCGATCATCTACCAGGCGGCTGCGATCGGCGATCCTGCGGGGGCCGCAGGCCGGCAATTCCTGGAATTCATTACTTCGGCCGAAGGCCGTGCTATCCTTGGCGAATACGGTTTCACCACACCGTCCCGATAAAACATATGCTGAACGCCGCTGAATGGGCACCTGTTTTTCTTTCGTTCCAGGTGGCGTTTATTGCCACCCTGTTCATCATTCCACCCGCGATAGCCGTCGCCTGGTTGCTGTCGCGCCCCAGGCTGCGCGGCCGGCTGCTGATCGAAACTCTGGTCACCGCTCCGCTCGTCCTGCCCCCGATCATAACCGGCTACCTGCTCCTGTTGCTGCTGGGCCGCGGCGGTCTTGTCGGCGGATGGCTCCACTCGACACTCGGATTCGACATCGCCTTTACATGGATCGGGGCCGCGGTCGCGGCGGGCGTCCTGGCCTTTCCGCTGGTGGTCCGCGCCGTCCAGCTCTCGTTCGAGTCGGTCGACAGGCGCCTCGAGGGCGCGTCGCGCACGCTTGGGGCCAGCCCATGGGACACTTTCTTCTCCGTCACCCTGCCTCTGGCGGCACCGGGGATTCTCGCCGGCTCTTTGCTTGGCTTCGCGCGCTGCCTCGGTGAGTTCGGCGCCACAATCGTACTTGCAGGCAACATCCCCGGACAAACCCAGACTATTCCGCTGGCGGTTTACTCGGCAATCAACACGCCGGGCGGCGAGCAAAAGGCGATGTTCCTGCTCGTCATCTCGATCGCTCTTTCCATCGGTGCTCTGGTGATCTCTCAACTGCTGACCAGGAAGAAGCGCAGGGCAAGAACGTGATCGAAATTACCGCCAGGAAACGCCTCGCCGACTTCCACCTCGACGTTGAAATTAATCTTCCGGGCGAACCGGTGGCCGTCTTCGGCCCGTCGGGTGCCGGCAAAAGTACCCTGCTCAATATCGTCGCCGGTCTCCTCAGGCCCGACTCGGGCAGAATCTCGATCGACGGCGAGGTTCTCTTCGACAGCGCTGCGGGAATCGACACACCTGCGGAACGCCGCGGTTTCGGGCTCGTCCCACAGGAAGGTTTGCTCTTTCCACACCGCACGGTGCGCGAGAACCTCCTTTACGGTTACCGGCGCGTGCGCGGCCGGCCGAGGACGATCGAGCTGAACGAGGTCGCCGAGGTCCTGGAAATCGGCTCGTTGCTTGATCGCTATCCCGCCACCCTCTCCGGCGGCGAGGCCCAGCGTGTTGCTCTCGGCAGAGCGCTGCTGGCCTCGCCCAGGCTGCTGCTATTCGACGAGCCGCTCGCTTCGGTCGACGGGCGGCTGAAGTGGCGCATCCTCCCCTACCTCAAGCTCGCCATCTCACACTTCAATTTGCCCGCGCTCTACGTCAGCCACGACCCCACCGAAGTCACCAGCATCGCCTCTCACATAGCCGTCCTGCACGGCGGCAGGATCGTTGCCGCGGGCCCCTACCGGGAAATCATCGATTTGCCCGAGGTTTATGGGATATTCACCAGGGAAGGTGTAAACAACGTCCTGGCGGGGACGGTGGACGCCAACCTGCCTGAGTACGGTTACAGCGTCGTCAGCGTCGGAGAGGCGACATTCAAGGTGGCCCTGGTCGACGCACCGCCGGGAGCCGAAATCGGCCTCGCCATCAGAGCGAACGAAATCATCATCTCGCGCGGGCAACCGGGCAAGATCAGCACGCGCAACGTGCTGAGGGGCAGAGTGGCCGGCTTTGCCAACGTCGGCAGCCTCATCCTGGTTCACGTCGACATCGGCTGCGAGCTCATCGTCGAGCTGACCCACGGCGCGGCCACCGAACTCCTGCTGGCTGAAGGAACCGAAATCTGGGTCCTGATCAAATCGAATGCCTTCCAGATCCACTCCACCTTGCGCCCGGCTTGAATTACTGGAAGGCCAGCTGCACCGCCGCCAGAAACAGAATTCCCACCACGAGATAGCGGAAGAGCCCCGCATCCACTCTTTTCGTCAGCTTTGCTCCGGCCACCATCGCCGCCACGAACAACGGAGTCGTGTAGAGCGCCAGCCACAGCACGTCGGGCGTGAACTGTGCCGTGGCGAACGCAACGGGCGCGCGCAGTACATTGGCGACCACGAAGACGGCGATGATCGTGTCGCGGATCACTTCCGAGCGCTTCTCGACATTGCCGAAATACAGGAGAAAGAACGGCCCGCCCATGCCGAAAGAGCCCTGCACCAGCCCGCTCATCAGGCCGCACGCGCCGCCCGCCGCCGGCTGCAGCCGCTCCGGCAGGCGCAGCCGTGAGAAGAACAGCCACTGGACCAGGACGAAGGCGCAGACAGCCGCCAGGCCCTTCCGCACCAGTTCCGGTTCCATCATCGGCAGCACATAGGTCCCCAGCAAAACGGCGGGCAGAAAGAAAATCTGGAACGTTAATATCTTCCTGTCCATCAGCCGCCGCCAGACACGGGCCACCAGCCAGAGGCCGAAGGCATTCTGGAAAATCAGCACCAGTGCGATCGACTCGTGCGGTTCCCAGATCAACGCCAGCAACGGCGTGGCGATCACCGCCGAACCGAAGCCGGTTATACGCTGCAGGAAAAACGCAAACGCGACGACAATCGGCGCAAGTATCTCGAGAGGAATCACTTATCCTAGACCGGGTCCCTTTCGGCTCCGCTGCTCAATTACTGCCGATTCTTACTCTTCAGTGTAAAACCGTATCATCTGCCGCACGGCTTCCATGCAGACCGGGCAGTAGTCGATGTTGGCGCGCGAGATCATCTTGCAGTCGAACGCCGGGCGGTAAAGCCCTTTGGCCATGTAGCCCGCGCCCTCGAAGGCGCCGACCACGTCCTTTTTGTATTCGTCGGTGGCCGGCGTGGGGATCGGCGTGCCGGGCGTGACGAACTCCTTCCACTTGAGGTTCTCCGGATCGAGCAACGCCGTCACGTTCGGCTCCCACGGCTCCGCGTCGGCAGTGTAGAAATCGGTGTAGGCCACGTCGGATGTGTAATACTCGTCGCCCAGCCCCGAGAAACTGTGCCCGCCTTCGTGAGTCAGCAGATAGCCTGCCCATTCGTTGTCGACGGCGAAGGTAGTGTAGGCATTGAAGATTCCCCCGCCGCCGTAGCGCTCGGTGTTGAGCATGATCGCCACCGCGTCGTAGGGCGCGTTGGCCGCCGCATCGGCTATCGCCTTGTTGTTGATCGTCAGCACATAGCGTGGGCTGTCGAACGCGTTGAAGCGTGCGTCGAACAGCGTGTCCTTCCAGATCCCCTCGCGGGGCTGGTCGATGCCGCTCTCGCGACTGTAGGCCTCGATGGTGCGCACGGCAATCATGTCCTTCATCTCGCTGTACGGCTTCGTTTCCAGGATGACATTCGCCATCCGCTCGGCGTCGGAGCGTAATTTCTCCGCTTCCTCTTCCGTGTAGCCTTCGGGCAGGATGAGGATATCGTATACCTTGCGCGGTTCGGCGGGCACGTGCAGATCGATCACCTTGAAGCCGGCATCGCTGTAGCCCTGCTCAGCGTTGTTGTGGCTGTTGGGATCGATCGTGAC
>Ga0307380_10010540_pt1 | contig 11636 bp, 8 predicted proteins | sample UN3MG_FD_202239 | JGI IMG/M metagenome (GOLD analysis project Ga0307380, IMG submission 202239) | Soil microbial communities from Risofladan, Vaasa, Finland - UN-3 | ecosystem: Environmental > Terrestrial > Soil > Coastal area > Acid sulfate soil | place: Finland: Risofladan, Vaasa | collected... | reverse complement strand
GGCCGACTGCCGGGGCAGCGCGCGGTTGGTGACGGCGGCGGCCATGCCATTGGCGTTGCAGCCGATCCACGTGCCGCCGGCGCGCGGGTCGCGCGGAGCCAGAAACGGCACCCCGCCGGTCTTCCACAGGCGCGGCGGCTCGCGCTGCCGGTCGAGAAACTCATCGCGATCGGCCGCAAGCACTATCGGGCGGCCGGGGACGGTGCGGTGAAAAACGGTAAGCAGGCACATTGCAGCTCCATCGTCACTTGCCGAGGCCGCAGGCGCGGTGCAGGAGTTTCACGGGATGTATCACGCGGGCGGCGGTCATTTCCTCGATCTGCATTCTGCACGAACCGCATTCGGTGATCAGGTTTCGGCGGCCGGATGCCTCGATCTCGTCGAACAGCGGCTTGCCGATCTGGGCCGCGAGGTCGTAGTGCGCGGCTGCCACGCCGAAACTGCCGGCCATGCCGCAGCAGTTTTTCTGCAGCACGCGGATGTCGATTCCGGGAATATCGCGCAGAATTTCGACCGCCGGCAGCCCGATGTTCATCGCCGCAAGGTGGCACGGCGTGTGGTAGATGAACTGCTCCTCAAGCGTGATGAAATCGGTTCTGAGCGCGCCTTCGCGTTTCAGCTCGCGGAGGAATTCGAAGAAATCGCGCGTGCGGCCGGCCACCAGCTTCGCGGCTGGGGCGTTGGTGTAGCGCGTGTATTCGCGGCGCAGGCACATCGCGCCGCTGGGTTCGGTGCAGACGATCAGCCGGCCGTCGGCAGCGGCGGCGCCCAGGCCGCGAAGGTTGTATTCGGCCTTCCGGCGCACGGCAGCCTTCGCACCGGCGGTCATCTCGACTATCCCCACCTCCTTCTGCGGCGGATAGATGACGTCGACTCCGAAGTGCTCGAGGATATCGACGGCGCACTCGATGATCTCGGGGTCGTGCAGCGATGCGTACAGATCGGCAAACAGCGCGACTCGAGCCTTCGGCTCGGTCGGATGCACCTCGCGCACCTTCCTGACCGGCCGGATCGGCGGAAAACTGCGGCGGCGGTCGATGCCGGTGAATTTCTGCATCACGCTTCGCAGCGGCCCGATTTCCAGCACGCGCCCCCCGATGCGGTTCAGGAAGCCCGGCATCGGCCGCGACAGCGCGGGATAAATCGACACCAGCCGCTTGACCAGCGGCACGCCGGTCGCCTTGATCCGCCGGGCGCGGGCCTCGTTGATCAGCAGGGGCACCTCGGCCAGCACCGGGCATTCTACCGTGCACATCCCGCAGTTCAGGCACAGCTCGAGCACGCGGTCAAGCTGGGCGCGGTTCGCGGGGCTGTCGGCCAGGCTGCCGGCCAGAAGCTCGCGCAGCAGCGAAACCTTGCCGCGCGGCGACAGCCGCTCGTCCTTGAGTGTCTTGAACATCGGGCACATCGAGGTGTCGGCGGTGAGCGTGCGGCAGGTGCCGCAGCCCTGGCATTTCTCCAGCAAGCGTTCGTACTCGCCGTTGTCGAACAGCAGGCTGATAACCGGCGCCTGCCTGGCCCCGGCATAGTCCGGCCCGAATTTCAGGTTCTCGCACATCCCCTGCGAACCGCCCACGATCTTGCCCGGGTTAAGCAGGCAGTCGGGATCGAACAGCGCCTTGACCTCCTCGAGCGCAGGATACAGCTCGCCGAACTGCCGCCGCAGGAATTCCGTCCGCACCAGGCCGTCGCCGTGTTCGCCCGACATCGTGCCGCCCAGCGAGATGACGAGGTCGAACACCTGCTCCGCGATGTCGACCATTTTCTGCACCTCCGCCGGCTGGGCCAGGTCGAGCATCGGCCGCACGTGGAAATTGCCCTCGCCCGCGTGGCCCAGCACGGCGAAGGGCGCGTCGTTGGCGTCGAGAATCTTCCGCAGCCCAGCCATGTACCTGGGGATGGCCTCCACGGGCACTGCCACGTCTTCGATGAAAGCAACCACGCGTTTCGGCCCCGGCAGGTTGTACAGGATCGGCAGCACCGCCTTGCGCACGGCCCACAGCATCGCCCGTTCGCCGGCATCGGCGGCGTCAATCTCGCGCGCGGCAAGCCGCCGCTCATCCACCATCTCCCGCTTGAGCCGCGCCACCTTGTCGGCCAGCGGCGCGCGGTCGGGGCCGTCGAACTCCACGAAAATGAGCAACTCGGCATCGGCCGGCAGGAATTTCGCCATTTCCGGCCGACGCTCCCGCACCACGTCGGCCGCGTTGCGGTCCATCGCCTCGATAGCCGACGGCTCCAATTCAGCTATAAGCGGCACGGCATCGGCTGCCGCCTGCAAGTCGTGGAATGCCAGCACGGCAAGCTCGGTGCAGGCGGGCGGCTGGGCGATTTCCAGCTCGGCCTCCACGATCACGCCAAGCGTGCCTTCCGATCCGCACATCAGCCGCTCGAGGTGGACGACCGCTGTGTCGCCCGCGCCCTCGATCAGGCGGTCGAGCCGGTAGCCGCTGCTGTTCTTGGCGGTTTTCGGCATGCATTGCTCGAGCTGCGCGCTGTAGCGGCGGGCGATGTCGGCCGCTCCGGCATACAGCCCCCGCGCGCGCGGCGGCAGCGAATCAAGCTCCGCAAAATTCCGACCGGCGGCTTCGACAATCTCGCCGGTGTCCGTCACCACGGTCAGCCGGCGGACGTATTCGATTGTCGCACCGTATTTCAGCGAATGCGAGCCGGACGAATTGTTCGCGATCATTCCGCCGAGCGTGGCGTAGTTGCCGCTGGACGGGTCGGGCGGGAAATACAGCCCCAGCGGCCTGAGCCGCTCGTTCAGTTTGCCCAGCGTGATTCCGGGCTGCACGACAACGCGCCGGGCCTGCTTGTTCATCTCGAGCACGCCATCCATATATCGGGTGAAATCGAGGATGACGCCGGCACCGACGGCCTGGCCGGCAAGGCCCGATCCTCCGCCGCGCGGAATGATCGGCAGATGATGCTCGCGGCAGTGGCGCACCGTCTCCACCACGTCCTGCACGTCTTTCGGCAGCACCACGCCCAACGGCTCGATGCGGTAGATGCAGGCCGCCGAGGCATAGACGGCGCGCGAAACATCATCGGTCAAGACATCGCCGCTGATGATGCTGTCAAGCTGAGCGAGCGAGACGGGTGCGGCTGTTTTCATAGTCACCTTGCTTCCGAAAGCGTGTGCGGTTCTTGTCTCCATCCAATTATACCGCGTGCCGCGCGGCGAAGCAAATGACGGAGTTGGTGCGGTATGGTGCGTTGCAGGCCGGCCGAGCGGCCGGCAGCCGGGGCGTCGGTAGGGTTTGTGCCTGCGTCAGCCGGCTTGGTCCGTTGCAGACGGGCGCACAACCTCGGTGCGCAATACATAGGGGCGCGTTCAATCCGATGCGATAGCTGCCGAATGATGGACGTTCGCAGGTCAGCCGCCGCGCATGCTACAGCTCGGCCATTGCCGCCGCCGCTGCTTCCTTCACCTTCTCGTTGTCGTCTGCGGCGGCGCGCTCCAGCAGGGGACGCGCGGCCTCGTGCTTCAACCGGGCGAGCCGGTGCACCGCCGCCAGCCGGACGTAATACTCCTCGCTTTGCAGCAGCTTCGCCATCGCATCCAGCACAGGCAGGCCCTCGGGCGATTGGCTGAACTCGCAGCTGTTTTCCTTCCACCAGCCCAGCACCTTCTCCCAGCCGAAATCGCCGCCGAGGTACGACTGGAGCGACACCATCGCGGCGTTCGCCACCGTGTCTGCTTCATCTCCAAGCCCGAATATCAGCCAAGGTATCGCGTTGCGATCTCGCATGCGAACGAGCGCATCAGGCACACTCCGCCGCACATTGATCGAAGCGTCCGTCAGCAGCAGCGTGCCGATATCGGCCAGGTGCTCGAGAGCGCGTGCCTTTGCGAGCCTCCTGATGCCGTCAAGCCGCATCTCCTCCTCGTCCGACGCAATCCTGTCCAAGCCCTTGGACACCTGCCAGTCGCCGCTGAGCAGCGAATAGCCGTATCCCAAGCCAATCACGAGCAGCATTGCACCTGCCACGCCCACGCCAAACAGAATGCGGTTGCGCAGCACCTGCCGATCGGATGGTTTTGCCACAACCTTCTTATGCTTCGATGTCTTCTTCTTCAGCCTGGTCATAGATCGTCTGCCGAAATATACTTGAGGATGCCTGTATACACGCTCTTATTATAGTCGGGCGGGGGCGAAAAGGAAACCAGAAAATGATGCCGCGGGCGGCGCGGGTGCGCGGGGGAGGCGATGGTACGATATGGGCGTGGCCATTCCCATACACCGGCGTGAGTGGTGTGCCCTCGTTCTTTCGTAGGGGCGGGGTGCACGCCGTCTTCGGCGGGTATTCCCCGCCCTCCGTCTGGTGTCGTTTCTCGGAGGGCAGGCAACACCCGTAATCCGGCCTGTCGGCCGAATTCCGTGCGGCCTGCCCCTACGTACGCCGTGCAACCGGCCCATGCCACAAACAAGCGCGAGGATTGCACGGCTGTGATGGCCAGACATTGTTTTATGTATGCAGAAAATAGCGCAGCAGCATACTAACTAAGAATGCAGAACAGAATCGAAAAGCTGCACGTTCGGACGTGTCTGGAAACAGCCACGCCCATATGATATGGATGCGCCCCAGCGCCTATTCCGCCGAAGCGGGCATGCTGTTAGTGTTGCCGTCCAGCTTGACGATCGGCGTGCTGCCGATGATCAGCGACGACGCTTCGTCGATGCGGGCCTTGGCGATCTTGCAGTACGCCGGCGAGCTGTCGATCAGCACGAAGCCACGGTTGAGCTGCGATGCGACCACTCCGACCGTCCCGCTGCCGCCGAACATGTCGAGGACGGTATCGCCCTGATAGCAGTAATATTTGATCAGCCGCCGCGGCAGCTCCTCGGGGAAGGGGGCAGGATGCCCGATCCGCTTCTTGCTTTCGGTGGCCATGGCCCACACGCTGCGGGTGAATTCCATGAATTCCTTGTCCGTAATGTCGCAGCGCTCTGACGCCCCCTCCAGCTTCCACTGGCCTTTCGAGAAAATGATGATGTATTCGTGGCGCGGGACGATGTGCGGGTTGCTGCAACTTTTCCAGCTTCCCCAGGCGCAATGCTTGGCGGCGCTGTTCTTGTTCCAGATGATTGTGCCGCGATACAGCATCCCCAGGCTCACGCACTGGCTGATGAACGCGCTGAAATGCGGCTGCGAGATGTATTGGCGCTTGTTCTCGCCGATGTTGATGCACAGCCGCCCGCCATCCACCAGCACCCTCAGCGTTGCCTTCCACACCGATTCCATCCACTCGAGATACTCATGATCGTCGAGGTCGTCGTCGTGGTGCTCGTAATCCTTCTCGAGGTTATACGGCGGCGAGGTTATCGCAAGCTGAACCGACTCGGGCGGAAGGGCGGCCAAGCCGTCCAGCACGTCGGCGTTGATGATCTTGTTGAGATATGGATTCTTACCTTGCATAATCTCACGGATGATTTGCAATGCGTCTGCTGTTACCTTGCCGGCACGAGCACAACCGCCTTGCCTGCGCCCACGTTGCCTGCCGAGTCGCGCGTGTTGATCACGATAGCATGCTCGCCGGGCTCCAGCACGCCGGCGGAAAACTCGAGCGTTTCGCTTTGGCTGTCGAAGATGCCGTCGACCGGCTCCAGCAGAATCCAATCGCCGGAATCGATGGAATAGACGGCGTCCTGGATCGGGCTGGCGGCGTCGACGAGGCGTGCGGTCACGGACACTTCGCCGTTACCGGCCACCTTCGCCTGCATGTTAGTGACCGCAGGCGGCGTGTTGTCTACTATGAACGGTTCGCTGACCTCCTCGGTGGCGAGTGCTCGGCCGGGCGAATTCGACCGCGAGTCGTCGGCCCGCACCTTGATGCGGTAGATGCCGTCGGGCACACGCACCGTTTGCCAGGTGCAGGCAGGCTCGGTAAGTTTATCCTGCACCAGTTTCCAAGTCGCCTCGTCGGCCCCCTTGAAGTAGACCTGGAAGGTGAGTTCGTCGCCGTTTGGATCTTCGGCTTCCCAGCCCAGTTGGAGGCTGCCGGTTGCCGGCGATACTGCGGCCTTCTGCGTTGCGGCGACGCTGCCGGTCGGGCCTTGCGGCGCCGGCGGCCGGCCGCTCGGGCCGGGCGGGAACGCGATTGCCAGGATGCGCGGGCGATAGTTGGGCGGCAGGTAATACGCCTCCACCGATCTCACCACCGGCGATTCCTCCCCGCCCGATTTCAGCCGAAGCCGATACTGCAGGAATCGCCCGTTGGGGCTGGCGATCTTCGCGCCATCGGCCGCAGGCTGCTCCTTCGACCAGTCAGACCACGTCTTGTCGTCCGGCTCGGCCGTATTGCCGGTGCGGGTGGAAACCGTCAGCGACGTACCAACCGGCACAGTTGCGCTGCAGCGAACCACGCCCCAGCGCGACTGGAAGGTCGCGTCTTTCACCATCGATGTGAACGTGCCTTCATCCGCCAGACCCTTGTCGAGCCGGTAAACCATGCCGTTGCCTGCGGTGCCCACTATCAGCGAGCCGTCGGGCGTAGCGGCCAGCGCCGACAACTGCGGCTGCTCCGTCTGGGCCATGATTGTTACCTGCAGGTCCGAATCTATCTTCAGGAGTTGGCCGTGGTTGGCCGTTCCGGCGTAGATCGAGCCGTCGTGCACAAGCAGCGACAGCACCGCCATGCCTTCGCGGCGGAACAGCGAGCTGACCATTCCGTCGGGCGTTATCCTGTAGATGAAGTTTATTCCTTCAACCGGCGGCGCAACGGCATCGGGCGGACGAGGCTCGGGCGGCCCCTCCTGTGGGGCCACCGGAGGCCGGGGCATTCCCTGCTCCTGGGGGCCGTTTTCTCCGTCGCGCATATCCGGCTCCTCAGATTCTTCCGACGACTCCCTCCCTTCCGGCGGGCCGGGTTGCTTCTCGTCAGACGGCGGCGGCCCTTCGCGGCCGCGGTCGGCGAAGCCGGAGGTGCCCGGCTCCATACCGTCGGCCGTGCAGACATATACGTTGTCGGCTTCGTCTATCGCCAGCGCGTGCATGTCGTCATCATCCGAATCGAACAAGGCAAACGCCTTGCCCTCGGTGTCGATCCTATAGACAAGCCCGCCCTCGCTGGTGCACACGTAGGCGTTGTCCCTGCTGTCGACCACCACGTCGAGCAGGTGGTCGGCATCGGCCTCGAAAATCGTCTCGGCCTTGCCCTTTGCGGTGATCTTCAGCAGCTTTCCGCCGTCGCCGGTGGCGGCGTACAGCGCGTCTTTGCTGTCGAGCGCCAGCCCCCAGATGTACTTCTCATCGGAATCGAGGTAGGTTTCGAAATCGCCGTCGGGGGTGAACTTGAAGACCATCCCGTCCGGGCCGGTACCCGCATACAGGTTGTCGTTGCGATCTATCACGAGGCTGAGAATCTGTGGCTCCTCCGATTTCCAGAACAGCTCGGCTTTGCCGCCGGCGATCTTGAAGATGCGGCCCTCGCTGCCGGTCGCCGCGTAGATGGCGCCCTTGGAATCCACCGCGAGCGCCCATACGAGCGTGCCGGCGTCGTCTATCAGGGCCTCCATTCTGCGGCCGAGGCGCAGCTCGCCTATGCTGGTGAGGGCGGTGTTTTCGCGCTTGCCCGACTCGAAATCGGCCTGGGACGCCTGCACCCATCTGTGAGCGGCCTGGCCGAACGCCGGCGCAGCGGGCAGGCAGCAGACGAATGCCGCGGCGGCCAATACCATCAGGCTGAATCGAGTTCGGCGGCTGCCGGATCGCTGGGGGTCCGTCACGTTCAATCCTCCTTTTCCACAACCAGTTGCACATGCTGGCTGCCGATGATCTTGTAATCGGTCGGGTGGGATGACTTCATAACGCTGGTGATCATGCGGCTGTTGCTCTTGCCTACCGGCGTAAGCATGCTAAGGGCCGAGGCGGGCAGGTTGCCAAGCTCCTTTCCGCCTATGGCGATGCCGGTTTTCGGCAGATGTATGACAGAATAGATTGCGTTGGCTGCATAGCTGAGGCGCAGCAGCCTGAGCATCTCGTCGTAGCTGCGCGGATCGAATCGCGACGGCACGGCCGAAGAATCGGCCTGCAGCGCGCCTTCGGAATCGGTGATCGAAACTTCATACACGCCCTCCGGCAGATCCGCCGGTATGGGCACAGACACAACGATAGACTCCGCCTTCTCGCGGAAACGCAGCAGGTTTACGCGCACCCTGGCCGAGCCGCCCGGCGGAGTCTTGATGTCGATCACCTCAACAGAATCGATATAGGCGGAAGCATCGCCCAGCCGCAGGTCTATCTCCGCCTGCACATCCGTAACGCGAACTTCCTTGAACGGATTGCTCAGCAAGCAGCCGACCGTGCCCGCCGCCGCATCGAAGATCGAATAGATCGACCACCACGAGCCGGATGTCGCCATGTCGCGGATGTCGATCACCTCGTTGTCGTCGGTCGTCACCTTCACATGGTAGTAAGCCGTGAACTCGGGCGGCGGATCGCCCTTGATCAGCATGCTGGAATACAGCGAGATGTCCACCAGGATGGGCGTGAGGTAATCATTGTCAGCCAGGCGATAGGCATATTCCTCCCGGCCGGGGAAATCTTCGCGCTCCATTGTCACCTTCAGTGGGACCATCGCGGGCGGCTCGCCGATGCGGCCGTATATGCCCTCGTTGCGGTCGATCAGCAGCGTGCCGACAGGCTTGCCGATGCTGCTGAGCTTGAAGGACGAATACATGCTCGGCATGATCGCGTCGATGCTGGCGGTTGCGAGCGGCAGTCGCGAGCGGCCCATCTCCATCATCGGGTGGCCGAACGCCAGAATCCTGTCGCCGATTCGCTCTGTGACGGTTCCGACGCCCGCGATCATCATATCGCCCTCGATCAGCGACACCGCCACCGGCGAGCCGGGCTGAATTTCGGCCGCAGCATCGCCGCCGTCGCCCGCGCCCCCGCCCTGCACGGGCAGCAGGCCCATCCGCTCGAACTTCGGCGAGAAATGCCTGAAAACGCCCGGCGCGCAGCCCGCGATCACCAGCGGCGAACGCAGCCTGCGAAACGACGCGCTAACCGCCGGCGGCCCTCCGCCTGCGCGTGCATCGGCGGCTGTAACATCGCTCTGCCGCCTGAGCCTCGCAAGCTTGCGCACCGACGCCGGCCTGAAATCGCGCGGCTTCATCATCGCGCCCTGTTTGCCCACCGCCTCGGCCGGCGGCTCGTCGAGCAGCCGCATCATCTGCTCGGCAGGGGTGAGGCCGCCTATCGGCTCCTTGCTGAATCCCCAGCCGTAAGCCACAGCGCCAAGCAGCTTTCCCTCGGCATAGACAGGGCTGCCGCTCATCCCCTCGATGATTCCGTAGTGCTCGAGATTCAGCCCCGAAAGCCGCACCAGGATCATATCCTGCCTGGGGAAAACATTCTTCATCACGCCCAGGACCGTGCACTGGAACTCCTCGATCTCGTTGCCCTTCAGCACGGTTCTGCCCGTGCCCTGCAGGCCGGGCTTCACGTCTTCAGTTTTCCAGTAACCAAGCTCGGCTGTGGCCGACCCCGTCATTGCGAGCGCCAGGAGGGCAGCGATTGGCAGAAACTTCATCAAAAACTCCTGCTTCGGGTACGGCAGCGGCAAAACAAACGGCACGGCAGGCATGCGGCGGTCAGGCCGGGTCACCCTCCTATTGTACGCAAATAGTTCGCGCCGAAACATCGCCTTTTGAAATATACCAGACGGCACGTTGGAAAATCAAGGGCAAACCCTTGTGGGCGTTTTTCGAGCTTGACATATCCCGTGTCGTTTGGGCATCTACCCTTCTTCTTGCTGCAGAATGCGCTCCAGCAACTCGACCAGCGGGGGGAGGTCTTGCGTTACAATCGTCCAGAGGATGTCAAAATCAACGGTATCATACCCATGAATCAGTCGGTTGCGCGTTCCGATCGTCTGATGCCAGGGCACCGCCGGATAGCGGTGGCGGAACTCCTCCGAGACGCGGGAAGCCGCTTCGCCAACTATCTCGACCAGATGTGTCAGCGACAGGTTCAGCGAACGGTCAGTGTCCAGGTCGCCGCGTGTGCGACCATGGGCCATTTGCACAGCTTCCCGCGTATGATCAAGCATCTGGCGAACGCTCAGCAGTGGATCATGCCGCGTCATACAGCACCTCTGCTTCATCGAGGACTTCCTGCCGGAAATAGGGGCTTAGACAACCAGGAGTATTCAGATCGACCTTTCGCCCCAATAGCTGTGACAACTCGTCCTGTATTGTGATGAACGCAAGCCCCGGCGTGTGCCCCGGTTCAAATTCCACCAGCACGTCCACATCGCTCTCCGGCGTAAAGTCGTCGCGCAGCACCGATCCGAATAACGCGAGCCTGCGAATATGGTGGCGGCGGCAGAACGCCGCAATCTCGTCCCTGGGCACCGTTATCTTCGTAATCATGTCCGCCTCCAAAGGCGTTCGGTTTCCGTTGCGTTATGGCTTATTCTAAGACATTCGGCTTCTGATTTCAACCGCTAAGAAGTGGATTGTTTCGTGGCGATTCCGTTCGTGCCTGCGTCAGCGGACGATTCTGCCGGGCTGCTATGACTTCCCTTTGTCAAGCACCTCGCGCACGGCCTGGGCCGTCGGCCTGTGGATGATCCCCTTCTCGGTGATGATCGCGGCGATGAATCTCGCGGGGGTGACGTCGAACGCGGGGCAATACGTTTGCACGCCGTCGGGTGCGGTCCGGCGGCCGAATCCGCAGGTGATCTCCTCCGCCGTGCGCTCCTCGATGGGAATCTCGTCGCCCGAGTCAAGCGTCAGGTCGAACGTGGATACCGGCGCCGCCACGTAGAACGGGACGCCGTGTTCCTTCGCGAGCACGGCCACCGAATATGTGCCGATTTTGTTGGCTGCGTCGCCGTTGGCCGCGATGCGGTCTGCCCCCACGATCACGCAGTCGATTTTGCCCTGCTTCATCACGAGGCCGGCCATGTTGTCGCAGATCAGCGTAACGTCGATGCCCGCCTGCATCAGCTCCCACGTGGTAAGGCGCGCGCCCTGCAGCAGAGGGCGCGTTTCATCGGCATAGACGCGTATCTGCTTGCCCTGCTCGTGTGCGGCAAACATCACCGCGAGTGCAGTGCCGTAGTCGGCGGTGGCAAGCCCGCCGGCATTGCAGTGCGTCAGGATGGTCGAGCCGTCCGCGATCAGTTCGGCGCCGTTTCGGCCGATCTCGCGGCATATCGCCTTGTCTTCCTCGATGATCTGCAGGGCGTCGTCGAGCAGCGCCTGCTTGATTGCCGGCACGGGCTTGCCGGCGTTTTCGCGCGCAACGCGGTGCATGCGGTCGAGCGCCCAGAACAGATTCACGGCGGTGGGGCGCGACGAGCCGAGATAGCCGAGCACGCGCCGGAGGTCGGCCTCGAATCGGTCGAAATCGGCGGCTTGGGAATTTCGCACTCCCAGCACGGTGCCCAGCGCCGCCGCGATTCCTATCGCGGGCGCACCGCGAACCGCCAGCCGCTTGATGGAGTCCCACATCTCCTCGGCGGTTTCACAGGTGATCTGAACAAATTCGCCCGGCAGCAGCGTCTGGTCGATCAGTCGGGCGTGGCCGTCCAGCCCGCCGATCCAACTGATGGTCGGTTGTGGCATTTCCGGTTCTCCTTCAGGGGGTGCTGTCGACTATCAGCGTGCCGGGCGGCG
>Ga0307380_10010539_pt1 | contig 11636 bp, 5 predicted proteins | sample UN3MG_FD_202239 | JGI IMG/M metagenome (GOLD analysis project Ga0307380, IMG submission 202239) | Soil microbial communities from Risofladan, Vaasa, Finland - UN-3 | ecosystem: Environmental > Terrestrial > Soil > Coastal area > Acid sulfate soil | place: Finland: Risofladan, Vaasa | collected... | reverse complement strand
GAAGAGGTACTCCACGTCCCCGGCCGCGTGACGAGTCGCGGCGACGCCGGGCTTGTCGCACTCGAACGCCGGGGCGATCTCCGCGGCCGCCAACTGCTTGCGGAGCGCCTCGGCCAGCGGCCGGACCGCCTGGAGCTGCCGGCCCAGCGAGGTCAGCATGCGGGACTGGTCGTTCAGCTCGCTCATCCGCTGCTGGAGGGCCTTGATTTGCCCGGCGAGGGCCTGGTTGTCCCGCTCCTTCTTCTGCCGCTCCTGGAGCGGGTCGAGCTGCTTGCGGAGCTGGTCGGTCTGCTCGCGGAGCCGGGCCGCCTCGGCCTCGCCGCCAAGCTTCGGGCGAACGCCCAGGTCGATGGCGCCCTTGAGGGTCACCTGGCAGTTGCCGGCCAGCAGGACGCGCCCGCCGTCGGCGATGAACGCCTCCAGGCCGGCGGCGACCTTCGGGTCCAGCCAGTCCACGTCGGCCAGGACGACGGCCTTGTGATGGGCCGCGAGCGTGCCGTCGAGCACGTCCTCATCGACCACGGCGTGGAAGGGCTGCTGGAGGGTCTTGCAGGCGAGGTAGACGAACTGGAGGGTCCGGACGTGGTCGTCGGCGTGGGCGTAGTTCATCGTCCGGTCACGCGTCTGGACGTGGACGAGGTGGCTCATCGAGTACAGCACGGCCAGCGGAGGGCGCGTGGGTCGCATCGTGGTGAAGATCGTCCCGAGGCGCGCGGCGAGCTTGTTGGACTCGACCACGCCCTCGGCGGCGAGCTTCTTGGCCGGCTCGAACGGGTCGATGTCCGGCGGGGTCTGGAGGCCCTGAATGCCCGTCTGGAAGCTGAGGTACTGTTCCAGGCGGAACTGCTCGCTGGTGGTGCTGCTGTACCAGCACGGCAGGTACCAGCACGGGCGGGCCAGGTCGCGGGCCCGGGCCATCTCCAGCATGTACGACGGGTTGAAGAGCATCAGCCCGTAGTCGTGGTAGCCGCCGTGCCCGCTGACGACGGGCATGCACCGTGCGACGTTGAAGTAGTAGCCGTCGGTGAAGGCCGTCCAGCCGTACTGGCTCTGCGTGGTGGAGAGGAAGTCCGGGCGGACGTAGCTCACGCCGAACTGCGAGATCTTCCACGCGGCGTCCATGAAGCCGAGCTTCCAGTACGCCCAGTGGCGCCAGCGGGCGACGTGCTCGGGGTCGTTCGGATTGACCTGATGGTACGGCAGCGGGTCGCGCCCGAAGGCCGCCCGGTACGCTCGCACCTGCGAGGGGATCCCGTGCGGCGTGAACTCGCCGGTGACGGGGTGCTTCAGGTGCGTCAGGCCCGGCTCGTCGTAGAAGTGCACGCCCGCGACGTTGCCGCGGGTGCGGTCGACGAACGCCCGCTGCGCCGCCCGCACCACCCCGCCGCGCGTGACGTACGGGTCCGACCAGTCGCACTCGCTGCGAATGTCCATCTGGTGGGCGCCGCCCATCGCGCAGCACCGCATGAAGTCCACCCCCGCGCGGATCAGGTTCGCCTCGGTGTCCAGGCCGTAGACGCCGTAGAAGAGGTTGAAGCCCAGCGAGTCCTCCCCCTCGACGAGCTGCTGGTCGCCCTTGGCCCGGCCCCACGGGATCAGCTTGAACGAGCTGCGGCGAAGGTGGCTGTAGACGTCGACCTCGGCCGTGGCCGTCGCGCCGTCCACCGCGGCCTCGACCGTGTAATGCCCCGGCCGAAGGAGCCGCCCGTTGAGCCGCACGTGCTCGGTGGCGCGGGCGTCGGCGCCGACGGCCTTCACCGGCGCCGCGGCCAGTGCGAACGTAAGCCGGCTGCCGTCGGCGCCGGCCACCGCCAGGCGCAGCAGCCCGCCGGGCAGAGGGCCCTCGCCGCTTCGCAGGATCGCAAGGTGGATTTCCTCGTTGGTCTGGTACGCCGTCCGCCCCAGCGGGAAGGCGATCTCGACCTTCGCGCCCTGTGCCCCGTGCGCCACGATCGCCAGCGCGCACGCCGCAAACCACCGCATGGATCTCTTCACCGTCATCATCCGGACCTCCATCCAGGCTTCCGCTCTGGCAAACCCGGCCTGCTCGCTTCAGCGAGCAGGTCCCAAGACTCCGCGCGAGCAGGTCCGCGAACTCCGCGCGAGCTTCCCGTGTTGATACAATCGTGGAGTCCACGTGATCAGATGCCAGAATCCTAACACCAGGAGAACCCGATGAAACACCTTCTGTTCCGAAGCATCACGCTCGTCGCCTTGCTGCCCCTGCCCGCGCTGCTCGCCGCGGAGGACGCCAAGCCCCCCGCCGCCACGCAGCCGGTCGAGGTCGAGAAGGGCTTCACGTCGATCTTCGACGGCAAGACGTTCGACGGCTGGGAGGGCAACCTCAAGTGCTTCCGCATCGCCGACGGGGCGATCGTCGGCGGGACGCTCACGGAGAAGGTCGCCCGCAACGAGTTCCTCTGCACGAAGCGGAAGTACGGCGACTTCGAGCTGCGGCTGAAGGTCAAGCTCGTCAAGCCCGGCGGCAACGCGGGCATCCAGATCCGCTCCGAGCGGGTCCCCAACCACTGGGAGATGCGCGGCTACCAGGCCGACGTCGGCGGGCAGTGGTGGGGCAAGCTCTACGACGAGTCGCGCCGGCGGAAGGTCCTCGCCGCGCCCGACGCCAAGGGCCAGGCGAAGCTCGTCAAGCCCGGCGACTGGAACGACTACACCATCCGCTGCGAGGGCCCGCGGATCCAGCTCTGGCTGAACGGCAAGAGGACCGTCGACTACACCGAGGCCGACCCGGCCGTGCTCAAGACCGACCTGGCCAAGGCCGGCCTGATCGGCCTCCAGATCCACGGCGGCCCCGCCAACGAGGCCCACTACAAAGACCTCCGCATCCGCGAGCTGAAAGCCGAGAAGAAGGCGGAGGGGGCTCGGGAAGGCGCAGCCGCAGATTAACACCGATGAACGCGGATCGGGATCAAGTACGGCCCTAATTGACCGCTCTTCCGATCGCGCGAATGGATGGAGGAACATAGGCTGGGGTGCGCTCTGTCGGTCGTAAAGCCCTGGATCAAGAGCCCCAGCTCCAAGCACCTCCCCAGCCCCGGGCGGGAGTCCCGAGAAAGAAGCACTTCTGTCCACTGCCCCACTCTTCCGTTTGGTTGCTTGTGACCCTTCGCCCCACGGGGATCGGTCGGTCTGGGTACCCGAACATCGGGACGGAGGACTCGCTACCTGCTTTCCAAAGTGTTCACATACACAGATACTCCGCTGTCAAAGAGATGTCGTCAATCCAGTCTCCGAGGAGCGCTTGCGGGCGCCCCGGGAGGGGGCACACTAGTCCCCCGGACGGGGACAAGGCGCCCACCACACCGTGCTGAATCCGGAGGTTGTCCATCGCGGCCCGGAATGTCTCGTGCCCCCTATGGGCAAAGAAGTTCCGCTGGACTGGCAGATCTATGAACGCCCGAGTATGACCGGACAGGCCTTCCTGAATGTCCTGCAGATTCGTGAAGCGTAGATCGCTTGCCAGAACCAGAAGGGTCTTGGGGTCGTGCCATGTCGGCTCTCTCCGTCTGTCCCAGGTCCCTGTTGCGTTCGGCCTCTCCCTCGGTCGCCACTTCGTGATAGCGTAGCCCAAAGGGCCGAGCGACGAACCCATGGGTTTCCGAAGACTGATCTTCCGGCCCGTGAGAGACACGGGAGACAGCCAGCAAGATAGGTAGTATGAGCGAACGAAGTTGGCCCATGTGCTCAGCAACTCGATCGTGACAAAGGCGACCGCTCTATCCTGCCCTTGGAGAGCCCGCGAGGCCTCTCCGGCCAGCAACTTGAGGCAGACTAGCCGCTTCCTTGTGGCCTTGTGGAGCTTGACAAGATGCCTTCTTGCTCTCATCGTAGCAGTTGGGGTCCGAGCGCCTTGCAGAACCAGCAGAAACGGGCCTCCCTGGGAACTCTCCGGTTCGTGGCCTTGGCGCATGCCTCGACGAAGTCATCAGCGATGCCCTGCTCTGGGATCTCAAGAGCACTCGCGAGGTGGGTGAGGTTTGTGATCGCTAGCTCATCGTCAATAGACCGTTCGCCCTTCACACCACATAGGGGCGAGAGTGGAGGGAGCGGCGAGAGCGTATGGGAGGTCGCGAGGAGGAGGGAGTACAGGCTATATGACCTCATGAGGGGACCACGATGGATATCCTCCCAGCCAGCTATGCGATCGAAGGCCTTCTTCAGTCTCGCAGCGATGTCCCGCTCCTGCGGGAACGCTTGATCGAACTCCTTGTACAGCGCGTCCAACTTGGACTCCGATGCGTGATCAATGCCGCGAAGCATCGCATAAACGACCTCCGTGAGAAACCGGGCATCCATCATCCGACTGAGCTGGGATTCAGAGAAGGCGCCTATACGCTTTAGGAAGTCGGCGTACTTCTCTGAACAATCAACGATGAACCACTTGAACTCCCCCTGGAATGTCGCGTGCCTTCGTTCCTGGTAGTTCAGCGGCAGCGTGTATGAGTTGATTCGTCTAAAGACCTCTCGAATCTCTTCATCCGTCGCGCCTACGAAGAGATCGACGCTGAGGGAGTAGTCGACGAATCTTTGTTGGTCCGGCTCCTCGAGGTCAGAGAAGCGGCTCCCCTTGATCTCGCTCTTCCCGGATATGCGCAGTTTGTCCTGATAGAAGTCCGCGATCGCGGCAGATCGCTGCTGTCCATCGACGATCTCCTTTACCGTCATACGACTTCTCAGGTCGGTCTTCTGGCGCATCGAGAGCTTGGGCATAGGGTACCCATGGATGATGGTGTCAATCAGATACGACCGCGCCGCCGGAGGCCAGACCTTGGAGGAACGCTGGTAGTCTCTGTTCACGATGATCTTGCCGTCCTTCAATTGCTGGCAAAACTCCGCGACCGTGAAGCTTGTCTGCTGAACTTGCATGTCTTGCTCCTATAAGGATCTATGGTGCGGCGCCTCGCAGAGGCGGCGCTGTTGCCGGTGTCTAGGCGTTGGGACGGCCAATCCGGGCTCCGATGGCATACGGCGCGTACTGACCTCGGGAACACTCATTCGAACACCTATGCTGCCGCGCGTTACTCTCAGTGCTACGGCGAGCGCTGCTTCCGGCAACGTCCTTTATGTTCGCGATACCTGAGTACAACGCAGGGACTGTATCACGGGAGTACGCCCATGGCCATAGGCGACCGATGCTTCCCGTGGTCGCTCAGTCCCTACCACGGCTGTTGCGCAAGCCAAGCCGGCTATTCCCCACGAACCGCGATGCACCAAAGCTCCCGGGCTTCCCCATCATCCCAAGGCGCGCTCCCGTGCTAGGGGTAAGCGCAGCGCGTCGCAAGGTCGCCGCAATCAGCCAGAAGCCCAGAGCGATGCCGCAGGTGTGCACGGCCATCTCACAGCCCTGTCCTCGTTGTCGGTAGGGCCTGCGGGAGCCCGGATACATGGCAACCCATGGGACCCAGCGTCAGGCCTATGTCTGAGAATGGCTTCTCGCCGAAGTTGACGGTGACGGTCGTGCCGTTGGCGAAGCGGGTCTGCTGGACGGCGCGGTCGGGGGTCAGGAAACTGTGGTCGAGCATCTCAGAATACCCGGTCGCGCGGGCCACCGGGCAGGTGGCGCGGTAGCTCTGAACGAAGCGGGCCTTGTGCTCGCGCCACCCGTCGCGGCGGAACATGAACATCGGCGGCGTGCCGTACAGGGCGTTGAACAGGTCCCGCTTGTCCCACAGGGCCGGGAGCTTGTTGTTGTAGTCGCCCCAGTACCATTGGGCGACCACACAATCGTGGTACACCAGCTCCCACAGCGGCAGGCGGTAGCGGTGGCCGAGCTGGAACTTCGCGACGCGCTCGGGCACCTCGTCCCATATGCGGGCCATGTCCCGCCCGGCGTCGGGCACGCGGTAAGGGCCGAGGCTGAGCATGCCCTCGAAGTAGTGGACGAACGGCACGGCCGCGTCGTGGCCCGTCTCGCTGCCGGTCACCAGTTTGAAGCGGTCGCTCATCAGCCCCAGGAGCTTCATCTTCCACACGCGGCTGTCGGCGCGGGTCATGGGGTGGTTGGGGGCGTAGCACTCGCGCCACGGCGAGGCGGTGGTCGTGTCGATGAACCGGCAGCGGTAGGGGTGGGTCTTCAGCTCCGCCGAGACGCGGCCCTCGGCGTAGCCAATCGCCTGGCGGTCGCACAGCACGCCGCAGGGGCGCATCTGCCCGTCGGTGCAGCGGACCCGCCAGCCGGGGCGCCAGTTGCCGGCCTCGTCGAGCATGAGGTCCTTCGGCCAGGCGGCGGTGGTCCAGTCGGGGTGGGGGCCGCGGAGGTACTTGAAGTTCGCCGGGTCCATCACGTCCTGGTAGATGTCGTAGCGGCTGGTGAGCACGCCGGGCAGCTCGTTGAGGGCGCGGAGCTGCTCGGGCGACCGCCGGTTGGACCACAGAATCCGCTCGATCCCCGCGGCCTGCATCTCCTTGACGATGCCCACGGCATCGGGCTCCCAGCACCAGACGTTGACGGCCCCGACGAGCAGGTCCACGGCGGGAACCTCTTTGCGCTTTTCGACGAGCGTCTTGAGCGTGCCGCTCTTCTTGACGTGCTCGCGGTAGCGTTTGCACATGGCCACGTGCCCGCCGCGGTCGAAGAAGGCGTACCGCACCCGCCGCTCGTAGCCGAACCGCCCGCGCTGGGCCTCCCACAGCGGCGCGACGCACAGCAGGCCGTCGGCTCGACGGATGTCGATGGCCGCGTCGTCGGGCGTCTCGAGGATGCCCATGCACCCGGCCCGGCCGTCGGTGGCGCCGAAGAACGCCATGCAGATGCCGTGCCCACCGTAGGCGACCAGCCGCATCGGCCGGATGGACTCGTCGTCCACGGGGTACGAGATGCCCTCGTTCATCGGCACGACGAGGTAGGTGCCCTTGCCCGTGGCGAACGGGCCCGGATACGCCAGCGGCGAAGGCAGCTCGCCCTCGCCGGCCAGCGAGACGACCAGCTCCGGCCGGGCGTCGTCCAGGCGGAGCTTGACGCTCAGCTCGCGGGCCCCGGCGGCCTGGAGCAGGCGGACGTCCAGCCCGCCGGGCACCTTGCGGCAGCTCAGCACGAGGGCCTCGCCGGCGGAGGCCTGGCGCCACACGCGCCCGCTGCGGCTGTCGGTCACGTCGAACGCCGCGTCGGCGGTGCGGAAGCCGACCGTCAGGTGGTTGCCGGCGACGGTCACGGCCTCGGGCATGTCCTTGTCCATCATGTCGCGGATCGTCCCGGCTTTCTTCCACGTGAAGCCTTCCATCCAGACGGTCCCCGGCCCCGAGCCGAGCAGCCGCGGCACCACGGCCGCCACGCCGCGTGGCACGATGATGCGCGAGCGGACGACGCCCCCGTCTGCCTCCTTGGGGGCCGAGGCGGCGCCGAAGCTCCAACTGATCGCCTTGCCGGCGGCGTCCTGCGTGATGACGGCGATCTCGGCCCGCCCGGCGCCGCGTGCCCGCAGCCAGGCCGACAGCTCGATCACGTCGCCCTCGCGGACGGGCAGTGGCTCCCGGGCGTTCAGGCACCAGTCCTGCCGGCCGGTGTGGGTGGCGCGGGTCGTCGCCCGCCCGTCGTGGCGGACCTGCTCGTCGGCGGTGACGGTCAGCGCGTTGGCGTCGCGCGACCAGGGGCGAAGGCCGCCCGCGGGGCCCGCCGACCCGGCCGACCCGGCCGCCAGGAGCGCCGTTACCGCGGCGATCGTGAGGTGTTTTGACATGGGTGTGCCCTTTCGGCTTTCATCATCCGCTGTCCCACCGGCGGAGTAAAGGCGGTACACTGGCGACGGACGTGCGTGCGAGCGACGGCAGACACCCATCAACCATCAGCAAGGAGAGTGCGATGAAGAGACGTGAGTTCCTGGCCGGGGCGTGTGCGGCGGGGGCGGCCGGGCTGGTCCGGGCCGCCGGCGGCGCCGAGGCGGGCGCCAAGCAGTACCTCGAGCTGCGGCTCTGCCGCGTCGGCAGCGAGGACCAGAAGAAGCGCCTGTGCGAGTTCCTCGCCAAGGCCGCCGTGCCGGCGTGGGGCCGGGCGGGCGTCAAGCCGGTGGGCGTATTCGAGCTGATCGGCCCGGCGCCCAAGCCCAAGGGCACCGAGCCGGCGGTGATGGGGCCCGACGACGTCTGGGTGCTGCTGCCCCATCCGACGGCCGAGGCCGCCGCGACGTGCCGCGCCCGCCTGCTGGCCGACGAGCAGTACCTCCGCGACGGCGAGCCGTTCCTCAAGCTGCCGAAGAACGACCCGCTCTACCGGCGGATCGAGAGCTCGCTGATGCTGGCCTTCGACTCCGTGCCGAAGGTCGAGGTGCCCTCCAAGGCCGACGGGCGCATCTTCCAGCTCCGCATCTACGAGGCCCACAGCGTCGAGCGCAACCAGAAGAAGATCGAGATGTTCAACGCCGGCGGCGAGGTGGCCATCTTCCGCAAGAACGGGCTGGGCCCGGTGTTCTTCGGCGAGGCCCTGATCGGCCTGCGCGTCCCCAACCTCTCTTACATGGTCGGCTTCGACAGCCCCGACGCCCAGGCGGCCGGGTGGAAGAAGTTCTCGGCCGACCCGGACTGGAAGCGGATCAGCAAGGACCCGGTTTACAAGGACACCGTCTCGAACATCACCAACCTGGTCCTCCGCCCGCTGGCCTGCTCGCAGATCTGACATGCACCGCTCCAAGCATCGAATCCGCCCGAGGGCTGGCCACTTCCGTGGCCGGCTCGGGCTGTTTCGCGCGCTCGTCGGACTGGTCCTCTTCGCCGCCTCCTCCCCCGCGAACGCCCAGCCCGACGAGCGCGCCCCGCTGGCCCGCTGGCAGCTCACCGCCGACCGGCTGACGGGCACGACGTTCAAGGCCCTCGCCGGGCCGCTGGACGCCCACGTCGTCGGCCCGGTGCGCTTCAGCAAGGACGCCCCGCGGGCACTGATGCTGGACGGCAACGCCAAGGCGGGCCATCGCGTGGCGGTCCTCGACGACTTCGCCAAGGCGAAGCTCCCCGCCGACGCGATCACCGTCGAGGCGTGGGTCCTGCTGGACAAGGCCCCGCGATGGGGCGGCTTCGTCGGGGCCCTCCAGGACAACGGCGACTACGAGCGCGGCTGGCTGCTGGGCAACGCGGGGGCTCACTTCTGTTTCGCCCTCGCCACGGCCCACGCCAACCGGCTGACGTATCTCCAGGCCCCCCAGGCCCTCGAGACGGGCTACTGGTACCACGTGGTGGGCACGTACGACGGCACGGCCCAGAGGCTCTACGTGGACGGGCGGCTCGCGGCCAGGTCCGACGCCCAGCGCGGGCCGATCCTCTACGCCCCCAAGGGCCCCCTCACGATCGGTGCGTATCAGGACGACAACGAGCTGCACACGCTCGCCGGGCGGCTCGAGAGCGTCAGCGTCTGGGGCCGGGCGCTATCGCCCGCGGAGGTTCGCGGCCTCTTCGACGCCCGCAAGGGGCGCTTCCCGGACGTCGAGCCGCCGCCCGCCCCGGCCGTGCCCGACTGGCCCACGTACCTGCACGACAACCTGCGCACCGGCAGCACGCCGGCGGGCCTGGCCTTTCCGCTGGGCCTCCAGTGGGTCCACCGCTCGCAGCACGCCCCGCACCCGGCCTGGCCGCCGCCGGCGAAGGACGACTTCTGGCACAGGAAACGCGACCTCGCCCCGCGGGTGATCTACGACCGGGCGTTCCATCCGGTGGCCGTCGGCGACGACGTGTTCTTCGGCTCCTCCGCCGACGACAAGGTCGTCTGCCTCGACGCCCGCACCGGGCGAGTTCGATGGTCGTTCTTCGCCGAGGGCCCCATCCGCCTGGCGCCGACCGTCGCGGAGGGCAAGGTCCTCTTCGGCAGCGACGACGGCCGCGTGTACTGCCTGTCCGCCAGGGACGGCGAACTGCTGTGGGCCCACCGCGCCGGCGGCGACCGCCGCATCCCCGGCAACGAGCGGATGATCAGCCTGTTCCCGGTGCGGACCGGCGTGCTCGCAGACGGCGGCGTCGCGCACTTCTGCGCCGGCCTGTTCCCCGTCCAGGGCCTCTACCAGGTCGCCGTGGACGCCGGCACGGGCCGGGCGATCAGCAGCACGCCCGTCGACGCGCCCGTGCAGGGCTACATGCAGCTCCGCAACGGGCAGCTCTCCGCCGCCACGGGGCGCGACCCCAAGGGCGCGGTCCTCTCGCCCGCCCAGCGCCGCGGTAAGGCCCCGGCCTCCCCCCTGCCGGCGGAGGAGTACCCCTACGCCCTGATCGAGGCGGCCGACGCGGCCGTCGGCGGGGGCGACGGCAAGGTCGCGGCATTCCACACGAAGGACGGCCGGCAGCTCTGGGCCGCCGAGGTCGAAGGCCGGGCCTACGCCCTGGCCGCCGCCGGAGGCCGGCTGCTGGTCGGCACGGACGCGGGGCACATCTACTGCTTCGCGCCGGGCGGTGCGCCCGCAGCGGCCGCGGACCCGCCGACGCCGGCCCCCCCGGCTGCGGATCGCCGCTGCGCCGAGGCCGCCGAGCACGTCGTCAAGGCGGCCGGACTCCGCCGCGGGTGGTGCCTGGTGATCGGCAGCGGCGACGGCGGGCTGCTCGCCGAGCTGGCGCGCCGCACGGAATGGCGGATCGTCGGCGTCGAGCCGGATGAGAAGCTCGCGGCGGCGTCTCGCCGGGCCCTCGACGCCGCGGGCCTTTACGGCCCGCGCGTGGCCGTCCACCGCGTCAAGCCGACGGAGCTGCCATACGCCGACTCGCTGTTCAACGTTGTGGTCGCCGGCCGGCTCGACGGCGGCTCGCCCGCGCTGCGGCGCGAGGCCCTTCGCGTCCTCGTGCCGGGCCGGGGCCTGGCGGTCCTGGGCACGCGGCCGCAGGATGTCCTCCGCCGCGACCCGCCCGCGGGCGGCGGCCAGTGGACGCACACGTGGGGCGACCCGGGCAACACCGCCTGCTCGAGCGACCGGCTGGTCGGCGGGCAGATGCGTCTCCAGTGGTTCGGCCGGCCCGGGCCGCGCGAGATGATCGACCGCCACCACCGCAACACGCCGCCGCTGGCGAAGGACGGGCGGCTGTTCGTGCCGGGCGACGACGTGCTCTTCGCCGTCGACGCCTTCAACGGCGCCCCGCTGTGGCAGGCGTCGCTGCCCGGCTCGCGGCGGCTGGGCGTGTTCCTCGACTGCGGCTCGATGGCCCTGGACGAGGAGCTGCTCTACTGGGTCGCGGCCGAGAAGTGCCACGGCTTCGACGTCCGCACCGGCGAGCGCCGGCTCACCCACGCCATGCCGCAGTGCATGCCGGGCCAGAAGCGCCTCTGGGGCTACGTCGCGCGGGCGGGCGAGTTGATCGTCGGCAGCGGGCGCAAGGAGAACGCCACCTACACCGAGGTCAGCCGCGACGCCGACAGCGCCCTCTGGTACGACAACATGCAGCTCGTGCTGAGCGACTGCCTCTTCGCCTTGGACCGCCGCACGGGCCGGCCAAGATGGACCTACCGCGCCGGGGCAATCCTCAACACCACCCTCGCCCTCGGCGGCGGGCGGGTGTACTTCGTCGAGACCGACGCGGCGAAGGCACTCGCCGACCCCCTCGGCCGCGTGGCCATGCCGACGTTCCTCGACGGCGAGACCCGCCTGGTCGCGCTGGACCTCGCCACCGGGCAGGTGGCCTGGCGGCGAAAGACGGACCTGTCCAACTGCCGC
>Ga0307380_10010537_pt1 | contig 11637 bp, 4 predicted proteins | sample UN3MG_FD_202239 | JGI IMG/M metagenome (GOLD analysis project Ga0307380, IMG submission 202239) | Soil microbial communities from Risofladan, Vaasa, Finland - UN-3 | ecosystem: Environmental > Terrestrial > Soil > Coastal area > Acid sulfate soil | place: Finland: Risofladan, Vaasa | collected... | reverse complement strand
GCATCTCGAATGACCAGTTGGGCGATGCTGCACCGACCCAGGGCGAAGTGATCCAACTGCTCGGCCAACTCTACACGTCGAACCTTCTCAGTGCCGACCTGCCGCCGGACGCCGAGGGCCTCCTCCGCCGGTACCGCAAACGCGTCCGCCGCGAAGTGCAGAGTTACCTGAAGAACTTCCTGTTTATCCGGATTCCGGTTCTGGACCCCGACCACTTTCTGGACCGCTGGGTGGGGATTCTGGGTGGCGTCTTCACGTGGTACGGCCTCGTCGCATGGGCCGTGCTTCTAGGCGTGGGATTGTATTTCCTCTCGGACAATGTCACGGGCCTGTGGCATCAAGCCTCTGGGATTCTGGCGCCGGAGAATCTCCCGCTTCTGTACGTCAGTTTTGTCCTGGTCAAGATCTTCCACGAATTCGGCCACGCGTTTGCGTGCAAGAAGTTCGGCCGCAAGGAAGGCACCGGCGGCGAAGTCCACGTTATGGGTGTCATGTTCCTGGTCTTCATGCCGCTTCCTTACATGGATGCCTCCAGTGCGTGGGCCTTCCGCCGGAAGTGGCACCGTGCCGTGGTCGGCGCTGCCGGTATCCTCGTCGAACTGGCCATTGCGGCCGTGGCGGCCCTCGTGTGGGCGCGGACTGCGGAGGGCACGGCGCCCCATGCCATTGCCTACAACGTCATGTTCATCGCCAGCGTCTCCACGCTCCTTTTCAACGGCAACCCGCTCCTGCGGTTTGACGGGTATTACATCCTGTCGGACCTGGTGGAGATCCCAAACCTGTCCCAGCGGGCCCTCGGCTACCTCTACTACCTTGTCCGGCGCTACGTGTGGCGCGTCCGGAAGGCGCAGAGCCCGGCGCATACGCGCGGCGAGAGGATTTGGTTTGTCGTTTACGGCATCGCCTCGACGGCGTTCCGTGTCTTCATCTCCATCCGGATCGTTTTGTTCCTGGGCAATAGACTCCCGAAGGAACTCTTCTTCGTTGCTGTGGCGTTCGGGATCGGCGCCGTCGTCGGTTGGGTGATCGTTCCGCTGGTGCGGTTCGTCCGCTACCTTTTCACCAGCGAGGAATTGGCGCGCGTCCGACCGCGGGCGGTGGGTTCTACGTTGCTGGCGGCGATGGTCCTTGTGGGGGTTATCGGCCTTGTGCCCATGCCGGACCGGAGCCGCGTCGAGGGCATTGTCGAACCGCGGCGACTGGTGGAAGTGCATGCCGAGGTGGACGGATTTCTGAAAGATCACCTGCGCTCCGGCGTGGCCGTCACGCCGGAGGGACCGGTCCTGTTTCGGGCCGCGAATCCCGAACTCGAACACGGGCGACTGGAACTTCTGGCCGAGCGAAGGCGGCTCGCGAAACAGGAGGATCTGGCCCAAGCCCGCGACGAGCGAGCGGCCTGCGATGCGATCCGGGAGCAGCGCGGGGCCCTGGAAGAACAGATCGCCCGCGTGGACGAGCGACTGGCCGCGCTCGAGGTTCGCGCGCCCTTGGCCGGTCAGTGGGTTGCGCCCGACCTGGCCCGCACGCAAGGCGCCTATCTGCGGCGCGGCGACAAGGTGGGCGTGGTGGCCAGTCTCGACGAAGTCGTTATCCGGGCCACGGCCGGTCAGGACGTGGCGGCCCTGGTGGTGCACGAGGCCAGACCGGAGGTCGAGATCCGGCTCAAGGGCCGCCCCGATCTTTGCCTGACAGGCCGAATCGAACGGATTCTTCCGGCGGGCCGGGAAGAATTGCCCTCGCCGGCGCTCGGCTACGCGGCGGGGGGATCTATCCAGACCGATCTCGAGGACCGGCGCGGCCTCCAGGCTGCCGAACGCTTCTTTGAAATCCGGGTGATCCCGCATCTCGAGGACCTGCCGGAGGGCGTGCACCTGCTCGGCGGGCAGCGCGTCGTAGTCCGTTTCGAGATGGATGCCAAGCCGCTGGCCGTCCAGTGGTGGCGTTCCCTTTTGCAGGTTGTCCAGCGGAGGTTCCACATCTGACATGGCTGACGTGCCGAGCACAATGTGGCGGGTGCTTGCGCGGCGGATGCCGAGCGAGGACCTGCCGAAGGGGTTGGATGCCGCCTGGCACGCCGCCGCCGGTGTGGCCGGCCGCCTCGTCCCGCGCCTCCGCCAGTGCATGTGTCGGGCCGCCCGGGTCGTGGCCATGGAAAAGGAGTTCGTCGGGAAGACCGACGCGAGGCTCCGGGAGGCGGCGGCGGAATTTCGCGAGCGGTTTCGCCGGGGACGTGAGACCTCCGAGGATCTGGAGCGGGCCTTTGCCCTCGTACGGGAGGTGGCCAGCCGTCAGATCGGCGAGCGGCCATTCCTGGTGCAGGTGGCGGGGGCGCTGGCGCTGGAAGCGGGATTTGTGGCTGAGATGGCCACGGGCGAGGGTAAGACTCTGGCGGCTACCCTGCCTGCGACTGTCGCAGGGTGGCGGGGCCGGGGGTGCCACATCGTTACCGTTAACGATTACCTTGCGAAGCGCGATGCCGCATGGATGGGATCAATCTACCGCTTCTGCGGTCTGCGCGGGGCCCACGTTGAACAGGGCATGCCGGCGCCCGAACGGCGGGACGCCTATCAGGCAGACATCACGTATTGCACGAACAAGGAGGTCACGGCGGATTTCCTGCGCGACCGACTGGCCCTGGGCCGCTTACAGGACCTGCCGGCCGCCCTCCTCGGGAAGATCGCGGAGGGGCGGGGCGGCGGGACCGACCGCCTGGTGCAGCGCGGCCTGGAGTTCGCCATCGTGGACGAGGCGGACTCGGTCCTCATTGATGAAGCCGTCACGCCGCTCATCATCTCTGGCGACGCGCCCAATCCCCAGCAGGTCGAAGCGTTCAAGGAGGCCGTGGAGTTGGCGAACCGGCTGGAGCCCGACCGGGATTACCGTGTGAGCGAACGGTGGCGCGAAGTGGACCTGACCGTGGCGGGTAAGGCGCGGCTCGCAGAGTGGTCAGGGCCGATCGGGGGCGTCTGGCACGGAACACGCCGGGCCGAAGAACTTGTCCTCCAAGCCCTGACCGCGAGGGAATTCTTCCTTCACGACAAGCAGTACGTCCTCCAGGACGGCAAGGTCGTTATCGTGGACGAGTTTACTGGCCGCCTCATGCCCGACCGGACGTGGCGCGATGGCCTCCATCAGGCCATCGAGGCCAAGGAAGGGCTCGAGGTCAACCTGCCCAAGGACACCTACGCCCGGATCAGTTTCCAACGGCTCTTCCGGATGTATCGGAAACTGGCCGGGATGACCGGCACGGCGGCTGAGGCCTGGCGCGAATTCTGGCAGATCTACCGCCTCCCCGTCGTCGTCATCCCGACCAATCGCCCCTGCGTCCGCCGGATCCTGCCCGACCGCGTCTTCGCCACCGAGTCGGCCAAGTGGGAGGCGGTGGTCCAGGAGATCCGCTGCCTCCATGCCAGCGGCCGGCCCGTCCTCGTCGGCACCCGGAGCGTCCGTGCAAGCGAGCATTTGAGCGGCCTGCTCCGGGCCGAGGGTCTCGAACACCAGGTCCTGAACGCCGTCCGCCACGCCGAGGAGGCGCAGATCGTCGCCAGCGCGGGGCAGGCCGGCCGGATCACCGTTGCGACGAACATGGCCGGCCGCGGCACCGACATCAAACTGGGCCACAGCGTCGCTGAGCGGGGTGGCCTGCACGTCCTGGCCACCGAGCGCCACGAGGCCGGCCGGATCGACCGCCAACTCTTCGGACGCAGCGCCCGCCAGGGCGACCCCGGCAGCGCCCAGACGTTCGTCAGCATCGAGGACGAACTGCCGAGGCGATTCGCCCCGCACCTCTCGGCCATGCTGCGTCGCCGCCACGGTCAGACCGACAAGGAGATTCCGTCCCGGCTGGCGCGCCGCGTCTTTGACGCGGCCCAGCGGCGGGCCGAGCGGCTCGCCCTCCGCCAGCGAAAGGCCATTCTGAAGACCGACCAATGGCTCGATGAGTACCTTGGCTTTGCCGGAAAGGAAACCTGATGCAGGACCATGCGACCATTGGCGCGCGGCGGCTTCGCTGGCTCCTGGCTGCCGCGATTCTTGTCATCGGAGGTTGTGCGAGGTCTTCGTCGGTCAGGGCCGACGCCGTCACCGCCGAGTTTATCATCGGCCAGATCGAGTCCCGCGACCGCGCGCCGCGCCAGGAGGCGCCGGAGACCGAAGCGCCGGCGCCGGTTCCGGCTGAGGCGAAGCCGCCCGAGGGCCCCGTCAGCCTGACCCTTCTCGAAGCCCTCCACTACACCCTCCGGGGCAACCACGAGATCCAGATCACTGCCTACGAGCCGCTTCGCGCCGGGGCGGACGTCTCCATCGCCCAGGCCGTCTTCGACCCCACGGTGTTCTTCGCCAACAACTTCGGAAGAACCGACCGGCCCATCCAGAGTCTCCTGGACACCGGCCAGATCCGGGGAGGCGCACTCGTGGAAGACACCTGGGATTTCCAGGGCGGCGCCCGCCAGCCGTTCCTCACGGGCGGAACGTTCAGCCTGTTCCAGGACATGAGTTATCTGGACACCAACAGCACGCTGACGTTCCCGAACCCCCAGTACCGGGCGGGGCTGTCGGCCGAACTGAAGCAGCCCCTCCTGAAAGGTGTGGGTGCGGTAGTTGACCGGGCGGCCATCCGCCTCGCCAACCTCAATGCCGACATCTCCTATGAGCAGTTCCGCCGGAAGGTGATCGAGGTCATCGCGGACGTGACAGCCCAATACTGGCAGGTGGCCTACGAGACCGAACTGGTCCGCATTGATCGCGAGAGTCTCGAACTGGCCGAGGAGGTGCTCCGCCGCGAAGACGTTCGACTCCGCCAGGGCATCTCCAAAGAGGTGGACGTGGCCCGGGCCCGGGCGGCCGCCGCCAGCCGCCAGGCCCGCCTCGTCCGCGCTGAAACCCGTCTGCGGAACACCGTGGAACGCCTGAAACTGCTCCTCAACGCCCGGGAGGTCCCCCTGGATTCCGAGATCGTCGTCGTCCCGGCCGAAGCCCTTCTCTACCGTCCTACGGACGTCGTCCGCACCGAGGCCGTCAGCAAAGCCCTGGCGCACCGGCCCGATCTCGCCGGCGCCCGCAAGGCCATCGAGGCCAATCAGGTCCGCGTGGACGCCGCTCGACACGAACGTCTCCCCAAACTCGACGCTCTCCTCCGGTACACCATGAACAGCCTGAATACCGACCTGGGCGATGCGATGGGCGACCAGCACCTGACCGACCCGTTCAGTTGGGTCGCCGGACTGGAGTTTGAAATGCCCATCGGGAACCGCGCCGCCAATGCCGAGCATCGCAAACGCCGCTTCGAGTACCAGCAGTCCCTCCTGGAGGCCGACCTTCTCGCCTCGCGGGCCATCCAGGAAGTCAACGTGGCTGTACGCATCGTCAACGCGGCCCGAAGCGAGGTGGATGCCACTCGCCGCGCACGCGACGCCGCTACGGCCACTGTCAAGGGTGAAAACGTGCGCTTCGAACTCGGCCAAGCTACTAACCACGACCTCCTGATCGCCCAGGACGTCTTGGCCGCCGCCGAACGCGAGTACTTCGAGGCCCTCCTGAACTTCAACCGCGCATTCACCGAACTCGGCCGCGCGCAGGGCACGCTCCTGGAGAGTGCCGGCATCGAATTGATCGACCCCGAGGAAAAGCCGGCCAAGTGAGTCGTGTTCCTCGCGGACCGCAAGGCCCCACGGGGGGCCTTGCGGCTCGTGGCCTCGCTCGTTCTTCGCCCTCCAGGCTCCGGCCGACCCAGGCCCGACCGGCGCGGGGACTACCCGTGACAGAAAGTGCGAAAAACTCTGGACACTATCTAGGAGCGAGGCGGTTGTCGCGACAACCGGAGGGGCGGTTTCGAGCGGTTTCAGCGGTTCGGGCAGCATTCTGAAAACGGCCGGAAGTGTTTTTCAGAGGCCCAATTACAGCAAAGCCAGAAACTTACGAGAATCCGTCGGCAAAAATTAGGAATCTTCTGCTCCGCCTCGACCCGAAATCAAGAACCCGGCACCATTTTGTTGTTGTGGTCGACTTCCGCTACCGCCTTCACCATCGCCACAACTCCCGCTTTGACGCTTGGCGGCAGGTGCGGCCAGAAGGCCGCGAGAAGGGCCAGGTCGGGGTCAGGCTGGCCGGGACGGGCGGAAGTTGCAGCGCTTTTTGCAGCGCCCCTGCACGAAATCTTCGGTTTTTGCGTCGCTATCGCGGATTGTTCAAGTCCTGTAGCGCCCACCAGATTTCCATCGGACTTATCGCAATCAATCGAACTATCGCGAACCGGCTGAGAAAACGCGGGTTCCGGTACGTCCCGTCCTTCGGCCTTCGACTTGTTTCGGTTCCATGGGGGCGATTGCTACCGGCATCGAGCAGATCGGCGAATGGGTTGGCCGCCGCGAGGAAGAGGTGTGCGGCTCGTCACCCCGGCCGAAGGCCGCATGCGTGGAGTTCGTCTCCTGGGCAGCGTCTCATCGCTGGTAGATGGGCAACTGGCGGTACGAGACGCTTAGGGCCAGGACGGTCATGGCGGTGGAGTAGCAGGGGCCGGCCGCCTGCTCCGGGCCGCCGCCGACCGGCCAGGAACCGTCCGCCTGTTGGCTCGCAAGCATGATGTCATACATCCGCTGGGCCCACCCCTCCCAGTACTTGTCGCCGAGTTGGAACATCCCTTGCGAGCAGTAGTAAAGGCTGTAGTAGAAGAATTCGGTCTTGTTGACGCCCGGGGGGAGTTTCTGGAGGATCCATTCGCCGGCCGCCAGGGTGGTCCGGTCGCCGTGCCGCCCGCACAGTTCCAGCGCCAAAAGTGCCGTCCCCGTTCGCGCGAGGCCCGGCCCCCCGCCGGGCTGGTAGCCGAACCCCCCCTTGTCGTCCTTGTGGCGGCACTTGAGGATGTACTTGACGGCCTCCTCGATGGCCTCCGTAGGGACAAGGGCGCCGTTGTTGCGAGCCGAGCGCAGGGCCATCAGTTGCCATCCGGTGCAGGAGATGTCGCTGTCGCCGCTGGTGGGCTGGTAGCGCCAACCGCCCTTGTTCATTTCGTCCTTCGGGATGTTTTGGGCGGCCAGGATGAGTTTGAGGGCTTTGGCGAGGGCTTCGTCAATGCGGGCCTGGCGCGCGGGGTCCACCATGCCGGAAACCTCCAGCAGCATCAGCGTGCTCGCGCCATGGCTGTACATCGGCCCGCTGGCGATGGTGTCTTGGACCAGGAGACCGTTGGGTTTCTGGCTGGTCAGGACGGCGTCGATGCCTCGGTTGATGACCTCGCCGTAGGGTCCCTGTCCCGGCGTGTGGCCGCAGGCCAGAAACGCCATGACCGAAAGCGACGTGACAGCCGTGTCGTTCTTCTGCGTCGGGAAGAAGCCATTCGGTAGTTGGCTCTTGGCGAGGAACTCCAGGGCCCGGTCCGTGGCCTGCTGGAGGCGGTCCTGGTAGGGGGCGAGGAGGGGCGAGGTCTGATCCGCGCTCGTGGCGTCCGGCCGAACGATCGCCACCGCACCGGCCAGCGTCGCCAGCACAACGGCGATGAGAACGCGATGTCCACTTCGCGTGACAGGTCCGGGCATGGGCTACTTCCTTCCTTCGGGGATGGCGCTGCCGCGGCGGGCGACCTCCTGGAAGTATCGCTGGATAAGCGTGCGGTACTCCTGAGGAGCGCCTTCATCGGCAGCCTGGAGAATCTGGCTGCGAAGCGTTCCCGGCAGCCGCGCCCAGTCGGCCAGCGTGATGCCGAGTGCCTTCAGTTTCGCCACGCGCGGGTCCACCGCCTGCAGGCCGGTGCCCATCCGGGGGTTGCCTGACATGCCAGGCACCATCCCCGGCACCCAGCCTTGGGCGGATGCACTGGCGGAGGCTGCTTGGCTGGCTGCCGCCATGGCGCTGGCAGCCATGGCGGCCGTCGGCGTGGAAGGAGTTGCGGCGGCCATCGAAGCAGCGCTATACGCGTCGGCCATCGCACTGTTCAGAGGCGTGCCGGACGCCGGCGCAGCGGCGGCGGTCAGACTCTCGCTCATCCCGCTCAGGGCTTGGGCGGCCTGCGCCATCGCCTGGGAGGCCGCCTGCTGGGCAGCCTGTCCCGCTTGCTGGCCGGACTGTTGTCCCGCTTGCTGACCGGACTGTTGTCCTGCTTGCTGACCGGACTGTTGTCCCGCTTGCTGGCCGGCCTGTTGTCCTGCTTGCTGACCGGACTGTTGTCCTGCTTGCTGGCCGGACTGTTGTCCCATTTGCGAAGCGGCTTGGGAGGCGGACTGGGCGGCCTGTGCCATCTGCGCCGCTGCCTGAGCAGCCTGGGAGGCGCTGGCCGAGGCAAGGGCCTGAGCCTGTTGCTGAAGCCCGGCTGTCTGCTGGGCGAGTTGCTCGGCTTGGGCGGCGATGCCCGCCTGCTCCGCAGTCATGGCTCCGAGCATGTTGTCTTGTGCGAGGGCGCCCATCTGCTCCGCAAGGGCCTCCTGGCGCTGCTGAAGATCGGCCGCCTGTTGCGACATGGCCGCGGACTGCTGGCCGGACTGCTGGCCGGACTGCTGGCCGGACTGCTGACCGGCTTGCTGGCCGGACTGCTGACCGGCTTGCTGGCCGGCCTGTTGTCCGGCTTGCTGGCCGGCCTGTTGTCCGGCTTGCTGGCCGGCCTGTTGTCCTGCTTGCTGGCCGGCCTGTTGTCCCTCTTGCTGACCGGCCTGTTGTCCCGCCTGCTGGCCGGCCTGTTGTCCTGCTTGCTGGCCGGCTTCCTGGCGCGCCTGCTGGGCGAGTTGACCGGCTGTTTGCCCGAGTTGCTGGGCAGCCTGCTGGGCGCTCTGAGCGGCTTGGCTCAGGTCCCCGGTCTGGAGTTGGCCTGCCGCCTGCTGGGCGCTTTGGGCGGCCTGTTGGCCCGTCGGGGCCGCCGGCGACTGTGCCGTTGCCGCTTCATTCGCCAACTGTTGGGCCTCGGCCGCCAGTTGGGCCTGCTGGGCCTGGAGTTGCTCAAGCATGGCCTGAGCCGCCTGAGCCTGGGTCGCCTCGCTGAGTTGTCCGGCATCCTTGGCGAGGTTGTCCTGCTGAGCCTTCAGTTTCAGGATTTCCTCAGCCAGAGCCTTGGCCTGCTCGGCGGCGGAGGCCAGGGCGGCGGCCAGAGTGTCCGGGTTCTGCTGGAGCATCTCCGCCAGGGCCTTGTTCAGTTCTTCCTGGGCCTTGGCCCACTCTTCAGGCGTCATGTCGAGTTCAGCGACGGCGGCTTCCATGGCGGCCATCAGTTCCGCCAGCCGCATTTCCTCGATGGCCATCTGATCCAGGTTTTCCGCCAAGTGCGTGGCAGTAAGGAGTTTTTCAAATTGCTTGAGCAGTTGCTGGACCAGTTCGATGGCAACGTCAATGTGGATGTCGGCCTGGCCGGCCAATAGTCCGCGCTGCTGAGGGTTGTCGGTGAGTTTGGTCCGCCCCGTCACATCGTTGGCGGTGCGGATGGTGTCGGCGATGGTCGCGAGGGGCACGTAAATTGTTTCGTAGGGTCCGGGGAAAACGAGGTTCGCGAGGTCGCGCGCCGTGGCCTCGGCTGTGCCGAGGTGGTTGCGGATGCGGTCAATGCGCTGCACCAGACGATCGTCAAGCGCCTGAACTTTCGACAGGTCGCCTTTCAGGGAGCCGGAGTCCTTTTTGGCGGCCAGGAGTTCCTCGAGGATCTTCTTAAGCGTATCGCGGATTTGTTTCTCTTCGGCCGAAAGCAGTTGCTGGACATAGGTGGCGGCGCTGGTGTCGAGTTCGACCGTGAAGAGGTCCGAGAGGCCCTCCTGCGGCCCGTGGAGGTCATCCGGCAGGTTGTCGAGCGTGCGCAGGCGGAACGTCAGGCGCTGGGCCCCGCGAAGAGGCAGGGTGCCGAGGTCCAGAACCTTGTCGCCGAGGATGGCCCGAGCGGCTTCGGCGTCCGATGGCGGCAAGGAAATGAGGATGGCCTCGAGTTTCCGGCCGTCGGATTCCACCTGCAACTCAGCCCGTGAGATGCCGAAGTCGTCCTCCAGCGCGTACCGGATGGGCAGCCGGTCATCCGGCTTCAGGCGCAGGAGACCCTCTTCGGGGGCGAGAATGTGGGCCGTCGGCGGATGGTCCGAAAGCACCTCCAGCGGATAGTCGGGGGTCTTGCTCGTGAAGCCGTACCGGTCCACGACTCGCAGCGCCCAGGCGCCCTGCATCTCGGGCCGAAGGTCCAGGCGGAAAGCGCAGGCGGGCGACCCGTCGGGGCGGGTTTCCACCAGGCCGCGCGCCTCCGCCACCGGCTCGCCGTTCACGAGCACCTCGGCGCTGACCAGGGGCTTGTCGAAGACGGCAACGACGCGGGCAGCCGTGCCGGCCGGCGCGCTGAGTTTGCCCGCGGGGGCTTCGCCCTCGGCGGGCGGTCGGCCTATGTAGGCGGGATACTCGTAGCGGGCCTCGACCCTCGCGATGGCGGGCGGCTGGACGACGGTGACGCTATAGTAGCGGGTGAGGGCATCGCCCGCGCGGACGCGGTACCGGAAACTTTCGTTGACCGACGGGTGCGTCAGGACAAAGCGCGGCTTCTCGACGCCCGGCGCGGGGACGCGAGTCATCGCCCTGGTCTTCTCGGAACCGTCCGGGCCGACCTTTCTCAGTTCGGCGGCGCCGACGGCGTCGTTGGCGACGACGACCTCGATGTCGAGGCTGTCGCCCTGGATCAGGCGGATGTCGCCGGGGCGGACCGCGAGTTGGTCGGCGGAGACGTTAGGCAAGTTCAGATAGGGCGCTACCGCGCGCGCCAGCAGGCGCGAGGCTTGCGAGGGCGCCAGCGCCATCAGGACCGCCAGCACCAGGACCGTTGCGCCGGCGGCGATGAGGAACGGCCGGGCGGTCCGCAGGGTGATCTCATGCGTCGGCTGGACGCGGCCGGCGTCGCGGCTGGCCTGCTTGACCAGTTCCGCGATGAGCACCTCCGAGCCACGGATCTGCGGCATGTCGCGGCTCAAGAGGAGTTCGACGGCTGAACTGAGACGTTCCTGCAGTTCGGGGTGGCGCGTTTCGATGGCGCGGGCGATGCCGGTCAAGGTGAAGGTCTTGGCGAGCGGCAGGATGAGGAAATAGATGGCGACGAAGGCGGTCGCGCCAAGGGCCACCAGCGTCAGGAGCCAGCGCGTCGCCAGCGAGAAAAGCATGATACCGGCGTCAATGGCCATGACCATCAAGAGGGCGCCGACGGCCGTGGCCAGCGTCGCCGAAATCCCGCGCAACAGGATCACCGTGCGCAAGCGCCGGATGAGGCCCGTCAGGGAGTGGACGATGCTTTCGGGGATCGGCGTCCGGCCATTCGGTCGCGCCGCGGCCTTCTTGTCGGCGTGGTCGCGTGTCATGTCAAGCCCACTTTCTTTCGGAGGATCCATTCGGCGGTCGCCAGCAGGATCATCGCAAGCCATAGGGGCCAGGAGTTCCACAACACGTATTCGTGCCGATCATATTTCACTACCGTTCCGGGTCCGAGGGCGTCGAGGACGCGTGTGGCATCGGCCGGCGAGGCGACGATGCCCTGGCTCAAGGAGGCCAGTTGGCTCATCAGGCCGCGGTCCGGCACCAGTTCCGCCGTCTCCACCAGGAACGCCGGGTCCACGCTGAACTGCGTCCACACGGTCTGGAGACCCTCGGAGGCGAGCATGGGCTGGGCGGCAGGGGCGTCCAGTTCCACCCGGTACGTCCCCC
>Ga0307380_10010532_pt1 | contig 11641 bp, 6 predicted proteins | sample UN3MG_FD_202239 | JGI IMG/M metagenome (GOLD analysis project Ga0307380, IMG submission 202239) | Soil microbial communities from Risofladan, Vaasa, Finland - UN-3 | ecosystem: Environmental > Terrestrial > Soil > Coastal area > Acid sulfate soil | place: Finland: Risofladan, Vaasa | collected... | reverse complement strand
CGATAGGGCAGCAGGGCCTGGGCGTCGGCCAGGTCGGCCTCAACGAGTTCGCGGAAACAACTGCCGCCCCAGTGCCGCAGCACCGCCGGCAACTCGGCCTGGGCGGCCTCGCGCCGCGCGACGTTCTCGCGGTGAATCTGGTCGGGCGCCCGGCCGTGGGCCGACCGGAACCGCGCCAGCATCTGTTCCAGGTACGCCGGGTTCTCGTGCCACCGGGGCTCGGCCAGTTCCATCTCGCCGATGGCCCGGTGCCCGAACTGCCGCAGAAATTCCTCCAGCGTGGCCTCGCCCATGGCCACGCGCCACAAGAGGGCGTCCTGCTCGAAGGTCGTGTCGCCCTCCAGGCCGCGCGTCAGTGTCGACGCCATCGCCTCGCCGTCGTCGGGGCCCATCAGTTGCATGAGCCGCTGGGCCAGGGCGTCGAACGCCATGCCGCCGAAGAGGCCCGGCCTGAGCGACTCGGGGCCGAACCCGTCCATGACGCGCCGCCGGCGCGCGTCGAGTTCTTCCAGCAGGGCCGCGTCGGCCAGTGCCGAGAGGTCCGCGGCCCGTTTCTCGTCGACGTACCGCAGGTACGGCGGCAGGACGTCCTCCTGGAAGGCGCGATGGGCGTCTCGGCGGGCCCGTTTCATCCGCCGGCTGGCCCGCCACATGGCCAGCAGGTTGCCCGGCAGTTTCACGAGGAACCGCCCGTCGGCCCGGGCCGCGTCGAACTCGCTCGGCGCGCGGTCGAGCAGCCGCTTGTCGGCCAGCAGGGCGTCCAGGTTGTACCGCAGCGGCATGGCGTCCCAGAAGAGGCCCGCGAGGCGCTCGGGGTCGGCGTAGATGCGGCCGCCGATGAGTTCCAGGAACCCCTCCTCGCGCGCCGCCGCCGACGGCCGGTACCCGAGTTGCTGATACAGGCGGCCGAAACCGCCGTCGCCCGTCATGAACCGCCGCACGATGTCCCACGTCAGCGGCGTGGGCGCCCGTAGCGTCTCGGCCAGGTTGTGCGTGACCCAGACGCGTCGGTGTCCGCCGGCCAGTGCCCGGAGGCGGTGGATTTCCTCGTCGCGGCCGATCTCGACGTCCTCGGCCACGTCCAGGCCGCGTATCGCCCGCGCCTGGAGCACCGCGAACCGGCCCTCGGCCCAGCCCCACTCGATGTCGACCGGGTGGCCGAAGTGCTTCTCGATTTCCATCGCCAGCCCGTACAACTCGCCCACCTGACCGGGCGACAGGCTCGGCGCGTCGGGGTCGAACGCCCCCCGCGCGCCCAGCGCCGACACGACCGACACCTTGTGCCCCAGTTCCGTCTGCACGTCGGACGGGTCGTCGCGCGAGACCACGAACCGGTCGGGCGTCACGTTGCCCGAGACGACCGACTCGCCCAGGCCGTACGAGGCCTCGATCATCATCCGGCCGGCCCGCAGGTTGTTCGGATCCTGCGTGAAGACGATGCCGCTGGTCTCGGACGGAAACATCATCTGGACGGTGACCGCGGTGCCCGTGAGGCCGCGGATGTCGTTCCGCCGGCGGTACGCCACCGCCCGTTCGCTCCGCCACGACTCGAACACCGCGTTGATGCACGCCGCCAGGGCGTCGTACGGGTCGGTCGGGAAGGGCTCGCCCGTCTGTTCCTCGTAGATGCGGCGGTGGGCCTCGGCCCTCGCGCGGCCGGGCAGGGGGGCGTCGTCGGAGGCGGCCGGGGCGAACGCCGCCTCGCCCACGCCACGGGCCGTCCGGGCGAACATCCGGATGAACTGGACGTACGCCTCCCAGAACGCGGGGTCGTCGCCCAGATCGTCGGCCAGGCCCGGGTGCAGACCGCAGTTCAACAGCGTGTCCATCATGCCGGGCATCGACACGGCCGCGCCGCTCCGGACCGACACCAGCAGCGGCCGGCCGCCACGGCCGAACGCGCGGCCGGTCTCGCGCTCGAGCCGAGCCAGGTGCTCGCGGACCTCGGCCTCCAGGCCGTCCGGCCACCGGCGACCCGCCTCGAAGTAGTGGGCGCAGGCCTGGGTGCCGATGGTGAACCCGGGGGGGACGTGCAGTCCCGCGCGGCACATTTCCTTGAGGCTGGCCCCCTTGCCGCCCAGGAGGGCCTTCGGGTCGGCGCAGCCCGTGGGCAGCGGGTCGGAAAACGCGAACACCCACCGTCCGCTCGGGCTCATCGGCCTGCTCCCAGGCACACCAGACCCCACCCCGCCATGCCCACGTACGCGTGCGGCGAGGCCACGATCATCGGCGCCGTCGGCTTGCCCAGCCACGACGTCTCCATCCAGAGCACGGGCCGGGCGTCGTCCTCGTCCAGCGCCAGCCGCATGATGCCCTGGTCCGAGAAGTACAGCACCGCCCCGCGGCTGAGGACCGGCGCCGTCCCCGGCACGGCCCCGGCCTGCCTGACGACCAGTGCCCCGCCGGCCCGCTTGACGACCACCAGGTCGCCCTTGCCGGTGATGAAGGCGAGGACGTCGCGTTCCAGGGCGAAGTCGCCCGCCGGGTCGCGGCACGCCACGGCCCAGCCCGACGCCGGCCGACCGTCGACCAGCGACCGGGCCTCCAGGCCCCGCGCGGTGCCCACGTAAATCACGTTCCGCGCGACGGCGGGCGACGTGGTGGGCGCGGCATCGAGCGCGGCACGCCAGAGCACGCGGCCGGTCGGCCGGTCCAGCGCGACAAGGGCCGCCGGGTCGACCGTCGCCGCCACCACCATCGACTCGTACGCCGTGGCGGCGCGCGACATCGTCCCCACCGGCGCCGACCACTGCGGCTTGCCGTCCAGGTCGAGGCACCGGAGCACGCCCGGCGCGTCCTGCACCAGGACGTTCTCGGCCGTCGCCGCCAGCGCGCCCGAGGCGTCGCTCGCCACCGGCGCGTGCCACAGCACGGCGCCGTCGGCCGTGTTGACGCAACGGAGACGGCGCTGGGCGTCGCCCGCGCGGCCGTCGACGAACAGCGCCCTCTCGCCGCTGACGGCGGGCGAGACGTAGACGCCGTTGGACGCTTCCGCGACCCACGTCGGCTTGGGCACCTGGCCGCCCTCGCCGCGCATGGGCAGGCACGCCAGGCCCCGGCGGTCCTTGCCGGCCAGGGGCACGTAGAGGTTCCCGCCGACGGCGGCGGCCGGCGCGGCCACGGTTGTGTCCTGAGTCTGGCCGGTCTGGTCGGGCGGATACTGCCACTGGACGGCCCCGCGCTTGGGCAGGGCGGCGCCCGCCGGGTTGCCGGCCGCGCCGGGCCCGCCCAGGTGTCCCGGCCAGAGCGGCGTCGGCCGATCGCCGCCCGCCTGGCCCAGGCACACCAGTCCGTCCTTCTCGGTGCCCACGTACACGTGCCCGCGTGCCACCGTCGGCGAACTGATGAACAGCGGCTCGGTGCCCACCGCCGCTTCCCACACCGGCTCGAGCGTCGCGCGCGCCAGAGCGTACAGCGTGCCGGCGTCGGTCATCACGTAGACGTGCTCGTCGGTCACGGCCGGCGACGTGACGATGGGGGCGTGGGCGTCCCACTTGCCCAGGGGGCGGCCCTTGCGGTCGAGGGCGTACAGGCACCCGTCGCGCGAGCCGAAGTACAGGGCCTCGCCGGCCACCGCCACGGCGCCCAGGACGGTGCGGGGCACCTTGACGGTCCACTCGACCTCTCGCGTGGCCAGGTCGATGCACCAGACCTCGCCGCCGGGTCCGAGGGCGGTCCTGGCGGCCTCGACCTCGGCGCTCGTCTTGCCTTCGGCCCGCAGGCGTTCGAGCGTCTTCTTGCGGGCCTCCTCGGCCGAGTTGACGTAATCGCCGTTGCCCATGCCCAGGTACAGTTTGCCGCCGTCGATGGCGGGCGGGCTGAAGACGGGGTAGGGCGTGGGGAGGCGCTTCAGTTCCCGGCCCGTGTCGGCGTCGAGGATGCAGAGGGCCTTGCCGCCCAGGCCCAGGCCGGCGTACACCTTGCCGTCGTGCACGGCCAGCGAGGTCTCGGCGTCGGGATACTTGTCGCCCGGCAGGTGCCAGCGGACGCGGGCATTGCCGTCGGGGCCGGGCTCCAGGTCGAAGCAGTAGTACCCGTCGTCGCCGGCGCCGATGTAGACGCGTCCCTGGGCGATGACGGGGGCGCATTCGACGTGGCTCTTCGTCTGGAAGGTCCAGAGGACCTTGCCCTCGCGGCCGGGCGCGAGGTCGAGGCACACGACCCGCGCGTCGCGCGTATCGTGCAACCCCTCGCCGCACACCAGCCGCCGGCCCGAGATCGAGGGCGACGAGAACGTGGCCCGGAACCCCTCGGGCGCCGCCTGCCAGACCAGGCCGCCCGTGTCGGCGTCGAAGCACAGGATGGCGCCGCTGCCGCCGAACATCCCCAGGGCGGCGCTCGCGACGTACACGCGGTTCCCGACGACCGCCGGCGACGCGTAGTACCCGGCGCCGCCGCGCGTCCACGTCCAGTTGACCCCGCCGCGCGTCGGACCGAGGGCGCCGGGGGCCGCGCCGAGGCGCGCGAGGCCCCCGCGGACCATCGTCCAGTCGGCCCCCGCCTCGGCCTGACCGGCCGCCGGGCCCATCAGGTACGGCCAGTACGTCGCCAGGGCCCACGCCCCGCCGCCCACCACGACGGCGGCCACCAGCACCGGCACCTTCAGTCGCCACACGAGGTGCAACAGTTGTTTCATGACCTGCGGCTTGAAGAGCGACACCAGCGCCCCCAGCAGGGCCACGGCGATGCCCGCCAGCACCGGCAACAGGGCCTGGAGCGGTCCCACCAGCACCGGGACCACGCCCAGCACGCCCCCGCATCCGCCGGATGGAACGCTATCGAGAATCATCGGACGATTCGTTTCTCCCTGGCTATCACTTGCCGCGCGGCGGCAAAACGAAACGGGTCGGCCCCAGCACGACCACGTTCTGCTCGCCGGCCGCCTCGCCGGGCCACTGCCACTTGAGCGCGAGGGGCCCCTTGTCGACCTTGCCGAAGAACGCCGGCGCCCCCGCCCGGACGACCCGAGCCCCCAGGCACCGGCCGCCGTCGCGGGCCACCACGGTCACCGGTCCCGCCGCGCTGGCCGGCAGGGCCACCGTCACGCCCAGGGCCGTGCCACCTTCCGCGGCGCGGACGAGCACCCACACCTCGCCGGTCCGGCTGACGAGGGCGAGGTCCGGCGCGCCGTCGCCGCTGAAGTCGGCGGCGGCGCCGGCCTGCTGGCCGTCGCGCAGGGCGTCGCTGCACGCGAGGTCGGCGCTTTCCTCCAGGGCCACCTGGATAGCATACCCGAAGCAGAAGAATCCGCGGTTGAAAAACGGCTCGGGCCCCGCGCTCGGGTGCAGCAGGACGAAGTCCTGGCGACCGTCGGCGTTGATGTCGAACGTCTCGGCCCCGACGGCGTCGGGCTTGGCCAGGCGGGGCACCTCGCCCGTCTCGGCGAAGACCTCCTCGAACGTCCCGTTGCCGGCCCCGCGGAGGAAGAAGCACCCCTCGCGACCGGCCAAAAGGATGTCGAGCACCGCGTCGGCGTCGAAGTCGGCGGCGCGGACGGCTGTCGCGGCCGTCGATAGCGACCCCTCGTACGCCTTCGCCGGCGGCAGAAACTCGCCCGGCCCCTTGCCCTTGTAGAAGAGGGCGCCCTTGGCGAACGGCTGGACGACGTCGGTCAGGCCATCGCCGTCGAAGTCGGCCGCCACGCACGGCCCGGCCTGGCCGAGCGTCTTACCGGGAAACTCGCCCGGCCCGGCGGCGACCGGCGCGGCCGCCAGGCGGTCGTCGGCCGTCACCGTCACCACGGCCGGGCTGGCCGGCGTGCTGACGACCAGGCCCGCCCGTCCCGCGCCCAGGTCGATGGCGGCCAGGCCGAGGCAGCCGGTCGGCAGGTCCAGGCCGGGGCCGGCGGCCTCGAAGACGCCGTCGGCGGTGGCACGGTGCAGCGTCAGTTGCTGCCCGTCCCAGGAGGCCAGGTCGAGGCGGCCGTCGCCGCTTGAGTCGACCCACGCTGCGTGCTGCGACCGGGCGGCCAGCCGGCACGCGGCCGTCGCGTCGGTCATGGCGCCATCGCCGGCGGGTCGCAGCAGGCGGTCGCCGCTGTCGGAGAGGACGTGCAGCCACGGTTTGCCGTCGCCGGCGACGTCGACCGCCAGGAGGGCGTTGACCTTGTCCTTGACGGCCGCCACCTTGACCGCGCGGTCCCAGGCGGCGTCGACGGCCGTGGGCACGTCGGCCCGGCGGTCGGCCTGGATGTACGCCAGGCACCGGCCGAGCATCCGGTTGCTGCCCTCCCAGACGGACTGGAGGTTGAACGGGTCGGCGACGACGCCGAATGCCCCGTTGCCGGCGGCCGTCAGGCCGAACCACCGGAGGCCCACGTGCAGGGCCCCGACGGGCCGGGTGCCGGACGGCGCCGCGTTGGGGTCGCCGGCGGCCGAGAAGTCGCCCGCGAACAGAAGGGCCGGCCCGGCCCGGTCGGCGCCGATGGCCTTGCGCAGGTCGTGGCTCACGGCCTCGTCGGCCGCGCCGATGGCGAGGGCCAGTTTCCCCGGCGCGGCGCCCTGGAGTGCCGCCACGACCTTGACGGGCAGGGCGCCCTGGGCGTCGGGCGGGCCGATTTCCACGTGCAGGATCGTCTTGGAGTGGTGGACCAGGTCAACGGGCGTGTAATTCGGGTTGATGAGTCCGCGCGCCGGCGTCGCCGCCAGGGCCAGCGCGGCCAGGGCGAGGAGCCATGCGGGCCATCCATCGGCGGTCCGGTTGCGGCAAGGGTGTTTCACGGCAACTCCTTACCTACTATGGAACCGCGCCGGGGGGCGGATGGGCCGCAAATCCGGCCGGAGAAGGGGTCCGACAGGCTCCAGGGCGGCCGGAGTCGCGTTTTGGGCGGCGCCAGGGCCGGCGGGTATACACTTTGAGAAAACGCACTTCTGCCGTGGGGCCGGAAATGGACCTTTTGGAAGGTCCAAACCGCGTTTTCGGTAGCGCCAGGGCCGATTGGCCTCCATCTTGGTAAGATGGGCAAGGGGAAACGCGCGGTTTTTGATCGCTTTTTTCGATTTTTGATCGGAACGCGCCGGAATCGGTCGTTTCGCGCGCCGTTTTGAACGTGAATGGATTGGCCTCAATATAAACTAAAGCATATCAAGGTGGGCCGGGGCGGAGTCGGTAGAGTACGTGCTTTGCACTCACGCAGATGCTGGAGCACCGTCTTGCGGGCGCCAAGGGCGAGAAGGAATTCCTGCGGAAGTGGGTTGACAAACGCCGATTTACGGGTATACTTGTACAGGACGTACGGGGTGTACGTTTTGCGGATAGCAGGGCGAGAGGAGGGAAGACATGACCATTCTGACCGCAAGCCAGGTTCGCGCGGAGTTTAGTGATACCATTAATCGCGTCGCCTACGCTGGAGAGCGGATCGTCATAGGCAAGGGCGGAAAACCCCGCGCTGCCTTGATTCCAATGGAAGACCTTGCGCTTCTTGAGCGGATCGAGAACGAGATTGACCTTGCCAAGGCGAAGAAGGCGCTCAAGGAAGGCGGGCGCATTCCCTTGGAGGAGGTCAAGAAGCGCCTCGGGCTGTAGGGGGGAGCCGTGGCCAGAGAGGTTTTCTTCACGAAGTCCGCGCTGCGCGACCTCAAGAGCCTGCCCAAGCGCCACTCGGCGCTGGTGATCGCCAAGATAGAAACGGCCGCACAGAACGTTCGCGCTGCTGGCGAGGAGATGCTAAGGGGCCGCGATGGCCTGTATCGTGTGCGCCAGGGCGACTATCGGGTGGTCTACCGCAAGGAAGCCGGCGCTCTCTTGGTTCTGCTCGTGGCTCACCGCAGGGACGTCTACGCGAAGGTCCGCCGCCTCCATTGATTCTCCGCAACGGTCCCATTGCCCAGATCCTGGTGCGTGTGAAGCACGTACCCTACAGACAGCCGGCGCATGTAGGGCGGGGCAACGCCCCGCCGTGGCCAGGGGTGGAATCGTGGGCCTCGCCCCGCGATGTGACAGAAATGGTGGGGCACGCCCCACCTTACGTGGCCTGCCGGGCGTGCCAGGAGGCCTACATTCTCTTCCCCCGATTGCCGATGGTGTGTATAATGCCCCGCTCGCGGCCCGCAGGGGGGCCTGGGTTTGGCGAGGGAGCTGCCTTTTCGGCAGGGGCATCGGGGTTCTGAACGGAGGAGAAAGGCCGTGTATCGACCTGAAATCAAGGTTCTCGACTGCACGATCCGCGACGGCGGTCTGGCGAACGATTCGCACTTCTCGCTGGAGGCCGTCCGGGCGGTTTACCGGGCGTGTTGCGACGCCCACATCGACTACGTCGAGTTGGGGTACCGGAACTCCCGGGCGATGTTCGACCCGAAGAAGTTCGGCGTCTGGCGGTTCTGCGACGAGGCGGACCTGCGGGCCGCGACCGACGGCATCCAGAACGACGGCACGAAGATCGCCGTCATGATGGACGCGCACAAGTCGGACCCGAACGACATCCTGCCGAAGGCCGAGTCGGTCGTCGACACGATCCGCGTGGCCACGTACGTCAAGGACATCGACAAGGCCATCGCCGTCGAGAACGCCGCCCACGAGAAAGGGTACGAGACGACGATCAACATGATGGCCATCTCGATCGAGTCGGACTGGGAACTCGACCCGGCCCTGGCGCAACTCGAGAAGGAGACGCACGCCGTCGCGTGTTACGTGGTCGATTCGTTCGGGGCGCTGTACAGCGAGCAGGTCGATTACTTCGTCGAGAAGTACCAGCGGCTGATGCCGAGCAAGGAAGTCGGCGTCCACATGCACAATAACCAGCAGTTGGGGTTCGCGAACACGATCGAGGGTATCATCAAGGGAGCCAACTTCGTCGACGGCACCATCTACGGCCTTGGCCGCGCCTCCGGCAACTGCCCGCTGGAACTGCTGCTGGGTTTCCTGAAGAACCCGAAGTTCAACATTCGGCCCGTCTTCGACTGCGTGGCCCAGACCATTCTGCCTATGCAGAAGGACCTGGAGTGGGGTTACATGGTGCCCTACATGGTCACGGGCATCCTGAACCAGCATCCCCGGGCCGCCATGGCCATGCTGAAGGCCGGCAACCGCAACGACTACCGGACGTTTTACGACAAGATGCTGGAATTGGTGGAGTGAGGAACGGCACAAGTACATAAGTGCCTGAGTACCTAGGTACCTGAGTAACGACGTAACGGCGGTGCGGCGTGCCGGCGCGATGCTAGCGGCAAGCCCGTAGGGTGGTCGCCCGGGGCGACCACGCGGATTCCGGTGGGCCCCCGCAACGGCAGGTGCGTGCGGAGCACGCACGCTACAGACTGGATCACGGCTTGCAAGCAAGCCGTGGCACACGCACCCTACAAACTCCACCCCTCGCGGTACTCCGTCCGGACGTAGCGGTTGGCTTCGGGCAGGTTGGTCACCTTCATATTGGCGGCGTCCCAGTCGATGCGGGCGTCGAGGCGTTTGGCGATGTTCCCCAGGAGGCACGTCTCGGTCAGCGGGCCGGAGTAGGCGAAATCGGCGCCGGCGGGCTGGCCGGTCTTGCAGGCCCGGACCCAGTCCTGCTCGTGGCTGGTACCGATGCGGGGCAGGGTCTTGTCGGGGAGTTTCGTGTCCTTCATTTTCGATTCGGGGATGATGCGCGGCCCGTCGCCGTAGACGCCGCACATGATCGTGCCCTGGGTGCCCTTGAAGAGGACGCCGCCCTCGCCGGGCATCTTGCGGCCGTCCTCGAGGTCGGCCGGCCGCGGGCACCGGGTACCCTCGTACCAAGTGAGTTTGACCGGCGGCAGTCCCTCGCGCGCGGCAAAGTGGAACGTCACGATGGCCGACAGGGGGTGCACCTCTTTCGTGTTGCCGCACGAGGTGGCCTCGATGCGGGTGGGGGCGCCCAGTTTCAGCGACCAGACGATGGGGTCGAAGGTGTGTGCCCCGCGGTCGCCCATCATGCCGCAACCGAAGTCCCACCAGCACCGCCACACGGCCGGATGGTACGCGGGGTGATACGTCCGGTGGGGTGCCGGGCCGATCCAGAGGTCCCAGTCGAGCGTGGCGGGGACGGCGGGGGTGTCTTTGGGTCGGTCGGACCAGCGGCTGCTCCACCCGGCGTGTCCCCAGGGGTAATACGAGAGGTCGCACCAGGCGTCGACCTCGGCAACCTCGCCGATGACGCCGGCCTCGATCCACTCGCGGATGAGCCGCGCGCCCTCCATCGAGTGGCCCTGAATGCCCATCTGCGTGGCCACCTTGGCCTGCTTGGCCGCCTGGGCCAGCATGCGGGCCTCGTACACGTCGTGCGTGAGGGGTTTCTGGCAGTAGACGTGTTTGCCGGCCTTGATGGCGGCCATCGAGATGACGGCATGGGTGTGGTCTGGCGTGGCGACGAGGACGGCGTCGATGTCTTTCTGCTTGTCGAGCATCTCGCGGAAGTCCGTGTACTGGGCCGCCTTGGGGTATCGCTTGAAGGCACCGGCAGCGTAGGCGTGGTCGACGTCGCACAGGGCCACGATGTTCTCGGTTTCGAGTTGCCTGAGGTTCCCCCCGCCCATGCCGCCGACGCCGATGCCGGCGATGGCGAGTTTCTCGCTGGGCGGCGTGGCGGCGGCTCCGCCCAGGACGTCGCGCGAGACGATGGTGACGGCGGCCGCGGTTGAGGCGGCGGCCAGGAAGTCGCGGCGTGTGATCTTGGGGCGTGACATGGGTATCCTCCGTGGTTCGCGGCTCGGGCTCGGCTCGGCATCGCGGTGGGTACGGGGACCCACCGCGCAAAACTCGCGTTGCCTCGCGGCCGTGCTGACCGCGGCTAAACGGATGCATGGTGCGCCGGGCTGCCAAGGCCATTATGGGGCGGGGGGGGCGGCTAGGAAAGCGATTTCGGGCGGTGGCCGGCGGCTGGCAGCCCTTTTGTGTGGACACCCCACGCCAGGGTGACCTATAATCGTGGCCCAGCGGAATGATTCCGTCTCGGTCGTCGCGAGGATGCCCGTGAAGATGAGGCCCTGGACCCGAGGCCGCAATGAGTGGCGTGTAGGTGGAGACCATGTCCGCCCTGTTCGGCATGCTGGTGAGAAAACCCGAGCCCGGGAAGGTGAAACTTGCCTTGGCCGAGGTCCTCGGTGCGCCGACCGCGGCAAAGATGTACCGTAGTTTCATCATGGACCTGTGCGAGCGGTTCGCGCACCTGTCGGTCCCGAATCGAGTGCTGGCGTACGCCCCGCGCGGGGCGCGGCAGGCGGTGAAACTTCTGGCGTCGCCGCACTGGCGGCTCATGGCCCAGGAAGGGCGGAGCCGCGGCCAGGCCCTGGCCGGCCTCTTCGAGTACGCCTGGCGGACGGGGTGCCAGCGGGCCGTCGTCCTGCTGACCGACTGCCCGACCGTGCCGGGTGCCTTCGTCATCGATGCCTTCGACCGGCTGCTGATTGACGACGTGGTCCTGGGCCCGACGACCGACGGTGGCGTGTACCTGGTGGGGTTGAGCCTGGAACGGCCCGAACTGTTCCTGGGCGTCGACTGGGATGCCGGGGGCGTCTTCGACACGCTGGTCGATCGCGCCGAGGCGTTCGGCCTCATCCTGGGTCTCGTGCCGCACTGGTACGAGGTCGAGGATCGGGCCGGGCTCGACCGGCTGGCCAGTCACCTGCGGGCGCTGGCCGTGGTCGGCGCCGAGGACGTCCCGAAACGGACCCAGACGCTGCTTCAGCGC
>Ga0307380_10010531_pt1 | contig 11641 bp, 14 predicted proteins | sample UN3MG_FD_202239 | JGI IMG/M metagenome (GOLD analysis project Ga0307380, IMG submission 202239) | Soil microbial communities from Risofladan, Vaasa, Finland - UN-3 | ecosystem: Environmental > Terrestrial > Soil > Coastal area > Acid sulfate soil | place: Finland: Risofladan, Vaasa | collected... | reverse complement strand
TGGTGTGCAACGGCTCACTCACGTCTCAGGATGCCGAGATCGCCGACAGTAAGCTAAAGGCGATTGACCTCGTACTCGCATCGCCGGCCAGTCTCGTTTTGACAGTAGCGCAGTCCCAGGCCGCCGCTGACAAGGTGATTACCATCGCACGCGCCGACTTCGACAGCCTCGGCAGTAACGCCGACGCAAAATCGCCGTACACTGGTTACACACTGCCGTTCGATGTTGCCAACGACACCGGAACCCCGCTGACATTAGCAGGCGCCAATAAGATTCTTACAATTGCGAATGCGGCATAAGCGAATCGATAATTATGGCAAAAGATGTAAATATACATATTAAGGCCCAGGGCACCGAAAAGGGTTCATCGAAAGTTCTTCCGGTGAAAGCAAATCCGGGCAATGTGATTAAACTCCACGTCGGCGGCGGGGCAATGGGTTCGCCTTTGGCACACGAAAACGAGGCACCTTTTCCCGAATCACTGGCTGAATTTTTTATCAGGAGTTTTTGTCCGCCCGGCGGGATTGTTGCCGACCCGTTTATCGGGTCGGGCACAGTGGCGGCGGTCGCTATTAAAACCGGCAGGAAATTCCTGGGCGTTGATATAAGAGAATCCCAGGTTGAGCTTGCCTTGCAGCGGGTAAATCAAACTAAAGAACAATTCGCACTTTTCCCGGAGGCTTCATAAATGGACTGGCTCATTGCAGGGATTGCGTTGGCGGGATTGATACTCAATATCAGGCATAACCGGTTCGGGTTTTGGCTCTGGATGGTCTCGAACGCGTACTGGTTCCGGCATAATATGCTTATCGGCGAGTGTGCCCAGGCGGTACTTTATTGGGTATTTTTTTGGTTCTCGGTTGGTGGTTTTATAAGCTGGGGCGAGCAGCAGAGAAAACTTGCGGAAACAAAGTTGAAAGCCGCGAACAGGTTGCGGGCGGCGGACATCGCGGCCTCTTATTTCCGCGAAGATGAAAAAAAGATGCGAAAATTCTGCGATGAAACAGAGACGCTCTTGAACAGGGCACTCGAACATCCGCCGGCATCGCAGCTGCACAACGAACTTGTAGCCGGCAGAAACGCCGCCCGGGCAATGAAAGAAAAACTGAAAATCAAATGAAAATGGAGAAATGATTATGGATGCCATTGGAATAATTAAAGCATCAATTAAAACTCACGTTGATTGGGCTGAATACTTTGAGCAAAATCAAGGCCTGGAACAACTACCAGAACATAAATATATAGGAGATGCCAAGTTTCATCGTTCTTGTGTAGATAATTACAAAAAAGCCATTAATGAAATCGAGCAGATCAAAACCGAGAATGTGCAACTTAAAATAAAAATTTTACGCGCGGCTGCCTCATATCGCAAATCCAACGAAACAGTAGACAAGGTCTTTACCGACGAAACGGCGGATGCGTTTTTCGCTGATGTTTCCAAACTCGCAGACCAGTTTGAGCAAATGGAAAAGTGTCTCAATGAAATCGAAGCTGTTTCCTGTGGCGAAAAGCAGGTTGCCGAAAATGACTCAGAAGGTTTGGGGTGGATTTTCAAAAGAATACAGGCCTTGAGGGATGATGGGATGGAGTTTTGATTTGCTGGAAACACGAGAGAAATTAGAGCAGTTGAATAACAGAAACCTTGTCGGTTTCGATGGGTATTTTGTGGCCCTTTTGTTTCGGACCAGGGCAAATGGTGATTTCACGGCTCGACAGATAGAATGGATAAATGAATTATACGAGGTGACAAAGTGATGTGCCCAAAGTGCAAAAAGGATTTCGATGCGGGCGTGAAAGCAGCTTATAAACTTGGCTTTGCCGATGGCGAGCTGCAGCTTGAAAAGACAATTTTACTGGTCAAGAAAACACATCGGGCATTGTTTGACGAGCTCCTGAGACTTGATACTGCCCGTCCGGTTGTTTTTAAAGATACCATAGAAATCCCAGTGCGGACAGTAAGAGGTATCATTAAGCTTTGTGTTAAACAGAAAAACTTTTATATGGCGAAAAAGCTGCGAGCGCTCGTAAAAAACCAGCACGGCATCGAAGACAAGTCCCTTGAAAAAGCCCTGAAAGCAGAGGTGACAAAATGACAGAGGTAATCAATATGCTCAGTTATAAAGGCGATGACTATGTCCGCATCGACAGGCGGAGTATCTTCGGCAACCCTTTTAAGATAGGCTGGTGGTTCAGAAAGCACGGTAGGGGCGGGGAAATGTCCGTGTTGATGTTCAAGACCGAATTCGAGGGTGCCCAGGTGATAACACGCGAGGTCTCGATTGAGCTGTATCGCCAATGGTTCGAGCGCAAGCTCCGCGAGGATGCCGAATTTGCCGAGCGGGTCGAGGAATTGCGGGGAAAAAAGCTCGGTTGCTGGTGCAAACCGAAGGCCTGCCACGGTGATGTTATCTTAGAATATCTTAATAAAACAGCCTGAAAAGGAAAAGAATCATGCCTAAAAAGAAGATAATACCCCAAATAGAGCGGTTTGAATTAAGCGAACTCGAGCCATCGGCTTATAATCCGAGGACCATCAGTCCGGAGGCCCTGGCGGGCCTGGGCGAATCGTTAAAGCGGTTCGGGTGCGTCGAGCCGATAGTCGTTAATATCGCGGGCGGCAAACGCAGGATAATCGGCGGGCATCAAAGGTTCAAGGCCCTGAAAAAGCTGCACGGTGATAAATATAAGTGTATCTGTGTCACGGTTGAGCTGTCAAAAACAGATGAAAAACTGCTGAACCTGACACTTAATAACCCTCGGATTCAGGGGGAGTTCATCGAGGAAATCGGTCAATATATCGACGAACTCAAAGAATGTCTTGGAGAAGATGCCGGATTCGTTGAGCTAAGGATTAACGAGCTAAGGGATGGATTTGGGGGTACTGTGAAAGTCGGCTTAACCGATGATGACTATATTCCTGAAATACCTAAAAAACCCATAACAAAGTCCGGGGAAATATGGGAACTCGGAGAACATCGTTTGCTTTGTGGTGATTCAACAAACATGAAGGATGTCTTAAAACTCATGGGCAAAAAGAAAGCAAAGATGTGTTTTACATCGCCGCCCTATAACATGGGCGGGGGACTCTATGAAAATTACAAAGACAGTCTCAAGTCTTCACATTATATAAGTTTCAATCTTGTGGTAGCAAGCAATATCAGAAAAGCCCTTGATGGATTTTTGTTTTGGAACATCAGCTATAATACAAAAACCCGATGGGAATTTATTGAAATATTTTATCGGTTGATTAAAGAATGTCACTATGCTTTTCTGGAAAATATAGTATGGGACAAAGAACGCGCAATGCCGATTAACTCACAAACCGGAATGACCAGGCAATATGAAAATGTTTTACTTTTGACGAATCAGGAGATAGGACACGACCTCGACTTTTGTTTTGTCGGGACTACACAGAAAACGTGGGGTTTTAACAAAAACAACCAAAAGGGGGTAAGTAATTATTGGCGAATTCCGGTTAAAAATAATACGCAACTCGAAAATCATAAAGCCTGCTTTCCTGTCGAATTGCCCTGTAAAGCAATAGACTTAATGTCGGGTAAAAAGGATATTGTCATCGAGCCGTTCTGTGGTTCGGGGACAACTATTATTGCCTGTCAAAAGCTGGAGAGGCGATGTTTTGCAATTGAGCTTGACCCAATTTATTGCGATGTAGCGGTTAAGCGATGGGAAGAATGGACAGGCGAGAAAGCGAGGCGAGTGAAGGCATAAAACAGGAGCCGATGCGGGCGGCGAGTATCGGACTAACCGCCCGCCAACCGGTGTATCAGACCGGAGACGTTTTCGCATCGGCGCTAGATAAAAAAATATATTAACGAGTATCGGGGCAAAGGACAAATGATAATTGAGCAGGCTTTCAGCGGTTGATATTGCGATAAAACAAAGGCACCTTCTGCTTTTACAGAAGATTAAGCAGAATAAGCCACTAACATCCGCCGAGCTGCGCGAACTGAAAGACTACGAAGAACAGATGAACAGGGCCAAAACCGAAAAAATCGTATTGAATACAAAGGTCGCAAAGACCCCCGGAAAGACCGGCAGAAAACCTGCCAAAAAATCCAAAAAGACAAAAGCCAAAAAGACCCCCAAACGAATGTCGCAGCCGCTCCGGGCGGCGGCGGTTAAGCTGCTCGCCCTCGAATGCTCGGATATGACCGAGGCCGATGAGCAGTCGGGACTCACTGAGCCGTTGGCTGAGGTGATTAAGAAATATGAAAAGCTGGGCGATGCCTGGCGGCGGGGTTGTTTTCTTCGCGAACTGAGGAAACTGGCGGCGGCGGCGGTTTCGGTTGCCGAGGCCGAGGAGGCACTCGGCCTCGAACAGGGCCGATTGAAAAACCAGCTCGAAGAGGACAAAGAGGTAGCCTCGATATGGAACTCCGAGCGGCTCAGTTTGATAGTTTCACTCAAAGAGGCACTTGTTGAAAAGGCCAAAGAAGGTTCGGCACGGGCGATAAGCCAGATTGAGAGCCTGTTAAAAAACGAAATCGCCCGTCCGCGATTCGATATGCGCCACGTTCCTATCGCCGAGATGACGCAGCTCACCGGCTACTCGCGCCAGTCAATACATAAATGGCACACCGAGAACGGCCTGCCGAGAAACGCTGACAAGACTTACGACCTTGTAACATTCTTTCGCTGGTTCGATGAGTATTCACAGCGTCGGCAGATGCTCGGCGCCAACAGTCCCTCCGCCGACAACGACCCTTTGCGAACGGCCCGGGCGAAGATGCTGGCTCTGGAGCTGGATAAAAAGCGGGGTGATATGCTCGACCGGCAAATGGTAATCGCAGGACTCGCAGCCCGTCAGCAGAACCTCGTAAATTCGCTCGACCGAAAGGCGGGCGAACTTTCGCACCTGCTCATCGGCAAAAGCGAAGGGAAAATCAAGGATATACTCAACGGCTTTTTTACCGATTGCCGCAGGCAGCAGTGTTCGGTTCCGGAATTTCTACAATTGGCGGATACTTCAAAAAAGAAATTTTCAGACTTTATGGATTCGATTGATTTCACGGATGAAAACACAGATACAACCACTGCCGCTTCAGGCGGCTGAACAGGATATTCTGGTCCCGCCCGATAAGCTTTCGGTCGCTCAATGGGCCGAGGCCAGGCGTTGGCTTTCTGATAAGACAACCTATCTATCCGGCAAATGGTCGCACGAATATACGCCTTTTCTTATCGAGATAATGGAGTCCCTCAGCGATGCGGTTACGCGGCAGGTGGATCTGATGAAGTGCTCGCAGGCCGCCGGCACGGAAGGCGGTCTCAATTTCATGGGCCGAACCATCGAGCAGGATCCGGGCCCGACACTGGTTGTTATGCCGACCGAAAATGATGTTAAAAGAAGAATGGCGACGCGGATAAGGCCGATGTTCGAATCGACGCCATCGTTATTGGGGCACCTGCCGGGCGGCCGCGCTGACAGCCTCAATATCGGCAAGGAAACAATACTCGATAATATGATACTTTATATCGCATGGGCCGGTTCGCCGTCGGCCCTGGCCGATAATCCCATACGTTATATTATCCTCGATGAGGTTGGCAAATTTCCCGTCAAATCGGGAAAAGAGGCGGACCCTGTTTCGCTGGCGAAAAAGAGACTTCGCACATTTTATTCGGTCTCGAAACTGTATTGCCCGTCAACGCCCGTATTAAAAGGTGACCTGATAGACCGTGAATTCGAGGGCGGCGATAAGCGGCGATGGTGGGCGAGATGCCCGCATTGCAAAAAACACCATGTCTTAAAATGGCAAAATGTCCAGCTCGATAAAGATGAGCAGGGCAATCTTCTCAGTCCCCGGCAGTATGAGACCGGCGGTCATGCCAGGTATCTGTGTCCCTTTTGCAAACGGCCCTGGACCGAGCAGCAGCGATGGCAGGCGGTATCAGCGGGGCGATGGGCACCTGATGGAATCGGCGTGCTCGATGATGGCAGCCTCAGCAGGCAGCCCGAGGTGGTTAGTCACCGAAGTTATCATATAACGGCCCTGATGCTGTACCCGGGCTTTCAGACGGTGGATGACCTGGCGGCTGAATGGTCGGCGGCCAGGCTCGCACAAAAGGCCGGCGACGTCGGGCCCCTGCAGGACTTTATAAATTCGCAACTGGCAGAGCCGTGGGTCGAGCGGAAAAAGCAGACCGATATTGACAGGCTCACGAGCAGGCTCGGCGGTTACGAATATGGCACGGTCCCGGCGGGCGCTGCGATGCTCACAACCGGACTCGATGTGCAGCTCGACCATATCTGGGTTACGGTCATCGGGTGGGGCTATATGTCGCAGGCCTGGCTGATTTCAGCCGAGCGGATCGAGACCGGCGACACCTCGAATCTCGATAATTATAGACTTGTCAGGCAGTTCATAAATTTCGGCTGGCCGATTGTCGGAACTGATAATCAAATGTTCGCGGCGAAGGTCGCCATCGACTGCAACTATCGGCCCGATACGGTACTGGATTTCTGCCGGTCCGTGAACGAGCAGGATATTATTCCGGTACGAGGCGATGATACTGTTAAGACGCGTCCGTTTCGGGCTACTAAAACATCGGATGGACTATCGATTCGTTACGACCTGAACGTCAATATCTTAAAGGACAGGCTCTATCGGCTGTTGTTCGAATCGAAGGTGCCGGGGCCGGGATATTTTCACCTGCCGAAAAATGTGCCCCAATATGTGCTCGAACATTTATGTTCGGAAGAACAGCGGACCGTACGGACCGGCAGGCGGACTTCGATTACATGGATGCTGAAAACCGCACACACGCCGAACCATATTTGGGACTGCTGTGTTTACGCGGCGTTCGCGGCGGAACTGGCCGGGGCGCGTACACTGGCCGACCCGGCGATGCTTGAGCAGCTCAGAAAACAGAAACAGCAGCAGCAGCAAAAAAGCAGGCGTGGCGGGGGGTTCTTAGATGACCTGCCGGAGATTAGTTTATGATGGGTTTTTTGGATGATTTACCGGTGGATGGTTTCGGCTCGGGGCGAAAGAAAAAGCCAAAGTCCGAACCTGAAATCCAGATAACGTCCGATGTAGTTGTAAGATACAGCGTCGTCAGGTGCCCGCAGTGCGGCGGTGATAAATGCCCGGTCTATTCGACGGCCCCGCATCGCGGCGGCCATATTATCCGATACCATAAATGCCGAACCTGTGGTTGCGGCTTTAAGAGCATTGAGGGAAAAATCAGAAACTAAGAAAAAATACACGGTAATTTCGAAAAAGCAAGGGGAAAAAAGCGAAAAAAGGGGAAATCAGCGGTTGAGCAAATCGCCATTTGGGGCTTGAAAACAAGGGTTTTGTGAAAATAGCAGGATAGTGTTACCAATAATTGGTAACAACTATATTCCCCCCCGCCAGGCGATTGCGTATTTTCAGATAAGATGATTATTCGAACGAATATGAATATTGTTTATTTGAGAGTGCGTTAATATGGCAACTTTAGCTGAGCGGCTCGCGAGTGTTCAGGCAGCAATATCGGCGATAGAGGGCGGCGCCCAGAGTATCTCAATCTCAGGAAGGACCTATACCTATGCCAACCTCGATACACTCTACAAGCAGGAAGAATATCTCGAGAATAAAATAGACCGGGCATCGCAGCAGGCAAGTGGCAGTTGCGCGAACAGGACAGTGGCGGAGTTTTAATGGCGGAAGGAACCTTTACAGAAAGACCGAGACCCGACACATCCTTCGAGAGAAAGGTCGATAATCTCGTCGGCATTTTTTCACCAAAGGCAAAGTTCGACAGGTTACGGTTCCGCATGGGCTACGATGCGCTTTCGCGACATCGAACCCAAAAGAAAAGGCCGGGCACCGGCGGCACCGGCGATACATACCTGACCGGCACGAATCTCTACGAGCTTCGCGAAATCCACCGCGACCTTATGCGCAATAACCCCATCGTTAAGGGTCTTTTGAAATCTGAACGCGATGAGGTGATAGGTTCCGGTCCGAAGGTACAGGCCCGCTCAGCCGATACGAAGTTCAACGAAAAAGCGGAGCTGCTCTGGAAAAACGAGATGCTCAATAAAAAATGTGATGTCACCGGCAGGTTCAATTTCAATCAGCTGCTACGGATCCTGTATCTTTCGTATCGCCGCGATGGCGATGCGGCGGTCATATTACTCGATGACAGACTTCAGGCCGTCGAGGGTGAGCAGATAGGGACACCCTATGCATCGAAGTCCAAACCCGAATTTTACGATATTATAAACGGCGTTGCCTTTGCCAAAGAAGATAACGAACTGCTCGGTTATTATATCGGCAAGGCCGAAAAGTACGGCTATATAAAAAATGATTCTTATAAGATGTACGAGGCCGCTCGGGTGCATCACCTTTTCAACCCTGAAAGGATAAGCCAGTCACGCGGCGAGCCGGCACTGACTTCGAGCATTGATTATATCGACAAGCTCTCGAAGTATATCGATGCCGAGGTTGTGGCGGCGGCGGTCAACGCGTGCTTTACCGTTTTCATTTCTCAGCAGAATCCATCGATACCGAACGCCTATACCCGGGGGATTTCAAGCAGCGGATACGATGAGAAAGGTAATCGTCTTGAAAAGTTAGAGCCGGGCACGATTATGTACGGCGACATCGGCGAAAAGGCGGTCGGAATCGGCAACGAAAGGCCGGCGGCACTGTTCGACCCGTTCGTAATGCGGATGCTCAGTATGATTGCCCGCCCCCTCGGGATACCCTTGATGCTTATTCTGCTCGATTATTCCGGGGCGACATTTATGAATGCGAGAATCGCCTATCAGCAGGCTCAAAAGACCTGGGTGACCGAGCAGTCCGATGTAGTTGTCCCGTTCGTTTCGCGGGTCTGGCTGTGGTTCATCGCCCGAATGCTCGCCGAGAAGAAGCTGTCCGCTCCGGATGATGCATTTGTGCACGAGGTTATCTGCAATCGCTGGCCCTATGTTGACCCGTATAAAGAGGCGATAGCCAATAAGGTCGAGCTCGAAAACAGGACCACGACCCGCAAGAAAATCTGCGCACGAAACGGCGATGAGTTCGATGATATTGTCGCCGATATTAAAAAGGAAGAAGAAATACTGAGCGGCCTCAGCGGCGGCAAAGTTGATAAAGGGACTCAAAAATGAAGGCACAAATAAACGACAGGAAGGCACCGGTAAACACCTGCATGTTTACGAAAATTTCCAATGTTCAGTTTTCGGATGGTGGGGATGGTACTAAAGAATATGATTTTTTGATAAATTTATATTCCGGTGAAATCATCCTGAATCATTGGTTCTGGGAAAATCTTGCGTTTGACCTGAAAGGACTTAGCTTCGCAAAGGAAGTAACCCCTGTCTTGGATACTCATATCAGCGAAAAGAGAATAGGTTTTTCAATCAGTCAGAGCGTTACCGATGCGGCACGGCTTGCGGGCAATTTTCTCACCAACTCCGATGCCACAAGAATAAAAAATGATTTGAAGGAAGGTTTTCCGATGGAGGCCTCCGGATATATTCCTCCGTTGATTATTGAGCGTGTCGAAGCCGGGCAGTCTGTAGAAGTTAACGGCCATACTTTGGAAGGTCCGGGCCACGTATTCCGCAAGGCCGTTATCAAAGAGGCATCTATGTGCAATTTTGGATGGTCCCCCAACACACAATCGAAGGCGTTTGCCGACGGCGGCAATCGCGAGATAGAATTTAGCATTTTTTCAAAGGAGTATAAAATGGCAAAAGAACAAACAGAAAAGACCTTAACGGTCGAGACCTTTGCCGCCGAGAACAAGGAGCTTTTCGAGCAGATAAACAAAGCGGCGGGCGAGAAGGCCGACAAGGCGATGCTCGAGAAGTTCGGCGAACTCAAGACCGCCTGCGGTGATGACATGTCACTGCTGGTCGAGTGTTTCGAGGCCGGCAAATCCGTCAACGAGGCCCTGCAGATGGCGAACGAAAAGCTTCGCGAGGCCAACACAAAACTCGCCGAAACAGCGACGGCGGCGACCAATGAAATCGCAGCCGGCAAAAATAAAGGCGATGAGAACAAGCAGACCCAAACGCTTACGGCTGCAGAGCAGGAATTCTCGGATAAGCAGGGCGAGCCGACTAAAAAGACCGGCGACAAAGTCGATGAGTTTAAGATGAGCGAGGACGAACTCAAAAAGAAGTTCGCCGAATCGAAAGAGCTGCAGGCGGAATTCGCCGGCAACGAAGCATCTTATCTGGCCTTCGTCAAAAATGACAAGGCGGGCAGGATCAAGATTCTCGGCGAAAAGAAAAAGTAGGCCGGCTTCTATCTGAACCGGAAAAACAAAAACCGAAAAAGAAGGAAATAGGAGTTAAAATGGAAATTAAAAATAAAGACAACGAAGTTCCTGCCGTTGACGAAACAACGCAGGATGCAGGGGATGCCGGGGCTGCTGTGGTCGATGTGGCGGATATGACGGTCGAGCAGTTCAGAGAACAATATCCAGACTTTGCTAATTGGATAGCAGAGACTACTGCTGCCGATGTCGCGAAACTGACAGTCGAGCAGTTCCGTAAGAGTTACCCCGAGCTGTATGGGCGTATAGCCGATGCGGCGGCCAAAGAGGCACAGTCGGCGGCGAAGGCGAAGCTCAATAAAAAGGGTTTCGTTCTCGACCGCAATGATCCCTTCGCCGAGGGCGCGGTGCGTGATTACAACAGGCTCAAAAAGGCCGATGAGCGGGTGCCGTTCGTACTTGATTTAACCGACAGGACCACACCCGAGATACTCGAGAAGTACATCGTTCGGGCGGCGGGCGGCGGTGACAGCAAGCGGGCGGCGGCGGCAGGCGATGCCCTGAAAAAAATCGGCAAAAAGGCAAAGTAAAAAAAGGCCGCACAAAAAGCAAAAATACAAAACAGAAATTTTTTGAAAGGAATATAAGATGGCAACATTAGCAGCAGACTCGCCGATGATAATGGTTGGCGGCGAACGTAACCATATCCCTATCATCGCAGACGACATCGTCTATGAAGGTGCGATCGTTGGCGACAACGCCTCCGGTTACGGACAGCCGCTGGTAGCGGGCGACCCGTTTCGCGGGCACGCAACTAAAAAGGTTGACAATACCGGCGGGGCGGCGGGCGATAAAAACATCGAGGTACTTTCCGGCAGATACCGTCTCGAAGTTTCACTGGCCGGTGCGATAACCGATGTCGGCCGGCCTGTCTATGCCTCGGACGATTCGGTACTGACGTTCATCGGGGCCGGAGCCTCCGGGGCCAATAGTTATGTCGGCGTCGTGACGCGTTACATATCGGCCACAAAGCTCGAGGTCGAGTTCCGCCCGGGCGAGGAGGATGAGTTCGGGTCGAATCTGAACCGAATCCTCAAAACCGATGACTACACGACCCTCGTCACCGATTCGGGAAAGATTATTTATCTCGGAACCGATGCCAAGACTATCACGCTGATAGCGACGGTAGCCGGTATCGAGGTGACAATCGTAAACTGCGCTGCATCGGCGGCGGCAGACATAGCCGTTGACCCCAACGCCGCTGATAACTTCCTCGGCGGATGCGGCATGGCGGCGGGCGGCGATGGCAAAAAGCTCACGAATACCCAAACAACCGCCAAACGTGGTGATTATCTCAGGCTCATCGCTGATGGCACTGCCGGCTGGAACATCGTCGGCAAGCGCGGCA
>Ga0307380_10010527_pt1 | contig 11643 bp, 10 predicted proteins | sample UN3MG_FD_202239 | JGI IMG/M metagenome (GOLD analysis project Ga0307380, IMG submission 202239) | Soil microbial communities from Risofladan, Vaasa, Finland - UN-3 | ecosystem: Environmental > Terrestrial > Soil > Coastal area > Acid sulfate soil | place: Finland: Risofladan, Vaasa | collected... | reverse complement strand
GAACGGCGTGCATTACGTGCAGCGAAACCTGCTCGCGGCCGAGCAGCCCGCCGATCTCGCGCAGGCGAATCGCGCCGCGAGAGTGTGGGTGCGGGAAGTGGCGGGGGTGCGGGAGCATGGCACCACCTGTCCTTGTCAGGGACCCGTGAAGCCGGCCTGCGATGATCCTGCCAACCTGTATGCTGTGGTTCGAGTATCCGGGAAGAACCGGCACTCAATGCTACCCGACACACGCTTGGCGGAGAGTGCAGGCCTCTGCCAGTGGTCGCCACGGTGGACGATCTCCGGCGCCGCGCCGCCCAGCGTCATGTGCCCTCGATACTGGTTGTAGTAGACTTCGAAGTCGCCGAGCAGCCCGGTCAGATGATCCAAGCCGCGGATGACCGCCACCCGTCTCAGCCATTCCTGCTTCAGGGTGAGGATCGCACGCTCGGTAACGGCGATGGAGCCATGGCGGCCAACCGCGCCGAAGCGCTGCTTGACATTCCAGCGCCATAGGAGCTCGGCGAAGGCGCCGGAGATGAACACGCCCTCCTGATCGGTTATGATGTGCTTCGGTGCACCGTAGCGCGCAAAGGCTGATTCGAGCGCGGTGGTGACCCAGCCCGCGTTGGGACCCTCGAGCGGGCAGGTCGTAGTAACCATCCTGGAGTAGTGATCTATCGCGACCACGACCCAGGTCGGCCAGATCCACCAGCGCCACACCCGCGTCCGGTCCACGCTCCAGACATGGTTAGGATAGCGGGCGACGATCTGCCGTGGCTTGGTGTCGGCGACCTTGGCTGATGCCGACGCTGGCGCTCTTCGGGGTGCCGAGCGCCGCAGCACGTTCCTGACTGTCGAGGCGGCGACGAACACCCGCAGCGCCCACAGGGTCATGGCGATGCGGTGTCGGCCCCACAGCGGATTCTGCCGGAACATCTCCCAGATCAGCTCCGCAATCTCCCGGGGCGTCTTGTTCACCGGCTCCTTCGGCTCGTTTCGTTTACCCAGCTTCCCTTGCTCGAATCCCTTCAGCCACCGCCGTACGCTGGAGCGGGAGACCCCAAGGGTTTCCTCCAGGCGCCGCTGGGGGATCTGAAAGTACTCCATCAGCCAGATGATGCGCAGCCGCTCCATCAGGGGATAGGGCTTGCGGCTACGCTCCTTTCCCAGCCGGGATTCCAGCACCGCAATGTGCGCCTCCCGCAGTTCGAGCCGGTCCTCCAGCGTGAGCACTCGGGCCTCGAGTTCGGCGATGCGACTCGCTTCGGCCGCGGCCGTCATCTGCTCCAGCGTGACTCGTCGCTGCCTTCCCGCCCAGCGCGCGCTTACTACCAGAGCACGGATGACGAGAACAACAGATGCAGGAAAGACCTCCATACCAGTTCCGCTCCTCAAGGTGAAGGCGGCGCCCAAAGGCGCCGCGCTCTGGCTGGAGATGATACAGCAGCAGGGCCGGGCACACAACCCCGGTCCCCTTCAGGCCGGCTTCACGGGCGGTTGACAAGGACATCCGGTCCCAGAGCAATCGCCGATCTCTGTTGACAAGGTGCTCGCAGCTGCCTAACATACGCGAGGGAATCACCCAATTCTACACTACGGTTGGGGCATAATCCGCACAAGAGGAGCGCCAATGAGCAAGTCCAACAGACGGTTCAACGATTCACCGCGGGAAGATCCGTGGTACGAGCATCCGCTTCGGATTGTGGAACTGATCAACGATTTCGGCGAGGCGGCCTGTGTTTCCAGCGATCCTGCCGGAGAGCTGGATGACCGCCTAGCCATGCACGCGAACGCGGAGCATATGCACACAATGGGCCAACCTTTGAGCCTGGACACTATGTTCTTCAAGACCTCAGCTCGGATAAAGGATCAGCCCGACCGTCTCGCGGAGCATGTGAAGATCGCCCGAGAGCGCGGCATCCGCGTCATAGTGTATCTCAACGTACACTGGGGTTCGGACAAACACCCGGAGTGGAGCCAACGTCTGGCAAACGGCGACCTCGCCATCGCTGGCTATGGATCCGGTCTGTACATCTGCGCCAACGGGGGATTCCGGGAAACCGCCAAGCGGCTGATAGGCGATTTGGGGCGATATGACATTGACGGCGTTTTCCTCGACGGACCGATGTTCATTCAGGACGGCTGCTACTGTGACGTCTGCCGCCATTTCTTAAAAGAGCGCTATGGGGCGGAAATGCCGACGCCGCCTTTTGACGACAGGTCCCTGTATGCGAAGTGGCTGGAATTCCGCGCCGACAGCCTGGCGAGCTTCTGCGACGAGATGACCACGGCTCTCAAGTGTGTCAATCCCTATGCCATTCTCTACTGCAACGCAAACGGTCTCATGCCCCCCGGGTCGACCGGGCGTGACAACCGCAAGCTCCTTCGCCACATGGAGATCCTCGCCGCCGAAGGAGGATTCATATTCTACGTTCAACCCAACAAGGTCCCGATCTGGAAACCGGGTGCCGCTGCGCTTGTCAAATAGCAATGGGACACCCATAGGAGGGCCCTCGGCTTGCGTATAAGGCGAGACCATTCTATCATATGACACCGTTTCGCGGCGCCGTCAGGCGCCGCTTGTGGTCTCACGGAGGGCCCAGGGCATGGAGGTTTTCGAGGTTGCCGTCTCCCTGATCGTGAAGTCGCTGGTGCTGAGCGCCCGCTGGGCAGGTCAGAGACGACTGCTCTGTCTGCGCCAGGCCGCGGCGCGTGCGGGGGCTGGCGAGCTCGCGCACCTGCGCGCGGAGCTGATGGCGGTGCGGGATGAGAATCAGCGGCTGCAGTCTGAGAACCGCCTGCTGCGCTCACGCGTGCGTCAGGCGCCTCGCCGTAAGCGTTATTCCCTGATGCAGCGGCTGCAGATCCTGTGGCATATGAGCTACTACCGCATCCCCAGAAGCCGGGTCAAAGAGCACTTCGCCATCGCCAAGTCCAGTCTCTATCGCTGGCTGCACGCCGCGGAGCGGGGTGACATGAGCGACAAGCGGCGCAAGCACGAAAGCCCTCGCCAGACCCCCGCCCAGATCGCACGACTGATCTGGGACATTTTCGAGTCAAATCCCCACTTTGGCCGCCACCGCATCGCCATGACGGTGTGGGCGCTACGGGTGTTCGTCGCCGCCTCCACGGTGCGCAACATCCTGCTGCGGCCCAAGCCGAGCAGGCGATCCTCGGCGCTGGCTGTGCGCAAGCAGGAGCGCAAATCCCGCCAGATCGTCGCCTGCTACCCCAACCACGTGTGGTCGGTGGATCGTACTCGCGTGTGGCGCTGGCGCATCTGGCCCACCTGGGTCTTGGTCGGGATCGATCACTACTCCCGGATGGTCACCACCACCTGCGCGCTGGAGGGCCCCAATGCTGGCTGGGTCACTACTGCACTGGAATCGGCCTTTGCCCGTTATGGTGCGCCGAAATACATCGTCACCGACCAGGAGTCAGTGTTCACCAGCGACGCCTTCGCTGAATTGAAGGAGCGCTGGGGATTCAAGCAGCGCTTTGGGGCGGTCGGCCAGCACGGCTCCATCACCGTCACTGAACGAGTGATCTGGACCCTCAAGCACGAATGGCTCAACCGGGTCGCCGTCATCTGCGGGTTCGATCACGTGGGCCGCTTACTCGATGACTTTGGGGTCTACCAGAACTGCTACCGCGGACACATGACCCTTGGCGGCGCCCCGCCAGTTGCTCTTTACTATGGCGACGAATGGCATAAGCCACCCCGCTCGGCCAAGACGCTTCCCGGCAACATCGAGCGTCGCCTCTTCCCCGACGTCAACATCACTGCCTATCGCCTCGCACCCTGACGGCATGGCGTTTCGTACGCAGCGGGCGCGACGGGCGCAAGCCGTCTGAACACGTCTCGCGGACGCTGCAACCGCATTCACTACCGCCAGCGTCCCCCCAATGTTTCATTCCTCCCCCCGGCAGATCCGCTCTTCATACCCGGCAGACCGCGGAATGACACTGTGACCGCCGAACCCGGCACGCCTCGAGGCTGGTAGGCCGCCGCGCCAGGCCGCTGGAAGGAGTCCCAAAGCAATTTGACATGCGCAGGGCGGGCCATATCTCGCACCTTTCTCTGTGGAGCTGATCTGTTGGAGTGGCGGAGCTTGCATCTGCCCCGGCCTGAGCGTTAGGCTAGTGCAGATACACTCAACCGCTGTTGCGTTGGCCTACCACTCAATCATTTCCATGCCAATAGACAAAGATCTCGCCGCACGGCCTTCCGGGGCGTCCTAGGCAGAACCATGTATCCGCCCATCCGTATTGGCCTCGGAAGTAGGGCAAGAAGGGGTAGAACATCCTCCCCCCACAGACCTCGCAGTGGAGCCAGTCGTGTGGTCTCTCCCAGCCGTGTCCCCAGACGCGGTCGAACCTCGACATGTCAAGGTCTGCAAGTGATATGCTGGCGGGCACAATGAAGTAGTCTCGACTCACCGGATGCGATTCCTCGGCGAAGTTGAGGGAGTCTTCTCCATCGCGAAAGCGCCCTATGGAGCTAACAACTGCGCGCACGTTGGAGTCATCCAACTGCTCGAACTCAGATGCGAACGCAGAGTAGGCACCGATCCACTCCAACACTCCCCCGATATGTATCCGCGATTCTGGATTCGGGGTGATCATTGAGTGGATGGGCTCATCGATGTGAGGAAGTCGCACCATACCGATGACTTCCTTCAGTCGGCCATCGTTGACTAGGAACAAGACTCTCGGGATCGGGCGGCCCACGAGCACCTCAGTAGCGGTGACGCCAAATGACCAAACGTCTGATCTGCAGTCATAGTCCTGCGCACGTATCTCGGTTTCAGGTGGCATGTACTTCCATGTCGTCAGATGCTCATCGCTACCGGTTACCACGCGCGGCGACCACGGAAGTAGCGAGTCTCCCCACTTAGCTACGCCCAGGTCACAAAGAATGGCCTTGGGCGCATTGCTTGGATCTTCTCCGACGATGATGTTTTGTGGCTTGACATCCCTATGGCAGATACCCCGACTATGGAGGTACCCGAGAGCCGACGCGATTTGTTGCAGGATATCAAGCTTCGTCACATACGAGAGTGAGGGTGCCCCCAGCCGCTCGGATAAGGGCACCCCCTCGGCCAGTTCCATCACGAAGCATGGCCGGCCCAGCAATGGGTTGCGTTTCCTGCGCCTGTCAGTGGCGGCTGTGACCCCGAGGTCGAGAGGCCGGACGAACCCTGGATGGTCTATCTGGAGTCCATTCATCGCTTCGAGTACGAACCTTGCGAGAATGCGCCCGTACCCCCCTCCCGAGCCACAGATAGAGAGCACAGGATACAGAATCTTGATGGCGACGGCTCGACCTGTGGCACTCACACCCTGACAAGTCACACCTGCAGCGCCTTCTCCCAGAACCTTTTCGAAGTTGTATTTCTCAGAGCCGCAGTGACACTGCACGCCATGGAGGTGTGACATGAGTTCGTCGCGAGGGCGTGGGTAGACGCCGGCTAGGCCAAACATCGGCCGGTCTGTAAGCTGCCCCCGGATGGCCTCAGGAACTGGGCTCATAGAGTGTCCTCGATCATGGTCTTCCCTCCAGCACAGCACACACCGCCGCCTTCTGCCGCTCAAATGCGACCGTCAGTTCGCAGTTACGAAGTACGCCACATCCCCGTCTTCGAAGCACTCAATGTGCGCCGTGGCAGGGAGTGCGGAAGCGTACCGAGCCCGGGACGCTGACAGCGTTTTCCCCGATACTCAGATCACCGCTTATCGACTCGCGGCCTGAGTCTCTTGCCGATCCAAACCGACCGCCGGATCGTGCCGAGCGCGTGCCGCCGCGCCTTCGCGACCCGATTCGGTCCTCTCCGATGACTCGTCCGTTCCTGCGTGTCCCGTCTTCCGCGCGTTCGCGGCCGTCGGACTGCTACTCACGAGGTGCTGCTGGTGTGGGCACCGAAACCGGTGTCCCACGCCCACTTAACAGGGGCAGTTCAGTTGACGCGGCCTGGTTCCTCAGGCCACAGTATGCAGAGACTTCCGTCATCTGGATTCCTCAAGACACGGTGCTTCCCGGCGTAGGTGCATAGATCTGCGTCCCGAAGCGAGCAGTCGCTCGCGAGCCAGTAGATGTTGGTAAGGACGGGCCAAAGGGTGATGCCCCCAGCAGGCACATCTTGCTCTGTCGCGTAGCGGACGTCGGAGACTCTCACCAGCTTCGAGTCTCCAACTTGCTCCGCCAACCCAGTGTTGAAGAGCACTAGGTTCTGTCCTGGACCCATTGCGCTCGGGTACCTCATGCCGCCAAACCCTTTGCGCCGCACGAACTCGGAGATGTACTGCGTTGGGATGTAATCGAGTTCAGCATTGCCTTCCACCACCGGCCTTGAGAGCGCCTCGCCGAGTACCCGGAGCAACTCCCTGCTATCCAGTTCAACTGCAAGATTGTGCCTCCCAAAGGGTGACGCCAGTGGTGGCACGTGGGAGAAGTCAGCGAGTGCGACATCTTCCCTCAGCGAGAACTCCGCTATAGTCACCGCCTCTCCCTTTGGTGGGCGGACCTCCCCAACGGCAGTCAGTTCGTCGCTCGCAAGGTACAACACGGGGATGCCTGCCGGGTTGATTCTGCCGGCCCTGGAGTCCTTGGGCAGAGGGGGCCCTATCTGGTCAGCCGGGTAGGGCAGCAACTTGAACTCGGCGTTCCGGGCTCCGGTCATGGATTCCGCGGAACGGGGGCGTGGCCACGGACGCCACATCTCCGGGTCTTGTCGCGTCTCCCTGGTAGGGACTGCGATCATATAGCCAGCGCTTGGGCTCCATCGCCCGCTGAGCCGGGGGCTCCGCGTGGCGGGCCTTGCTGACGACGTGGAGCGAATCACGACACCGCCGCGGCGTGCCCGGAAGAGCCTTTGTCCCTTGGGCAGTGATGTTCGAACGAGCGGAAGTGCCAGTGTGAGGTCATCAAGAAACTCGCGCGCTCGGCCTGCTGGACGGAAGTGCCTCTGTTCGTGTGTGACGTAGTTGCAGAATGCCGCCCACCGCTCAGAGGGCAGTTCATAACGTGGGTCCACTGCCCAAGTGGGTGCCCATGTCCACAGTTGATCCACCATCGACTGAAGCTCGGGCTCAGCTTCAAAGATCACCTTCAGCATCGCTCGTCGCTTGGCACCGCTCAGTCTGGAACTCCAGATCGCCCAATCGCTGCTAAGCGCCACGTCTATCGGGATGCCGCGATTCACCACGAACTCTGGGTCCCTGCGGTCGTTGGCGCTCACGACGGGAACGTCGTACAGGTCGATCACCGGCTTGAACAGATGATGGAGATCCTCAGCACGGACCACGGGCACCCGTCGTGCCTTGCAGAAGTCGCAGTTGCCCGTCGTAGTCGATTCGCTGCCCAACTGACGCAGATAGGGATCGGCAAAGCACTTCGGACAGCAGTTCATGGTGTGGCTTGCCTCCAGTCCCGCCAGGTGCCGAGATTGTACCTCCCGAGAGCGCCTCTGTCACTCGTCGGGCGGGAGTCACGTCTGTGCCCGGAGAGCCCCAGACATATTGCCAGAGGCTGAACGGCGCGCGCCCTGCTGTGCCCGAGGAGGGCTGTCCTCGCAGAGCGAGAGGACTGCGAGGAGTGCAGTTGGTGACCTTGGGCACGGGTACGAACTCACGGGCATAGGTGTGCGAAACGCCATCGAGTACCTGGCATATGCGGGGTCGCGTGACCGGCAAACTCGGCACGGTGCGCGCACAGGTCGAGGAGGCGCCGACCCATACCGGACGGAGATCGCGGATCTGCTGCGGCGAGCGGGGGTGGGGGAGACGCTCTGAGATATGGCCTGTCGCCGGCCACTTCCGCTCTGTATCCCTTGCCCAAGCGGCGAACATCCGTTCCCGGCCCATAACGCCACATCCGCATGCGGGCCGGTAAACGCCCATCCGTCTGCCCTGCGATGTCGCCCTCTTGTTTGCGGCGCAACAGTCCCATTCTGCCGTATCCCGGCTCCGCGCCTCCTCTCACTTCGCCAAGATTGCTTCTCCGGTCCTGAATCCGTACAGTCACCAACCATGATAGAGGGTCTCATCCGCGCTTGACATGCACAGCCGGCGGTAAGAATAGCGGTTCGTCAAAGAGGCTCCGGGCTAGCGCCTGCTCCGCCAGGTCGGCCCCCCGAACCGCACGTAGAATGGCGCTACGGCTCCTCCTGCTGCTGCTTCGCCAGTGCCTGGCGCACCTTGTCGCGATGCGCCTCGGTCTCCCCCGCCAGCGTTTCCAAGAGCTGCCGCAGCTCCGGGCCGTCACCTTCGAGGATCTCGAAGTAGCGCCGTTCGAGCAAGGAGTCCTCCAGATCGGCGCAGGCCGAGAGAATCTCGACTAACGGAATGTCCCGGCGCCGCTCCGCCTCCCGGAGCTGCTGGTGCACGTTGTCGAGCGAGGTCAGGATCTCGAGCGAGCTGAACCGATCGGGGTTCACACGGGCTTCACGCGTACGCACCTTTTCGGCGAAGCCGACGATTGACCGGGCATGCTCGCGCTCCTCTGCGGCGAGACTGCGGAAAAACTCCACCTGCTGTGGGAACTTCCCGGCGTATGCTTCGTAGAGGTCGGCAATCGCCGACTCATGCGCCGCCATCATGCCGATGGTCTCGAGCTGATCCGCGACTGAACTCATCGCCACCGCTCCATCCGGCAACCGCGCCTCGGACACGTTGCAGATTCAACCGGCCCGAGCGGTGTCCCTGCTCGACGGCTCAGACGCGCGGGCTGTCGGGGGATTGATCTCGTCAGCCGCTTAGCTCCCTCCACCGTTCACTCCAAGACCTCAACGCGCACTCAGCGACGAGAAATCCTGCCGGACACGAACTTGGTGCCCAGTGCCCTTGTCAGGCGTCAATGGAACCGGCGCGCGGCGATCGGTTTCTGTAGGCCGGCGCCCCTTTGCTGCCGTACCGGGTCTCGTGACATTCCTACTGACACCCTTAACCCGGCGTGTCCGTCCGTCCCAGCGTCTGATGTGCGGAAGCACTCTCCCGTTCGCGGCACGATAGCACTCATCCGTTCTGGGTCGATAACCATTCATCCGCATGCGGGCCGGTAACCGCCCATCCGTCTGCCCTGCGACGTCGCCCTCTTGTTTGCGCCGCAACAGTCCCATTCTGCCGTATCCCGGCTCCGGCCCTCCTCTCATCCCGCCAAGACTGCTCCTCCGGTCCTCAATTTGTACAGTCACCGACCATGATAGAAGGTCTCTCATCCGCGCTTGACATGCACAGGGTATTCGACTCCGATGCCCTGGCGCGGGCGGTGGCGCGGATCGCCGCCGCAGCGAGGCCGCAGCAGATAGACATTCTCCACTGGCGAGACAGCCAGGTTCCGGTGGCTCCAGCAACCTTGCTGGTGTGGGAGGAGCCGGTGGCGGAGCGCATCTATGTTATCGGCGCCGACGTGGGCGAGGGCGTGGCGGCTGGCGACGCCTCCGCGGCCTGCGTCATTGACCGCACCAGCGGCGCGCAGGTGGCCGAGCTGCACGGGCGAGTGGCGCCCGACCGCTTCGCGCAGATGCTCAACCTCCTGGGTCGCTGGTACAACCGGGCGATGCTGGCGGTGGAGCGCAACAACCACGGGCACTCGACGCTGAACACGCTGCGCAACGTTTGCCGCTACCCGCGCCTCTACTACCACGTGCGCTATGACCAGACGCGGCAGGGCACGGCGATCCTCGGCTGGCCGACCGACCAGGCGACGAAGCCGATCCTGGTGGATGATCTGGCCGCCGCGATCCTGGAGGAGGCGCTGATCATGCGCTCGCCGGGGCTGGTGGATGAATGCAGGTCGTTCGTGACCCACGACGGCGGCTCGCAGGGGGCGCAGCCCGGTAAGCATGACGACCGGGTGATCGCGGCCGGCATCGCCTGGCAGGCGCGCAAGCGGATGGTGGCGCGGCCGATCGCCAAGCGGCCGGAAGGGTGGTGAGCCAGTGACGAGCGCGGCGCAGCAGCGCTGGCAGCGGTTGATGGACATGTTAGCGCGGCAGGCGGATGAGATCGGGGGGCACGGGCGGGTGACAGTCGAGGTGACGTTCGCGGATGGGATGCCGGTGAAGGCTGACATCCTCGAGCGGCGACCCTCATGCCGACTCGACCACAACCTCCCGCCCGCATTGACGCCCGCCGCCCGACGGGCCACAATTGCATGCGCAACCGAATAGAGCCGGCGCCTACAAGTGTCGCGCGCCGGCGCGCAGGGACCGCAGGCATGGCCTTGACTTTTCCCCGGCTTCGAGTGAACGGGTATGTCGGTCGGCTGCAACGCCGGCACACACGATTCGCCAGGAGGAGCACGGGAATGGCAAAGCAGACCAAGCAGCAGGCAGTCGAGCAGCGCAGCCAGCAGCGGCCTGTCGCGAGCGAAGCCGAGGGGCTGGCGGCGCGCAAGGAGGCGGCGCAGCGTGGGGTGGAGACTCGGAAACGTAACCGGGAGGCGCAGCTAGCCGAGGTGGCCGCCAAGCACGCCGAGCTGAAGAAGCACGAGGCCAAGCTGGTGGCCGAGACGCGGAAGATGCTGGAGGCCGAGGCCACCGCCGAAGCCAAAGCGCAGGCGGAGCAGCCGAGACCGGCGCCCACAGCGCCCCAAGCGGCGAACGGCAAGCAGCCGCAGGCTCAGGGCGCGGAGCGCCAAACCAAGCGCCCTGAAGCCACGACGGCGCAGAAGGAGCGCGCTGGGGGGCCGATGGCAACGGTGGCGCTGCGGGGAGAGGAGGCTGTCCGGTTCCGCGCGTTGGCAGCCGCGCGAGGGGTGAGCCTGGCGAGACTGTTGGTGCAGATGATTGAGGCGTTCGAGGAGCAGGCGGGATAGTCAGACCACGCGAGTCCGCAGCCGGCCCGGGCGGACCGCCTTCCTTGCGAGGAGGGCGGTTCGCCGGCATTTCATTACCTGCGGCGCGGATTTCCCCCCTCAGTGTGGGTGCGGCGTTGCGCGCTGGCGAGGCCAGCGTGAACTTCCTATAACATGACGGGGAGGATGTTGGGCCAGACGCGCATCTCTTGCTTGGACCAGGCGCCCTGATCAGCGCCGCCCAGCGCACGGGAACGGTCTGGACGAGTCTTGGGCGGCGCGGTATAATGCCGGCAGAATGGGGGGGGACATCGAGGTGACGCAATGAAGCGCGTTAGAGGAACCTATGACGGCTCCGCCGTGGTGTTGCGCGAGCGGGTGGATCTGCCGCCCGACACCGAGGTGGAAGTCTTGATACCGGAACCCGAGGAGAGGTCCCTGGCCGCCGTCCTCGCGGGATCGCCTGCAGCCGGCGAGGTGCTCTCGGTTGAAGAGGTGGCCGAGCTCGTCCACGAAGTGCGCGCTGCCCGCAGATGAGAGTCCTGCTCGATACGAATGTGGTCGTCTCAGCCCTGCTTTTCGGCGGTCCCCCACGGGAATTGTTGCGTCTGCTGTGCAACGCCCCCTTTGAGTTGTGGACCTCGCGACCCCTGCTGCGCGAGCTGGCCGCCACGCTCGCGCACCAGAAGTTGGCATCGGCTGTAGCTCGGACCGGACTGGAGGTCGAGACCCTGATACAGCCGTATGCCAGCCAGACCCTGGTCGTCCGGGACATCGCCCTGATCCCGGTCGAGTTCCCACCGGACCCCAGCGACGAGATCGTCATTGCCGCTGCCCAAGCGGCCCATGCTCAGTGGCTGGTC
>Ga0307380_10010526_pt1 | contig 11644 bp, 21 predicted proteins | sample UN3MG_FD_202239 | JGI IMG/M metagenome (GOLD analysis project Ga0307380, IMG submission 202239) | Soil microbial communities from Risofladan, Vaasa, Finland - UN-3 | ecosystem: Environmental > Terrestrial > Soil > Coastal area > Acid sulfate soil | place: Finland: Risofladan, Vaasa | collected... | reverse complement strand
GGAGCTGAGTCCCGAGAAGAAATTTTGGATAATATGCTTAATAGAAAGATTGAGATTGAATTGTCAGCTCATATAAGTTATTTGGACGATAAAGGAAAATTAGATTTATCAGATAAGGATAGTAAATATCTTTATGATACTCTTCAAAAAAGTGGAGTTTATTGGAAAATAATAGGTGATAATTATGGCCCTGTTGATATTGAAGTTAGCGGAACTAAAAAACAACTTATTACTGTTTTAGTTTTATGGGATGATCAGTCAAGATCGGAGGAAGAATTAGCAAAAGCATTAGAAAATTGGGAGGGAGATGAAGAGGAATTATGGGACATATTAGGATAAAATGAAAAAAGATATATTAATAATTTCAGATGTTCACATAGGTAGAGCAGATTCAAATATAAAGGATCTTCTCCCTCTTTTAGAAAAACTATCTTTTAAAACTCTTATATTAAATGGAGATATTTTAGATCAAGTTGCTATCTGGAAGGATAAAGGAAAACTCTATAAAAAAGAGCATTCTGAGTATGTAAAGAAGATAAGAAAATTATTAAAGAAGAAAAAAGTTAAAATTTATTATTTACTTGGAAATCATGATTTCTTGGCTTTTTTCTTGATACCTTTTGGATTTCTTTTTGGAGTTAAGATAAGGAATAAATTAAGATATGAAAATTATCTTATAGAACATGGACATTTAATTGTTCCCTATTTAAAGATGAGAAATCTTTTTAATTCTTGTGATAAAATATATAAAAAATTTCATGAAAATTGTATTACATATTCATTAGTAAAAAATAAAAGATTAATTATTGGTCATTCTCATGATCCAAAAATTATAAAAGGAATTTTATATGATAGTGGAGATTGGGTGGGGAGTAATACATATCTTTTAATGGATAGTGTTAATGATGTTAAGTTGTTTGGATAATATACTGGGCGTTGTGGTGTAATCCGGTAGCATATCTCCCTGTCACGGAGAAGGTTTTTGGGGTTCGAATCCCCCAGCGCCCGCTTTTTTAACTAAAATTAACATTAAGGCTCGAATCTTTTATGTACCGCAAGGGTATATAATATATGAATAATTGTCTTCATTGTGGTAAAATAGTTAAAAATAAGTATTGTAATGTAAGTTGTCAAAATCGACATCAAAAAAGAAAAGCATCTGAAGGCCGAAAACAAAAATTAAAAGAAACAAATAAACAAAAATGGAAAAAATTTATAGTTAATTGTTTTATTTGTAATAAAGAAATAGAAATTAGGGAATTTAATGTTGATAAGCCTAAAAAAGAAAAATATTTTTGTTCAAGAAGTTGTGCTAATAAAAGAATTCATAGTAAGGAAACTAAGGAAAAAATTAGTAAATCATTAGGAGGGCAAGAATATCTTAGGAAGTGTTTATATTGTGAGAAAAGGTTTATTACAAGAGATAAAAATAGAAAATGTTGTACTTCAATATGTGCTAGAAAAAATAATATTATTTATGCTTCTGAAAAATTAAAAGAAAAAATAAAAAATAATCCTGGATGGTGGTCAAAACTTCAAAAAGATTTATATAAAAGGGGAATACAAAGGGTTGGTGGAGGAAAAACAAAATGGTATGATTACAAAAATATAAGAGTTCAAGGAACTTATGAATTAAGAACTTGTAAAATACTTGATAATTGGAAAGAAAATGGAAAAATTAAAAATTGGGAATATACAAAAGATAGGATAGAATATATTGGAGAAGATAGTAAAAAACATTCCTATCTTTTGGATTTTAAAGTTTTTGAAAATAATAATCTTTTTTATTATATTGAAACAAAAGGATATAAACGTGATAAGGATGATTTGAAATGGAAGGCTACAAGAGATATGGGCTATCAATTGAATGTTTGGTTTGAAGAAGAAATTATAAATGAAGAAAAAAAATTATAGAATAATTTTTTTATTTAGAATCTTTTATGTATATTATATGTAATGGAAAAAATTGAAAAAATATTAGAATCTTTTTCTGATGAGAAGATTAGAAAAATTTATCATGAAGAATATATTCCTTGGTCAGAATCTGGAATTCTTCATGATGGAGAATTAAGAAATCTTGAAGAGTTAATTACAAATAATTCATCTTCAATAATTTTAATTGAACGATTATTTTTGATGGATATAGTTAAAAGGTTTATTAAATTGGGTCTGTAGCTGAACAGGATTAGCGGGGCGCTGTTAACGCCTGATTGAAAATATTGAAATAAAGTAGGTTCGAGCCCTACCTGACCCGCAAGATAATAAATAAAAAGAAGCCATCAAGGGTGCGGAGTACATCCAGGTAAAACAAAACTTGCAGGTCAAGACTTCCCTGCTATCTTATGGGGGCGCATGTTCCAAGGCTTTGGCGAGAGACTTTTGCAAGGTTTCTGGGAGGGTTCGATTCCCTTCGTTTCCACATATTCATATAGATTAGGGTACGAGTCTGCGCCCATAGTTTAATTCCGCGGTAACGTGCAGAGACCGATGGAGCCCTTTTACGTATGAACTTTAAAATATTGCGGGTTAGTGTAGTGGTCGACACACTGGGCTCATATCCCAGAAAGAGTTTTCTCCTTGCGTCAGTTCGAATCTGTCACCCGCTACTTTTTATATTGCGCGGTAAAACTTGCAGGTCAAGACTTTCCTGCTATCTTATGGGGGCGCATGTTCCAAGGCTTTGGCGATTTTGACTTGCGATCAGAATGGGCGGGTTCGATTCCCGTCGCTTCCACTATTAGTAAAATAAATTAATATGAAGAAATTTTTAGAAGATCTTGAAGATCAATTAATTAGAGAAAATAAATTATTAAAAATATCAGATGATAAATATATATTTGAATTATTAAAATTAAGGGATGATAATTTACAACTAACTTTAGATTATGAAAATTTAGATGTAAAGCAAAAAATTTCTATTGAATTATCAAAAGAACAAATAAAGAATATTTTAGAATTTATTTTATTTAATAATAAGAATTAAATATGTGCACTTGTCAAGAATGTGGTAAGAAATATAAAATTGATCTTTTAATTTCTAATGAATTATGGGAGAAGATAAAGCCAAAAGGAAAACTTAAAGGAGCAGGATTATTATGTGGTTCTTGTATAATGGAAAAATTAGAAGATCTTCTTGATTATAATGCATTTCAATTAAAAAAAGTATAATATTGCGCGGTGGAGCAGTTGGTAGCTCGCAAGATTCATGATCTTGAGGTCAAGGGTTCAAGTCCCTTCCGCGCTACAAAATAAACATATGATGAAAAGAAATCTTTATTTTAAAGATGGCGCTCTTTTTGCTAATGGATATGAGAGAATAGTTCATGGTGGAAGAGGAGATTATATCGAGCTTACTAAAGAACAAATCAAAGTCTCTTTAGAATCCCATTTTAATCAGAGACTTCCAGAGAAATTATCAGATGAAGAATTTTTTTACTATTGGTTGGAGCCGATAGGAAGAGAAGAAAAAATATACTGGCAATGTAATTTAGTAGAGTATGCTGATTATAAAAGGAATTTTTATTACATTAGTCCTAAATTGTTAATACCATTTGATAACAAAGAATTATTTTAATGGGGGTATAGCTTAGTTGGTTTAAAGCGTTAGGGTTACATTCTAAATATCGGGGGTTCGACTCCCTCTACCCTCACAAATAATTTTAACATTTTTTTAACATTTAAAATTTTTAATTTGGTGCTATTTTGTTTATATTACTATAAGAATGTTTATAGCACTAAAAAATTAAATATGCTAATAATTAAAATAAAAGACGGAGAGAATATCGAAAGATCTTTAAAAAGATTTAAGAGGAGGTTTAATGAAACTAAGATGATAAGGCAACTCAGAGAAAGAGAGAAATTCTTGAAACCTTCTGTTAAAAAAAGACAAGGAAAACTTAAAGCTAAATATATTCAAAAACTTAGAGATGAGGAAGGGAAAGATTAAATGCCCCGATATCGCAATGGTCTTCTAAACCATGTCATTAAACGCGTAATTGGAGTGACGTGTGGGTTCGAGTCCCGCTCGGGGTTCAGATAGTAGTAAAAATTGCGGGTAGAGTCGCATCTCACCGTCCTCTCCAAAGGGACATCGAGTACTGACTAAATAAAGAAAATGAATAAAGTAAAAATGAATTTTGAGAGAGGACAAGATCCTAAATCTGCTATGGATATAGGGATGAATCGTAAAAAAGGAGATAAATTCCAAGAATTGAAAATAGGTGATCGCGTTATTTATGTACCAACTCATGCTAGTGGAGATATAAATCACAAGGATTGTGAATATGGTATAGTGAAATCTAAAAATGATACATATGTTTTTGTGAATTATGTCAAGAATGGTATTCCACAAATGATTGCTGAATCTACTAGACCAGAAGATTTATATCTAGATGCAAAAGCTATTTAATAAAGAATAAAGTTCAAAATACGAATTAAATATCGAGGGACTTGGTGGTGGAAGAAGATTCACTATAATTACTTTCATAAGAAGTTATTTAAGGAGTATTATGTAAGAAGGGGGAAATTTACTAGGGATCAACATAGGAAATATCAACTATATAAAAGAATAGATAATATAATAACATTAAGAAATATTGGTTGGTTGCAAAGATTTTTATTTAAAATAGAAAAATAATGGAAGAACCTAATATTGATTTTACAAAATTTGAAGATAGTCCTATGTTTGCTGATGGTAAAAAACGTATGAAGGAATATGAACTGATTGTTAGACGTAAAAGAAAAATTGCTGATTTGAAGAAAAGAATAAAGAGCAGACGTAAACGGAAAAAAATATATGAAGTGTGGTCTATAAAAAAGAAAGAAAAAGATCTGAAGCGAATTAAACGTATGGTAGATGAGAAAGATCGTTTACAAAAGGAAGCTCAGAATTTAAGACTTAATAAAAAATAAAAAATGTTCAAAATATGAATTTGTTCAAGTAACTTGAACAGTTAAAAAAATTGAACAATTTTGCCTCCGTAGTTTAAGGGATAGAATAAGAAATTACGGATTTTTAGATGGGGGTTCGACTCCTCTCGGGGGTACGGATATATAGTGAAAATAATATAAACTAATGAAAAAGTTTTTATTTGTTTCACTATTTACACTATTTTCATCCTTCCTTTTTTGTCAACAAGATAATGAAAGAGTTCTTGATTCTACTTATTTACATACTTGGAATTCAGAAACTAATGATTTAGTAAATATTCTACGTTTTTATTATATCTATGATGATGATAAAAATCGAATTGAGGGATCTTTTTATCACTTAGATTCAATAAATAATATTTGGAGTGGATATTTGCGCTATACTATTACTTATGATTTTGATAAAAACTCGGTTAGTAATATCTTTATTTGGGATTCCATAATTAATAACTGGGTAAATGATTGGCGTTATATTTATGGATATAATCCCAGCGGGAATCTGCTTCAGTTTGAAGATTCTTATTTCGATATAGAAATTGATGATTGGGTGAATAATATACACGTAGTTGAGACCTTTGATGATGATCAAAATCGAATAGAGGGATTATATTATACTTGGGATTCAATAGATAATGATTGGGTTAAATTCAGGCGGGATACTACTATGGATGATGAGAATGGAGATATTGCAACTACCTCATATTATTGGGATTTAATAACTGATGACTGGGTAAGTGATGCTTATTTTGTTAATAAATATGATGTTGAAGGAAATCATACCCAGTTTGATAGTTATTATCTTAATTTGGGAATTAATGATTGGATACGTAATTTACGTGTAACTAAAATATATGATAGTAGAGGAAATTTAACGGAAATATTATATTATCATTGGGATTCAATTATTATTGATTGGGTAGGTCATTGGCGTTATGTTCGTATATATGACGATTTGGATAATTTGATGGAAGAAGTATATTATAAGAATGATTCATTAACTAATAGCTGGATATATAATTCTTGGTATATTTATGAATATGATAATTATGGATATCAGTCTGAGGGATTACATTATAATTGGGATTCAGAGATTAAGGATTGGAGGGGTTATTCAAAAGAAGTCTATTATTGGTCTACTATAACTACAATTCCCCCGGTTGAAGTATCTGATGCTAATATTGTTATTTATCCAAACCCATTTATAGATCATACAACTATTGAAATTTTTGATAATCTTCAAATATCAAAAGTGGAGATTATTGATGTTTATGGTAAAAAGGTTAGAATTATTGACGGCATTAATAATAATTTAGTATTAATACAAAGAGATAATTTACCAAGTGGTATATATTTTATTCGTATTTATTCAGATAATATTTATCTTAGAAGAGTAATAATTATATGATTTTAGGCTCTGTAGCTTAATTGGATTAGAGCGTCAGATTTCGGCTCCAATGGTTGAGGATTCGAATTCTTCCAAGGTCACTAATTTTAAAAATAATGAACGAGAAAAAAGCTCAATCTTTTTTTAAAAATGTAATAATTCAATTGGGTCATTATGATTGGATTATTAATTTCTGTAATAGCTGTTATTGCTGGCATCTTCATAAAAGGATTGATATTAATTTAAATTATGGCGGAGATATAAGACAGATAATTTTACATGAAATAACTCATATAGATACAGCTAAATATTGTAATCAAAAACATAATTCTCAATTTTGGAAAAGATTAGAATATTTAACTTGGAAATTTTTAAAAGAGGATTTAGATAAATATCAAAAGAAACATAGAGAATATACGTCATCGGGATATTATTCTTTGAAATATAAAATTAAAAAATGAGAAAAATTTATTTAATTGCGCAAGGAGGTGACATTAAAGATATTGTTAATGTTCTTAGAGTTTGTGCTACAAAAATAAAGAATAAATCTATTAGAAGAAATGATAGTACTGATAAATATAATTATTGGTATAGTATAATGAATCCAGGAGAGGAGTTCCAAGAGAAAATTATTATTAAAAAAGAAAAATGGGAGTTATTGTTTTTAGAACTTGAAAAGGTATTAGTCGAATTAAAAAATTCTGAAAATAGATTGAATGAAATAAAAAATTTAATAAATCTTATTAAATATGAAAGTAATGAAACATAATAATTAAAATAAATTAATAAAAAATGAGAGAATTTGTATTATTGAAACGTTTTATGTTAATGCCTGTTGCTCATTGTAGTAATGGCTGTTAACTTGAGCCGAGGTTAAACTCGGCTAGATTGCAGTATTGGTGTTAGTGGTAGCATAGGACGTTGCCAACGTTCAGGGGCCGATTCGAATTCGGTGTATTGCTCAAAAATATATAGAATAAATTCCCCTGAATGAAATTCTATATATATCAAAATAAATCGGTTTTTTATAAACGATTTCGATTCTTAAAACTTAAAATTATTATATGGGCTCTTATTATCCAAGTGTGCATATCAATTGTTCTTCTTTTTACAATTTCTACATTTTATGATACACCAAAAGAAAAGAAATTTAAGAAGGATATTTCATATCTTCTTTATGAATTTGATAAAGTAAATCAACGTGTTATTGAATCTGATGGTATTTTACAAAAAGTTATAGAAAATGATAGTATTATTTATAGATCTATTTTTGAAACTATAGATATTACTAAAAATGAATTTGATGTATATTATGAGAATGATGAATTAAATGATTATTCTACTGTAGTTGAAAAAACTAATCAAAGGATTTCAAAATTAAATCAAGATATTTCTAAGGAACTTTATTTATTAAAAAAACTGGTTAAGGATGTATATTCTCATCAAGAAATGCTTACTCATATTCCAGCTATTCAGCCAATTGATAACAAAGATTTAAAGAGAACAGCTGCCGGATGGGGATATAGGATTCATCCTATTTATAAAATACGGAGATTTCACTATGGATTAGATTTTACTGCACCAACTGGAACTCTAATTTATTCTACTGGGGATGGAAAAATTCAATATGTTATTAAATCTACTAGCAGAGCTTCAAGGGGGTATGGAAATTTAATAATTATTGATCATGGTTATGGCTACAAAACTTTATATGCACACATACATAAATTTAATGTTAAAGTTGGACAAGAGGTTAAAAGAGGGGAAATAATTGGGTTTGTTGGAAATACTGGATTATCTACAGGACCTCATCTTCATTATGAAGTTATTAAAAATCAAAGAAAGGTAGATCCTATTTATTATTTATTTAATAGTCTAACACCAGAAGAATATCAAAGAATCATTCAGATTTCTAATTCAATAAAGAAATCATATGATTAAAAATAGCGAGCTCAGTTGGAAGAGCATAGAAATCATAATTAATTCATCAAAACTTTTATTATTTCATTCATATAAAGCATAATTAAGTCATTAAAACTTTTATTATTTCATTCATATAAAACATATTAAGTCATCAAAACTTTATTTATTTTACGTATATAAAAGATAAATAACTCATAAATTAAATAATTTAAAAACAAAAATCATGAAAGAATTAAGAAAAATTAAGAAGGTAAGATGGTCTCATTCACAAATAGCTATGAATAATGTAATCGCCATTGGAATGGATAGGTATGGATATGGAAAAACATTGCCTGTTCTTCTAGGATTTTCATCTGCAAAGGCTATGTATGAAGCATTTTCTAAAATTATTGGGTGTAATCCAAATTCAATAAGAATGTTTGTTGAAGAATTGAATCCCAATAGTAAAATTGGTAGACGGGAAGACTATTACGGTAGAGTAAGGACAGAATACGTAAATATATCAGATCTTGAAATTTTGACCTTGCTTAAAGGAATTCTAATGACAGGAAACGAAAATTAAGGTCTTAGACCTTAATTTTCTAAATAGCCTACCTTATGGATTTATTTGAGGAAAGAATTAAACAGGGAAATATTGCAGTAAATGATTAAAAGTTAACGATTTTTAACGTTTTTAATTTTTTTATTAATGAAATTATTTATATATTTGAAAAATATTAGTTTAATTAAATCTAAAAAATAATTTATGAATGATCAAGAAAGTAATGATTTGATTTCCGGGTGGGAACTAGAAAATAATAGAAATTTGAAATATCCAGAAAAACATTTGAGGGTTGTTGATGCTTTTGAAGATCATTTTGGCTATAATTGGTTTGATATTAATAATGAAAACCGAATCAAGCTTTTGACCGAATTCAAGGAATTTTTTATTAAAAGGATAGAAAAAAGAAAATTTCCTTATTTTCCATTTCCCGATGATATTGAAGAAAATTTTTATGCTGAAATAAATAAAACTTTATTTTTGTTAAATGCTGAATTTCGCATAGCCGCGGAATTTAAAAAGTGTTTTCAGTGCGATTTTTGGGGGGTTAGTGAAAAAGATAAAATTGAAAAATTGAAAAAAATGTACAATTATTTTAAAAAAATAATCGAAAATAAAACTAAATTTGGCAAAATTATCTTATTTAGTTCCGACCAGGAATTTGCACGTTCTCTATTAAAAGATTTAGCTATTCTCGAAGAAAATTTTGGCTTCGATTTTCAGAATTAAAATTTTAACAAAATTTTAACAAAATTAAGATTAAAAATCAAATATTTATGGGTATATTTATTTAAAATAAATAAATAAAAACTTATAATGTGAAAAATCAAACCGACAAACAATTATTTCAAAATGCCGTAGCACTTGTAATAATACACAAATACGGAATATCCGGGAAAGAAAATGGTTATCTTTCTATGCCAATTGCTGAAAAATATTTTCCGCTTGCAAATGCAAATAATAATGCTTTGGCACGAAATGCTAATGAAGCCATCCAGTTGGCGGAAAAAGATCCTAAATGGGGGCCTAAGTTGCGTGGGAAACCTACCATTATTTAAAATTTTAATGGAGGCTGATTAGAAATCTAAAATGCTATTTAATCTATTTTTATAAGATTCATTTAAAATATCCTGTTCCCAAAATCTTTCTAATTTAATTTTTTCTTTAATTCTATTCTCTCTTATTTTATCTTTTTTCCAAATTTCTTTAGCTTTAATTTTTCCTGTCGGCATTTTTAAAATATCATTTGGACCATATTTTTTGGGATTTGCATGCCAATAATCTCCGTCCACTTCTATACCCAAATTTAATTTTGGTATATAAAAATCTACAAAATAATTTAGAATATGATATTGACATTTAAAATCTACACTTTCTTCTAATCCTTTAGACTGTAGGTATTCATAAAATATTCTTTCTGGTTTGGTCCCATTTTGTATTTTTTGGGAGGAAGGATCTTGAACAAATATAATAGAAAAATTGGGAAGATGTAATATCCAATTTATTTCCTTCTTTTTATTTGTTAAAGGCTTTATATATTCATTAGGAATAATTTGAGATTTTTTACATTTAAAATTAAATTTAATTGAAAAATCAGGAAGATGTAATATCCAATCCTCCCTCTTTTTTTTACTTTGTCGAAAACATAAAGAAGAATGATATTTTTGTTTAGAACTTATAACAGCTTTATATTCTTTTCCACATGCTATACATATTCTCTTTTCTAATCCCATAATAGAACAAATTGTGAAGGGCTCGTCCAATTCAATTTATATATTCGTAGATTTAATCCAGTTATTTCCAATACTTTAATCAGTTTGGCACGTTATTCTCTGTATTATATATAGGGGTTGACTAAATTATGAAAAATGAAAAATTGGATACAATTACTTATTTCGTGTTTTTTTGTAGTTATTATGGCTTTTGCTTCAACCTTAGCAAATAATTATCCGGAAGAAGATAATAAAGGTATAGAAAATGATATTATAATAGAAAAACCAATGGAGTTTGAGTTTTGGATGATACAATTAGAAAGCTGGACAATTAATTAAAATATTTATAATTATGTATAACAGAGTTAAAAGAGTAAGAAGAGGGGAAGCTAAACTTTTTGGAGTTTGTGGAGGCCTTTCTAAATATTTAGATCCTGAAATGGATCCATTTATAGTAAGACTTATATTTACATTACTTACAATTTTTTCACCTCCTTTGATGATTTTACTTTATTTCATATTAGCCTTAGTTCTCAAATTAGAAAAACCTAAAGAAGAACCCGAAAAAGAATCTGAAAAAAAATCAGAAGAAGAACCTAAAGATGAAATTTAAACCAAATGAACAAGTTATTAAAGTTGGAAATGGAACTTTATTATTAGATAATAAGAAAGTATGTATTAAAATTATAGTTACGAATCAGGATAGAATCTATCTTAAGGATTCAGGAGTTTATGATATTGAATTAGATGGGATAAAGGAAATTACTTATTTTGATAAAAACTGTTTTAATAGAAATGGGGTTCATGTTATAACAGAAAATAATGAAATTAGATTTTTAATCAAGAAACGTAAGGAGTGGGAAAAATTATTTAGCAAATTATATTAAAAATGTTTGATCCTGGTATTATAGTCATAATTTTAATTATTATTGCATGTAAGCTTACATGGAATATAGCTTATAAAAAAGCTTTAGATAAATGTGATGATGAAAAATTTAGGGAGGGCTATAAAAAAGGAAAGTGTTGTATTGAGGACGAAATAAAAGAGCTGGCAAAATTATCAAATCAAGAAATTTTGAAACGTGTAAAAGATTTTGCAAGAAAAGAGGCCAAATAGGCCTTTTTTTTGTCAAGAAAAGAGTCTGAATAGGCCTT
>Ga0307380_10010525_pt1 | contig 11644 bp, 21 predicted proteins | sample UN3MG_FD_202239 | JGI IMG/M metagenome (GOLD analysis project Ga0307380, IMG submission 202239) | Soil microbial communities from Risofladan, Vaasa, Finland - UN-3 | ecosystem: Environmental > Terrestrial > Soil > Coastal area > Acid sulfate soil | place: Finland: Risofladan, Vaasa | collected... | reverse complement strand
AGAGTAGTAAATGAAATGCCGTTCCCTGAATAGGGGTATTAACGATTTCATTTTTAGTTAGAAAGCCCCCTCTTTTAAATCCGTGGAACATTTCTACATACCCATTATTTTTGTAAAATTCAACCTGCTTTTCCTGAAATTTCTTTACTCCCCTATACTTCTTCCAAAATTCCTGTTCCGCTTTTCGTACCCGCATCATAGGCAAGTCGTGATATCCTCTATTATATAGGTCAGTGTGGATATTTTTGAAATACGATCCATAGAATAAAGCGAATGTAAATCCATTCTTTCCGTCGAATCTAGATACTTGGAGGAAGTCAGCCCACTCTTTATGAATATCTAATTCTTCCTTACGTTCCTTCAACAGTACGGGGTCTTTAGAATAACAGGCGATTACCCCTATCTCGTGGCCCCCAAAATCCGCTTCTATTAATTGTCCTCCCTTGCGCGGGATAATCCCCCCTCTAACCATAGTCATAGATTCTTTATCTCGTTGCGGCAAGTTTTGGAAGTTAGGATCACTAGATGAACTTCTATAAGTACGCACTAGATGTAGATTAAAATTGGGATGTAACTTCCCTGCTACCTGTAGATTTAATATTCCGTCAAGGTAGGTGGATTTAAGTTTGCTCAGTTTTCTTTTCTTGACTAAATCCTTAGTAAATTGAAGATCAATACTTTCCATCACATCCTTATCGACAGAATCATTATCCAACACGGTTTTCTTTACAGAGGGTAGATTGAGATGAGTAAACAAAAGTTTTTTCAAATCAATTGGCGAAGCTAAATTAATATCCTTTCCCTCTTTGGCTTTGAATAGTAAGGCTTCTGGAGAACGTAGCAGTTGCTTTTCTATAAAAGCCAGTCTTTTATCTAACTTAGCACTAGTATCTTGATAATAATTTACGTCTACATTAATACCTTCCATTTCCATATCGGAGAAGGTTGTAATACCTTTGTGGAATAACTCGTAGGAACGGTTACGATCTACATCCCCAAATTGATCCCACTGGCTCATAGCAACGTTCATCGTAAAGTAGGAATCCAATCCGTTGTACTTTAGCAATTCCGGGAGAGGACATTTATGCATAGTATTAAATTTAGAGCCTGGAGCAGCCCTTTTATATTGGGCAACCTCTTCCCCATATTCGTATCCGTACCTTATGAACACTTGAAAATCTAGCCCCGTAAATTTGGGCCTCTCATCCTCTATATGAGATGCTACCATAGTATCCCAATACCATCCTTGTGGATCTACTCCTACTATTAATTTACTCCAAGGACGTTCCATCTGGATATTCTGAGCAACTTTTAATATCTCCTGGTCAACTAGAATCTCCCCCCACATCTTTTTTATAGATGCTAATTGTTCTGAACTCCAAGCTCCTGGGTAGGAATAGGGCCAGGCATATGCGTGGTCCTCGCCGTAAACTGATAGGCTCATAGTCCAAATATTGTGGCCGGGGTAGTAAGGTCTTAGCCCAGAGGTTTCGTAATCGAACGCTATTGTACATTTCCGTTCTTTGATATTCCTCAAAAGACCTATCAACTCATCGAAGTTGGTGATGGAAGTAACTTTAGAAGAATAGTCTGGAAATTCTGGAACTATATTTTCCTTCAAACGATAATCTATTTGTTCCATAATCCATTTAAGGTCTAACTTGAAAACATACTCGGCATCAGGATTTCTAATCGGGAAAGACGGATGGTACATAGGGAATACCCAAGCATTGGTTTCGTTATCGGGAACGCAAAGTTTACGCCATCTTGTAATAGATAGATTTTCTGTTATAGGTTGAGTTCTATTCATGAAGTAGGCTTCTACAGCCTTACCTCCGAACAGAATAATATTCTTAGGTTGGAATTGTTTTATGGCCAATCTCCAATTAGGAGCGCAAGCCTTTATTTCCCTAGAGGTAGGTGTTCTATTACTCCCTTTGTCGGTCATTGGTCTACAGGAAAGCACGTTTGATTTTCTAAAATCTCTATCCAAATCGTACCCTAAAGCACGGAGGCATTTCCTTAGAAAATGTCCCGTTTCTCCTACAAATTGATTGTTTAATCTATCCTCTTGTTCCCCCGGTGCTTCTCCTAGAACAAAGGTGCTCAGCTTACCTTGTCCGGTAGGGGGAATGTTCGGGGATTTAACATTATGCTTTAGGTTGCAGGCATCGCATCCTACAGCCCCCTTAATCGTTTTGGCCTCTGGTTTTACGTTAGGGAGGTCAAAGAATCCAGACATTATAACTCCACCTTTATTATTATTCTAATTAGATGATCTTTTTTTTCCATAGTATCTAAACATACGGTATCCATTCCTATATCCGATATTAATACCCCAATTTCAGTTTCGAACAATTGAAGCCTTTCTGCTATAAAACGTTCTAGTTCTCTCTTTCTAATGACCATTTCTTTTATTTCCATTGTTTTTTCTTCCCTTCTAGTTCAAAAATGGCCTCTCTCATTTCTTGTAATGGTTTAATCACAGAGGGTTCGAACCTATAATATTGACTTATATATTCCCCTTCTTCCTCTTGGACGAAACAAGCATCTAGAACGAGTTTGGCCTTTTCGTAGATGCTCTCTAATTTTTTCCACCTATTCCAACTCATGGTCATGGTCGCAGATAACGCCGGAGGTGGAGGAGGTGGAGGAGGTTTCTTTATCCCCTTCGGTGGAGGATTAGGCATTCTTTTCGCCATTTATTTACCCTCCTTCATCCAAATAAAGATGTATTGAGGTATGTCAAAGCAACCTTGTTTCCAATGGGTAAAATCCTCTCCGTGGCATTTTAAATGTTGCCCGCACTCACAAGCGATAATTCCTCCCCCTTGGTACATTGTAAACGGTGCTCGGAACATTCCAATAAATTTATGAAATTCCGGGTCTATCTCATCACCTTCTACTTCTTTTCCGTTGAGTAGGGCTTTCATTTTAAAGTCGCAACCATTATATGTCTGAACTTAGGAGTACTGAAAAGGATAGACTTCTTAGTAGGACTTAACCGGAAATCACGAGTGATACCCAATACCTTCTTGAAGAAGTCTGGCTGTACCTTTAACTCTATCCCTTCCTCTATGTTACCTGCTTTCCATTCTATTTGGTCGTTGATTTCTCCTACTTCTTTGCTAGCCTGAACGTTGAGATGTCCGTCAGAATACGATAACGAAATCTGCGTCAGAGACTCCCAACTCCCCGTATCGCCAGCCCCTGCTAGTATTTTAGCCCTCTCCAAAGGGGCTTCCAACCCTTCGGGAAATGTAAACGGAATCTCCCCCATATCGAATTTCATCTTGTCAAATAGTCCAGTTATTTTACTATTTGGATACTCCCCGGAGAGAATCCTTGCACTAAATATTGTTCCTACCTTGTCAGAGAAATGAATCCAGGCTTTAGTCAGAGCGATTGTTTCAAAGTTTGCCCCTAATTTGAGAAGATTCTCCGCAGACTTGGAAGGGATTGTAAAGTTTTTGGGAACCTCTTCATCCATCGAGTAGACGGACACCCGGAAATTGTCGGTAGAAATAATTTCCGTTCCGCTGAAATGTACCCCGGCCAGTACCCCTAACGCTGGGCCTGTTCCGGCACTAAAGATACAAAGTCCCAACCCTTCTGCAAATCCCTTCGGAAGATAGAACCATTCCAATTCGTCCGTCTGTACGGCCCAAGCCTTCTCCAAAGAACTAGTGATCTGTTCCTTCTGAAGGGGGTTCATCTTGATAGTAGTTTTCCCCCCTTGTATAGATAGTTTCCCATCTACGGTGAGGATAACCTCCAAATCTTCTGCTTTCATTTTAGACAAAATCTTGTACAACTCCTCTGCCCTCACGGCGGTACGAATTCCGGTTTCTAGTGGGAAGGATACGCTAATATCCTCTTTAAAACTGCGGACCCAATTCTCGTCCAATAGTAGGAAGTCAGATCCGATTGCACTGGACTTGTCTATACCTGGCATTACCGATCTAATTGCCGATAACAACTCCGTCTTTTTCATCTTTACCCTCCGTTTTGGTGTAACTAAATAGTTTTGTTCTGTGAGCGGGGTTTAATTTTTCCTTAAACGCTTGGATATTTTTATCCCCCAGTATCCCTCCGTCATTGACCAACTTATTTTGATTTAGTATTTCTGAATCAGTATAGAATAGATACCTAATGTATTCACTTAGAAACTTATGTCCCCGATTAAAACTAAATCGGAAGTTGATAAAACTATGGTTGAAATCCCAAATGTTGATTCCTAATATAGTAAAATCTTTATCGAACAAAACCTTTCTAAGATTGCCCTCATATAGATAACTCATTATCACTTCGTCATCTTCTATCTTCTCCTCCCTTCCTTGCATTTCTAACCAATCCAAAAATAGAATTTCCAATTGATCGGTTACAAATTCCTCCCCCTTCTTATCCTCTATATATTCAACGTAAGTATAGTCCAGAGGGGCTTTGCCGTACCTTCCGGGGAATTTCCGAATGTTCTTTCGGAATACTTGCCATCTGCCCCCCTCTAATCTAGTAAAGTCTTTGGGGCGATAGAAATATTCGTAATCCAAAAATTCTTCTTTCCAAGTATCAGGCAAGTGCCAGTCTTGAAAACTAGACCATACCCTTTTCTTCCCCGACATATGAGAGAGATAGCGTGATTGATCTGGGGTAAAGATTCCACTGAATAATTCCCCGGTATAGATGTTGATCGGAGGACAAATAATCCAATCGTCCTCTTCCCAAAAGATAAGATCGTCAATAACGACCTCCTTCAACTTCGCCTTCTCAAAATACTCCTGAGAACAGTAGAAGTTAGGAGTTACGTTAAAGTTTTTTAGAACTTCCAAATATTTGCTTTTCAATTGGCTTCTTTGCCCCCCTTTTTCCTGTTACCCTTTTCCGAAAGTACGTCGCACGATGCTTTGCTTTCGCTTCCCTCGTCTTTATTTTCCGCACCCACCACTTCTCCGTTCTATCTTTGAGTATCGCTTTACTTTTGTTCCCCATCTTCCCTCTCTTCCCACTCCTCAATATGGATTTGATGGAGTTGTTCCTTCTTCGAACAGTTTTTACAATCTCGTTTGGCGATAACCTTATCAGTATTTACAAGATCGGGCAGAGCCTCTTCCACTGCCCAAGTAGGAGGTTGGTAGGATCCACCTACTAGAACGCCCCCACTTGCATAGCCTTCATTACTTGGAAGATAATATTCCCAAGCGTGTTGAAGTCCTACCTCTTCACAATCCTCATACTGTATCTTCTTTACGGTCATGGTTGCCCTCCTTGACCATTTTGAGTGCCTTGGCGTGCCCGGCTTCAGCTTCCTCCCAAGTGGAGTACCTTTCTTGGTATTGATCGTGCTTGCCACCGAATACCATAGTTTCAAATAGAATCGGTGGTCCTTCCCCCCAATTATGATCTAACGCAAGAAACACTGTGGAAATATTGGCATCCCCTATTTTGTTCTGAGCGACCTTTCTGTCTTGCTTTTCATACTCCTTCCCCCACGAAAGAACATCGTCGCAAGGAACAGGAACCTTTCCGTCCAGAATATATTTTTTCATATCAGCCCTCCCCTTCTGCTTCCCTCCGTTTCCTTTCCTCATCTCCGGGGAAATCCTCTATCCAACTTAGACCCCCTTTATCCATCAATCCTGATGGCCCTCCTTTACTTTTACTTTTCCCGGATGAAATTTTCCCTGCTATTTTCTCGATCAACTTTCTACTTACAGAACCGCTTTTTCTTGATTTTCCCCCCACTTTCTTTTCCTCCCTTCTCTTATTCCAAATACTATTTTATTCCTAGTATTTGGGTTAGACCACTGTTTAAGGGCCTTTTTTGAAACGCTCTCCCTACGTTTAGGATCAGACCATTGATTATGAGCTATCTCCGATAATTTTTTCTTAGTTTCTGGTGAAACCTTTCTATTTTTAACAGCAATCCTTATTCTATCCTTTGCTTCTTGGGTATGTACCATCCCCAAATTCGACTCTGCTTTTCTACGAATATTAAATCCCTTACCCTCCAAATAAGATTGGTAATAATCTATCCAATATTGCTCTCTTATCAATAACTCATTAAAATTCTCAACTATCTCTAATATAACGAATGAAAAAGTTTCCTCTCCATATTTATTCCAAGAATTCTGCAGTCTTTTAGATGCATGCTTATTTTCCTTAAGAAATTTTTTATGTTCCCACCAACGGTCCCGGATACTTTTTGAAGAACCCACATAACATTTTCCATTTTCTGTATTTACTATTTGATAAATTCCAGATGCCATTACATCCTCTTCCTTAACTTTGGAGGCTCCTCTACCTTGGTCTCTCTAGCCTCCTGTAAATCTTCAATCGTACCTATGTCATCGTACAAACACCCCGATATAACCCCGCTCATTTGATTATGAGCTCCTTCAATGATAAAGAAATTTTTCCCATTCGGGAAGTAAATATTAATTCTATCATTGAAATTGAATAGAGATAAGAAATCATTGGTCCTCATTCCTATAGGGGCAATGGAGTCCGGCAAAACATCCTCCGATTCCGTTATCCCTAAACCATCTGGAATCAATTTCCTTTCCAATTTGATAAGAGTCCCGGCGTAGATGTCCCTCTGTAATATATTAATCGCTCTATCCTTGACAAGAAACTCTACGTGGGAAAGATTTTCGCCTAGCAAGTCCAAAGAAGATTTATGAAAAGAAATTTTATAAGGACACGACTCTATCCCATGAAATTTATAGAATAAATCCTCCACCTCTGTAAACGTCTGTCCAGGAATTCGGCACTTCTTTTTCCTCAGAAACTCCTCTCCCTTCTGAAGGAATACAATGCTACTGCCCTCTGTGGTAAATAAAGGGGAATCATAATCGTTGGCGAAGAATCCTATGGGTTCTTTGAATAAGTTTTGGGACGATTCAAACCGTAAGATAACCGTCTTGTCAGAGTTGAGGATGTAGACGATATTCTCCCAAGCAAATATACTATTCTTTTGTCTACCTAACTGCTCCAATGCTACAGCGTAGGAGAATATCCTTTCCATTTCTAGTTCTAATCGTTCGTCCATTTAGCCCCCCCGAAAGTTAAATAAGTCCCAATCCCTTTTGCCACTGGAATTTTCCCGGCATATAAATATTACCCTCTCGGAACCAATTCATACTCGTCCTTCTGATTTGTAATTCAAAGACAAAAATATCGTGGGTACTTTTCTTTATTTTATAGATTACTCCCAGAAACATGAAGCGATTAAGGGTATGGTTTAAAGTTGTCCTTTCGAATTCCAATTTCCTTCCAATTTGGTCTATGGAAAAAAGTCGGTCAATGATAAACATAATTTCTCTAGTGGTTCTTTCTCTATCTGGATCTAGATCAAATTGGTTCTCAAGTGCCTTCCAAGTGTAATAGGATAATGTATCGTCTGCGTCTATTCCTTTTCTTGCCATTGCTATATCGGTAAACCCCTCCCCAAATTGAACACTTCCTTCATAGTAGTCTAGGGAAGCCTTTGAAAATTCAGTTGGGTTAGTGTATTCCTTATCTAAGGCCAGCCACAAAGGAGTCAATGCCATTTTACCCTTCTTTCTTAGGCTCTACTGGGGCTATAGGAACAGCCCCCCTTCTTTTCTTTTCCTCTTCCATTCTCCGCACCATTTCCTCCCGAACGTGGGGAGGCATTGGACCTCTTGGTCCGCCAGGACCCATCATTCCCATCATTTCATTATGTTCGTTGAGTTTCACCAGCTCCGCTAGAATCTGCTTCAATAATTCTTCCATTTCATTCTCCCTCCCATATTTTTCGAAGTGATTTGGCTTTGGTACAAGGCCACCTATCTTCACAGTCGCTACAGTCCTCTATATGTTTTATATACGCTTTCAACGCTATTGTCTCTCTCCGTAGTCCATCGCAACAAGGACACCATGTCCATCCTTCTTCATGCTTCTTACATACGAAACATCCGCAAGCTAGGGATTTACCTGGCTTTGTTGCTATTCTTTTCCATAAGTAACAACTTTCTTCGTGTTGAATCGTAGGTAAGCATGAACAGGAAACGTTATCACTCATTTCCCCTCCTCCCCCGCCTTGCGAATACGTTCCCACTTTTTCTGATATTTTAGCCCCCCCTCCGAGCCTTTCCTCCCACACCAAAATCGGCAGACCCGCTCATCCAAATAATCATGTCGATAGCATCCTTCAATGCCTTCTTTACTGATACTTTTTTCATTTCATCTCCCAGTCTCCACAAATTCCTTTATAGCACGAGATATGACGAATACGTTAATTTCTATTGCTCGAAAGTCGAATCCTTTACCGGAATCATACATTTGTTTTTGTATAACATCTTGTATCACCCTAGCCATTTCGTCTGCGTTATTTATTCTAAAGCAACGGGGGCATTCCTTTGCTTTCATTTCACAATTAGGACATCTCACCATTAAAGTCATATCTGCCCTGCAGTTACCACACTGCTTATCTACTTCCATTCTTGCCTCTCTACCACCAGATTCTCCAAGAGTTCCAACCGGAAATCTGACTCTGGATTAAATTTCCATATTTTACTTCCCTCTGGATCCAATCCGCAAGGTTCTACTCCCGCAGCCCAGTCAGGAAAATAGGCTGGATTACCTAGTAAATTCCACGATAGGAAAACATCGTTCTTCAGGGACTCCGATAGCCACCCTCCCCTACATTCTACAAACCAATTATATTGTCTCCAAGTAACGGGGTTAGGATATTCTCTCTGAATAAATCTGATAGCCATAACGTTATTCCCCCAACTGAAATTTCCTCCAAGGGGAATATATAAATCCTCGCACTCGCAACAAATGTCTTGGTCATTGATAGGAGCATTCCCGAAGTCGAATGTTGAAGAGGAAAACCCCCCTTCCTTCTTCAACATCTTCATAAACTCTCCTAATATCAAACTACCTAGCCATTGGGAGTCCGACATTAGGTAGAACATTCTCTTAAAATCGTATCCCTCTATCTCCATTTGTCTCTGAACACCGGGAGCCGAAGCGGAGAAGCTGTAGGTATCGAAGGTGATATGATTGATACCGGCACCCTTTACCTCGCTAATCCATTTAGCAACGTCCTCCGGGGTGTCGTTAATAAACACCATCAGAGGTTCTATACGGGCTACAACCCGCACTCCTGCGTCGGTAAGTGCCTTTGCCGCCTCCAGCCTCTTACGAAATGGTGGTGCTCCCGGTTCTAACTTCTTGTTTAATATATCGTCTGAGGAGATCATCGTCATATGTACAGCAGCCCCCGCCTTGTTATCGGATAAAGCTCTGACGTAATCCTCCCTACCTATCAAAGTTGACTTGGTATTTACCATAATAGGGTAGACCTGTTCTGATAAATATTGCATAAAGTTTAAACTTACTCCCATTTTCGCTTCGATGGGAAGGAAATCCTCAAACCGTATTCCTAACCTAATGGGTATCTGAAGGCTGATGGCTTTTTGGAGTTCCGTATTAGTTTTATTGCTTCCCCGATGTTTCATCAGTTTATCCATTTCCGTTCGGAAGAAGGAAGGTTTGGCATGCCTCAGTCCCAGTTCCTTAGAATTATCAAAGAAGGCTGAGTATAGCGATGACCGGAATGAATCGGCAAAACAATACTTACATCCGAATCCACACCGAAGTCCATCCCATACATCGGCGTTAAGAGGCATGGGGCAATGAGCCGCCCGCAGGGAAACTTCCAAGAAGGAGCCGATTTCTTCTTTGTTGAGGAGCTTCTGTTTGATTTCATATTGCTCCCTTTCAAAAGAAAATTCTTGATAGTTTACCTTCCTACCTTTCTCCTTCACCAGTCCCTTATGCTTCTCTAATTTTTCCAGTTGGGTTCTACGAGGGATTATTCCCTCTACCAACTTGCGTAACTCCCAATAGTCTTTGAATAGTTTATTCATGTCTGACCTCTACCTCAGTTCCGCAATCTGGACAAGCCAGAAAGTTTCTGGTTAAGTGGTGTTCACTAAGGTCGCCCTCTGCGCCCCAAATAGGATCAACGGGCTTATCGCATTGGGGACAGTGGTACCAATTCGTCGTTATACGTTCTCCCATTATTTAAGCATCCTTTTCGGTGCGATTAACGCTTTTTCTTTGGGGGTTATATCACGAGGTTCACAATTTATAAATGATGGATTTTGACAGCCTACCACAGTTATACTTATTTCAATCCTCCCACTAGTATCATAGGTAATGGAACTATGGGAGAGATGGCATTCATCCATAGTATATAAAAAATTTATCAGTTTTTCTTTCATAGGCCCACCTATAGGCACGCAGTGTACCCCTATAGTATACTACAGAATTACCTACGTTTTCAGTCTAGCTTTGTACATTTTCTTTCTATTGATGTACTCCCGTTTTCGTCCAGTCCAGTATTTGGAACCGTCTTGCCTTCTGGATAGGTTAGAGCCTCCAGGAAAGGCTTTTGCTACCTCTTTTCTAATTCGTTTGGCTACCACCCTTCTCATGCTTCCTCCATTGGCTCCCTCTTTGGCGTAGGTAGGGGCGTATTCAATACCCTATAGATTTCATCAAACGCTTTCTCTACCTTCTTGTGTATCCGCTCGATCACTTCCCGGTCATCCGTCAGTCCAAGATGCCATTCCCGAAAGTGGTGTTCGTTCTTTCTCGTGATCTTTTCGGATATTTCAGCTTGGTCGTGCTTGAACATGGGCCTAAGCATATCACCCATCTTCCTATGAGTCATACTTTCTTTTACCGATTCGGAGCAGAAAGCCATCGCCCTTTGGTTTTCGTTTGAACTAGCCATAACCATGTTGTGAAGTATCCGTAGTTCCTCCAAATCAAACTCCAGACGTAATTTCATTCGCCCTCCTCCTCTGTTTCTTGATAATCTTTACCCATTCAGCATCATTTCTATTTATAAGTGAAAACCCGAACACATAACCTAAGATAAACCATTTCCAAAACTTCAATCGACTTTTCATTCTGCCTTCTCCTTTAGGCTGGCGTTTTCCTCCCATAACTGTTTCAAAATAACACCATCCCTCTCCACCTCTGCGCGGAGGTCGTTGGCCTCTGCTTCATTCTGAGCCGCGTCAATAATAGATAGACGTAACTGTTCGCGGAGGGCTGCGTAGGACTTCGACCCCTCTGCCTCCTTTTTCCAGTAGTCTCTATCGGCGCGGAGGGAGGTTGCTATCCCCACAAGGCGCACAATATCGTTGCGGGTGCAGATAAACTTTTCCCCGGCGTATGTAACTTCATCTTGTGTGTACTTCATGCCCCTTCCTCACACTTTCCGAAATAAGTATCCACCGATCCACCACCAGAACCAGCACCACCCGGCAAGGAAGATTAACACTATGACTTTCCATGCGAGCATCACATCCCCGCCTTTCGGCGGAGTTCTTTTACATCGAAGTTAAATCCTAAAGAACGTGGAGTTTCTAAAAATCTCGCACACGCCCACTCCACGGCTTCCTCCAACTGACGGATGCGGGATTGTAGGCGTACCGAATCTGATTGCCAACCACTCATGGTCTTTTGTACCTCGGCGCGGAGGGAGGCGAGTTCCTTGTCCGTAGCAAGGATGGCATCCTTGAAGAACGAAATGTATTGCATCAAGATCAAGGGATCGGCCCGTTCAATCCCCCGTGTTAGAAATCCCCACTTCTCTTCC
>Ga0307380_10010523_pt1 | contig 11645 bp, 9 predicted proteins | sample UN3MG_FD_202239 | JGI IMG/M metagenome (GOLD analysis project Ga0307380, IMG submission 202239) | Soil microbial communities from Risofladan, Vaasa, Finland - UN-3 | ecosystem: Environmental > Terrestrial > Soil > Coastal area > Acid sulfate soil | place: Finland: Risofladan, Vaasa | collected... | reverse complement strand
TTATTTTTTCAGATAGTTCCTTCATTGAGTTGACTTGTCTTCGTGGACCTCATGGATGGCACGAGGGGAGTCGAATGCATTCGATTGGCTCTACATGAGTGTCATCTTGACAGACTAGGTCTTTCGCCTCTCCTTCTGTTGCTGTTCACAAAGCCATCCACAACTACATGAGTGTCATCTTGACAGACTAGGTCTTTCGCTGCGGTTTTGTTTTCAACAACTCGATATAGGTACGCTACCCGGAATAGGTAGCTATAGCTGTGTTCCCGAATGTTTGGACTTTGTATACTCCTGAGGATTTCGAGTTCATCGACCGAAAATAGGAAGACTATAAAAAAATGAGATATGGATACTATCACGCCACTTTAAATTCACATTTTAGGCAGCCAAAAAAAATTTCTAGCCACTATACGATAGTTCTTTAGCCTTTGTGAAGGCTGCATCCGCTTCTGAGTTTCGTCCAAGATCTCTAAGGGCCTGGCCTTTATTGTTCCAGGCATAAGCGTCTATTGGATTTAGTTCTAAGGCTTTTTCAAAAGCTTCTAAGGCTTCATTATATTTTCCCTGGCTACCAAGAGCATTGCCTTTGTTGTACCAGGCTGCAGCGTGTTTCGGATTTAGATCTATGGCTTCATCAAATGCCTTGATAGCCTCTTCATACTTATTTTGGTTCAGGAGAGCGAGACCTCTATTATTCCATGAATCGGCATCTTTTGGATTGATCCCAATAGCCTCATCATATGCTTTGATGGCCTCATCGTATTTGCCCTGATTATAGATGGCATTACCTCTATTTTTCCAGGTTGACGCATCGGACGGATTTAGCTCAAGAGACTTGTCAAAAGCTGTTATGGCTTCCTCATATTTGCCGAGACCTACAAGAGCAACGCCTTTTCCATTCCAAAAATCGGCATCTTGCGGGCTGATCTTGATAGCTTCGTCGCATGCCATGACTGCTTCCTCGTACCTGCCCAAGACTTTGGCTAGAGCAAGGCATTTGTTATTCCAGGCATCTCCATATTCAGGGTTTATCCTGATGGCTTCATCAAAGCACTCGATTGCTTCGTTATATTTTTCTAGGGCAACAAGAGCAATGCCTTTAGCTGACAAAGCTTCTGAAAATTGTTGATCAATCTGAATGGCATTGTCATAAGCAAGAATCGCTTTTTCATAGGATTTATTTTCCAAAAACTCATTCCCTCTATCAAACCACTGTATAGCAGTATTTTCCTGCCCAAAAACTACTACGCTTTGAGAACTCAAAATTATCAAAATAAGAACAAACCAACATTCAATCGGTCTTCTCATATCCTTATATTAGACATTAGCAGAGAAAAAGATTGCGCATCAATATTGAATTTTAAAGAATTGAACCATCTCCAGGAGAGATGATCCCAAAGTCGCCTAGCTATATAATTGAACACATTTGATGGCCATATTTGGGATCACATCTAAACTATATGGTACAGTATCTCCAATTCTATGCTTCGCTTATCTTGGCTTCATTCACAATGATATGGTTTTCCTTGATTAGTTGTTCTTCGTAGACTGGAAATTATCTAGTATCCAATTCGGAAGCTATAACTCGGTTTAGGTCCAGCCTGGAAGCTGTAAGCAGGCTTTGGCCCTGCACTGAAGCTGTAAGTTGGCTTTGGCCCTGAGCTGAAGCTGTAAGTTGGCTTAGTTCCGGTTGTGAAAGAGTATCTCTTCCTTTGCGGAGTGATGATTATCAAAGCAGATTGACAACCAGGAACAGTGATATGTAGCAGATTCGCAACTTTTGATACCATTAAGGTGCCATATTTGACCTGGACGTTCTGTATATACCAATTGCTCTGTTGCGGGTTCACTATGACCTTTTTCGGCATTTTATAAGGATTCGCAACAAGAATATATGCGATTTCATTGTAGAATAAACCGCGGGTCAAGACATCACTATTTGAAGATTGGAGATCATAATCTACTCCACTAAGGCCATCGACTGTTAGTCGGCCATTAACATCAACTTTAACGATTGATGTCTCCCATAGGGAGCAGTACCTTTCCTCTTCTGGATAGTTGTACCCGGTTGAAGTTTTTTCTTCACTGGCCAATGTCTCCACATGGTAGTTATATTCATTTGAAGGTATCTCTTCGTAGGCTAATATTTCCCTTGGATTGTTGTATCCAGTTGAAGTCTTTTCTTCGCTAGCCAAGATATTTCTTGGATAGTTATGTCCCGTCGAAGGTCTTTCTTCACTGGTCAATGTCTCCACGGGGTAGTTATATCCCGTTGAAGGTTTTTCTTTTAGGTCTGATGGGTGGATGATTATTAAACCCGATTCGAAAGCTGGGACACTTATCTGAAGCAGATTCCAGATTTTTTTTACCTCTAAATTGCCATGTTTAACTTGGACGCCCTGCATATTCCAATCGCTTATTTGTGGATTCACGACGACCATTTTCGGCACGTTATAAGGATTTGAAGTTAGTATATAGGCAATGCCATCGTGAAACAAACCGCGAGTCTGAACATCTGAGTTTGATGCTTGCAGGTTATAGTTGATGCCTTCCAGAGATTCGAGGAAATCACCATGACTATCCACTACTTTAATGATTGATGTTTCCCGTAATGAGTTCTCCTCCGCTAAGGGTGCTAATTGAGGATTCAAAACTGCGAGGACAGGAAAAAAAATAATGAAGAGCGCAATGAGGGAGAACATCCAAATATCTTTGAGATTTTTCATAATGTCACCCAAATTTAATTTTACAAGATGCATACTTATCGGAATATTTTGTCGGGTCCCAGTTCAATTGCTTTCTCTTTTATACTAATCTGCACAAAGGTCGATCTGAGCTATAGCCGTGCAAACAGACACTGCCTTTGCCAAGAATACAAACAATACCTTTCCGACTTCCCACATCTTTAATGATGTATTATCTCGCATTATATTTAGTTCTTGCTATTTTTAATTAATAATCTAAAGATATTTTTGTGATGTTGGATAGTCCTTCTAGAGTGGGCGGTAATCGTGCTTTTCCTAAGACCACATCGGAGATAGTTCTGTCGCATCGGATTGTGAAAGCAGAAGAGATTATGTCGGATCAAATTTTACATAAATACAAGTATTGAACCTAAGCTCCCCATGATTTAGGCATACTAAGATAATTTTCGTTATGTATAGGCAAAATCTATAAATATTATGCTGTGCCTAAATACGCATATGAAATCATTTACCCGAATCAAAAATATAAATGGGCAGGAATATCTCTACGAAATCACTCCGTATTATGATAAAGAGAAGAAGCAAACTCGTCAGAAGAGCAAGTACCTCGGCAAGAATGTTAATGGAGTTCCTGTCAAGATCCGCTCCCAAAACCAAATACCGAAAAAAGTTCTATCGCATGGCGAATTCATGCCGCTAAAAAAGATTGCAGAAGACCTTGATCTTGAAAAAATTCTCTCATGTGTTCTGCATAGAAAGGAAGTCTGGCCAATTTTGGCTCTGGCAATGAATTATGCTACACGCCCCCGAGCCCTAACCCACATCCAGAGCTGGTATGAATGTACGGCCATGTCTGAAGACCATCCAGATCTACCTTTATCTTCTCAGAGCCTTTCTCGAATGCTAAGTAGAATCGGCGAAAGCACAGCCAATCTGGAGTTCTCACGCCAACTCATCCAGCAGCTATCCACATGCAGCACACTGGTCTATGACATAACCTCATTATCATCTTACTCTCAGAGCATCAGCCTCTTGGAATACGGCTATAATCGAGACGGCCTCGATTTGCCACAGATCAACCTTTCTTTAATCGTGGATAAGGATCTAGGCATACCAGTAATGTACGACCTTTATCCCGGAAGCATCGCGGACGTATCTACGCTTAAGAATACAATCAGAAAAATCAATGCGCAGGGTGTTCGAAATTATACGCTAATCATGGATCGGGGCTTCTTCTCAACCGATAATATCGATGAGCTGGTGTCTGCAGATCTATCGTTCATCATTCCGCCAACAAGTACTCTTAAAAATGTCAAAGAAGCGATATCCGCCATTCATAGCAGCATTGATGATCCTGCACACCTAAAGCTCTATGAAAAAGAACCGCTGTTTGTTATGCCCATAAGTATCGAGGTTGGAGAAAACGAGCTGAACGGATATGCATATTACGATCAGAAACGAGAGCAACAGGAGAGAAACACATTTTATAAGCGGTTGTATGATCTAATGGAAGTGCTCAAGTCCAAGAACTTGAAACCTTGGATGAATCCCGGTGAGGTTTTCAGGACGACGGCAAAAAGGGATGCTAAGTTCATTGAATGGAAAGCAGTCGATGGCAAGTTTCAAGTATCCCTCAGGAAAAACGCAGTCTCTCAGGCTATTAATAAAATGGGAAAGTTTATTCTGCTCTATCGAGGCGAGTTTTCTTGGGTGGAGTGCCTTTCGCTTTATCGAAGTAAGGATGTCGTTGAAAAAGGATTCGATGTTTTGAAGAACGACATTGACTTGATGCCGGCTAACCTAAGAACCAATAGCAGTCTACGGGGTTACCTCTTCATTGCATTCATTGCTCTGATCTTAAGGATGAAACTGATGAGGATGATGATTGATGCCGAATTGAATAAGAGATACTCGGTGGAAGGGTTGCTTACTGAGCTCGAAAAGATTAAAATTGTGGTCTTGCCAGATGGGGAGAAGATCGTAACTGAGATTACCAAGAAACAGCGCGAAATCCTGGAGGCTCTTCATACGTGTGCCTAAATGCTGGGGTGGTCAGGATTAAAAAGTAGGCACGTTTACATGAATCCTCAAAAAGCTAATTTTAAAAAAATTGGTAATCCGAAACAGTCACTAATCCAGAGAGTACCTCATTATTGAGGGATGTAAATCATCCCCTTCTTGCTCCATAGCAGCCGTCCATCGTCTCCCTTAACTGCCAGTACCTCAGCGCTATCGGATTCTCCTAGCTTATAGACGATCAGGTCTTTCTGTCCTTCTCCCGTCAGGTCCGGGCCGGCAGTGGCGAGGGCCAGGGAGCCGGCAAAGGATTGCTGCCAGAGCAATTCTCCGTCAGACCCCCGAAGAACGGCGATGTCGCAGGTCATCGAATCGCTCTCGGTAAATCTTATGAGATAGACTAGCAGTTCGTCCATCCCGTCGCCGGTTAGATCTGTTACCGGCACCGCCAGGGCTGGACCGGCAAATCTCTGATTCCAGAGAATTTTGTGCTCTTTGCCGTCTCTGGCCTCAATTATGGTGGACGTTATGTTTATTGGGGCCTCCTCGATTTCGCCAGTCATCGATCCGTTCAATTGATAAATTGCGGCAATGCTGTCTGTCGCACGGTCGGATGTGAAGTTTCCTGCCGGATATTCGATGGCCAGGGCACCGGAAAAGATCCTCTCATCCAGCTTTGTGCCATTGGCACCGCTTACCTGGGCAATGCTGGTGAATATGCTATTGTTCATGCTGTCCATACCAAATACATGCACCAGAAACTCAGAGGCGTTGTCCCCATTGATATCTTGGACTGGATAGGCAAAGGTCATGGCCAGTATCTGGGGCCGGCTCCAAATTGCGGTGCCATTTCTGCCGTCAAGGGCGGAGACGCCGCTGTAAGGAATAAAGCTCGCTGCTGCCAGGATTTCATTCACCATGATATCCGTTTGGCCGTCACCATTGAGATCCCCTGCGGCAGTGGCAAAGACCAGGGCGCCTGGATACTCTTTTTGCCATAATGTGCTGCCGTCTGCACCGCTGAAAGCCAATATCTCTGAATTAAAGGCACCTGTGTCGGGATCGCTGCTGATGTTCATGACCAGAAGGTCTGTGGCATTGTCTCCGTTGAGATCAGAGGCGGGAAATGCCATGCTGATAACTTCCGGCTCATTGAGGATCTGTGAATATGGGTCATAGTCATAATAGTCGTCTGAAAAATCAAGATCTGCAAATGCTGATTCTGAATTGAAATCGAATGAGCCAAATTCCGATGAGTTTAGCTCGGATGAATTGGATTCAGAAGAGTTTAGATTTGATGAATTAATTTCTGGTGAACTTAGATCCGATAATCCAAATTCTGCTGAATTGAAATCGGAAGAATTTAACTCAGATAAACCAATTTCTGATGAATTGAGATCTGATGATCCAAATTCAGATGGGCTAAATTCTGATGAATTGGATTTCAAAGAATTTAACAATAATAAGCCAATTTCTGATGGATTAAGATCTGATGAGTTAAAGACCGTGCAATTAGATGCTGTGTTATTCAATGAAGTTTGGTTGCTCAGATTCATTGCCTGAAGATAATCAATTGATTCGGATTTGTTATCGGTTGCCGCCACCTGGGCCAGCAATAAACAGCATGTTATCAGATAAAAAGCTACTAATTTTATGCTAAGTCCCCCTGTCATATTTTATGAGCAAATAGGGATGCATGCTTATGAACCTTCGCCTATTTGCAAAGAAAAAGACACGCAAAAATGATCGGGTTTTCGATCCTATTAAAAAAATGCATTTTTAAAAATTTAAAAGTTTTACAGCAAATCCTTACAATAATGAGAAACAAATATGAAACAAATCATTGCATCCAGCGTTCCGCAGTAAGGCTATGCAAAACTGAGAATTTTTAGCTTATTTTGATGTGCATTAATTCGAATCTGCTTCCCCCTCTTTGCCAATAATAATTTTAATTAAATTTGTAAATACGATATTAACAATTCAATATTTTATAAAATCATATATATTGTACTCTCTGTCGTTGTGGCGCTAATCTTATCTAAACTCAACATAGCTTCGAAGGATATCGATTCTCAAAAAATCGATAGCAAGCAAAATGGTGAGCGTTCAAACCGTTAATGCGAAATGCCGGTTGCATGATGCATGATAATCTTTGCGGCTCGAAAAAGAGACTTTAGCCGGGAATGGCCAGAAGAAACGGCAGACCCGGCCTGCTGCATGAGAATGCAGTTATAACGGCAATGGTTTTTCTCCCCAGAATCACTTAAATTTCTTCATTGCTTCTTTAAGTTTTGCAACGGCAGCTTCTTGGTCCACCAACATTTCTTGCCTGGCCTCAGCATAAATACAATAGTCAGATGAATTGGGTGAAGCGTCCTTATTTAGAGTAATGCTAAAATTTTCAAGGAAAATTGTTCTCATTTCCTCGCTCATGTTTATATCCATCAATACCAGGGCCACGGTCTGATAGTTCGGCTGGTAGGCGATGAAGATCTGATTTCCCACCTGTCCCCGGAGAACCGGCCCGGGCATAGATTCATTATACGTCGCCTGGGCCAGGATAGGATTGTAAGCTTCGAGATATGGCTTCAGTTCGGCGGGTTCCAGCTCCGTTTGGGGTGCCTGGCAGGGGTAGAGAAGATGCAGACCGACTCTGTCCCCATCCAGCAGCATTGATGCCGCGACCTCTCTTCCGTCAGTATAATTTGCTTCTGCCATGGCTTCATGTTCTATAACTACTTCCGGGGGAAGACAGAAGATAAGTTTGCCGTAACTTCCCATATCTGCTCCTGTGCATTCAACCTGTGGTGCAGTTTGAACGGAAGTCAATAGCGTGAATCGATCGGATATTGCATCATCATAGTCATTGGGGCCATTATGTTTTCTGTCCCTGATTTGGACCTCTATTTTATTATCCCCTACTTCAGATTCAGTTGTATCCCATGTCCACCTGTTATCGAGAGTCCAGTCCGTAACGGGCTTGTTGTTCATGAAAAACTTATAGAATATCCGATCGTCATCAGGATCTATTGCTCTTATTTCCCAGGTTATGGTTGCACCTGCATTTTGTGGATTGTCCTTGTCAGCAGCAAGCGTGTACGCTTCCGGAGGCTGATTTAGTTGAGAAATTGTAAAATCAATTGCCATGGTATTGTCGCCATCTACATTATTTTTCCCATCCTTCACTTTAGCCTTAATCGTATGAGTACCTATATCGGCATTAGATGTAGCCCAATCCCAAGTAGGATTATAGGACCAATCAGTCATCGGCTGACTGTTGAGTAAGAACTTGTATTGGATCGGGTCATTTTCTGGATCGGAAGCCGAAGCTGTCCAGTGTATTGTGGCTCCCACCTCTTGTGGACTTGATTCAACCGACGCCAGATTGACTACCGTGGGTGGCAAATTTTCTTTTTGTTGAATAACTGGATCGGTCATCAAGCGGTTGGCGGCTTGCAAGGAAGGATCATAAGACAAACTAAAACCATATATAAAAACAATTAAAACTAAGGATAATGAAAGAACAAATAAAATTTTAACATTTTTATTAGATATCTTATTATGGTTTATATAAAATGTGAGCATGAAGGCTAGGATCGCAATAAATATACCACATGCAGTGAATACGACTTGCGAATTCATTTTAGCTTTCAAGCATAGGACATGCAGAACCAACCTAAATATTTTGTCCTTATATTGGTTGAGTGTAGAGTCCCAAAATCGCGGGTTGTTTCCGTCCACACCATCATATTTATGCTCATTTCGTTGAAGATCTATCACATCTTATGCTATCAATTTCAATCGTAAGTCAATTCAGCATATCTCATCGGCAACGCCGCCATTGGGCCGCTCTTCCTGCAAGACCTCTTCCCGCCAGGCGCCAGGTTCCTCAATGCCACCCTGCGGCCAAACCAGATCGGCAGCAACAGCTCCAACTGGACACTGCTGCATCTTTCCATCAGCGACACATTGAGAATCGGCATAAATCTGAATGTGGAAAAATGCGAGGGCGATATCATCAACCGGGCTTTCGTCGCGGGTAATTGCAGCCTGGGTCAGGTGATCGCGCAAAACCAGTCGGTTATCTTTCGGGAGTACCTGGGATGTTGCCCCTTGGAAGAGCGGCCCGCAGCAGGGCCTGCAGCAGCCGACGAAGCTAGCATGAGCTGCGCCTGCTGGCAGCCAGAGACGGCCAACGAAATTGATTATTTGGGCCCAGCGCAGATACAAACGCAGTGGGATAACGCAGAAGAAGAAGATGGTGTCTGCCCCTTGAACTGCCCGGCGTTGGAGCAGGCTCATGCCTCAGCGCGAAGCTGAACGTTTCATAAAATTCGATCGGAAGTTGGATAAGATGGGTACAAAGAGGTACAAGGGCCAAATACTATCACATGTTTTGCAAATTTGTCAAGGAGACAACACGAGAAAAACCAAGGTCGTTTACGCTTCTGGTCTCAACTTCAAGATCGTCGAGCCTTCGCACGCGTTTGCTAATTTGCGTTCGCGAGTTTACCATTTTTTCCCAGAGAAAGATATATCTAAATAAATAAAAATTATGGACCCGGCATGTATTATGGATGTGCTGCTATTTTAGCCGGGGCAATGTCACTTAGGGTGATCTCATTTTCGCCAATTTCGCTTTAAAATCTTTATTTAATGAAGTGAAGTCGGTGGTCACCTTCTCTCTGCCGGTCGCAAGATTATTCTGGACGGAAGTCTCGGTCGGAGTTACCTTCGCATCGGTAGCCGGGCTAGTAGCTGGGTTATTCAGGACTGTAGCCTCGGCTGGAGCTACAGTAGCTGGAGCTACAGTAGTATCGGTGGTATCCGGGCAATTGCTGGGGGGAGAGATGCCCTCGTTTACGGCTATGCTCAAATTACCCAGGAAGGTTGTCATCATCGTCTCGCTCATGTTTATATCCATCAATACCAGGGCTACTGTCTGATTGTTCGGCTGGTAGGCGATGAAGATCTGATTTCCAATCTGCCCCCATAGAGCCGGACTGGGCACAGATTCATTATACGTCGCCTGGGCCAGGATAGGATTGTAAGCTTCGAGATATGGCTTCAGCTGTGCGGGTTCCAGCTCTTTTTGGGGTGCCTGGCAGGGGTAGAGAAGATGCAGACCGACTCTGTTCCCATCCAGCAGCATTGATGCCGCGACCTCTCTTCCGTCAGTATAATTTGCTTCTGCCATGGCTTCAGGTTCCACAACTACCTCTGGGGGAAGACAGAAGACAAGTTTGGCGTAACTTCCCATCTCAGCTCCAGTGCATTCGTTTTCGTCCTGGGCTGTAGCCGAAAACGCAGTCATAAGGCCAAGCATGATGCAACAAAAAAGCAGCATCTTCCCAAGAGGCACCGATCTATTCGGCAATTTCTTAAATTTCATCCATTCCACCTCATTGCTAGATTGTTTATCTCCCTTTTCAACTTCTAAATATTTGTTTCCGTTTATAACTCTCAAACTATTTAGCCGTTTTCCAGATCAGTTTTTCAGAAAGGTCGGTCGTTTCCCAAGTTCTCCCCGTTTCTCTCTGGTAGCAGCTCTGATATACCAGCTCCGATATAGTAATATACTTGAAATCTATGTCACCGATATTGTACAATAATCGTTGTACAAATTTTGGAAAAGGATATGTGTGGAGGAGATTGGTGTGAGATTGACTTCAAAGGCATTTTGTCTTGCGGCAGCTTTGATGATTTTATCCGTATGCGCTGCAGCATCGGTTGTCATAAACGAGATGGAACTAAATCCCCCAGAAGGTGGGGTTGATTGGGTTGAGGTTTACAACCCGGATAACGAGAGCATGGACATCAGCGGATGGACGGCTGAGATCACCGACGGCAGTTGGGTGGGCAAATTTCCTGCCGTGCCTGCGGGAACCATATTGCCTGCCCGGGGATATTATGTTTTCAACGGTCAGTCCTCCTGGAATCATGATAACGGCGGATATGCCACACTCTACAGCACATCCGGTGAGGTAGTGGACAAGACGGCCAACAGACAGGACACCATGAACAATGACTTCACCTATGGCAGGCATCCGGATGGTTACGATACTAACACAGATGGTGACTGGGGCCTTGGCTCTGCCACCAAGGGAAAGCCGAATGTACGCTAAAATAGATGATGGGGCTCGACACGGAAGGGAATGCAGAAAAGTATAAAGTTTTGTGCTCTAATCGTCATCACGACAATAAATAAGCGGAGAGTGGAAAGAAAATGAATCCTAAATCAGGAATCGGCATCAAAGCGCTCTTAGTCCTCAGCGGCCTTCTGGCCCTCTGTGGCCTTTGCATGTGCGACGTGGTTATCAATGAGTTCGAGCTCAGCCCGCCCGACAACGGCACGGTGTGGGTAGAGCTTTACAATACAGGGGACGTAGCCGTGGATCTGACCGGCTGGATGATCAATATCGTCGATAAACCCTGGGAGGGTCCCATCCCCCTTAAGGGCAGCATCGAGCCCAAGGGATTTTTGGCGGTAGACGGCCAGGAGAGCTGGGTCACGACCGGCAACGGAACCGTCTTCCTCTATGATGCTTCGGATGTTGAGGTAGACAAGACATCCCAGCAGAGCGACAACTCCCATAGCGACTTTACCTATGGACGCCTTCCTGACGGAAAGAAGACAGATACCAGGGCAGACTTTGCCTTCATGATGGCAAGCAAAGGCAGGTCCAACGTCCGGTAAGTTTGCTAAATCTGCAGGATAAAAGACGATAGCCGGGCCTTTTCGGCTGCTTTTGCAGCAGAAAGGCCCATGCTTTTTTTAAAGGAGACGCCTACAGCTCCTTGCTTTCGGATTATCTTACAACGTTGCTCGCTTAAATCATTCTCGCAGCCAGGCCCAGGCCTTAGCAATATCTGCAGAATGGAAAAATTTGGCGTCGCGAGCGTAAAAAGGCTTGGCCAGATGTG
>Ga0307380_10010519_pt1 | contig 11649 bp, 12 predicted proteins | sample UN3MG_FD_202239 | JGI IMG/M metagenome (GOLD analysis project Ga0307380, IMG submission 202239) | Soil microbial communities from Risofladan, Vaasa, Finland - UN-3 | ecosystem: Environmental > Terrestrial > Soil > Coastal area > Acid sulfate soil | place: Finland: Risofladan, Vaasa | collected... | reverse complement strand
CCTTGGCCTTGCCCTGGGCCATCAGCAGGAAGGTATGGGCCACATCCCGGCCGTGGTCGGAGTGGGCGGCCGCGCCCCCTGCCACCATGCGCAGCAGATTGCGCGCCGCAATCGTATCCGCGTTCGCCCCACACACCCCGATGCGCTCGCCCTTCGCCGTCGTGCCAACTCGGCACGGCCCCATATTGCAGAGGCGACAGCAAAGGCCTTGCCTGCCAAACCGGCACGAAGGCTGCTGCGCTTCGTATCGGTCCAACGCCGTCAGCGCCCCCGCAGCCTCCGCGGCCTTCAGCGCATCCTGGCTGGCGGCGTCTCTCATGCGCTTCCCGTTATCACCCATCCGTGTCACTCCTTGCTATAGGCTGTTTCATAACCCACTCTCAGCCGTCCCCCCGCCCCCAGGTGTCGCTCAATATTCCTCACGAGGCGGACAAAGCCATGACTCTGAAGCTATGAAACAGCTTCCAAACGCCCTTCATTCTCAGACGCTGTCAACCAATCTTCCGGCTCCCCCACACATAGAGAAAGCGCGCCTGTACCCCAGGCACGCCCACGCCTCGGCAAACCTTCCCCCCGACAGCGCGAATACCTTCTCCGGCCGCACAGGCCCATACTTCAGGAGGAATCATCGGGAAGTGGCTCCACAACGACGCGGTGCTTCAGCAGGTCGATCTCTCTGAGCCGCCCCCGCACGTGCGTCTCTTCGCCAAACAAGGTAACGAGCCGGTATCCGTCGCCCTCCGGTTTGATGGAGGTGACGTCCTGCAACACGAGCTTCTCGCCTTCAGTCGTCGCCAGATACACCTTCGACTCGCACATGATCTCGCTACCTGGGCCGTCGGCCGCGGTGAGCTTGCTACGAGGAGTACCTGCTCCGCGATCTCCGAGCAGAAACACCGCGCGGTTGTGTCTCGGCGTACCTCAACTGCATGCCCGGTCCCCCGTCCCAGGCGCTTCGCGGCATCCACTGCTTCCCGTCGATGAGCCCACCCGCCTCCCGATCCACCTTCACTATCAATTCGTCTTATCTTCCTCTGTCCCTTCCCCTTCCCCACAACAAGTCGCAAGCAACTGCATGTACGGTCTGCCCCCAGATGCCTCGCGTCGCTTCAGCAAATCCGCGGCAGTTGCTCGCCCACCTGACGGTCCAGAATCCGATGCGTCCCCAAGGCCGTCCTCAACGTCACGCGGGACCGCGCCGACTCCATCACGCGCCCGATGACAGCCGACTCAGCGCCCAAGGGGTGTGCCTTCAGCGCCGCCAGCGCCGACTCCGCCTCCCCTTCGGGCACGACCACGATCATCTTACCCTCGTTGGCGACATACAATGGGTCCAAACCCAACAGCTCGCACGCCGTCCCCACCGCCTCCCTCACCGGCACCGCCGACTCCACCACCTCGATTCCCACCCCCGACTGCCGGGCGATCTCGTTCAGCGCCGTCGCCAGTCCGCCCCGGGTCGGGTCCCGCAGCACATGCACCCCCGGCGCCGCCTCCAGCAGCGCTGCCACCATCCCCGCCAGCGGCGCGCAATCGCTCACGATGGGCGACTCGAACTCCAGCCCCTCCCGCACCGACAGCACCGCCAGCCCGTGATCCCCCACCGTCCCGCTCACCAGCACCACATCCCCCGGCCGCGCTCCCGCTCCCGAAACGGCCACGCCCACCGGGACCGTTCCGACGCCGGATGTCGTGACATATATGCCGTCGGCCGTGCCGCGCGGGACCACTTTCGTGTCCCCGCATACCACCCTGACCCCCGCCTCCGCCGCCGTCCTCGCCATCGAGTCGACGACTCGCTCCAGCTCGGAGATAACGAGCCCTTCCTCGAGAATGAAGCTGGCACCCAAAGCGACCGGACGGGCTCCAGCAGCCGCCAGGTCGTTCACAGTCCCGCACACCGCCAGTTTCCCGATATCGCCCCCAGGGAAGAAAATCGGGTCCACCACAAACCCATCGGTCGTGAACACCAGCCGCCCATCGCCCTCAATTCGCGCCGCATCATCCCCGGGCGGGTCACCCGTCCCCAGCCGCGCCACGAATACCTGCTCGATCAACTCCGCCATCAGCTCCCCGCCGTCACCATGGGCCAGCAGGATGCGCTCTTCGCTCACTCCGACCTCCGGTATCGGTACCAGGCCTGACACGCCCCCTCGCTGGATACCATGCACGACCCCACCGGCTTCCTCGGCGTGCACGCCTTCCCGAACAGGGGGCACTCCGGCGGATCGATCAGCCCCGTCAGCACCTCTCCACAGCGGCACCCGCGCGGCTCCACCGATTTCGGCGGCTCTACCTCGAAGCGCCGCGCGGCGTCGAACTCCGCAAACTCCTCCGCCAGCTCGTAGCCGCTCCCCGGAAGCGTCCCCAGTCCCCGCCAGCGCGCATCGGCCACGCGGAACACCCGCCCCAGCAGCTCCTGCGCCTTCCGATTCCCCTCCGGCCGCACCGCCCGGCTGTACTCCACCTCCACCTCCGATCGCCCCTCCGCCAACTGCCGCAGCAGCATCCCCACCGCCCCCAGCACATCCGCCGGCTCGAATCCTGTCACCACGCACGGCTTCCCCCGCGCCGCCACCGGCTCGTACGCCTCGCTGCCGATGATGACGCTGACGTGCCCCGGGCAGATGAATCCATCCACCCGCACCTCCGACTCCAGCAGCGCCATCATCGCCGGAGGAATGAGCTTGTGCGCGCATAGCACCGAAAAGTTGCCCAGCCCCCGCCGTTGGGCCTCCAGTATCGCCAGCGCCACCGCCGGCGCCGTCGTCTCGAACCCTATCCCGAAGAACACCACCTGCTTCTCGTGGTCCTTGGCCGCCGCCTCGACCGCGTCCATCGGCGAGTACACCATCAACACGTCCGCCCCCTCGGCCCGCGCCTGCTCCAGACTCTGGGTCGTCCCCGGCACCCTCACCATATCCCCGAACGTCGCCAGCGTCACCCCCTCCATCCCGCCGAGCGCGATGAACAGGTCGATCTGATCCTGCGGCGTCACACACACCGGGCACCCGGGCCCCGAGATTAGCCTCACCCCTTCCGGCAGCGCCTCCCGCAGCCCATAGCGCGCGATGGCGACGGTGTGCGTCCCGCACACCTCCATCAACGTCGCCGGCGGCGCAGCCATGTGCTTCAACTGCTCCGCCAGCCCCCGCACCAGATCCGTGTCTCTAAACTCGCTCACCGGCCTTCCCTGTTCGACAGGGGCCTGTCCCCTGCCGCTACTCTGCTGCCTTCAACATCTCCTCGAACAGCTTCAACGTCTCCCGCGCCTCCTCCGGATCGAGCCGGTCGATCGCCACCCCTGCATGCACGATCACGTAATCGCCCACCTTCACGCCATCGATCAGATCCACGCGCGCCTCCCGCCGCACGCCCCCCTCCTCCACCTGCGCCACCGGACCGTCTATCTCAACCACTTTCATCGGAATCGCCAAACACATTCCCGTCACTCCTCGCGAACCGGCGTACTCTATGTCATCCTCAGCGAAGTCCGCCGTCGCGTCGCGCGATGGCGGACGAAGTCGAACGAGCCTCGCCGGGCCTTGCGTCCGGCTCCATTCCCAGTTTACCCCTCATTCGGGTTCGGAACCTGCCGCCGCCGGCCTTTTGCGCCACGTTGCCCGGCTTGCGTCCCACGCCCGCTCCCTCTATCCTATCCCCCAACAGAAGGAGCCGCCCATGCCAACCGACTACCTCGATATCTCCGTCCCCATCTCCCCCGACATGCTCGTCTGGTCCACCCACGAACGCGTCTCGATGGACACCGACGAATCCGTCTACGCGGGCGAGCGGAACCGCGTCACCACCCTGCGCCTCACCACCCACACAGGCACCCACGTCGATGCGCCCTACCACTTCCTGGAAGACGGCCCCACCGTCGATCGGCTCGACCTCGACATCCTCATCGGCCCCGCCGCCGTCTACGACTTCCGGGGGCGCACTGTCATCACCGCCGAAATGCTCGCCCAGGCCGGCGTCGGGTCAGTCCCCCGCCTCCTGCTTCGCACCGACAACTCCCAGTGGATTCGCACCGGCCCCCTGCCCGACGTCCCCGCCCACCTCACCGAAGACGCCGCCCGTCACCTCATCGAGAAGGGAATCCGACTGGTTGGCATCGACGGCCTCACCGTAGACGCCCCCGACACCGCCGTCGCCCATGCCGCCCTCCTCCGCGCCGGCGTCATCATCCTCGAAACCCTCGACCTCTCACACGTCGAGGCGGGCGATTACGAGCTCACCTGCCTTCCCTTGCGCATCGCCGGAGTCGACGGCGCGCCCGCGCGGGCCATCCTCCAAACTCTCTGATCGCTCCCCTTCAGCTCCCAGGGCCGCGCTGCGGCCTCGAGTTGGGCACTTCGCTTGGTTCTCTGTCAATACGACAGATGGCGGCGAGGGGGGTTTGGGGGGACGAACGGCCGGTCGTCCCCCCAACTGGCACTGCCCGGCATGACAATGCCGGGCGCTATTCCTGTCCCATCTGTTCAGTCATCGCCCCCACCACCGCCTGCCCCAGACTCATCCCGCCGTCGTTCGGCGGCACTTCCCTATGGATATACGGCGTGAGCCCCACCTCCCGCAACCCCTCCAGCAACCGCCGCAAGAGCCGTGCGTTCTGCATCACCCCGCCCGACAGCGCCACCTCCGACAGACCGTAGTGCTCCCCCAGCCGCCGACAGAGGTCCACCGTGAAGGCGGCCACCGTCTCGTGAAACCGCGCGGCGATCTCGGCCCGGTCCGCGCCCCCTTCGAGGTCGGCGACGATCCCACGCATCACCACCCGCGTGTCGATCACCGAGTTATCGATGTCGTATCTGTAGGGGAGGAGGCTGTCTCCTGCCCGATATTGGGACGCCATCGCCTCCAGCTCCATCGCCGGCTGCCCCTCATAGGTCGCCTCCGGCGTCGCCCCCAGCAAGGCCCCCACCGCGTCGAACAACCGTCCCGCGCTCGAACACATGGGGCTGTTGATCCCCCGCTCGATCTGCCGCGCCACCACCCGCACTTCCGCCTCGGTCAGCGACGGCATCAGCGAGCGCGCCCGCTCCACCCCCTCCTCCGGCCCGAAGGCGTCCATCAGGTGGCTCAACGCCATCCGCGCCGGCCTCGCTATCGCCGCCTCCCCGCCCGGCAGCGGCACCGGCCGAAGGTGCCCCTCCCGCGTGTAGCTCCGCCGGTCGCACCTCAACACCTCTCCGCCCCAAGCCGTGCCGTCCGCGCCGTATCCCGTGCCGTCATAGGACACCCCGAGCACCGGCCCCTCCAGCCCCGCCTCCGCCATCACGCTCACCACATGCGCGTGGTGGTGCTGCACCGGCACCAGCCGCACCCCCTCCAGCGACTTCGCCCACTGTGTCGAGAGATACCCCGGATGCAGGTCGTGCGCCACCACCTCCGGCGTCACCGCGAACAGCTTCTCGAAGTGCCGCACCGCCCGACCGAAGTACTCCAGCACCTCCGCCGTATCGAGGTCGCCGATGTGCTGGCTCAATATCGCCTCACCATCTCGCAGCAGGCAGAACGTGTTCTTGTGATAGCCCCCCACCGCGAGGACGGGTGGACCAGACACCTTCACCCGCACCGACCGCGGTACATACCCCCTCGCCCGCCGCACCGGAATGACCAGGTCGCCCTCGACCCGCACCACCGAATCGTCGCACGGCACCTCGATCTCCCGGTTGTGCGACAGCACATGATCCGCGATCGGCCCGAGCTTCGCCCGCGCCTCCTCGTCCGTGTGGACGATGGGCTCCTCCGCCAAGTTCCCGCTCGTCATCACCAGCGCCGGCGGCGACTGATCCAGCAGCAGCCGGTGCAGCGGCGTGTAGGGGAGCATGACGCCAACCGTGTGCTGCCGCGGCGCGATCCCCTCCGCCAGCCCGCTCCCTGCCTTCGCCGGCAGAATCACGACGGGGCTCTCCGGAGACGTCAGCAGGCGCTCCGCCTCCGGGCTCACCTCCGCCAACTGCCCCGCCTCCGTCAGATCCCGCACCATAATGGCGAAAGGCTTCTGTCCCCGTCCTTTCCGCCGCCGCAGCGTCTCCACCGCGTCTGTATTCCGCGCATCACAAGCCAGGTGGTATCCTCCCAGCCCCTTGATCGCCACCACCTTCCCCGCCGCCAGCAGTGACGCAACTCTGCTCAAGCCGTCATCCGCCTGTTCCCCCTCCAACACCACCTCCGGCCCACACCGCGGACACGCCACCGGCTCCGCGTGAAACCGTCGATCCCGCGGATCCTTATACTCCCGCGCGCACTCCTCGCACATGGCGAACGCCGCCATCGTCGTCTGCGATCGGTCGTACGGAATCCCCCTGACGATAGTGAACCGCGGCCCGCAGTTCGTGCAATTCGTGAATGGGTAGGCGTACCGGCGGTCTGTGGGATCGGCGATCTCCCGGGCGCAGTCCGCGCACAGGGCAACGTCCGGGGGAATCAACGTCGTCGGCCGCCGCGCCCCCTCGCTCTCGATGATCCGGAAGCCCGTCCCCCCCGTCGGCGCCACCTCCCTCATCTCCACCGACGCGATCCGCGCCAGCGGCGGCGCCTCGCCGGTCAGCCGCCGCGCGAACTCCTCCACCCGCGCCCGCTCCCCCTCCACCTCTACCACCACCCCCGCCGCCGTATTCCGCACCGACCCCGCCAGCCCCAGCTCCCCGGCCAAGCGAAACACGAAGGGCCGGAAGCCGACCCCCTGCACCGTGCCCCCGACAGTTACCAGAGCGCGCATCATGGCGCCAAACACCTGCCTGAAAAGGGAAGACACGCCGCCATCCATGTTCCGCGGCGCGTCTCCGAAGCTCAGACAACAGCGTTACGGCAGGCCTACTCGGCTGAGTCTTCCCTCGCAGCAGTCGTTTGTGCCGCCGTCATGTAGTCCAGCATGTCTCGCTTGGTCTCGCGGCACTTGCGGTCCATCGCATGCACCATGTCGTTCCAGAACACACCCTCACACTTCTCAACGACTTTCGGATCCAGTCTCCTGTCCAACGCTTTCTTACCTTTCGGCACTCGCGAGTCCCCCTTTCGTAGCGAGAGCTTTTCAGCCTTCTCGCGGATTATACCACATGTGCGACACCCTCGCTATCAGGCGGCGCCACCGTCCGTCCACGTAGGGTCACAGGGGGCGTCGTCGAGTTCGGTGCAAACCCAGCATGCCATGCCCGCTATTCGGTAGGCGTGACCCTCGAACCTCGTCCATCTACTTCCCACCCGCCAGGACTCCAATCCGGCGTACAGCAGCTCTATTGCGTTGTCCAGCACTCGGTTCACAACATACTGCTGCGACTGCGCCGGGACTCCCTTCAGGTACTCCTGCATAAGTGGATTGTCAGTAACACACTGCCATAGCCAGTTCCTCGCCTCGCGGGCTGGCTGAATCTCAGCGGGAGAGCCACCACTCAGCGGGACCGCCATGTATGCCTCCAACCCATCACGAGCTCTCAGCAGTAACTCCAGCAACGGCCTTCGGGGTAGTTCGGGCACTACTGCCTGACTGTTGGCGCCGACCATTCCTCCCTGACTCCTTCATAGCTGTTCTTGATGCTGATTGCCACCTCAGCGATTAGCACTTCCCCAGAGAGCCTACCAGTTCCTTTTTCCTGCCATCGCAGTCTCGCCTATCCGGCAGTCCCCTATCCCTGAGCCCCATCCAGAGCCTCTGTAGTGGTCCGTCTGTACGCCTCACGCCCTATCAGTCCCCGTCCGTCCAATCCCCACACCACTTCAGAGGATCGCCTCCGAGACTGAGTCATCGCATGAAGTCGCGTCGCCTCGTCATGCGGTCCTTCGCGGCCTACACCCCCACCCTCCACCTCGGCAGCGGCCGCGCCAGCGTCAGCACCCGCACCTCCTCCGCCCCCGCCCGCTTCAGCACCCGCGCGCACTCCATCATCGTCGCTCCCGTCGTGAAGAGATCGTCGATCAGCAGCACCGTCTGTCCCTGGATGACCTCGTGCAAGTCCGCCGCGAACGCTCCCTGCACGTTCGTCGCCCGCGATTCCGCCGGCAAGTCCACCTGCGGCAGTGTCGGGCGTGTCCGTTCGAGCAGCCGCTTCAGCGGCTTCCCCATGCCCTCCGCCACCACCTCCGCCAGCAGCTCCGACTGGTTGAACCCCCGCTCCCGCAGGCGCGATTCGTGCAGCGGCACTGCGCAGACGACGTCCACCGTCTCCGGGTCCACCGCCCCCGCGCCGTCCTCCAGCGCCTCTACCATCAACCCCCCCAGCGGCCGCCACAGCGCCATCTGACAGTGATACTTGAACCTCCAGATCGCCCCCACCAACGGCTCCGAGTAGTACCCCGCGCTCCGCGCCACCGAGAAACTGCGCCGCTTCCCCCGGCAGTCCGCGCACCTCGGCGCCGATTGCGCCCCCGGATCGAACGGCGCCCCACACAGCTCGCAGACGGGTAGGCGAATGCGCTCGATGGCGGTGAGGCAATCCGGGCAGATGAGGTGCTCGCGCAGCCGCCCGCACGCCTCACACCGAGGCGGATACAAGAGGTCCAGAAGTCCGCGCCAGAGGGGATGCATGGGATTCCTTCCTCGACAGGAATTCACCAGCCGCGCGCCGCTTCCTGCCCAACGTGCTGTCAATGGGCATCGACAATAACCCATCCTCGGCGGTCGATGCTGATCCGCTCTGAATCAGCGGAGCCCGGTCCGTATGCTCCTCAGACCTCTCTCCTTGGTCCTCGCGCGGTCCGTTCTAGTACGTCAACTCTCGACTGCCATCCCGCTGCCAGGTGGGTCCCTATTGCACGCTGGCTGACACCCGCCGGAGTTGAGTCCTGTGCCGTCTGCCCCGCGCCGCCAAGCGCCGGAGGGAGGCGGAGTGCTCCACCCCGAACCTGGGGAGCGTAGGGCGTTGGGCTTGCGTCTTGGTCTACCGCGAAGTCGGGAATGCGGGGAGAAGCGGGGGACGGAAAGGAAGACGGGTAATGCAGATCGTCCACCAGGAAGAGAGCCCGTTCTACCGAGATTTCGTGCAACTGGCCGCTGAACTGGAATGCGGCCCGCACTACGATCCGGCCAACGCACAGCATGTGGAGTGGCTGAAGCACCGCATCGCCACGCTCTACCTGGCGGGCGCGCACGCGATCTGCCTGTACGGCGAGAAGGGGGAGCCAGTCGGTTTCCTGCTGCTGCAGCACGACCGCGGTCTGGAAGGGGTGCGCTGTTTCGGCAAGAAGGGGACCATTGTGATGTTCAGTCTGTTTGAGGGGTGTCGCTCGCGAGGAATGTGCGTGCAGCTGCTGCTCGAAGCTGAGCGGTATCTCAAAGAACAAGGCGGTGAATGTCTCTACGTGGACACGTACGCTGGCAACGCGGGAGCTATCCGGTTCCACGTCAGGCAGGGGTTCTTCCCCGTGGCCTATCATCCGGGCGAGAACGGCCGGGGAGACAGTGGGCAGGTGTATCTGTACAAAGACCTCGCATGATGGTATTGGAGCGGACGAGACGTCACCTATTGCCGGGGGGATCACGTCCGGCGGGGCGACCGCCACGGCTGAAGTGGTGTCCGGCAGGAGTCAGGATTCCCCAACACTGGCAGCCCAGAGGCAGCGTTCTCGGAGGTGGACGATGAACCGCAACATAGAGATGAAGGCAAGAGTAGCCTGTCTTGATAAGATGCAGAGGATGCTGGAGGCCCTAAGCGACACTCCGTGTCAGGCGCTCGATCAGGAGGACACGTTCTTCCGAACCAGTTCGGGCCGGCTGAAGCTAAGGGTCACTCTCGGACGTGATGCCGAGCTCATCTATTACGAGCGTCCCGATGTACCTGAACTGAGAGAGTCCCGGTATGTGAGATCTGGGGTAGTGGACCCGGTCCTTCTGCAGCGCATGCTGTCGGCAGCACTGGGCGTAGAGGGAGTGGTTAGAAAGAGGAGGCTGCTCTATACAATCGGCCAGACCAGGCTTCACCTGGACACCGTGGAGAACCTCGGCACGTTCCTGGAGATAGAGGTCGTACTGACCCCGGGGCAGGGAGCCGACGAGGGACAGAGGATCGCTCACGAATTGACGGGCCATCTGCAGATTGCCGCGGATGACATTGTGCCCTACGCGTATGTCGACCTGCTCCGGGACAGGTAGGCTTACAGCCCCATATGGGCAGATGCCGTTTCCTCGTGACCAGACCCCGCCGCGGCTGAGCGGGGTCCTTCCTCCTGATTCCGCCGCGCCCCTCAGGACGACGCTTCCTGCCCGTCTGGATTCGCCTCCACCGGCGGCACCAGCAGCACCCGCAGCAGCGACGGCGCGAACAAGCTCGTGAGGATAGACATCAGTATCACCTGCGAATACACGTCGCTGGTGATCACGCCCTTCGACAGGCCGATGAGCGCCACGACGATGCCGACCTCGCCCCGCGGCGTCATGCCCACCCCCACGGCAAGCGCCTCCCTCCGGCCGAGCCCATAGGCGCCCAGCCCGCACCCCACGAGCTTGCTGAGCACTGCGATCCCGGTGATCAGCAAGCCCACGGGCAGCACGTCCATGCTCAGCAGCCGCGGCGTATCGACGCGAGCCCCCATCAGCACGAAGAAGATCGGAACGAGTATCGCGTAGATCGGCTCCATCGAGCGCCGAAGCTCCCTCGCTTCGGGGATCTCCGCGAAGATGATGCCGGCGAAGAAGGCGCCGATGATGGCGGCCAGGCCGATTGTGTCCGCCAAAGCCGACAGCCCATAGCAGAGCGCTATCGCCACCGCGAAGAGCGGGCCGCGGCTCGTGCCGCCGGCGCTGTGTGACAGCCGCGGACCGATACGCCCGATGGCGAAGCGGCCCACGAGCACCGTCGCCACGACGAAGGCGATGGCCTCGGCCGTCAACACCGCGATCTCGAGGAGCGCCAATTGCCCCGCGGCAAGGCCGGACACGACCGCCAGCACGAGAATGCCGAGGATGTCGTCGATCACCGCCGCCCCGAGGATGATCCGGGCGACGCGCGTCCCGGTATATCCGAGGTCGCCCAGCACGCGCGCCGTGATGCCCACGCTGGTCGCCGTGAGTGCCGCGCCGACGAACAGCCCTTCAACCAGCGGGCGCTTCAGCAAACTCATCGTGAGCATCGCCAAGCCAAACGGCACGACCATGCCCAGCACGGCGACACTTGCCGCCTGGCGCCCAACGCGCAGAAGCCCCGAGGGTTGGGTCTCCAGCCCCACCATGAAGAGCAGAAACACGACGCCGAGTTCGGCGAAGATCCCCTGGAACTCAGACTCCGTCACGAGGCCCAAGAGATGCGGGCCGATGACCATGCCGGCGAGGATCTCACCAACAACCGCCGGCTGGCCGAGGCGCTGAACAACTGCTCCGCCGATTCTGGCGGCGGCGAAGAGAATGAAAAGATCCAGAAATACTTGGCCGGACTCAGGCATTGAACGTCATACTAGCACAAGTCGCACGGATGCCGCGACCAGAAGGGAATGCTGCAGGCAGTAATCGGCAACAAGGGCGGAGGATGGACTTCAAACACCCACGGACAGCCCCCCGCCGCGGAGTTTCGAAATGGCTCCTAGTGCAGATAGCGAAGCCACACGTAGATGGTCGAGATGATGATGGTGATGAAGGTAATCGGAACGCTGTAACGCAGGTACTGCATGAAGCCGATGGGGTGCCCATTCCGCTCCGCGATGCCGGCCACG
>Ga0307380_10010518_pt1 | contig 11651 bp, 10 predicted proteins | sample UN3MG_FD_202239 | JGI IMG/M metagenome (GOLD analysis project Ga0307380, IMG submission 202239) | Soil microbial communities from Risofladan, Vaasa, Finland - UN-3 | ecosystem: Environmental > Terrestrial > Soil > Coastal area > Acid sulfate soil | place: Finland: Risofladan, Vaasa | collected... | reverse complement strand
TCTCTGGATAAATTAATCCTCAAAGACCCAAAAAGCAAAAAGCTGAGAATTCCTGTCGACAAAGCATTTCTTGCAGACCTTTCTCAATGGAGAGAGGAACTTGCCAAGGATATTTATAAACGAAATATAAAGGAGCTGGAAGATAGATCAGATGAAAAGAGAGTAAAAATCCAGGTGAAAATATTAAACGAAGCGGTCCAGAAAATTTTGAATAGGCTAATTTTTATCCGGATAACCGAAGACAGAAAAATCATCGAGCCAAAGTCTTTATTGGATCAAGTTGAATGGTGGAAAGCAGGAGGCAAAAGGCGGGACTTGCATAGAAGGCTTACAAACTGCTTTATGGGATGGAATCAAGATTTTGACGGTGAAATCTTAAAACCAGGTCCGTGTGATATCTTGGAAATAGATTCTCAATTGCTGGCTAAGATAATTGACGGCTTGTACTTTCCTAAATGTCCATACCTTTTTGATGTCATAGGCGTTGAACTCCTGGGTTCGATTTATGAGAGATATTTAGGAAAAACCATAAGAGTTACTCCTAAGAGAGTTAAAATAAAAGAAAGACCAGAGGTGAGAAAGGCCGGCGGGGTTTATTATACTCCGCAGTACATCGTTGATTATATCGTTAAAAATACTGTAGCCAAAACCATAAAAGGGAAAACCCCAAAAAGAATTAAAAAAATTAAAATATTAGATCCTGCCTGCGGTTCAGGTTCTTTCCTTCTAACCGCATTTCAAACATTAATTGATTATCATCTTGATTACTACGAAAAACATCCTGAAGAATCAGGGCAGGGCACTTTGTTTCCTGATGTGATAGTCGATTATGATGGGACAAAAAGATTATCAATAGAGAAAAAAGCACAAATCTTAAGAAACAATATTTACGGAGTGGATATCGATCCTCAAGCTGTAGATATTGCCATGATGAGCCTTTATCTCAAGTGCCTCGAGGGGGAAAAAGACCTGCCTCGAAAGAAGGAGCTTTTGCCTTCTTTAGCTAAAAACATAAGATGCGGCAACTCCCTGATATCTTATGATATTTTTGACCAACTTACTTTATTCGATGAAGAAGAAAAAGAACGGATAAATCCCTTTGACTGGCATTCCAAATCCACCGGGTTTGGAGAAATTATGAAGAAGGGTGGATTCGATGTCGTAATCGGCAATCCACCGTACATTCAACTTTCAATGGCCGAATATTTTAATAATACTGTGAAAAAGTATTTACTATCGCATTTCTGTTCATCAATGGGGAGGCTTAATACTTTTGGCTTCTTCATCGAAAAAGGAATTGATCTGTTAGAATCACATGGACTATTTGGATATATTGTTCCAAATACGATGGTTTCTCAAGAATACTATCAAGTCCTCAGAAAATTTATATTAAAAAATACAAAAATAAATGGAATATCAATTTATGAAGAATCACTATTTAAAGAAGCTGTGGTAGAAAATGTAACGGTTATACTTGAGAAAGAAAAGGATAATTCAAAGCGAATGAAAAATAAAATTATTATTGAAAGATTTTTTAATGAAAAATCTATATCACATTCCTTACCTCAGAAATTACTTGAATACACCTATAAGAATATCTTTCCAACTTCATTAACCCAAAACTTTCTATCTCTTTATGAAAAAATGACAATCAACAAATTATTACTAAATGAAATAGTGAATATTAATCAAGCTATAGCATTGAAACAAGACAAGGCTAAATCAATTTTTTTATATCCGAAAAATAATAACTTTAAAAAACTCTTGGATGGAAGAAATATTAACCGATATTTAATAAATTGGCCGGGAAATTATTTGCTTTATAATAAGCGCAGAATTCATAGTTGTAAGAGAGAAGATATCTTTCTTGCCCAAGAAAAAATCCTGTTTAGAAGAGTAGGCAGAAACATAATTGCAACTTATGATAATGAGAAATATTATGCTTTAAATACTTTAGTCGTAATTACATTAAAGCCTGAAATAACTTTTTCTTTGAAATATATTTTAGCAATACTGAATTCTAAACTCATTAGTTTTTATTTTGTGAAATTTCTGAAATCATCGAAAAAAATCTTTTCTGAAATTCAGGCAAGAAAATTCAGTCAACTACCTATCCACACAATCGACTTCAACAAACCAGAAGAAAAATCAATGCATGACAAAATGGTCGATCTAGTGAACAAAATGTTAGAGCTGAATAAAAAGAAAGCCGCTCTTCCTCCAAGCTCAAAAAGAGACAAAATCGAACGGGAAATCCAGATAACCGATGAAAAAATAGATGAATTGGTTTATGAGCTTTATGGAATAACAGAGAACGATAGGAAAATTATAGAAGGAGAAATATAATATCCTTCTTAGATATATTGTTTTTTTGAGCAATCTAGAATTAGGATAGACACAGATATAAGTATAATTACTTTAGGGATGAGCTGGTTGAGAATATATTTCACTGCAAAATAAGAGAATAATCAATAATTATAGAGAAGCAAAGAAACTGGCACTGGGAGTTAAATGAGCCACAAGGAGGTATAATGAAATTCTAGCGTCGCTTTGCGCCGACAGGTGGCGAGATTCATCGGAATAGGCAAGTAAACCTGTGACAAAAACGGAAAGGAGGTAAAGATATGAGGTTCGGAGACATATTAAAAAGTGCAGAGGCTGAAGGAAAAGAGAAGCATGTCCCGATAATTGAGATAGACAAGGGGCGTAGAGAGGGTTTAGATATTGTGAGAGTGGTCGTGGGCAAGAATGTGCCACATCCAAATACTGTGGAACACCACATCGAGTGGATAGAACTCTACGGTGTAAAGAAAAATGGACAGGTAATTAACCTTGGAAGAGCGGCTTTTGCTCCCACTTACACCAATCCCAATGCCAGATTTCAGGTACCTGTTGGTGAATTTAAGGCTTTCTGCGCGCTCGAATACTGCAATATCCATGGATTGTGGCAAAACTGTATAGAAGTTAAATAGAAAGAAAGTGATAAAATGTTAGTAGTAGACAAACCAGCACCAGATTTTGAAGGAACCGCCTACTTTGATGGCAAAGTGACCAAAGTTAAACTGTCGGACTACAAAGGCAAATAGGTATTAGTGTGCTTTTATCCAGGTGACTTCACCTAACACTGGCTTCGCAAAGCCCGGAAACGTTAAGCGAGGAATTTATGAAGAACAAATTTATTCTATGATAAGGATGTATATGCAACACAGTCGTATATACTCCAAAAACTGAATGATATCCGACACTGCCGGATATAAACGAGCTATCTGCCATTGCGACAAAGAAAAGGGAGTCAGTCATGACAACTGAAGAAATTATTAGATTAATATTCAGCTTTTTGGGTGGGGGTCTTGTTGCTGGTCTGCTTGATTGGTTCAGAACTCACCGCTCAGAGAAAAAGGCACGAAAGATATCTAATCTCCAAGCCAAAATACAAAATCTATATGGACCACTCCAATTCTTTGCTTCACAGAACGAGAGTTATTTTGAACTCAATGACAAATTTCATAAAGCATACCAAGCTGAATACGAGGGAAAAAATTGGAGACAAGATAAAACAACTAAGCAACATTTAGAGCAAGAAACAAAGCAGACTCTGGATATTGCAAACATGTATATCAGAATGGTAACTAAAAATAATGAAAACATACTCGAAATATTAAGAAATAATTATGCATATATCGATCCTGAAGATGTTGAGATATTTCGTCAACTTGTGGTGGACTATACAAGATTGAAGACAGAGGTGGGTGAGTCTGGTCGTTTGAATACCCCATTACGAATTTATAACCATATTGGAAGCATATCCTTTATGCGCCCAGAGTTTATCAAGAGGGTCAAAGAAAAATTCAATGCCAAAAAGAGGGAGTTAGATTCTCTTATATCTTAGTTAGAGATATACCGCAACAGCAGTTAACAGAGGATAAAAGGGAAATCAAAGGTTTCCCCAAATTGCCTTCGGCAACTTTTTTTATCCGCAAAACGTTAGCTGCAATTGCTTGGCTATATTGTGAGGTGTAAAAATGGGACGCCTTATTAAAATACACGACATAGATGAGTTCTCAGAAATTAAACCCATCCCAGATGCTTCCATAAGTGAGAAAATACTTTCTAACATCAGAAATTTAGATGAAAAAAGCGAGATGGAACGTTTTCTTAGAGAAATTCTATATGATCCAAATGTAACTCCTCATGGTCCTACGGAAATAGCGGATATATTGACAAGCCATATGCATGTTGGGGGAGATAAGCGGTTAGCTGCTTTCGTCTTGAAAGGAAAAAGCTTCCAAAGAGTTTCAAGCAGAGATGTAACTCACCAATTCGCTAAACTACGACAAATCCAGGAGCTTGGTTTAATGGTTTTTGGAGCAGTCGGAAATATCCAAGACGATGCGCAGAGAGATTTTGTGCAAACTGCTATTGACGCAGGATGCGATTACCTTATCATTGATGCTCAAGACTGGGCACGCTTGTTAATCGCCTACGAGAAAATCTGTCCAAAGGATGGAACATCTTTTGACGACACAGGTACTTGTAAATATGGACATGTACAAGATGAAGGTTTGGCTCTAGAAATGGAAGTTAGAGAAAAAATACGATATACGATTGTAAATCAAAGGGATGTAAGCCACCCAGGAGCAAAACGGTATTCTGCTACTATTCTTTTAGACCGGCATTATCCAAAAGATGTAATAAGAACTATTATTCAAGATGTAACCCGAAAGTTGAAATATAGCAGTTACTACCGTAACGAACGAGTTAAAGCACGGTGGGGAAATAGTCCCGCCCATGTAGTGTGGCTGTTCATAGCTTACGATTTAGAAGATGTTCAAAATGCAAATTGGATTTGTCGCTCTTGTTGGATAGATTCATCTTTGCCAGAAAATATGCGCCCTATTGGTTTAGATGGCAATGAAAGGCTTGAAGACATAGAAATCTTTTGGAACGATGACTATAAATTACACAAAAACTTCCTCGAAAGTCATTCTGGCACGAAAGAGGAGGTATTAGAAACCATTCGCCCTATTTTAAACGAAATGATGAAACTTGCTAAAAAAGCAATAGAGTATTTTGAAGAATACAGAGGCGGGAACATTTCTGAAGAAGAATTTATTTCAAAAATGCATAAAATGGAACCAAGAGTTACAGAACTTTACCTTAAATCGGGGAATATCCCTATTCCGCCGGAAGACTGCAAAGACTATGACCAAGCATGTCAGAATATTTTTGCTACCATCCACAATATGTTTCTCTACTACTCTAAAAGAGGGTTAGAAACATGGCCTAAATCAAACAGAGAATGGTTGATGCAAGACACAATAAAAATATTCTATGATGATTGGAAAAAAATTGAATTTGAAGAAAGTAAGATTCACTAAAAGAGAAGCCAAGCAGCAGCAGATAACAGAGCGTATCTTGCTTCGTGCCTTCGGCACTTCGCCCAAATCCAGCATAACGGCTGGACTTCAGATACGATCGAAACGTTATATGAAAGACTGTGCTATGAAAGGAGAGGACGAATATGGAAAATAAAGAGAGTCTAAGAGAATATATGTTAAAGGAAATTGAGCTAATTCAGGACATCATAAAACGGATGGCATTTAATTCTTTTATGATAAAAGGATGGGCTATAACCCTTGCTGTTATAGCTTTGTTATTGAAAGGGACGGAATACCAGATTTGGATTGCCTTTATCCCATTATTAGTTTTTTGGTTTTTGGATGCATGCTTTTTGTGGCAGGAAAGGTTGTATAGAAAGTTGTATGAGTGGGTTGTAAATAACAGGCTGAAGACAGACGAATATTTATTTGATATGAATGCTTACAGATTTAAAGAAGAAGTGAAATCGAAATTTCGGATTATGTTTTCGATAACTTTAGGTTGGTTTTATGGTTCCATAGCAATTTTAATTATAATTTATGCTCTAATATTATTAATAACGAGAGGAGGATATTAAAATGGCAAGAAGAGTGTTTTTCAGCTTTCACTACGAAAGAGATGTATGGAGAGCTGGACAAGTCCGTAATACTTGGGTAACCAAACCAGATAGGGAAGCTGCTGGATTTTGGGACGCCGCAACTTGGGAAGAAGTAAAGAAGAAAGGGGAAGAAGCAATAAGACGTTGGATTAATAAGCAGTTAGAAGGGACATCTGTAACTGTTGTTTTGATTGGAGTTGAAACGTCAGAGCGAAAATACGTTCAGTATGAAATAAACCAGAGCTGGAATAGAGATAATGGACTTATAGGAATCTATATCCACAATCTCAAAGACCAAAATGGGAAAACAGGTGCTAAGGGAGTGGATCCCTTCGTCAAATTGGGTTACAAAGGGATCAAGACATATGATTGGGTTAATAACAATGGATACGAAAATTTAGGTGATTGGGTAGAATCCGCATACAAACGAGCACAAAATAGACAAAAATAATGTATAAAGAAAATTGGCACAGTCCATCGTATAACACAGCATATACACTAAGGGCTACGCCTTGCCCTTCAGGACATTGCTCCCTTCGGTCGCAACGTCGCATATGCTGGAAACGTTATACAGAATCACGACTAATAGATGAGGAGGTGATATAATGCCACCATCAGCAGTTAAAACCATTCGAGATCTGATCTACTGGCAGTATGCTAAGATTATCTCTGAGTCCGCAGGGGCGGGAAAGAAGCAGTATGCGTTCGTTATGAATCGATTTAAGAAGTTGCAGTTAGACGAGATTGAATGGTCTGGAGTAATTAGGGAATATATCCGGGAGCGTGAGATGCCCAATCAATGCATTTATTGTGGTTCAACCAAGGACCTATCTTACGATCATCTTATATCTCGCAATCGCAATGGTCCAGACATTCCAGATAACGTTGTGATGGCTTGCAAAAGCTGCAACTCTTCAAAAGGTGATAAAGGGGTTTATGAATGGTTCAAACTTGACCGCCGTTATGAGATACCTCGTGTGACCGAGGGAAAGTATCTGAAACTCCTGTATAAACTTCACTCTGAGAAAGGTACTTTAGATGCTGGGAGAGTAGATCTTGAAAGACTCTGTAACGGTTGCGAGCTTAGATACCTATGTGAGGAATCTACCTTAACTGTTTATTGTTTAGAGAACATTTTAAGGAGGAAGAAGTCTTGACGGCATATAACAGAGCGTATCTGGCTTCGGCTGTCGCCTCCGCCCAAATCCCTCCCTTCGGTTGGGACTTCAAATACGCTCGAAATGTTATACGCAATACCGTGCCATAGGGAGAGGATAACAAAATGGTAAAACACATTTCAGCAAGATTGGCCTGGCATATGGACGGATGGAATGGCTGTATCTGCAAAAGTCCAGCCGCCAATGTCTATTGCGTTGGGCAACATTCGTATCCCGGCGATATGATAGCCCAAACGCGGGAATTTGAGTGGGAATCAAAAGTAAAAGGTAAATCAATAGCAAAACTTGATAAAATTCCTCCTTGTGTTTACAGCATCAATGCATTCGGTTCAGAAACGGTCAAAGCATTTTCCAAACCCCCAGATTGGTTCAGAGATAGTTCAAAAGTAAGATACTGGGATCTACCGCCCTCCACAGTCTGCATATGGCCATACGAAGAGATGTACACAGATGATATGAAGTATTCGGGTGGGAGTTCCCAAACATACAACTATGAGAAAAGATTAGAACGTGCCAAGCAATATTTTGAAGAACTAACAGCAGACAAAAGTCTCATCTTTTACTATGCCAATTACAGCAATCCCTTCAGCGAAAACGAAGCCAATAGGTATGTCCTTGTGGGGGTTTCTCGATTGAAGTCGTTAGGAGATTTCTTGTTTTATGAAGGGACGTCAGAGGAGAACAAGAGAAAATACGCTGGTGGCTTTGTGTGGCAAAAGTCGGTTACATGTCATTATCCCGAACAGGGTTTCAGGCTTCCATACCACCTATATCTTGACCAACCTGACAAACTACAAAAATTTTTGTTTATTCCCGAAAATGACCGCAATTTTAAGTATGCAACAAGGCACATCAGCGATGACGATGCACTTGACATCATAGAGAGGCTTGTCGAAACAACACAAGCACTCATTGATATTGGGGACAAATCGGAAAGTTGGAAACTGCGAAAAAAATGGCTCCTGAGTCTCATTGCAGAACTATGGCATGATCGCGGTGCATATCCGGGTTTTTTAAAAATTCTTGATTATTTACGTTTTCAGGAAGCGATTTCATATTACAAGAACCAAGCAGGTTCAGGTAAAGAGAAAGTAGCAAAAGAGGCTATTTTAGCTTTTCTCGATTCAAAAATCGATTCAATTGCTAATCTGGAATTAAGTTACGAGACAAGAAAGAGAATTCAGCGTCAATGGAAGCTAAAAACAGATTTTGAAAGAAAATTACTGCGTGATATTTTTCCTTGCATAGATCTACAAAAAGAGCAGATTGAAAAAATACTTGCAGAAGGCAGAGCTAAGAACGGAATTCTGGCAGAGCTTACAGAGATTATTGATAATCCCTATGTTCTCTCAGAACAGTTTGTCGGCGACGATCCAGATGATAGAATCAGCTTCAATAAAATTGATCACGGAGTTCTTCCTTCCCCCGAACTCGGGCTGCGACCTCTTATGGAGAAGGATGATGCCAGAAGATTGCGTGCCTTGTGTGTTGAGCGTCTCCAAAAAGAAGGGGTGCATTCTTTTGTATCTGCTGAAAATATTCTCCATGATGTTAACAACAAACTAAGCTTTTTCCCCGATTGGAAAAGGTACCGATTTAATCTTAGATATCTTGATGTGGATAGAAATATTCTTGAAGAAGCGTTAATTCTCAGAAAAGAGGGAGATCGGCTGTATATCTATTTGAAGCATGTCTATGAGGACGAGAGAAAAATCGAGACTACAATCCGTGATCTGGCAAAAGGGCCGGGTATTACCTTCAAATCACCTGTCACAGAAAGGCACTGGCACGACTATCTCTACGATTCCAACAGTGTCCTTGCTAAAAAGAATCCTAAGGAATATGAAGATGCGATAAAAGAGCAGATCAAAGTCTGCCAGAAGGTCTTTACCAAGCCCATTTGCGTTGTTACTGGTGCTGCAGGCACAGGGAAAACAACTGTTATAAAGGCTATCATCAACGCAATAGAAAAAGCGCATGGCGTAGGAACTTCATTTCAACTTCTCGCACCTACTGGAAAAGCGACAGATAGGCTCCGAGAGATAACAGGTAAGCGTGCTTCCACAATTCATTCCTTCCTTGCTGAGAGAGGCTGGCTTAATGACAATCTTACTTTTAAGCGAACTGGGGGAGTAACCGAAGAGGGAAATTCAACCTACATCATAGATGAAGCTTCAATGGTGGATCTTGGTTTGTGTGCAGCTCTGTTTAGGGCTATTAATTGGGCGAGTGTACAACGACTGATTATTGTTGGCGATTCAAACCAGCTACCACCCATTGGCAGAGGTAAAGTCTTTGCAGAGATAATTGATTGGCTTACTGAACAAGGTTCTGAATCGGTTGGAATTTTGGGAACGAATCTCAGGCAGATGGAGGGCCGACTTGCGGGAAGGGGAACGGGAATTCTTGATTTGGCAAGCATCTACTTGCGGGAGAGGGCATCAGAAACATACAAGCAGAAACAGAAATCCCATGCTGAATCAATGCTAAAAAGGTTGCAAGATGAAGGTGAGATAGATAAAGACCTTTGTGTGCTATACTGGAGAAATCCAGATGAATTAAAGAAAAAACTGGTTGCTACAATTATTAAAGATCTTGAAGTATACACAGTTGAAAAGTTTAATCCTGACAGGCCATTTGAACTGTTAGAAAAGGCAGAAAAAGGCACTAATTCGTACCGACGGCCAAACTATTTTCAGATCATTTCTCCATATAGAGGAAAGGAATTTGGAACGGAGAATATCAACCTTGAATTACAAAAGTTTTTTAACGGTTATAATGTTATGAACAAAGGAACGCTTGGAGGTATCACGATATTTGACAAGATCATTCAAGTTAGAAACCGTCCCAGATCTGATAAATATCGGGCATATAATTGTGACTCAAGGCGTAAGGAACAAATCGAGGCCTATAATGGAGAACTTGGTTATACAAAACCACATGCTTATGACAAGGAATGGAAAAGGAGGGGTTTTCGAATTCAACGATTCCAGGCTTGGTTTGCTCGCAAGGAAAATTACTGGGTAGAGTTCAACTCTGCTTCAGATGTTGAAAACAACATTGAGCTTGCATATGCAATCTCGTTGCACAAATCACAAGGTAGTGAGTTTGACAGGATATATTTTATCTTGCCTAAGAGCGAAGCAACTCTTCTTTCGACAGAACTGATTTACACAGGTATTACTCGGGCACAAAAATATCTCACTATCTTTGCGGAAGAGGATGTTTCTGTTTTCATATCCCTTCGAAGGCGAGAAAAATCGCATTTGCTTGCAATAAACTCTTCGCTCTTCACATTTCGTCCTGTGCCAGATGAAATGCTCCAGATACGGTCATGGTATGAAGAGGGTAGGGTTCACCATACACTTTCAGACTATATGGTGAGATCAAAATCGGAGGTAATTATTGCTAACATCCTTTTTGATAGAAACATTCCATTCAAGTATGAAGTACCGCTCTTTGCTCCAGATGGCACATTTTATATTCCAGACTTCACTATCACCTGGAGGGGTGAAAAATGGTATTGGGAGCATCTTGGTTTACTCGATAGAGAGGAGTATAGAAATCATTGGCAAGTTAAGGAAGAATGGTATGAAAAGCATTTTCCGGATCGACTCATAACGACAACCGAATCAACTACATTGAGTAAAGATGCGAGAGACATTGTTGACAAATACTTCTTGTGAGTGGGCACGGCACATGCGTATAACACAGCATAAAAGGTTTTTGCTTTACGGCACTCACCCATATAAATTTGAAGCTTGGTTGCACTAACTTTTTGAATACACAAAAGATGATCTCAAAATTCCCCTCATTCTTGGCTTCAGATCAGCAATTTTACAGCAAAAAACGCCGCTCTAAGAAAAAGAATTCCGATGTTAACTATAAATTCATACGATCAGCACACATCTAAAATCCGAGGAACTAGATAGAAAGGAACGGAGGTTAATTCATATATTTTCCCCCGGTAAAAATCATCCAGATCTTTAAGATTAATAAATTCCTCAGTGATTTGGACAACGGGAATATTATTCAGGATACTTGAGTGTTTATAATGGAGTTTGTTAAAGGGAAAAAATAAGTAATGTGTCCCCCGAATTTAAAAGATTGAATTCTTAAAGAATTTATCTTATATTTCTTATGAGCTGATGGGCTATCTACTAAAGCACCCAGGACTGAAAGAGAAAGGCATTCCGGCATTTCTGGGTAAGCTGGAATATTGGGATGCCTTAGGGTCTGCCTTAGAGGATTATGCCGGCAAGAATCCAGAACAGGCGGAGACGCTTATGAAACGTTATCAGAAGTTTGCTGAGGAGTGGATTACACCTCTGTTCTAAAGAGGAGTAAAAACATGAGCCAAAAATTAAGAACGCTTTTTATTATTTTTATTACAGCGATCGTTCTGACAGCTCCGGTCTCCGCTCAATCTTTGAAAGACATCTATGCTACCGGCAGCGCTCTGTTTGCTGCGGAGATGACCATCGACGAATCCAGCC
>Ga0307380_10010517_pt1 | contig 11652 bp, 7 predicted proteins | sample UN3MG_FD_202239 | JGI IMG/M metagenome (GOLD analysis project Ga0307380, IMG submission 202239) | Soil microbial communities from Risofladan, Vaasa, Finland - UN-3 | ecosystem: Environmental > Terrestrial > Soil > Coastal area > Acid sulfate soil | place: Finland: Risofladan, Vaasa | collected... | reverse complement strand
TACGGCCGCATCCTCTCGCCCGAGGGGGCGCGGTTCGACACGGTCGGCGCCAATCCGAAACCGCCCGAGCGCCAGCAGCCCGACGCGACGAAACTCGTCGTCCGCCTGCCGGGAAAGACCAAGGCGGTGTGCGTGGCGGTAGCGCTGGCGCCCGACGCCAACGCCCTCGGCGCCGCCGGCGCCGTTGCGCCCCTGGCCCAGTGGCCGGGCCGGTTGAAGTAGGCGCGGCCGGGCGAAATGATTTGAATCGCGTCGGCCCGGGCGCTATAATCCGCGCACGTGACCCAGAGGAAGCCTTTCGGTACGGCTTCATCGGAGGGAGGATCCGACCATGACGATCAGGCGACAGCGGTTCTGGCGGGTGCCGGCGGTGGCGCTGGCAGCCATGATGCTCACCCTCGCCGGCTGCAAGACGACTCCGCCGGAGGAAGAGGGCAAGGGCGACACCGAACCGGCGCCGGCAACGACCGGCGCGCACGCCTCGTTGCTGAAACTGTTGCCGAGCGACGCCGACGTCGGCGACTGGAAGACCGACGGCGACGCCAAGGTCTTCGGCCCGGCGGCCAGTGCGGCCGACGGCGTCGAAGCCATCGAGGCGGACCTCGGACAGGCCGCGGCCGCATACCGGGCGTACGGATACGCCAACTCGGCCACGCGCCGTTACATTCGCGGTTCGAGTGGCGAGCGTGTGACGGTTCGCGTGTTCGAGATGAAGACGCCGTCGGAGGCGTTCGGCGTTTTCAGCGTCGGTTCGGCGGGCGGGACGTTTCCGCTGGTGGGTCTGGCGGCGCGGATGAGCAACAAGGTCCTGGGGTTCGTCAAGGGCGCGCACTTCGTGAGCATCGAGTACGCGGGGGTGGCCGACGCGACGCCGGCCCTGATGGATTTCGGCCGGTGGATCGCCGACCAGATCACGTCGCCGGGTTACCGTCCGGCCGTCCTCGAAACGTTCCCGCTGGGGTCGGTCCAGGGCGAGCGGTACTACCTGCACCAGTTCGAGACGCTGGCGTCGCTTCCCTTCGTGCCGAGGGGCGACCCGACCACGATGGCCCGCATGCTCGACCTGAGCGACGAGACCGACGTGGCCATCATGGGGTACCCCGCCGAGACGATGGGCGTGTTGAACTACCTGTTCGTGATCCGCTATCCGAGCGCCGTCGATGCGAGCGCCGCCTACACGGCGTACGACGGGTACCTGGCCAGCAGCACGGACCCGGCAGAGCAGAACGTGGCGGTGGCGCCGCCGGTCGGCTCGTACGTGGCCGGGACGTTCAACGCCGAGGAGAACTCCGTCAAAGACCGGTTGGCCCGACTGCTCGCGGGCCTCGGCGGCTGAGGGGACTTACGTAAGTCTTGCGCGGTGGGTCTCCGTACCCACCGCGCTTGCGACCGCCATGTCGCGGCGGGTACTCCAGACCCGCCGCGCACCGTGTTGACAGGACTTTCCCGAAACCGCACTCATTCGCACGTCGTGCCTCTCGGCCGACTACTTGCGTCTGCGTCGCAGGAACAGCAGGCCTGCGGCCAGCAGCGTGAGCGTGGCGGGTTCGGGGGTAACGCGGACCCACTCGATTTCGGACTGGTTGCGTGTGACCTCGAGTGCGATCTTGTTGAACGAACTTAGCGTAGTGTCCTGCCAGAAGTTCTCGGCCTCCATCTGCCCGTCGATGCGGAGTGACCACCAGCCCGAAGAGTCTCTGTTCCAACCGAACGTATGCCATTCGTATGCGCGGTTGCCAATATAATGCCACCCGGGATACTGATCTCCTGCTCCAAGGTTGACGTTAAGGGCAGCCGCCTTGCTGCTTTCGCCGTAATCCAGCGGTCTGTACCATTGCGTATCGTTCAACAACCAGACACCTGCCATGTTAGGCCAAGAGGGCCCTGACTTGGCACGCATCTCAATGCTCAGTGCGGCAATGTTATTCATCGCAACAGGGCGGACTAGATACGCCGCCTCCAACGAGCCATACCCACTTCCCACACCACGGATGGAGTACCCCTCGGGAGATGATACAATGTCCGGGGTCAATGAACTCCCAGACGGCGAGTAGGGGTGTTGAACAGCCCACCCGTCGAAGTCCCCGTCGTCGAAGTCCTCGTACAACAGCACAGGCAGGTCGGCCTCGGCAGCAGTCGAAAGAGCAATCAGGGCCACCCCAGCCACAAACATCATCATCGATCGATTCTTCATCACCCGTCTCCTTTTCCCGAAAGCCCGCGGATCTTCCACCATCACCACTATTGAGGGGTTGCCACCACTTTAAGCCAAGCCCTGTCGTGCCTTCATTGTTACCGCCTTCCATACCATGCGGTCCCAAAGAAAACGGGGAGTCGGCCACGCGGCCAATCTCCCCCGGAAATCGCCCTGAAACGAACGAACCAGGTTGTCAGGCCTACAATCCCTCCTGCGGCAGGTCCCGCAACATGCACGCGGCGCAGCAAAATGGGCCGCGCCCGCTCACGCGCGAGCACAGCCCCCGAGGTTCAGCACACACCCCCCAACTCTAAGAAACAGTATACATCACAAAGTCCGCGATGTCAAATGGATTGGCAGCCGTCGGGGCGCCTTCTTGCGGCCGCCGCGCGGGACGCGTTCACGGCCAATTCAACGACGAGATTTCTCCCCTGGCTAGGTGCCGTGCTCACCGCGCTCGCCCCCGCTCGCGCGGGGTGCCTGTTCAGCGTGTTGGCTGTGGCTGTCACCCTGAGCCAAGCGAAGGGTCTCGCCGTGGGAACGACGAAACAGCAAAGACCACGGCGAGATTCTTCGGGTCGCCGAGGCGACCCTCAGAATGACAACGCCAAACACGTACGGCGCGGGGGCTCGGTCGAAATGATAGTGTGCGAACTCCACACGAGAAGGTGCTGCCGTCGGCGGCGCGGCGGCCTGGGAAGGCCGCCGCGCGGTTTGGGGGGGGCAGTTGCTGCGAGCGGCTCGTTCGTCTATGCGCGGCGGCCTGGGAAGGCCGCCGCGCGGTTTGGGGGGCAGTTGCTGCGAGCGGCTCGCTGGTCTATGCGCGGCGGCCTGGGAAGGCCGCCGCGCGGAGTCTGGACGTCATGCCGGCGCCGGCATCGGTCTCGGCGCTATCGAAAACGGGGTCCGGGAAGGGTCGTCGAGGGAATATGCTTGCATTCGGCGGGGGGCGTGTCTACACTTCGCCCTTTACCCAGAGGGGTGTTGCCGACGTTTACGGCGTAAGAATGAGCCCTGCAGCGGATGAGGGAGGGCACCGTGGCCAAGCACTATGCGGACCGGATGCTCGATGCGGTCGAGGAGAAGCAGGCCCCGTTGTGCGTGGGTCTGGACCCGATGTACGAGCACCTGCCGAAGCAGATCCGTGAGATCGCGTCGAAATCGCCCGGCGGTCTCGGCGAGCAGGCCGCCGCCGCCAAGGAGTTCTGCCAGAGCGTCATCGACATCGCCGCCGAACACGTGCCGTGCGTCAAACTGCAGTCGGCCTGTTTCGAGCGATGCGGCCCGTCGGGCATGCGTTCCTACTTCGACGTGGCGGACTACGCGCACGAGGCCGGCCTGGTGGTCATCGGCGACGTCAAACGGGCCGACATCGGCTCGACCGCCGCGGCCTATGCCGCCGCCCATCTCGAGGAGGTCTTCATCGGCGAAGGCGCCGCCGAGCATACCGTGACGGTCGATGCCGTGACGGTCAATCCGTACTTCGGCATCGACGGCGTGCAGCCGTTCATCGAGGTGGCGAAAGAGGGCGGGCGGGGGGTGATCGTGGTGGTGCGGACGACGAACCCGTCGGCCACCGACTTCCAGGATTTCAAGGACGAAGAGGGGCGGCGCGTCTTCGAACGTGTCGCCGAGCGCGTCAACGACTGGGCCAACCAGGCCGGGTGCGTCGGCGACTCGGGGTACAGCCTGGTGGGCGCCGTCGTCCCGGCGACCTATCCGGACGACACGAAACTGCTGCGCGACCTGATGCCGAACAGCCTTCTGCTGGTGCCGGGCGTCGGGGCGCAGGGCGGGACGTTTGCCGACGCGGCGCTGGCGTTCCACGAGGATGGGTGGGGCGGCATCGTGACGGCCTCGCGGAGCATCATCTACGCGTGGGAACGGCCGGAGTATGAACATCTGGGCGAAGTGAACTGGGAAGACGCCATCGAAGCGGCGGTTCTGGACACGAAAGCCAATCTGGCCGAGGCCCTGGCGCTTCGCGCCGCCTCGACCTGATGCCGGCCGCAGGGCGCCAGCGCGGCTGGCGGCCACGGCGTCCGATCGCGCGGTGGGCAGTCCTGCCCGCCGCGCGGCTAGCCCGTGGATGTGTGGCAGGGTCGCGGCGGGCAAGAATGCCCGCCGCGCGGAAAGCGTCCGCTGCGGCCGACGGACACACATTCGTGCGGACTCCTTTCGGACTCACCGGATGGCTGCACCTCACAGGATTCCGAAGCCGGGCTCGAACCGGACGCCCCCCCACGGGTGTCGCGGCCGGGCCGTGACGGTGATGGGTCTCGGCCTGTTCGGCGGCGGGGTGGGCGCGGCACGGTATTTCGCGCGGCAGGGCGCGTGTGTCACGGTGACCGATCTGAAGGGGGCCGACGCCCTGGCGCCGAGCATCGAGGCGCTCGAAGGCCTGCCGATCACCTTTCACCTGGGCGGGCACGACGCGGCCGACTTCACGGCCGCCGAGATCGTGGCCGTCAGTCCGGCGGTACCCAAAACATCTCCCTACCTGAGGATGGCCGAGGAGGCCGGCGCCGAGATCACCTCTGAGATGAACCTCTTCCTCCAGCGGTGCCCTGCGCCGATCGTGGGCGTGACCGGTTCGAGCGGCAAGAGCACGACGGCGGCGCTTCTGGGCGAGATGCTCTCGCGCGCGGGGCCGGTGCGTGTGGGCGGCAACATCGGCAAGAGCCTGCTCGACGACCTCGAGGCCATCCGTCCCGGCGAGACGGTGGTGCTTGAGGTGTCGAGTTTTCAACTCGAGGACGCGGCCCGCATTGCGTGGAGCCCGCAGGTGGCGGTGGTGACGAACATCGCGCCCAACCACCTCGACCGTCACGGGACGCTTGCAGCGTACATCGAGGCCAAGAAGACGATCCTGCGGTTTCAGACGGCCGACGGCATTGCCGTCCTGAACGCCGACGACGACGAGGTCCGCGGCTGGCAGCCGGAAGCGCGGGGCCGGGTGGTGTTCTACTCGACGTGCCGGGCGCTGCCGGACGGCGTCTTCGCCGACGGTCCGGCGGCGGTGTTCCGCCTCGGCGACCGTGAGGAGCGCGTGGACGTGGCCGGCAGGATGAGACTTCGTGGCAGCCACAACCTGTGGAACGTCGTGGCGGCCGCCGCCGCGGCGCGCCTCCTGGGTGTGGCGCCGGGGTCGATCGCCGATGCGGTGGCGGCGTTCGAGCCGCTTCCCCATCGGCTCCAGCCCGTGGGGATGCGCGGCGGCGTCTTGTTCGTCGATGACAGCAAGGCCACGACGCCGGAGGCGGCGGCGCTGGCGCTGGAGGCGTTTACGGAACCGGTCGTCCTGATCGCGGGCGGTTACGACAAGGGTTCGGATCCGCAGGTGATGATCGAGGCGATCCGCCGCCGCGCGAAGGCCGTTGTCCTGATCGGCGCGACGGCCGATGCGCTCCAGCGCCGCATCGGGACCGACGGGCCCGTGGTCGAGCGGGCGGACCGTCTGGAGGAGGCCGTGGCCCGGGCCGCGGCCCTGGCCGAGGCGGGCGACGTCGTCCTGCTTGCGCCCGGGCACGCCAGTTGGGACATGTTCGTCAACTACGAGCAGCGCGGCGAGGTGTTCCGGCAGTCGGTGCCGGATCTGGGCGTGAAGGGGAGCGTGTGATGGATTTGCTGAGGCGATTCCGCGAGGCCGGACACAAGAGCCGATCGCTTCGGCCCACGACGTTCTGGTCGTGGAACGACAAGTTGGACCTCGAGGAGGTGCGTCGGCAGATCCGTGAGATGGCCCGCGGGGGCCTGGGCGGGCACTTCATGCACGCCCGGCGCGGCCTGGGCACGCCGTACCTGGGCCCGGAGTGGATGGAGGCCGTCCGGGTGGCGCTCGACGAAGGTCGCCACACGGCCGTGACGGCGTGGCTGTACGACGAGGACTGTTGGCCGAGCGGCTCCTGTTCGGGCCGCGTCTATGCGGGGCGGGAGGCGTTCCGCCAGAAACACCTGGTGTTCGAGGAGATCCAGTCGCCCGTCTGGGAGCCGACCGAAAACACGGTGGCCGTTTTCGTGGCGACGATCGACACCGAGGGGCAGTACGTCTCGTTCCACCGGCTGCAGGACCCGCGACAGGCGTGCGGCAAGGAGCCGGCGCTGGACGAGGCGCTGATCCATTTCTCCCACCGGCCCGGCGAGCACGTGGACGTCTTCAATCGCGAGGCCACCGAGGAGTTTCTCAAGCAGACGCACGAACGGTACCGCGAGACGGTGGGCGGCGAGTTCGGACGGGCGATTCCGGGCATCTTCACGGACGAACCGCAGTACGCCGGGAAGGGGCGCCAGGTTCCGTGGTCGCCGCACCTGTTGCGGTTCTTCCGCCGGGCGTGCCGCTACGACCTGTTGGACCGGCTTCCGGAACTGTTCTTCCCGGTGGGTCATTATCGCAAAACGCGTTTCGATTTCTACGAGACGGTGACGCGGCTGTTCCTGCTGGCGTGGACGATGCCGGTGTACCAGTGGTGCAAGCGCCACGACCTGAAACTGACCGGCCACGTGATGGGCGAGGACACGCTGCTGGGGCAGATTCAGTTCGTCGGCGCCGCCATGCCGCACTACGAGTACATGCACATGCCGGGCATCGACCACCTCGGTCGCCGGCTGGGGAGCCCGGTCGCGGCGAAGCAGGCGGCGAGCGTGGCGGCGCAGTTGGACCGGCCCCGGGTCTTGAGCGAGATGTTCGGCGGGAGCGGTTGGAACGTCGGTCTCGACGATCTGCGTTTCATCGCGGAGTGGCAGATCGCGCTGGGCGTCAACCTGATCTGCACGCACCTGGCGTCGCTGTCGCTGCGCGGGTCGCGCAAACGGGATTTCCCGCCCAGCCTGCACTATCATCAGCCCTGGTGGTCGCACTACTACCTCTGGAACGACTACATGGCGTCGCTGCTGTCGGTGCTGACGGCGGGGACGCCGCAGGTGGACGTTCTGGTGATCCATCCGATCTCCAGCGCGTGGGCCGAGTACTGCCCCCTCAACCACGACTGGGTGGACGTCATGGACGAGCGTCTGCGGCGTCTGGCGGACGCGTTGTTGGGGGTGCACGCGGACTTCCATTTCGGCGACGAACTGGTCCTGGAACGCGAAGGCCACGTTGCGAAGGGGCACCTGGCGGTCGGCCCGTGCCGGTATCGGACGGTGGTCGTGCCGGACGCGACGAACCTGCGGACGAGCACCGTGACGCTGCTGGGACGTTTCAAACGGGCGGGCGGGCGGATCTTCTTCGCCGGACGCGTGCCGGGCCTCGTGGACGGCGAACCGTCGGAGAAGGTGGCCGACCTGGCGAAGGGGTGCAAACAGGGCGACGTCTCGACCGTCCGCGGCCGCGCCGCCCTGCGCCGGGCGGTGGCTCCACGGCTGGAGGTGGTGACGGCCTCCGGCAAGGACGCGACCGACGTGCTGGCCCAGTGGCGCAGGGTCGAAGACGATCACGTCTTCTTCTTTCTGAATACCGACGGGCGCAAGACGACGAAAGCGCGGCTGCGGCTGCCGGTCTCGGGGACGCCGGCGGTCCTGGACCCGGCGACGGGCGAGTACTGGAAGACGCGTGGGCAAACGCGCGGCCGCCGGATGACGGTCTCTCACACGTTCGCCCCGCGTGAGAGTCTGCTGCTGGTGGTGCGTCCGGCGAAGGCATCGGCCGAGGTGCCGCCGCCTCCGCCCGCGCCGCCGAGGGGCCGGCACGTCCTGAAAGGGCGGTGGAACGTTCGACGCGAGGACCCGAACGTCCTCGTCCTCGACACGGCCTGCTGGCGGATGGACGAGGGCGAGTACTCCGAACCGGCGAACGTGCTGGACATCCAGCAGGAGTTGTTGGAGCGAGGCGCGCAGAAGGTGGTCGTGCTGCGGTTCGAGTTCGAGTGCGCGCTATCGGACCTGGAGGGACGCCGGTTCGGCCTGGTGATGGAACAGCCGGAGACGTGCGAGATGTGGTACAACGGGATGCGGGCGCCGTTGTCGGATGCGGGCCCGTACTGGGACAGCGCGTTCCGCCGGATCGACGTGACGCCGTACGTGCGCGACGGGCGTAACGTCATCGAGGTGAAGCGTGCGTGGCACGTGGATGCGAGTCGTCGGGCGGTGTTGCTTGGGCGCGCGGCCGGCTGGGAGGCGCGGACCGCCGTGCCCGACGTCGAACTGGAGGCCATGTACGTCGTCGGAGACTTCGGGGTGGCGTTTGCGAACGGCAGCCATCGGGCCCAGCGCGGGTCGCGGTGGATGCGGGGGGCGCCGAGACTCCTGGACGAGCCGAAACGCGTGACGGGGACGGACCTGATCCGGGCGGGCTATCCGTTCTTCGCCGGCCGTCTGACGCTGGAGCGCGAGGTGGTTCTGAAGAAGGCGCCGGCGGAAGGGGCGGTTCTGGAGTTGCCCGCGACCAGCGCGGTCGCGGCGTCGGTCCTGGTCAACTGGCAGGAGGCCGGCACCGTGTGGAGGTTCCCGGCAACGGTGCCGGTGGACGGGTTGCTTGCGCAGGGCCGGAACCGCTTGGCCATCACGCTGACGACCAGCCTGCGGAACCTGCTGGGCCCGCATCACCACGAGGACGGGGAACTGCATTGGGTGAGCCCGGCGTCGTTCGCGACAAGTCCCGCCTGGTCGAGCCGCAAGAACAACCATCGGCGGGCCAGGCAGGCGTATAACGTCGTGGATTTTGGCCTTGGCGGGGACGTGGTTCTGCGGTACTAATCCCACAAGGAGACTTCCCGCGCGGCGGGTTTCCCGACCCGCCGCGCAACGGCGAGAACGGGCTTTAGCGCGTGGTGGTCAATCCTGCCCACCGCGCGGCGGCCGGGATTGGCCGCCGCCCTATCAGTTGCCTGGATCGGCGGGAAGGTGACAAGGCAGCACGAAGCGGGACTCGGCGGACCTGCCCGGATGGCTGCGGGGTGTGGAATATATCAAGGCAGGGCGGTCGCATCGCCGATTTCAGGGCAAGCGGGAGTGCTGTGCCGGCGGAGCGTGCCGGCGTCCCAAGGAATGCCCTCGGGGTCGTGGTTGCGCGAACTGGGATGGTACCCGGGGGGCGGGTCGTTCATCTTGACACCCAGAGCCATGCGTCATACAATGCCTATCGCGTGCAAGGGGCAGAGGGGCGAGAGGTTTGGGGGCCGGTCTGGAGCCGGTGGTTGTCTGGGCACGCACTCCTCGCCAGGTTTAGCGGGAGGGCACCCGGGGGCTTTTCGAGACCGAATGGGCGGGCCCCCATGATACCAGGAACCGTTAGAACGACCTCAGGGCAAAGGAGCCGAGAGTTGGGTACTCGCCGACGCAGGGGATTTCGGGTCTTGGCCGCCGTTGCCGTCGCCGGACTGCTCCTGTCCGGCTGCGGTCAAAACGAGCTCGGCCGCTACACGGGTTATCAGCCGGACATGTGGGTCGTGAAGGATCCGAAACGGATCCGGAACCAGATCGTCAAGTCGGAGAACTACTGGGTTCAGAAGGAGGTCGAGCCGGAGGAGCAGTTCGGCGGCCCGACGCCCGACGACCTGAGGTCTCCCGAAGATGACTACATTCTCGGCTCCGGCGACCTGATCGACATCACGGTCTTCGAACTGATGGTGCCCGGCCAGTCGTACGTGACGCGGCAGCGGATCAGCCAGAGCGGGCAGATGACGTTCCCGTACCTTGGGACGGTCAAGGCCGCGGACCTGACGACGCGCGGCCTGGAGGAGAAACTGGCCGATATTCTCGAGCCGGACTACCTGGTGGATCCGCAGGTCACGGTCTTCGTGGCGGAGTACCGGAACCTGAGCGTCTCGATCCTCAACGGCGTGATGCGGGCCGGTCTGTACCCGATGAGCAAGCAGGACATGACGCTCCTGGAACTGGTGGCGATGGCCGGCGGGGTCCTGCAGTTGGTCGAGGACTACGGGTATGTCATTCGCGAGTACTCGCCGGAGGAAGCCGACCTGCTGATGCTCGAGGGCGGCGCGGCTCCGGCCGAAGGCGAGAAGAAGGCCGCCGGCGAGGAAGCGGCCGCGACGCCGGCCGAGGAAAAGCCCGCCGAGGGCACGCCTGCGGCCGAGAAGAAGGCGCCCGAGGGCACGCCTCCGGCCGAGGAGAAGGCGCCGGCCGCCGACGCGCCCAAGAAGGCCGACGAAAAGGGCACCCCGGGGTCGGTTGCCCCGGCGCCTGCCGCGAGCGATCCGGCTTCGGCGCCGACGCCGAAGGCGCCCGACGCGTCTGCCACCGAGGACACCCGGAGACTGCTGGAGCGGATGGCCGAAGGCGAGATGCCCCAGGTGAAGCGGATCGAAGCGGCGGAGACGGCCGCCGCTGTCACCCAGCCGGCATCTCCCTCGCCGGCGCCGCCGGGCGACGAGGATGAACTCGAACGCTGGATCTGGTCCGACGGCAAGTGGGTTCAGGTCAAGACCCCCAAGCCCGCCGCCGAACCCACCGAGGCCGCCAAGCCCGCCCACGAGGGCAAGCCGGTTGAGCCGGTCCGGGTTGCCAAGGGCCCTGAGACGACGCCCGAGCAGCCGATCGTTGACGATGCGAGGCTGACGCTGGAACGGAAGTTGCAGCGGCTGGGCGTGGTGCAGGGCAGTGGCCAACTGAAACGGATCATCCGGTTCGACGTGCGGGCGCTGCAAGGCGGCGACCCGACGCAGAACGTCGTGCTCCGCGACGGCGACATCATCACGATTCCGTCCCCGCCGGTGGGCGACTTCTACATGGCGGGCGAGGTGGCCCGGCCCGGCGTCTACAGCCTGACCGGCCGCAAGATCACGCTTCTCCAGGCGGTGGCGGCCGCCGGCGGGCTGACGGCCGTCGCGGTGCCGTGGCGGACGGAGTTGGTCCGACGCATCTCGGAAACCGAAGAAGAGATCATCTACGCGGACCTTGGAAAGATCTCGAGGGGTGAAGCGCCTGACTTCTACGTCCAGCCGGAGGATCAGATTCGGGTGGGGACGGACCAGGGCGCGGTCTACAATGCGGTCTTGCGAAATGCCTTCCGGGCGACCTATGGCCTCGGGGCCGTGTATGACATGAACTTCGCCGACTTCTATCCATGGACGGACAGCATTCAGCCGATTTTCGACACCCCGTTCTAGGCACAGTGGCGCCTCGCGGATCCGTCGCGGCCGGGCCACGCGGGACCGGGGTCCCCGGAAAGGAAGCCGATTGGTTGCGGCAGGTACGGCAGGCGACGTGGCGGTGCCGGGCGGCGCGGCGTCGGCCGGTCTCGACTGGGACTGGAACCGCGTCCTGACGCCGCGCGCCGTCTTTCTGATGCTGCCCGTCGCCGGTCTCGTGCTGTGGGCGTATCCGTACTGGTTCCCCGGACACCGGTGGGAACTGATCTGGCGGAACGACAGCGCCTGGGGGCACGGGTACCTGATTCCGTTCATTGCCGTCCTGATCGCCCACTACCGACTGAAGGAACGGCTCCCGCGCCGGATCGAGCCTTGCATCTGGGGAGTTGTGCCGATCCTGGCAGGCTTTAC
>Ga0307380_10010516_pt1 | contig 11653 bp, 7 predicted proteins | sample UN3MG_FD_202239 | JGI IMG/M metagenome (GOLD analysis project Ga0307380, IMG submission 202239) | Soil microbial communities from Risofladan, Vaasa, Finland - UN-3 | ecosystem: Environmental > Terrestrial > Soil > Coastal area > Acid sulfate soil | place: Finland: Risofladan, Vaasa | collected... | reverse complement strand
CTGGCATTGGTCTGAGCGTTCGCTCTCACCGCAGGAAGAAGAAGAAGAAAGAAGAGAAAGCCAAAAAGGAGGCAAACGTTAGTTTTGCACACAGTGTCGGGCTTCGGGCGGGGATGTCGAAGAAGGCTTTGTTGCCGCAGATTGGAGAAACAGTTTCTCCTGCCATTGCGCGAATTCTTGAGCTTGTTGGTGCAAAGTCTCAGGGAGCTGAACTGCGTGGTCTTGCCGGGCGCAGCCAATTTCTCAGGGGCGCGGTGGGTGGATTGGAACCGGAACAGGCGAAGGGAGTGCTGAAGGGTACACACATTTACGAACCCTATTCTTCCATGGGTCAGCTTCAACCCGGCCATAATGTGGAGCTGAGAACGCTCAATCCCTATTCTTCCATGGGTCAGCTTCAACCCGGCCATAATGTGGGGCTGAGAACGCTCAATGAAGACCTGGCAGCTCGCAAGACGATGCGCAATATTGGTCTCGGCACTGCCGCTACCGGGGCTGGTGTAGTTGGTGGAGCCATTGGCGGAATTGCTGGAGGAGTTCACAGCAAAAAGAAGAAGTCTGAAGGTAAGAAACCCGAGAAGAAGGAAAAGAAGGAAGCACAGCTGGGCACGCCTTTCATGGATGGCTTCCTGTTGCAGTGCGCGGAAACTGGCCTCAACGAGAGTCAGGTGGCCGACGTCATTGAGAAGGCCGCCCAGTTGGATAACCAGATCGGCGAGGAATGCCGAGTGTTCCTTGACAGGCTCGTCGCTGTTAAGTAAGGGGATCTTTCGTGAATGCAACCACGGGACGGAAGACAGCCTTCAAAGCCGGCTTCTTTGCCAAGCTGGCTAAGGATGGTGTGTTGCCCTCGGTGTTCTTCGAACGTACGAAGACAGCTGGAATGGAATGGTTGGCCAACACGCCAGGCTTCCTTTACGGTGAAACCAAGGGATTAGCCAATCTGATCGGCTCTCAGGCGCTCCCAGCGGCCAAGCTGCTGGGGACGCTCGGAACGGCGATCCCCGTGGGGTTGGGCGCCGTGACTGGCACTTTGTCAGCCAAGCTGAACGCACCGCCTGAGCCGGATATGGAGGCAATTCGCCAAGAAGAACTGGTCAAGCTGTACCAGCGGTTGACTGATGAGATCCGTTCGCGTCGCCGAACGGCAACGGAATAATGGAGACTTCTGTGAGCGAACAGGCTACGAGTGTGGAGCCGCTTCCGGCAGTGTGTGGTGAATCTGCCAGCATACCTGCGCTTCCCCCCATTCCTCCGGAGCTTTTCGATCCGGAGGGTGTGATTGGCAAGCCTTTCACGCTGCCTGGCTTCAACGGTCACGCTTTTCGGGGCGACAAGATCCCGGACCTCAAGCGGACCGACCCGGTTCAGCCCTCGCTGGGGATGGAAGCGCACGCGTTCGTCTTCGACCTGGGTAATGCGAAACACCTGGAGTACTACTCCAAGATCTTTCACATGGCGTACAACGGCAAGGCTGCCGTGGGTATCGACCGCGTGGACTTCGATGCGAAGACAGGAACGTACAAAGCCTTCGTGCGCTGGGCATTCCTTTTCTCGCACATGAAGAATGGAGGTTCCCGTGGGTGAGTTTGCCAAATGGGCCGAGCAGCTGCCGGCCGGCGATCGTCAGCCGATCCCGGACTGGCGTGAGCGCGCCTCCGAACAGGTTGAACAGTTCCGCAAGATCATGCCGACCAGCGCTGAAGAGGGGGCCCAGAACGCTTCCGAAACACTGTCCAAGCTTTACAAGATGCTGCACGGTCTGGGCTACAACTTTCGCATGCAACGTCACCTGGACTCTCCGAAGGAAACCACGCAACTGCTTCCCGAGGGGGATCCTGGCATTCCTGGCAAGGACATGACGATCTCTCTGCCCAAGATGGCGGAATGGCTTGAGCCGCGGCTGCTGTCCAAAGAAGCGATTGGCCCGATGCGCGCGTGGACGCAGAACAAGGAAGTGGAGACCAAGGCCAAGCTGCGGGACAAGAAACGCCGGGCTTTTGCGCATACGACGGATCCCATGACTCAACCGCTGTTTGCCCCGGCAGCCGCTATCACCATTCCTGAAGCCTTTCGCAAGGGTTTCACGCAAGCTGACGCGGATGCCGCTGTAGCGCGCCGCGAGGTGCTGAGCATCGAGCTGGCGAAAGCCAAGGAAGAGTTTGAGCAGGCTCTGACTGAAGAGTATCGCGGCCGCAAGGCAGCATCCGCCGGAGAGATGGTGGACGGGCTCGCGGTAGGCATGCTGGAACTGGAGAAGCAAGGATTGGAAGAAGAGCAGGGCCTGGGCATGAAAGCGCTCAACACTTACCTGGCCATGGCTGCCCTGCTCGGTTATGGCACCCACCGCGCAGCCGAGTCATTCGTGTCGAAGCGGGAACCCGGACGACAGAAACAGAAACTCTACCGCATGGCTTTGCGACAGCGCATGCACGATAAGGGTGTTCCTGTCCTGGTCGATTACAATGAGATGCCGGCCGCGCGCGAGGCCATCAATCTTACCGATGATCTGCCTGTGCCGGAAATGAAGGAAGCGGCAGCCAAGGTTAAACGTATCTCTGCGATCGTCCGCACGCTTGTGGAGAAGGCTAAAGCACTTCCGGCGAAGCCGTTGTCCGCAGATGCTCCGGCCGAATGGGTACGTAAAGCAAGAGGTGGGGCGCTTGTGCCGATCATACGGACCAAGACTTCAGCTGCCCGGCGTCGCCTAGCAGGATGATCGAAGGGATGATCCGTGTCCAAAGAATCCGTGGCCGATATCCTCGCTCCGGGAGCTCCCAAGCCTCCGGTTACTAAACCCTTGACCGTCGCAGACGGTCTCGATCTCCCTGTTGCGCCTGCCCCGGTCAAATACCGCGCTTTTGACGATGCGGTCGCCACGCGGGAGGCCATGCAGGAAAACATCCTCAAGTCCATGCAGGGCCGTTACCCAATCGAGAACCAGCGTCATCGGCTGGCGCTCGAAAACGCGGGTTGGGCGGGCGCTGACAAGTTCTCCCTCAAGGAGCAGAAGCAGGCCATCATGCGCGGTGAATCACTCGACCGGCGTATGGAAGGTGACTGGGTGCTCTATGACAAGGGCACGGGATCTGAGATTGAGCGACGCAAGACGACAATCGCTCATGTACCCTACTTGACTAACCGCGGTACCTTCATCTATCACGGTAACGAGTACACGGTCGGCAATCAGCTGCGCTTGAAGCCCGGTGTCTACACGCGTGTGAAAGAGAATGGCATTCTCGAAGCCCACGTCAACGTGCGGCCCGGGACCGGTCCTTCCTTCCGTGTCTACATGGAGCCTGACACCGGCATCTTCCGTCTGGGACTGGGCCAGTCTGAGTTGAAGCTCTACCCCATTCTGAAATCCATGGGCGTCTCTGACAAGGATCTCGAGAAGTACTGGGGCCGCGAGCTCATGATGCGCAACGTCGAGGCCGAAGATCCGCGCGCGACCGCTCGTGCCTTCCACAAGCTGGTGGGTACGCTGGACGAGGAGCCGCCTGAAGGCTTGGAGACTGAGAATGAAGCAGGCAGCGAAAAAGAAGCTGGTCTTCGATCGGATTCTGACGCCGAAATTCAGGAAGGACTCGGACGAGTTGAGGAAGTTCGAACTGGATCTTCGGAAGCTGCTGAGCGAAAGCCTACGTGCGCCGACCATGATGGATCGGGTGCGGACAGCGTTGATGGCAGAGGATCTTCGGCTTGGCCTGCGTCCGCCGTTGAAAGTGATGTCAATGGGATCCATAGAGTAAAGGAGGCTGTTGCGCATGGAGCACGTGAAGACAGTGCCCGGATCGCTCACGCGAGTCGATCTGACGACGGCCATGGCGCAGCTGTATCAGAGGGGTCAGCTCAGCGCGAAGACCTTTCTGGAGCATCTTCAGGTGGACCCGTTACCGCCGACTATGATGGAGCGGGTTCGGGAAGCGCTGCTCAAGGAGGACTATCGAAGCGGGCTGCGACGGAGGCCGGAGCGCGTCTCGCATCCAAGTGGGTTGCTCCCATCTTTGGAGCCGCCGCAGTTCCGGTAGGCGCACGGATTTCCACCTACGGTTACGGTCTGGCCGGGTTAGCCAGCAAAGTGCGTCCGGATATTACTCGTACCAAGGAGATCGCTCAGAAATTCGAAGACAGATTCGGCGTCGATGCGATCAAGGACTACGAGAAGTTTGATCCGACAGGCGACAGCTACAAGCAGTGGCGGATGCTGCGTCGTAGCAAGTTCCTCGAGCCCTACATCCAGGCCGGGCACATTGGCCTGACTTCTCCGGTCTACAAGAAGACCGAAGGTATTGACGTCGTCCGGCGTCTGCGCCAGATGACCGGCACTTGGAAGAACTACCAGTCGCGGCACTACGGTGCGTTCACAGCAAGTCCGCGCGAAGCGTTCAAAGTTCTGACGACCGAAGGCACGGAAGAGACTAAGGTCAAAGGGCTGAACGACGCAATGCAAAAACTGCTGGGCGATTACGATCGCCTGGCCGAGAAGCACGGGCCTTACGACGGTCTGCGACGGCTTTACAATGAACCCTGGGCCAAGGTAGATCTGTCCAATCCCGCGTCGGTTAAGAAATTCGTCGACGTTTATGGGCAGGACCAGTTGAATGACGTCAAGAAGAAGCAGGCCCTTCTCTTCTACGCATCCAAGGCCAAGCTTTACGCACCCAAATGGTACGGTGCGTTGACATCTGCTTCCACGGTCGCCGGGCATGGCATGGGTCTTGGCGGCGCGGCTCTGGCGGGCGTCGGCGGGTACAAGGCGTTGGCCGGGCTCGCCCGTATGCTCAAGCGTGGCGAGGCAGTCGTACCAGAAATTCCTCCGGTCATTTCAACGCCTTCGGCAGAGGACGCGGCAAAGGTGCAGGAAGGCAGCGTAGTCCGGGATCTGGTGGCGGGCGCCAATCCGTTCAGTATGAAGGTGGACACCATGGGTGTCCCTTTCAAGCCTGAGAATCGTAAAGAAGAGCTCAAACGTGTTATCCCCGCGGTTCTCGGCAAGGGGCTGGTTGGCGCGATTGTCGTCCCGTCCATGGTGCGCTCGGGCGTCGAATTGACACGCGGGCTGTCCCGGCAAGGACCGTATGCCAAGTTCCCCGGCCGGCTGCAGGCAGGGGCTGCCGGGGCATTGCAAGGCGCGGTCATTCCTTTTTTAACCCTGTTGCGCGCGTTCCGCGGGGGACGTCTGTTGAAGAACATTGAAAAAGGTAAGGCGCTGACATCGAAACAGCTGAAGGCGCTGACTGAGAGTTTGGGTGAAGCTCCTTTGCGCTCAAGCAAAGCGACTTCGCGCGCTCTTCCAGAGCTTAAGGCAGGGAGAACCATCAGTCCGGAATTGGCGCTGGCAGCCCGCAGAGAGCTCTTCGAGCCGAACACGACGATCATTCTAAATGCGTTGCTCGGCGGCGGTATCACAGGCTATGCCGGTTACAGCTCTTACAAGCGCGGCAAGCGGCTGCGTGAAGCGTTCGAGCAGGTCTACGGCAAGGAATTGCCTCCTGAGGTTGCGGCTGTTATCATGGATCCGAAGAAGCTCAAGGAGCTGGCCAGGCTTCGGCGCGATTCAATCAGGGCAGAACGGCACAGCGCAATCATAGACAGAATGCAGGCGCGCCATCAGGCTCGCGCGGAACCCAAGCAGGAGTAGACGAGTGAGCGAGCAGGCCGAAGATTGGAATCCATTCCAAAAAGTGGCCGAGATGGCAGGCGGCGCACTGGAGAAGCTGGGCTCCAAGGAGTACATCGGTGCCCGCGAGTCTGACCGTCGGTACTCCAAGCTTTGGTACACTGGCAGAATCAGGGCTCAGGACGGGCAGAAGCCATGGGCCTTTGTGTCTGTTCATTCAGGGCTTTGCTCGGCCGCCTTCGACTCTCTGCGTTCGGAAGGCGTGGAATGCACGCCCAAGTACGACAATCCCCACATCACCTTCATCCGTCGCGACGAGGTCGTTGAGCTCAAGAAGAAGTTCGGCGACAAGTGGCGCGGCGCGGTCAAAGAAGGCCAGCCGGTCCGCTTCAGCCTGGTGCGCATGGTCCACCTGATCCCGAAGGGCTGGGACGACGTGGACCGAGTCTGGTTCCTTGAGGTCGAATCGCCCGATCTGCGCAGCATCCGGAAAGGTTTGGGGCTGACCGAGCTGCCTAAGTCCGATGACGGCAAGCAGGACATCCGCTTTCACATCACTTTCGCCATCCGGAAATCCATGGCCAAGGCTGCGGCAGAGCTCGTGGGCGACATCGAGCAGGCATCTAACGTTCACGAGACGTCTCTCGTTCAGAATACCTCCAGCAAGGAAGGCGTGAAGCTGCAGGAAGTTTTCGGGAAGATGGAGCTGGATCCGAACGTCACGATGCGGACTCTGGGTGCCAGTTACCCGAAGGTCAGCCCGGAAGTGATCCTGCGAACCTCCCAGAAGCTCCTGAATATCAACAGGGGCAACGAGTCGACGGACGACCGCGACTCGCTGGCCTACCAGGTTATTCACGGGCCCGAGGATTTCTTTGCAGAGCGCGTTTCCAAGGATGCCGGGCAGATCGCCAGGAAGATGTTGTGGAAGGCGACGCTGCGGGGCAACCTCAAGCACGTGCCGTCTGGTGCCCTGACGCCTCAGATGCGCAGCGTTCTTCTCAACTCCGGCATGGCCATGCCGCTGGAAGAGATCAATCCGTTCGACGCCTACGATCAGTCCCAGCGCGTCATCCGGCTGGGCGAGGGCGGCATCCCGTCGATCGACGCGGTGCCTGATGAAGCCCGTAACGTTCAGAATTCACACCTGGGTTTTCTGGATCCAATTCGCGCACCAGAATCTGAGAAAATCGGCGTCGATTCCCGGGTGTCCCACAAGGTCATGCGGGGTAGCGACGGGCGGCTCTATTCATCCATGAGGAATGCTCGCACAGGCGAGACCAAGCTCGTGTCTGCCGAAGAAGCGACTGACTCGGTCATTGCTTTCCCTGGTGAAATGGGTAGCGATCGCAAGAAGATCCGGGCGATGGTCAGGGCAGGCAAGGTTACTTACGTCGATCGCGATAAGATCGATTATGAGTTGATGTCTCCCACCCAGATGCTTTCCTCCTCGATCAACCTGATCCCGATGGTCAGCGCGATCAAAGGCGGCCGTGCGCTCATGGGTGGCAAGTACCCGTCACAGGCGCTGCCGCTACGCGATCCGGAAGGTCCGCTGGTCCGCAGCGCCACGGAGGACGGCAAGACGTTCGTAGGTATTCTGGGTGAGAAGATGGGCGCGGTGCGGTCCAACACCGCTGGCGTGGTCGAGAAGATCACCAACGATGAGATCGTGCTCAAGACGCCTGAAGGTCAGAAGTCCTTCGAGTTGATGCACAACTTTCCGTACAATCGCAAAACTTTTTCTCACAACACTGCACTCGTGAAGATTGGAGATCAGATCCAGCCCGGCCAGCTTCTGGCATCCAGCAACTACACGGATAGCGAAGGCAACATGGCGTTGGGTAAGAACCTGCGCACGGCTTACCTGCCTTACCACGGTCTGAACTATGAGGATGGCATCGTAGTATCGGAGTCGGCTGCGCACCGCCTGTCCTCCGAGCACATGTACCAGCATCCCCTGTCGCCTGAAGAGGGTGTCGAGATCGGGCGCAAGGGCTTCGTCTCGCTTTACCCGAGCCAGTTCAATTCGGTGCAGTTGAAGAACATGGACGAGAACGGAGTGGTTCGTCCGGGCACCAAAGTCAAGAAAGGCGACCCGCTGATCCTGGCCGTCCAGCGAACCACCCCGACCAAATTGTCGCGTTCCCACAAGCCGATGTTCATCAACGCGGCCGTCACGTGGGACCACGACTCCGAAGGCGTGGTGACGGATGCGACTGAGGCCAAGGATGGCGGCTACAACGTCGCGGTCAAAGCCTACGCGCCACTGCAGGAAGGCGACAAGCTGGCGGGTGCCGGCTACGGCGATAAAGGCGTTATCGGCCGGATCATCCCCGACGCGAGGATGCCGCATGATTCGCAGGGTCGACCGATCGAGTTGTTGCTCAACCCGCTGGGCGTGCTTGCGCGCAACAACACGGCACAGGTTTACGAGGCGCTTCTGGGCAAGGTGGCCGAGAAGACGGGCAAACCTGTCATCGTGCCCGGCTTCCACGAAGGCAGCCTGATCGACTACGTCAAGAAACAGCTTCAGGACAACCACTTAAGCGACACCGACACACTGGACGATCCGGAGACGGGTCGCAAGATCCCCGGCGTGCTGACCGGCGTCCGATACATGATGAAGCTGCATCACACGGCCGAAGCCAAAGGTGGCGGCCGCGACATTGGTTCTTACACGTCCGAAGGCATTCCGGCCAAGGGCGGCGACTCCGCCAGCAAGCGCATCGGTACGATGGAGACGAACGCCATCATCAGTCATGGCGCCACGGAAGTCCTGCGTGACGCCAAGATTATTCGCGGCCAGCGTAATGACGACTTCTGGCGCGCGTTCCGGTTAGGCTACCCGCCACCCAGCCCCAAGATCCCATTCGTCTACGAGAAGTTCATGGCTTCGCTTAACGCGGCTGGCGTGAACACCAAGAAGGACGGCAACCGGATCCATCTCTTCGCCTTGACGGACAAGGACGTGGATGCACTCACTGCCGGCCCCATTCAAAACGCCAAGACAGTGGAAGGCGATGACTTTAAGCCTGTGAAGGGCGGTCTTTTTGACGAAGGCCTGACTGGCGGCTCCGGTGGAAATCGTTGGGCGCATATCCCGCTGGCTGAACCCATGCCCAACCCGGTCATGGAAGAGCCAATCCGACGTGTGCTGGGCCTGACCAAGAAAGCCTATCGCGCGGTCATTTCCGGCGAGCAGGAGCTGTGGGGCGCGACGGGCGGTGAAGCGGTTCGCCGCGGCCTGGGCAAGATTGATGTCGACAGCGCTTTGCAGCACTATGAGGGCATCTTGCGCAACGGCCCCCGCTCCAAGCGGGACGACGCGGCCAAGGCGCTGGGATACCTCAAGACGGTTAAGGACCATGACATTGACATGAAGGATTGGGTTATGACGAAATGGCCTGTCCTGCCGCCCTCTATGCGGCCGATCACGGTCATGCGCGATATGCAGATGGTGGCCGATCCAAACTACCTCTACCGCGATCTCTTCCACGCCAATCAGGATCTCAGCGAAATCAAGGATGTGGTGGGGTCAAATAAAGCGACAGAAGAGCGGCTCAGGATCTACGACGGCATGCGCGCGGTTTCTGGTCTGGGTGACCCAATCCAGGCTAAGACCCAGGAGAAAGGGGCCCAGGGACTCCTGAAGCACGTCTTTGGCTCAAGTCCGAAGAACGGGTCATACCAGCGCCGGGTGTTGAACTCTGCTGTGGACGTTGTGGGTCGTGCTACCATCACACCTAACCCGGACCTGGGTCTCGATCAGGTGGGTCTGCCCGAGCCGAAGGCCTGGACGATCTACCGGCCTTTCATTGTTCGCAATCTCGTGCGCCGCGGCTTGCCTTCCGCACAGGCGGCGATCGAAGTGGCCAACCAGTCGGCAACCGCACGTACTGCGTTGGTTGACGAGATGGGCAAGCGGCCTGTCATGATCAACCGTGCGCCCACGCTGCACCGCTACGGCTTCATGGCCGCCTGGCCGGTGCTGACCAAAGGTGAGACGTTGCAGCTTCCGCCGCCGATCGTCACTGGCTTCAATGCGGACTTCGACGGTGACGCCATGAACTACCATGTGCCGGTCAGCGATGAGGCAGTGAAAGATGCGGTCGAGAAGATGATGCCGTCGCGGAACCTGCACTCAGTGCGCGACTTCAAGGTTCACTACTTGCCGCGGCATGAGTTCATGATGGGGCTCTATTTGGCCTCACGACCTAACCGGGATGGTAAGGTCCGCATCTTCCGTGATAAAAAAGACGTCATTGCCGCCTATCAGCGTGGCGACATTGGGGTAAAGGACAAGGTTGTCATCGGGAGCGCGAAACAGTGACGGTGCCTTTGGTCTTGTAGGCGTCCAGGTTTCGTTATAGACTCCCAGATGGGAAAAGGAGATTTAGCATGGCCAGTCTTTCCGAGTTGCTCAAGCAGGCAAGTCAGAACATCGCACGGATTGTGGACATGGAGAAGAGGGGCTTCACGCCCTCTGCTGGCGGCGCAATGCCGCCTTCCGGCGCGACAGCAATGCCGCCCGATCCTTCCATGATGGGCGGTGCTCCTCCAATGGATCCTTCCATGGGTGGTGGAATGCCTCCGATGGATCCTTCCATGGGCGGCGGTGCCCCTCCGATGGGTGATCCTTCCATGATGGGTGCGGGCGCAGGCGATCCGGCTGGTGGTCCGCCGATCATCCAGCTCGGCGCCCAGGATCTCATGCAGATGATGCAGATGATGCAGCAGGGTGGCACTCCAGCCCCCGGCGGAGCCCCTGGTGGCGCTCCTGGCGGCGCGGGCGCTGGCAAAGGTGGCGCCAAGCAGGCGATGGAAGCCAAGATCGATGCGCTGATTGGCAAGGTGGACATGCTGATCGGCTTCTTTGCCGCGCAGTCGGGCATGAACGCCCAGCAGCTTTTGGGCGGCGGCAGTCCTCCTTCACTCGGTGCTGGCGGGATGCCGGCCGGCGGGGAAGGCGAGGAAGGCTTGATACCGCAGATGCCTGCGGAAGGCGCCGAAGGCGGTGGAGAGGCGGCAGCGCCCCCACCTCCAGAAGCTCCTCCGCTTCAGCCTCAAGCTTCGGTACGGCAGGTTCCGTTGGCGAAGGCTGGACGGCAATCAGGTAAACCGAAGACGTCTGCACTGCAGCTGCATACCCTGGTGGGGAAACTTCTTCAATGAAAGTTGAAGTCATTGGTGATTTAGCGGCCCTGTCCGAGCCCCTCAGAATGGAGGCTCGGACAGTCGTGTTGCGTGACGACTTCAATCAACCTTTTTTCGTGGCGCAGGTTTTGGAGAACGGTCAGATTTTCACCTCTCAGGCCGGCCACTCTGACTTTCCGGAGGCCTTAAAAAGTCTCGGGCTTGACGTTAAGGTGAACTTTCGAAGCGTGAGGGTTTCCGGATGAACAGGGAGAACTCACTGATCAAACGGGCGGCTGAGCTTCCCAACATCCAGTTACGCAAGGAAGCTCTACTTCCCCTTGCTTTGATCCCGTGGCTTGTTGGTGGCGCGAAGGCTTTGGGTGCCTTTGCTTTGCGCTCAGCTATTCCAGCTGCCGGGCGTTGGTTGCTCGGCCGCGGTGCGACAGCTGCGGCGTCGGCTGCAGGCAGAGCGGCGGCTGGAACAGCGGGCCGCGCAGCAGCTGGAACAGCGGGCCGCGCAGCAGCCAGTACTGCTGGCAAATGGGGTTGGAGCCTTGCCTTGCCGAGCGCCGGACAGGCCGCCGGACAGGCCGCCGGACAGGCCGCCGGACAGGTTGCACGCACTGGCTGGAAGCCCTGGCTTCGCGACATGGCTGTGCAGGTAGCGGGGATGGAAGGGTTGAGTCGAGGGATTGGCATGCTTACTGGTGGCGGTGCTCAACAGGTTGCCAAAAGTACGATGGGGCAGGTTGCGCCTATGCTGCAGCGTGCCGCGCCCGCAATGGCTGCTCGGCCGACGCAACTTCATCCTGGCCGTCTCGTGAGGGCCTCCATGGAATCGGGGCAACAGCTTGCGTTTGATGAGGGCATCAAGTGGGCCTGCGCGCGCAG
>Ga0307380_10010514_pt1 | contig 11653 bp, 9 predicted proteins | sample UN3MG_FD_202239 | JGI IMG/M metagenome (GOLD analysis project Ga0307380, IMG submission 202239) | Soil microbial communities from Risofladan, Vaasa, Finland - UN-3 | ecosystem: Environmental > Terrestrial > Soil > Coastal area > Acid sulfate soil | place: Finland: Risofladan, Vaasa | collected... | reverse complement strand
TGCCGGAGGGCACGCAGATGACCATGCGTGGCTTGGCCCACCGACGCTGATGCACCTTCTGGATGAAGTAGCGAAGCATCTTCTCGCAGATCTCGAAGTCGGCGATGACGCCGTCCTTGAGCGGGCGGATGGCCTGGATGTGGCTCGGCGTGCGACCGATCATCCGCTTGGCCTCGACCCCGACCGCCAGCGGGCGACCGTCCTTGACGTTGACTGCGACCACCGACGGCTCGTTCAGCACGATGCCGCGGCCTCGGACGTAGACCAAGGTGTTGGCCGTCCCGAGGTCGACCGCCATGTCGCGGCCCATGATCGATGAGAAGACGTTGTCGGACATGAGTGCGGCTCCGCAGCCCTGCGAGACCTGTGCTCGGCGCTCGTAGGGTAGTGAATCAGGGTGATCCGTGCTGTATCGACCAGCACGGCTCCGGCCACGCTAGCCAGTTGTAACCATTCTGCAACATCGGGCGTGCCAGACCGACGGTGTCCTCAGCCGAAGAAGATGCCGATCTCGCGGGTCGCGCTCTCGTGGCCGTCGCTTCCGTGCACCAGGTTCTCGGTGGTCTCGTACGCGAGGTCGCCCCGAATCGTGCCGGGGTCGGCCTGCTGAGGATTGGTGGCGCCCATCAGCTTGCGAACCACGGCGTAGGCCTCGTCGTCATCGCCTTCGAGGACCATGGCCATCACGGGTCCGCTCGACATGAACGCGACGAGGTCGCCGTAGAACGGCTTGTCGAGGTGCTCGGCGTAGTGCTGGCTGAGCACGGTCTCGTCGAGCGTGCGGAGTTCGGCCTTCACGATGCGGAGGCCCTTGCGTTCGAAGCGGCCGATGATCTCGCCGACGAGTCCCCGGCGGACGGCGTCGGGCTTGCAGAGGACGAGGGTCTGATTCATGGCCAGACACTAGGGAGCCACCCCCGCACCCAACGAACCCAGCATCTTCGTCGCATTTTCGACAGCGGGCGGTCGAGAACCCGACAGAGATGCTTCAGTTCCTCGGGTCGAGGACGACCTTGAGGACGCCTTCGTCCTTGTCGTCGAACATGCGGTAGGCCTCGGCGACCTCGGAGAGGCCCATGCGGTGGGTGACGACCTCTTCAGGTCGGAGCCGGCCCGATACGACGAGCGGCACGAGCTCGGGCCACGTTCCCGGAATCGACGCGAGGGTCCCCCGCAGGGTGATGTCGCGCAGCAGGGCATACATCATCGGATACGGCATCGCCATGTTCTGGTTGACGCCGACGACCGAGACGGTGCCGCCCGCACGGACCGACATGACGGCGTCGAGGATGGTCTGGTCGGAGCCGACGGCCTCGATCGCGCAATCGGCCCCCCTCCCGCCGGTGAGTTCGGTCACCTGTGCCGGTGTGCCCGACGAAGCGTCGACGGGGATCGCACCGAACTCCTCGGCCCGGGCCAGTCGGTCAGGAAGCGTGTCCGCAGCGAGCACGCGGCTGGCGCCGAGCAGCTGGGCGCTCCGGAGCGCGAACATCCCGACCGGGCCGAGCCCCACCACGAGCACGGTGTCGCCGGGCCGGACGTCGGCGCGCTTCGCGCCGAGATAGCCGGTGGGGAGGATGTCAGTGAGCATCACCGCGGCCTCGGGGTCGAGCCCGTCGGGCACGAGATGGGCGTGTCGGTCGATGAGCGGCACCTCGACGAGCTCGGCTTGCCCACCGTGCAGTGCGTCGGTCGTGCCGAACACCTGGATGCCGGCGTTCTCGCATCGGACGAGGTGGCCCGAGAGGCACGGCGGGCAGTGACCGCACCCGATCACGCCGGACACCAGCACGTCGTCGCCGTGGGCGAAGTTCTCGACGCCGCCGCCGGCCGCCACGATGCGGCCGATGAACTCGTGCCCAGGCCTGACCCCCGGCAGCAGCATCGATCCGTGGTACATGTGCAGATCGGAGCCGCAGATGGCGGTGTGGCTGACTTCGACGATGGCTGCCCCAGGCGACTGGACGGTGGGGTCGTCGACCTCGGCTACCTCGACTTCGTGAGGACCGGTCATGACCGTGGCACGCATCACCGCAACCTATCCGAGCCGCTCCCGCCACCCCGCCGACCCGGCTCTCGGGTCAGGCGTCCACCTCGAGCAGGCCCAGCAGGCGGGCCGTGGCCCTGACGGTGCCGGCGACGTAGAACGAGCCGGTCACCAGGAGAGCGTCGTCGTCGCTCATCCGGTCGAGCGTGGTGCGGAAGGCGACGGCGGGATCGTCGATCACCTCGGACTCCATGCCGGCAGCGCGCGCCAGTGCGGCGACCTCGCGGGGGTCGACCGCACGGGGCGAGTCGGCCCGCACGGCCACGAGTCGATCGACGCCCGACCGTGCGACGGCCGCGACTGCTGCTCCGGCGTCGCGGCCGGCGAGCAGCCCGACGATCGCAACGGATCGCCCCAGGACGGTGAACTCGTCAGCGAACGTCTCAGCGGTCGCGGTCAACCCTTCCGCATTGTGGGCGACGTCGATCACGACGAGGGGCGAGTGGCTCACGACCTCGAAACGCCCCGGGATGTGGAGTGCTGCGAACCCGTCGGCCACGACATCGGGATGCAGCGCCCGACCGAAGAACGCCTCGGCAGCTGCGAGTGCGACGAGCGCGTTGTCGGCCTGGTGGTCGCCGTGAGCCGGGATGTGCACCTCGGTTCGTCCTGCATAGGGCGTGCGCAGCGTGACGAGGTGCCCGCCGATGGCCACCTGGTCGTGTTCGACGGCGAAGTCGCGATCGCGGAGCCAGAACTCACGGCCACCATCTGCCTCGGCCTCGAAGATGGCCACGAGGTCGGGTTCGGTCTCGCCGCAGATCACGTGACTACCGGGCTTGATGATGCCGGCCTTCTCGCCGGCGATGCGCTCCTGCCAGTCTCCGATCCCATCGGTGTGGTCGCGTCCGACGTTGGTGATGACCGCGACCTCGGCCGGCACGACGTTCGTGGTGTCGAACCGACCGAGGAGCCCGACCTCGACCAGCATCGCCTCGACGGCCTCGGACGCGAAGTGCGCGAAGGCCGCCGCGGTGAGAAGCGTGAAGTACGAGGTCTCGACGTCGACCACCGGTTCGAGCAGTGCCATCTCGGACATCAGCAACGCGAAGTCGTCCTCGCTGATCGACTCTCCTGCGATCGCGATGCGCTCGCGCACGGTCTCGAGATGCGGACTCGTGTAGCTCCCGGTGAGCACGCCATTGGCGCGCAGCACGGCCGAAAGCATCCGAACCACCGATCCCTTGCCATTGGTCCCGGTGACGTGGATCGCCGGAGCAGCCAGATGCGGATCACCCAGCACCTCGACCCAACGCTGCATCGGCGCGAGGCTGAGTCCGTCGACCTTGCCGGCGACCTTGGTCTTGCTCTCGAGGTTGTCGTGCGCGTCGAGGAACTCGAGCGCAGTGGAGAAGTCGAACTCGCTCAGCGGGTGCCTAGCTGGCAGCGCGTCGCGGACGGTTGTCGGCCTTCTTGGCCACTTCGTCCTTGGGCACGAGCGTCGGGTTGACCTTGTCCTCGACCACGTCGCGGTCGATCACACACTTGCCGACGTCTTCGCGGCTCGGCAGGTCGTACATCACGTTGAGCAGAACCTCTTCGAGGATGGCCCGCAAACCACGAGCGCCGGTACCCCGCAGGAGCGCCTGCTCGGCGATGGCCTCGAGGGCGTCGTCACTGAACTCGAGTTCGACATCTTCCATCTCGAAGAACCGCTGGTACTGCTTGACCAGCGCGTTCTTCGGCTCGACCAGGATCTCGATGAGGGCTTCGTGATCGAGGTTGTCGACCGTGCCGATCACAGGCAGCCGCCCGATGAACTCGGGAATCAACCCGAACTTCATGAGGTCCTCCGGGAGGATGCCGGACAACAGCTGGCCGATCTCGCGCTCTTCGTACTTGCGGATGTCTGCGGCGAACCCGACTCCACCCTTGCCCGATCGGTTCTCGATGATCTTCTCGATCCCGGCGAACGCACCCCCACAGATGAAGAGGATGTTCGTGGTGTCGATCTGGATGAACTCCTGGTGCGGGTGCTTGCGCCCACCCTGCGGCGGGACCGAAGCGGTGGTGCCCTCGAGGATCTTCAGCAGTGCCTGCTGCACGCCTTCGCCGGACACATCGCGGGTGATCGAGGGGTTCTCGCTCTTGCGAGCGACCTTGTCGATCTCGTCGATGTAGATGATGCCCGTCTCGGCCTTCTTGACGTCGTAATCGGCCGCCTGAATCAGCTTGAGCAGGATGTTCTCGACGTCCTCTCCGACGTAGCCGGCCTCGGTGAGCGCAGTGGCGTCGGCGATCGCGAACGGAACGTTGAGCATCCGCGCCAGAGTCTGTGCGAGGAAGGTCTTGCCACAGCCCGTCGGACCGATGAGCAGGATGTTCGACTTCGCGAGCTCGACATCGTCTGCGTGGGAGACGCCGAACTGCACCCGCTTGTAGTGGTTGTAGACGGCCACGGAGAGGATCTTCTTCGCCTTCTCCTGGCCGACGATGTAGTCCTCGAGGAACTCGAAGATCTCACGCGGCTTGGGGAGCTCGTCGAAGCCGACGTCGGAGGTCTCGCTCAGCTCCTCTTCGATGATCTCGTTGCAGAGGTCGATGCACTCGTCACAGATGTAGACGCCGGGTCCGGCGATCAGCTTCTTGACCTGCTTCTGCGACTTCCCGCAGAACGAGCACTTGAGAAGCTCTCCTCCGTCTCCGAACTTTGCCACGTCTGTCGTCTCCCCCGGTTGGTCTCGGTCTCAGCTCGCCCGGCCGATGGGCCCGCTCTGGTCGGCGAGCTGTCGAGTGCTGATGACCTCATCGATGATGCCGTACTCGAGCGCCTCTTCCGCGGACATGATGAAATCTCTGTCGGTGTCGGCGTGGACCTTCTCGACACTCTGGCCGGTGTGGTGGGCCAGGATCTCCTCGAGAAGCTCACGCATCCGCAGGATCTCCTTGGCCTGGAGCTCGATGTCGGTGGCCTGACCGCCGCCCTGTGCGTAGGGCTGGTGGAGCAGGACCCGAGCATGCGGGAGCGCGAGGCGCTTGCCCGGCGTGCCCGCGGCGAGGAGCACCGCGGCGGCCGATGCGGCCTGGCCGAAGCAGATGGTGGTGATCTCGGGCTTGATGTACTGGAGCGTGTCGTAGATCGCGAACAACGCCGTGATGTCGCCACCGGGGCTGTTGATGTAGATGTTGATGTCGCGATCGGCGTTCTCGGACTCGAGGTGCAGCAGCTGCGCACACACGAGGTTGGCGATCGTGTCGTCGATCGGCGTACCGAGAAAGATGATGTGCTCCTTGAGGAGCTTCGAATAGAGGTCGTAGGCGCGCTCGCCACGATTGGTCTGCTCGACCACGGTGGGGACCAGGTAACTCGACATCAGGCCTTCTCTACTCGCTCTCGGTGGTTGCTTCGTCGTTGATTTCGTCGTCTTCGTCTTCGACCTTCAGGTCGGCCCGATCGATCGGATTGCCATCGGGGTCGACGATCTCGACGTGCTCGAGGAGCCAGTCGAGCGCCTTGCGCTTGTCGAGGTCCGAGCGTACCGCGGACATCTGATCGTTGCGCTCGAGCTGAGTGCGGACCTTCTCGGGCTTCTCGCCCACCCGCTCGGCCACGACGAGGATCTCGGCGTCGAGATCCTCGTCGGTGCTCACGAGCTTCTCGGCGAGCGCGACGGCCCGAAGACCGAGATCGACGCGAGCGGAGGTCTCGGCGGTCGAACGCAGCTCGTCGACCAGCTCCTCCTGGGAGCTCCCCGTCATCATGAGGTACTGCTCGAGCTCCATGCCCTGCGCCTGGAGGCGCATCAGCAGGTCCTGGAGTCGTTGCTGGAACTCGCCGTCGATCATGGCCGGCGAGATCTCGTCGACCACGAGGTCGGCGAGCGCCTGGCCGACTCGTTCGTTGAGGGCCATGTCGGCCTGGACACGGCGGACCGTGGCCATCCGCTCGGCGAGATCGGCCCTGAGCTCCTCGACCGTGGCGAAGTCGGAGGACTCGTCGGCCCACTCGTCGGTGAGCTCGGGCAGCACCTTCTCCTTGACCTCCTTGACGAGGATCCGGAAGCGGAGTTCGCCCTCCTCGTCCGGGTCGGGATGGGTCGCTTCGAACTCGAGGATGTCACCGGCCTTGGCACCCACGAGTTGCTCGTCGAGCTCGGGCACGATGTTGGCGCTCCCGACCGGGTACGAGTAGTCGTCGGCCGTCAATCCGTCCTGTTCCTCGCCATCGACGGTGCCCTTGATGTCGACGGTCACGTGGTCACCGTCGGCTGCAGCACGCTCGACGACCTCGAGCGACGCGTCGAGCTCTCGCATGCGGTCGATCTGGGTGTCGAGCTCCTCGTCGGTGGGCTCGGGACGCTCGAGGGTCACCTGAAGCTTCTCGTAGCCGTCTACGGTCACGATCGGACGCACCTCGACCACGGCGTCGAAGCTCACCGGACCCTCCTCGTCGCCTCCGGTGACGTCGATCTCGGGCGCCGCGATCACGTCGACCGAGTGCTCTCGCACCGCGTCGACGTAGAACTTCGGCAGGCCCTCGCGCATGGCCTCTTCGCGGGCGACGCCGGTTCCCAGCTGCGCCTCGAGCAAACGTCGAGGTGCCTTCCCGGGCCGGAACCCGGGAATGCGGACTTCCTTGGCGATCCTGCGAAACGCGGCGTCGAGTTCCTTGTCGAACTCGGCTTCGTCGACCGTGATCGAGAGCTTGACCTTGTTGCCGTCGAGGGATTCGAGCGTCGAGTTCATCGGTTCTGCGTCGGGTGGAGAAGGAAGGACATGAGCGAGCAACTGTAGTCAGGCCCTCCTGAAAACCTCGCGGTCACGGCGCGAGAAACACGCAGGCTTCGCGTGCCGTCGAACAGGGCAGCGCGCGGTTAGGGTCGCGCCGTGCTCGATCGAGAGCCACGGGGAGTGGCGCAGCCAGGTAGCGCACCTGCTTTGGGAGCAGGGGGTCGCAGGTTCAAATCCTGTCTCCCCGACACAGAGAAAACCTCGACCGGAGTCATGTCGGGCGCCCATCGGTCGCTAACCTCTCGTGGTCGTGCGGGTGTAGCTCAATGGCTAGAGCTCCAGCCTTCCAAGCTGGCGACGCGGGTTCGACTCCCGTCACCCGCTCCACCTCTCTCGATCCGCTGAATCACGTCGGCGACCGATCCGCCACCGACGACCATCGGTGGCGGCGGACTCGGCGACACGGGCGGCGACTCGGCTCTCTTCCCGACTCGTCGGTGCGGCGATGCTGAACGCCCTCGGGCCCACGGGCGCCGACCTCATAGGATCGGCGCGTCCCCGTGGCGCAACTGGATAGCGCATCCGGTTTCTACCCGGACGGTTGCAGGTTCGAATCCTGTCGGGGACGCTGTTGATCCGTTCCCCGACCAATGAGGCGGCAACCGACCGGTCTCCTCGCCCCCACCGGCAATCCGTTTCCTGGTGCTGCGGGCCGGTGCTCTATGCTCACCGCTCCCTTGGTGGCCGTAGCTCAGTTCGGTTAGAGCACCGCGTTGTGGTCGCGGATGTCGCGGGTTCGAATCCCGTCGGTCACCCCACGCTCGCTAGCCTCGGCCGGCAAGCAACAACAAGCGCCTCTAGCTCAATTGGCAGAGCATCTGACTCTTAATCAGAGGGTTCTGGGTTCAAGTCCCAGGGGGCGTACCGGAACGAATTCCAGGTCGGTCCAGTCGCTCTCGGGGCCGCCTGGGGTTCGTCGTCTCGTGGTGCCACGGCACCTCGGCTGCTCGGTCCCAACCGACCGAGCCGGCTTCGTCGAGTCGACGATCGCCTCGTCGAAGCTCGCCTCCGGCCCGCGGAAGGCCCTGAGCGCAACTGGCCACGTCGGGAGCTCGGACGGGATCCACGAGCGAGGACTCATTTGCTGACAAGGGTCAGATGGAGTCCGCGCACGCAATACCTGACTATTCCGATCGGATTAGTCATCTTTATGATTGAATGGCCGTCGACCAACACCGACCAAGGAGATCTTTCCGTGACTGTGACCGATGAACTGCTCGCTGCGAACAAGGAGTACGCCGAGAGTTTCAGTGATGGCGACAAGCCGATGCCTCCACGACGAAAGGTGGCCGTGGTGGCATGCATGGATGCGCGGATCGACGTCTACCGCGCCCTCGGGCTCGGCCTCGGGGAGGCCCACGTCATCCGCAATGCCGGCGGTGTCGTCACCGACGACGCCATCCGCTCCCTGGTCATCTCGCAGCGTCTTCTCGGGACCGAAGAGATCGTTCTCATCCACCACTCGGACTGTGGCATGCTGACCTTCAGCGACGACGCGGTCAAACAATCCATCGTCGACGACACTGGTCTCCGCCCGAGCTTCGCGCTCGAGTCGTTCGGCGATGTGAACGCCGACGTGACCCAGTCGATCGCCCGGGTGAAGGCCAACCCGTTCATCCCACACAAGAACGTGAGGGGTTTCGTGTACGACGTCGACAGCGGGGCGCTGAGCGAGGTCTCGTCCTGAGCGCCGCATCGGTGCTCAGGACGAGGAACACACCCCGGCCGGCCTGACCCGGTTCGCGTCCTCCGCTCGGGGTCGGCGGCATTTGGATCTGGATCCTTCCGGTGGCTCGCCGCTCGCTGAACGACCACCTGGTGGTCATCCCGCAGCAAGGAAACCGGGATCAGCGGGGTTTGAAGGCCAGATCGAAGCTGCGGACGGCGCGGGCGAAGACGTTGGGCTCGACGTCGGGCTCGGTGAGCGGGGCCAGTTCGGTGATGGCCGCCGACAGCTTCTGGAGCAGCAGCACCAGCTCGTGTCGCGCGAAGTTGGCCCCGAGGCAGAAGTGGGTGCCGTGGCCGAATGCGATGTGCGGATTCGGATTGCGGGTGATGTCGAAGGTGAACGGGTCGTCGAACACGGCCTCGTCGCGGTTTGCCGACGGGTACGCCAACATCAGCCGGTCGCCGGCCGCGATCGGTTGTCCACCGACCTCGTCGTCGGCCACCGCGGTCCGGAACATGTTGTTGAGGGGCGTGACCCACCGGATCATCTCTTCGACCGCCGTCGTGGCCAGGTCGGGGTCTTCGTACATCGCCTCCCACTGATCGGGGTGGTCGCAGAAGGTCCTGAGGCCGTGGGCGATGACGGTCCGGGTCGTCTCGGCGCCGCCCGAGACGAACAGCCCGACCTCGTGGAACATGCGGTCGACGTCGTACGCCTCGTGGTTGGCCCAGACCCCCATCAGGTGATCGGCCGGGCAGCCCGACAGCGCAGCGTGCTCTTCGTTGACCCGCTGGTACAGCTCCATGTTGGCGCCGAGGAACTCGAGCATGCGGCCGTCGTCGAGCTCGCGGCTGTCGATGCGCATGAGCCGCTCGGACCAGCTCTTCACGAGCGGCCACTCGCCCTCGTCGAACCCGAGCATCCGGCAGGTGAGTCGCGACGGCAGCGGTGCGGCCAGCCCGTCGACGACCTCGACCCGGCCCTCGTCGACGAACGCGGCGATGAGTTCGTCGATCAGGTCGGCGAACTCGTCGTGCTGGTCGCGGACCGAGCGAGGCGTGAACCGCCGGTTGACGATGCGTCGTTGCGCGAGGTGCGTCGGATCGTCGTGGGCGATCATGTTCTCCTCACCCTCGGTCGGGATGGCCCGATAGGCGCCGCGACTCGAGAAGACCTCGGCTCGACGTTCGACATCGAGGACGTCTGCGTGGCGGGTGATGACCCACATGCCGTTCTTGTCGTCGCGATACACCGGCTCGTTCGCCCGCATCCACGTGAACGCATCGTGCGGACCGGCAGCGAAGAAATCGGGATCGAGGAGGTCGTAGGACGGCCGCTCGGACTGGCTGCTCATGGCGGCCCATCCTGACATCCCGGCAAGAACGTGCCGCGCAACCCCTACCGTGGGGCCATGGCACCACCCACTCCCGACCAGCTCGAGGCCTTCGAGGCCAAGCGGGCACAGCTCCGCGCCACCCACCTCCGAGACAAAGCCGATCGGCCACCGTCATCGGCACGCGGCGTCCACCACGTCGCGCTGCTGTCGAGCGACGTCGAGCGTACGATCCGCTTCTACCAGGACTTCCTCGGCTTCCCGCTCACCGAGCTGTTCGAGAACCGCGACTACCCGGGGTCGACCCACTTCTTCTTCGACATCGGCAACGGCAACAGCCTCGCCTTCTTCGACTTCCCCGGCCTCGACCTGGGCGAGTACGCCGAGGTGTTGGCTGGACTCCATCATCTGGCCATCTCGGTCCCTCCCGATCGGTGGGCCGAACTCCGCGACGCCATCGATGCGTCGGGCTTGACGACGTTCTCGTACGAGTCCTCGGTCTACTTCAGCGGTCCCGACGGCGAGCGCCTCGAGATCATCTCGGATTCACTCGGCGAGATGTACGGCTCCGACATCGGCTGACCCGACCCATCACCAGGATCTTCGTTGCTCTCTCGCCAATCATTGGCCGGAGGACAACGAAGATCGTGCGGCTTGGCCCCTGGTCAGGGTCGTGACGATCTCCACGTGGTGGGTGTACGGGAACAGGTCGAGCAGTTCGCACGCCACGATCTCGTAGCCCGCCTCGACGAGGCCGCTGACGTCGCGAGCGAACGCTGCTGCGTCGCACGAGATCAGCACCACCCGGTCGGCCTCGGACGCGACCACGCGCTCGACCCCCTTCGGACGCAACCCGGCCCGTGGCGGATCGGCGACGACCACGGCCGATGCCGGCGCCACCCAGTGCTCGACTTGAGCCTCGACGACGATCGCGGCACGCCCCTCGAGGTTGTGCGCCGCGTCCTGCGCCGAGCTCGCGCTCGACTCGACGAGCACGATCTCGCGGCCATCCGCGCACGTGGCGGCGAAGAGGCCGACACCGCCGTAGAGGTCGATGAACCTTCCCTGCGGGGCATCGGCGACGGCCGCCCGCACGGTTGCCACGAGCACCTCCGCGCCGGCGTGACTCGTCTGGAAGAACGACCGGGCACCGACCTCGAATCGAGACCCCGCCACCTCGTGGACGAGCACCGCGCGCTCACCGTCGTCGAGATCGGCGTCGGTCACGACTCGCAGGTCGGCGGGTGCTGACCGAATCGTCGACGCGGCGTCGCCGTGCACGACGGCCTGACGGTCGCCGCTCGACGGCGAGCAGCGCAGCGTCGTCTCGTCGGCGCCCACCAAGGTGGCCGATGCCATCACCTCGTCGAGCAGCGGATGGGCGACCATGCAGTGCCCGACGTCGACGACCTCGTGCGACTGCCTGCGCCGAAAGCCGAGCCGCTCGCCTACCGCCGCGACCCGCAGGTTGGTTCGGAAGGCGTCGGTCGGAAGCGACCGCCCGACGACCACGTCGACGTCCAGGTGGCCGATACGTCGTGCCGTCTCGATGACGAGTTCGACCTTGTGCGCGAGCGCCGCCTCGGGATCGACATGCTGCCATCCACAGCCGCCGCAGCCCCGCGCCACCGCGGGGCACGGAGGATCGACACGGCTCGGCCCAGGCTCGAGAACCTCGATCAGTTCGGCCTTCGCGAAGTCGCGCTTGCGAGCGGTGAACCGCACACGGACGAGATCGTCAGGGGCCGCGTCGGTGACGAAAACCACCCGTCCGTCCTCTTCGCGAGCCAGGCCGTCACCGCCGGCGACGAGCCGCTCGATGCGCAAGGTCGCCTCGTCCATCGCTGCGACCGTACTGCCGCGTCGGCCGAGC
>Ga0307380_10010513_pt1 | contig 11653 bp, 10 predicted proteins | sample UN3MG_FD_202239 | JGI IMG/M metagenome (GOLD analysis project Ga0307380, IMG submission 202239) | Soil microbial communities from Risofladan, Vaasa, Finland - UN-3 | ecosystem: Environmental > Terrestrial > Soil > Coastal area > Acid sulfate soil | place: Finland: Risofladan, Vaasa | collected... | reverse complement strand
GGAGGAGGCATGGTCATTGACAGGAGTCTAGTTACGGCTACCAACAATGTGATTGCCTTCAACAAAGGAGAGTTGCCCTACCGTGGGGATGGAATCTATGTCTGGGGAAACACTGCTAGAGCCCAAATCGTCAATAACACGATTCTTTCAAACTCAGGTGAAGCGATTGAGGCTATGGCAGGAGCGGAGGTGTGGCTGAGGAATAACATCATCACGGGTAACCAGGGAGGACTCTTCAACTTTCTAGAAGAAGCTACTTTTTTTTCTGATTACAACCTCTTCTGGAATAACGGGTGGATGGACTATTCCGGAGTAACTCCTGGGCCGAGAGACATCTCTGCCGATCCTTTGCTGGTTGACCCCGAAAATGGTGACTATCACCTCCAAGTTAGTTCCCCCTGTATCGATGCGGGCACTAACGACGGTGCACTTAGCACAGACTTCGATGGCGACCCACGGCCTGATGGTTGCTGGGTGGACATTGGAGCAGATGAGTTGGCTCTAGGGAGAGGATGCGATCGCATTTACTTACCCCTGGTCCTGGTCCAACGGTGAGAAACACAAAGCTGCCAGAACTGATTAAGAGACCATTGACACCTATTGGGTGGTTCTGCATTAATTGCAGATGCCTCTCCTTAGACTAAATGGTCTCTTTCTCTTTATACGAGCGTCACTGCGAAGTATAATTAACTTTAATGAAAAAGATAATCAAGAAATTCTGGTCGTTGGAGGAGAAATACTTTGTTCTTTGGACTTCTCTGTTTTTCTATTTTTCCCTTTATTTTTCTCCTAGAAACAGAGTCTTTTTCCTCGTTCTCCTCACGTTTCTTTTTGTTCTCTGGAAAAGATTAGGGTTAAAAAGAGCCCTTTTCGTTGCTTATCTTTTGTGTCTTCCTTTTGAAAAAGGCAAAGGGTTTCCCTTTGCCTTGGTTCCAGATTATCTCACTGTTTGGAACAAGCCTTACGAGTTTTGGTTGACGATTACTTTTGCTGATTGTTTTTATTTTGGTCTTTTATTTCTGATTTTACGCGAGGAGATAGTCAAAAAATGGAGGGTTGAGAGAGTTAAGGTCAGAAAAGGTGATTTTTTTCTTTTTGGCCTTCTTTTTTTTAGTTTTTTTTCTGTTTTTTTCTCCCGCTTTCGAACCGTTTCCTTCTTAGGTTTTTTGAGGCTTTTAAGAATGGTTTCAGTTTATTTTTTTATCCAAAAAATCTATTTTGGTTCTTTTCCTTTAATCATGGCTGCTTCTTTGTTTTTTCAGGGAGTATGGGCGACTTTGCAAGTTCTTCATCGGGGGCCATTGGGAAGAGATATTGAGCAGTTAGGGGCCCTTTTTTCTCCTTATGGCCATGTGGCTGCCGAAGATATCACTCTTCTTAGAGCTCAGGGTACTTTTGACCACCCAAATACCCTAGCTTCTTTTATCAGCACTCTTTTACCCTTTGTTGTTTTGAAAATTTTTGATCCCCAAATCAGCAAAAATGAAAAGAGAATTTTTTGGATCAGTTTTTTTGTTGGACTTTTAGGTTTGCTTTTTTCTGCCAGTCGGGCAGCTTGGGTAGTTGCTTTTTTGGCGATGTTATTTTTAGGCTTTTTCTTGCATCGCAGAAAAAAACTGAAAATTTCCAAGAATTGGATTTTAGCCACCTTAATTTTATTTCTTGTCTTCTTCCCCCTTTTAATCTTGCCGCGAATAATTAGTCTTTACCAAGGTTTTGAACAATATGGTAGTGGTTATTACCGGTTGGATTTAATTAAAAAAGCCATCGTTTTAGCCAAAAGACATCCTTTAGGTATTGGCCTTGGTGTTTTTCCGGCGGCCCTAATTTATGAATTTGGTGAATTTTTTACCTATCCGGCGCCAGTTCATAATATTTTAGTCCAAGTCTGGGCTGCCACGGGCATTTTGGGTTTAATATCTTTTCTTTTGTTTTTGATTTTTACTTATAAAAGATTTTCTCTAACTTTCCCAAAATCTGGAGCTTTCTTTGCCACCCTCTCTTTTTTAGGTGTTGCCAGTTTTTATCCTTTCCTTTTAGCCCCCAATATCTTTGAGTATTTTTGGCTCTTTTTGGGAATTATGGTAAGATAAGCATAGCTTGTTTCGCTATGGTAGAAATTATTGTATCTTGAAATAAATTGATGTCCTCAATTGCCAAGTTTTTAAAGAAATTGACGATTTTTGATTGGTTAGTTATTTTGGTTGTTTTTGCCGGTCTTTTTTTCCTTTCTTCATTTATTTTTAAAAAAGAAAAGTGGGTCAAAGTGGAAGTTAAGGTTTCTCCTGGAGAGTGGTGGTGGGAGATAAAAAGTCCCCCTTACTGGTTGGCGGACAGGATAAAAAAGGGAGATAGACAATATGATGGTTTGGGAAGAACTGTGGCTGAGGTTTTGGAAACAAGGGTTTATGAAGCAGGGGGAGAAAGAAAGAGGATTTATTTAACTCTCAATCTTAAGGTAGAGATTAACAAAAGAAAGAAAAAGTTTGTTTTTAATCATCGGCCTTTGGAAATCGGCAAAGATATTAATCTGGAGCTGGGAGCGACTGGTTTTAAGGGGTTAGTGACTTATATTGAAGGAGTGCCCGACCATCGAGTTTGGGAGGAAAAAGTAGTCAAGGTAAGATGGATGATTTTGTCTGATGTTTTTCCAGAAACCTTAGGAGTGATGCCTTGGAAAGCAGAAGCGGTTAAGGCTGGCGACCAGATGAAGGATACCCAAGGAAGGGTAGTGGCTGAAGTTTTAAATAAAGAAGTAAGACCAGCAGAAAAAATTGTGGTTACTTCAGACGGCCGAGTTTTTGTCCGCCAGGATCCGATAAAAAAGGATGTTTTTCTAACTTTAAAATTAAAAACCTTCAAGCAGAACGGCATCAATTATTTTCTTGATGATATCAAAGTAAAGGTTGACCAAGAGGTTCCTTTATATCTACCCAATATCGACCTTTGGCCAACGATTACCAGGATTATAGAGTGAAAGATGGCCCCCCTCCTCATTCTTTTTATCAACTTAGGCGTTGGCGGAGTCCAGAGAAAGATTGTTGATATTGTCAATTTTTTAGGCTCTTACCAGCCAGATTTACCGATTTTTATCCTTTTAAGAAATAGAGAACAATTTGATTTGACTCCGGATATTAGGAATAAGAAGGTTAAGACTATCAACTATAAAGACTATAAAGATTGGATGAGGGTTAAAATTCCTCTTTTTTTTCCATTTTTTGTTCTTTGGCACATTTGGCGGCTAAAGCCAAAATCTATTTTGGCCTTTCTAGACTTTGTTTCTCTTCCAGCTATTTGGGCAAAGCTGATTTTGTTTTGGCGAAAAACAAAGCTGGTTTTAAGTGAAGACCATTATACGTCAAGGATTATACCCATCTTTACTTATGGTCGACTTCGCAATTTTTTGGTTAAGATGTTTTACCCGTTTGCTGATGTGGTTTTTACCTGCAGCCAGGCGACCAAAAATGATTTAATCCGAAACTATGGCTTACCTGAGAATAAAATAAAAATAATTCGTAATTGGACCACTTTCACCACCAGGAGGCCTAAGATAAGAAGAAAAAAATATGATTTTATTTATCTTGGTCGCTTGGAGAAGACGAAAAATTTGGGATTTTTGATAAAGGCTTTAAAGAAGTTAAAAGAAACAAGGAAAGGAGTAAGTTTGTGCCTTCTTGGGAGTGGAAAGGAGAAAGAAAGCTTGGAAAGAATGACCAAAGAGTCTCATCTTGAAAAAAATGTCGATTTCATCGAACCAAGACGTGATGTGGAAGATTTTCTGGCTCAATCGAGAATTTTTGTTTATTCCCCCCAAATTAAGGCGGAAGGTTTCCCTTTAGCAATCTTGGAAGCTATGGCCGTCGGCACACCGGTTTTAACCAGAGACTTTGCCGGCGCGAAAGAGTTTCTTGCTGATGGGAAGAATTGTTATTTCTTCCAGACACAGAAAGAGTTTATTCAAAAAGCCCTTTGGTTGTTGAATAATCCTAGTGAGAGGAGAAGAATAGCCTCTCGAGCTCGTTGGTATGTTGAAAAATATCATTCTCCTCAGAATATCCTTGAATATCTTAAGGAATTGGAGTTATTAAAAGAAGAAGACAAATGAAAATCGGATTAGTTACCTCAAGAGGAGGACATTTGTTCCAGCTTTACCAATTAAAAGATTGGTGGAGAAATTACGACCGGTTTTGGCTAACTGGCAGGGGAGGGGATGTTGATTATTTGCTGAGAAAAGAGAAAGTTTATTATGGTTATTTCCCCGAGTCTAGGGGCATTATTAACGCGGTCAGGAATTTTTTCCTCGGCTTGAAACTCTTAAAAAAAGAAAAGCCCGACTGGTTAATTAGTTGTGGAGCTGGTATTGCGCCGCCGCTTTTTCTTGCCGGTAAGCTATTAGGGATAAAACTTATTTTTATCGAGCCTTATGACTTTGTCCAACATCCGAGTTTGTCTGCTCGATTAGTCGCCCCGATTGTTGACAAGCTTTTAGTCCAACATAGGACCCAAAAAAAATTTTTTAAACAGGCTGAGTATTGGGGTTCAGTTTTCTAAAAATGGGAATAAAGACCAATAGTTATACCAAATTCATTATTATTTTTGTTTTTCTTAAATTTTTTATTGAGAATTCCTTTTTTTAATTTACCTGCCCATCATGATGAATTACCTTATTTTGATAGCGCCTTAAAGGTATTTAACAACAATCTTAATCCTTTTATAGAATTTCAAGGTTATAAACCGCCTGTTTTTTACGAACTAGCGGCAATATTTTTTAAAATCCTTAGTCCAGCAAGGTTTTGGGGAAGATTGATAAGTAGTCTTTTTTCTTCTTTTTGTTTACTTTTTACCTATCTATTAGGGAAGAAACTCTTTAGTGAGAGAACTGGATTCTGGGCCGTCTTAATTCTTTGTGTTTTCCCTTTATTTTTAGCCCAAAGCTTTCTTTATCAGCCGCCAGCCTTATTGACATTTCTAGCTCTGGCAACATTATACTATTATTTCTTAAAGAAAAAGTTTTTTTATCTTGTTTTTGCTACTCTTTTAGTCTTAACCCACGAAACAACAATTTTTTTTGTTATTTTGCTTTTTTTCTTCAATCTTTGGGAAGAAAGGAAAAACCACGGCTTTCAGATAAAAAAAAGTCTCTCTTTACTTTTTCCTTTGATTTTTTTTGCCATCTGGACCTTTTTAAATAAGAAATATTTGGGGTGGTTTTTTTGGCCAGTTCATTTTTCCTTAGTGGGGAAAAATCGTGTCTATCCTCGTAATCCTTTGTTGGATATTTTAAACCTGGCTTTTAAAGAAAACTTTCTCTGGTTTGTCTTTAGCTTTATTTTCTTCAGTTTGATTTTTAGTATTGGCTATCCAAAATTAAAAAAGAAATTCATTAGAAAAGAAATTTTATTCTTTGTCTTTTTATTTTTCTTTTACGTAGTAATTTTTTATTGGTTGGATTTTTTACCCCGTTATTTACTTTTTCTTTATCCTTTAATATTGCTTACTTTTGTTTGGTTTCTAGAGAAGTTCTTCAATCAAGCAAAAAGATTATCTCTTTTTTTTATGGTGGGAGTCCTCTTGATATATCTTTATATAAATTTGTATAATTTGTTTTTTCTTCCCTGGATTCCTTGGGCAGGAGAACAAGATTTGAGATTCCTCCGAATAGTTTTTTTGCAAAAAGAAGCGGCCAGGTATATCAATTCTAATTTTTCTGATCCGATAATAGTTTCAGTATGGCCTATTACCCAAGCTTTTGAAAAACCATTTTATGGCTATGTTGAAAAAAGTCTGGTTGGTCTCTATTGTGGGACAGAGGAGGCAAAAATTAAAATTCAAGAACTAGGGAGCAAAGAGAAATATGACAATATTATTTTAATTTCCTCTTCGATTTACGATTCTAGAAACTGCTTCATTTATCACAATTATAATTATAAACTTATTAAAGAGATTAGTTTAAGCTCTTTTCCTAAAAATGATATCAAGATATATAAACTTGTCAAGAAAACATTATGATTTTTATAACTGTCGGGACGACAAAATTTCCTTTCACTCGGCTTTTGAAGGCGGTTGATAAAGTGATGATGAATTTTAAAAAAAAAGAAAAGTTGGTGGTTCAGGCAGGCACAAGTGATTATCAATTTCAACATCAAAATGCTCAAGTTTTTAGAGAAGTTCCCTTTGATAAAATGGTGGCTTTTTTGAAAAAATCAAGGCAGATAATTTGTCACGGCGGTCCAGCGACAATTTTTTTGGCTTTAAAATATGGTAAAAATAAGCCTTTGGTTGTTCCCAGAACCAAAAAATTTGGCGAGCACGTGGATAACCACGAAGTATTCTTTGCTCGGTTTCTTAAAAAAAAGAAAAAAGTGGCGGTTGTTTTACCCCAAGAAGATCTAGCCTTAAAATTAAAAGAGTCTTTTGGTCACCCAATAAGATCTCAAGGGAAAAAGGAAATCAAGCCTGCGAAAAAGCTAATAAAGAAATTAATAAAACTTACCCAATGAAAAATAAATTAAGAAAAGGCTTGGGCCTTCTTAAAGGAATTTTCAACTACAATATTTTGAGGCATTTTAAGCCTCTTGCTCCAACTGGGCTGCAGATTAATGTCACCTATCGGTGTAACTCCAAGTGTCAGATGTGCCATATTTGGAAAGTGAAACCTAAAAATGAATTAAGTTTTAGAGAGTGGCAACGGATAATGAGAGATCAAATTTTTTCTTCAACTGAGAGGTTAACAATTACTGGGGGAGAGCCGACTTTACATCCGGAATTGGTAAAATTGGCTAGGCTTTTTATCAGCTCTATGCCCCAACTCCAATTTCTTGTTTTGGTGACTAACGGCTTCCTGACTGACCGAACGATTTCTCTAGTCAAAACCCTAGCTAAATTATCGCAAGGACGAGGGATTAATTTTACGGTTAGTGTTTCTCTTGATGGGATTGGTAAAATGCACGATGAAATTCGGGGAGTGCCCAAGGCCTTTGAAAAAACATCCTCAACCATATTGGGTTTAAAAGAATTACAAGCGAAATATCATTTTTGGCTAAATGTAGCTGGGGTGGCTCATCGAAAGAATCTTTATCATATTAAGGATATTCAGCAATGGTGCCAAAGAAGGGGTATTGATTTTAATCTCCAGCTAGTTGGCTTTCACAAGAGTTATGTTCAAAATATAGAGAAAAAACAAGAGCTGGATTTTAGAGAAAATGACAAGGAATACTTACACTCTATTTTAAAAAAATTGTCCAGACCTTCTTTCCGAAGGGACCTTCGGTATTGGTTGAAATGCTACTATTGGAATGATATGCTAGCTCTTTATCGGGGTGGCCGGCGAACGACTCCTTGTCCTTTTGTTTTGGATGCTTTTGTCTTGGATAGCCTAGGTGATGTTTACTATTGTCTTTCGGAAAGAAAAATTGGCAATTGCCGACAAGGAAAGTCGGTGAGCGAGATTTATTATCACCCCAAAAATCTTAAGTTTCGTCGCCGATTGGCAAAAAGCGCCTGTCTTAAATGTAATAGCGCCTGTTTTGTTACTTCGGCGATCGCCAAGGATTTTAAAAAATTTATTTGGTATTATTTTACTCGCCGGCGCGGACCGGTAGGAGTTTACTAAAAATGAAACTTTTAAAAATTTTGCTTTTTGGTTTGATTTTTATCCTGCTTTTTTTGGATGGAGGGACGAGTTTTTTGGGAGAGTGGCTTATTTTAATTTTGCCTTTGCCCCTTTTTTTACTTGCTTTTTCTAAAAACAAGATCCGTTTGTATTCCAGTTGTTCAGTTTTCTTCCTGGCCTTCCTTGGTTTTTGTTTTCTTTCTCTTCTTAATTCGGCCAGTTTGGCTCTTTCTGTTCCTAAGTTTTTTCAACTGCTCAGTTTTTTTCTTTTCTTCAGTCTTTTTCTCCAGGTCGCCAGTGAAGAAAACCTTAAATTTCTCAACTACACCATTTTAGCGGCCAGTTTTTTCCTTTGCCTTCTTTCTTTTTATTATCTTTTACCCAATACCTCGCCGCCAAAATCAACCATGAATCTGGTTTATTCCACTCATGGCCACAACCATTTGGCCGAGTATCTTTGCTTTGCCCTGCCAATTAGCTTGGCTCTTTTTATCAAGAGTAAAAGGGCACGCCCTCTTTTTGGAATTTTGACTATTTTTTATTTTCTCAGCCTTCTTTTTACCTTTTCCCGGACCAGTCTTTTGCTTTTGCCCTTGATTTCTTTTTTGATGATTAGAAAATTAAAACCAAAAAAAGTATCTGGGAAAATTATTAGCTGGCTTTTGGCTGTTTTACCTATCGCTCTTCTTTTCTTTATTTTTCTTTTACCCTTGACCAATTTAGGCATCCAAGCAAGGAAAATTAAGCCTTACGACTGGCTGGTTCGCCAAACAATCAAACCTTTAAAGGTAGAAAAAAGACTTAGCTATTGGCCTCAGGCAATAGAAGCTTTTCTTAAGCGGCCGTTTTCAGGTTGGGGGATTGGTACCTTTAGATTACTCTCCCAAAGATTTCAAAAAAGGCCGGTTTCTTGGTCCTGGTTTGCCCACAATTTTTATTTACAGATTCTTTGTGAGGCAGGAATTTTTGCCTTTTTATCTTTTTTGACTTTTTTAGTTGTATCTCTCCGCCAGGCTTGGGAAAATATAAAGGCTACTCCTTTCCAAATTGGCTCTTTTTTTGCTCTTCTTTTTTCCAGTTTTCATTCTCTTTTTGATTTTGACTGGGAATTTCCCGCCGTTTTCTTAACTTTTTTTGCTCTTTTAGCTTTTTTGGTTGAGAAAAAAAATTACTCGAATAAGATAAAAAACATCTCATATTTCAGTCTTTTCTTGTTCCTGTTTTTGACTTTTCTTTTTGGCTCAAGCAGATTATTAGCTGAGTTTTATTTTCAAAAAAAAGACTATCAAAAGAGCACCCTGATTTATTCTTTTGATAAAGAAAAGTGGTTATCGTCTGCGAAATTTGCTTTTGAAAAAAACCGAGGATTGGGAGAAAAAATTGTTAGCCGAGCAATCTTTTTTAATCAGGAGGATAAAGATTTTTATTTTCTTTTAGCTGAGGAATTTTATAAGCGAGAAGAAAACGAAAAGGCAGCCAAGATGTTTCAAAAAGTTGTTTCTCTTGACCCCTTAAGCCCAACCGCTTGGCAAAAATTAGAGAGAATTTATGAAAGATTGGGCAAGGAAGAGAAAAAAATTGCTCTTTATGAGGAATTAGCCGAAAAAATTAAATTTGTTGAGCCAGAAAGCAGGTTTCAAATTTTTTATGCCCGGTCTTTATATAAATTAGGCCTCTATTTTTATGAAAAAGGTAGCCTCCAAAAAACTGAAGCTTGTTGGCAAGAGGCGGCTCGGCTGGCACCTCAATGGTCCTATTTTCATCTTGAGCTGGCCGATCTTTACAACTATCAAGGCGATTTTGAGAAAGCAAGAAAAACTTTAGAAAATTGCCTTCAGTTTTATTGGCCGAAGGAACACTGTCAAGGGGTTCTTGAAAGGGAAGATTGGCAAGAACCAGGCAGTTGGCAAGAAAAGATTTTAAGCATTTCTAATTAGAGTAAGAGCCCAAGAAGCATTTTGGTCGTTCGCAAAATAACGGAAAAATCCCAGAAAAGACTAGAATTTTTAATGTCCAGCATATCTTGCTCTAGCCATCTTTCAAAAGACGAGTGATTAGCGCCTGAAGCAACCCAACTGGAAACCAGACCAGGTTTAACCCTTTCTCTTTTCTTTTTGTATTTTTTAGGAATTCTTTTTTCTTCCTCGATCGGCAAAGGTCTGGGTCCGACCAAGCTCATTTCTCCCCTGATGATGTTGACTAGTTGAGGGAGTTCGTCTAGCCCAGTGCACGCCAGTTTCTTGCCAAAATCTGTTAATCTAGGGTCATCTTTAATCTTAAAAACAGGTCCGTTGGCTTCATTTAATTTTTGATACTTTTTTTTCAGTTTTTCCGCATCTTTGACCATGGTTCTAAATTTATAAAGATTAAAAATTTTGCCATCTTTACCGACCCTTCTTTGCTTGAAAATCGCTGGTCCTTCAGAATCAATTTTAATTAAAAGAGCAATCAGCAGAAAAATCGGCCAAATAAAAAGAAAACCTAAAAGAGAAAAAAGGAAATCGATGATTCTTTTGCCAAATCTTTGATAAAGCATGGAAAGATTATACCACGTCATTTCTTGACTATATTAATTTCTTATGATACGTTTTGACTAGACACAAAAATTAAGAGTTTTTGAGGAAGGGGAGGCTTGGATAAGAAAAGTTGACTTATAGTAAAATTTATAGTATGATCATTTCCAATGTTTAGAAAACCACCGGTATTAAAAGGACAGTTTAAAGTTTTAAAAGCTCACTAAGGTGAGCTTTTTTCGTTAAAAAAGCAAAAATGAGCGCTGAAAGACGAAAACCGATAGGAATAACTCGGAGAAAACTTTTTCTTGGTTTTTTTGGCAGTGCGGCTCTGGCTGCCTGTAGGCGGGTTGGAGAGAAAGTAGAAAAGGTAATCGAAACCGTTGTTCCTACTGAAACTCCTAAACTGCCAACTTTAATCCCCAAAGAAGTTGTCGAACCCACCGAAAAGCCTCATCCCACAGAGGTCAAGCCCGAGGCGATAGCGACACCAACAGCGGTTGCTTTTGATGTTACCCCTGAAGTTGAAGCTGAATTCAAAAAGAGAAATGGTGAGCCGGAAGTCGCTTTTTCTATTCGAGTGGGATTGCTCGATATTTGGCCAAAAGAAATGGCAGAAAAAGTAGGTGGTTTTGAAGGTTTTGAAGTCAATCCCCAGACCACTCCTCTTAAAGTAGGAGAGAATATCAGGGTTTTGGTTGACTCCGAAGGTGGAAAGGCTCGGTTTAGTTTGATTTCTTGGTATCCAGAAGAGGAAAAAGAAGCAATTTTGGCAGGTTTTGCCTCTCTTTTACCTCAAAAATTAAACGGTAGGGAAATAGATTACTTAACTAGCCAAAAAAGAGGAGAACAGGAAGAACTCCTTCACTTGGCCGCTTATCAAAATACTCTGGTCATTCCCTTTATTACTCCCGGCACTATTGACCAAGAGAATTGGGACAAAGCAATGACTCTTCATGCGGCTGGAGCAGTAAAAGATATCATTACCGCCATTGAAGGAGAGGGAGAGAAGGAGAAAGCAGTGGTCGTTTTCCTTAATCATCAAGGAGAAGAGCTTTTAAGAGTCGATCTGAAGGCAGTCAACCTCGGTGAAAAAGAAACAATAAGACTGGACATTGACCGTGGCCAATATATTTTCTTTGATGAAACCGGCCAAGAGATTCCCGAAAAAACTATCAAACTTTGGGAAATTCCTGAGAAACCAGAACCATTAGTAGAATTCTATCGTGGGCATATAGATAAATTTACCGGGCCTTACGATGTTGCCGGTGTGCCTTTTCAAGGACCAATCAGAATTAAACTTAATATTGAAAAAATCCCAGAAGGAGGAGGGGTAGCCATAACCTTGGGTAAAAATTGTATCACCCAAAAGGAAATCCATATAATTCAAACTGGTTTTGATCAAGGTGGACCGATGGTGGCCACGATGAGCATGGAAAACCCAGAATCTGGCTGGACTAATTCGAGGCGTTATGGAGAAGCTCAAATTTCCGTAGGCCCAACTACACTTGAAGTAGTCATTGAGGGA
>Ga0307380_10010512_pt1 | contig 11654 bp, 10 predicted proteins | sample UN3MG_FD_202239 | JGI IMG/M metagenome (GOLD analysis project Ga0307380, IMG submission 202239) | Soil microbial communities from Risofladan, Vaasa, Finland - UN-3 | ecosystem: Environmental > Terrestrial > Soil > Coastal area > Acid sulfate soil | place: Finland: Risofladan, Vaasa | collected... | reverse complement strand
GCGGCCGCGATGGTCGAAGCCGACGATGCGCTCGGAGTAGGGCAGGGCGCCGGGGTCGGGCGGGAGTTCGAGCTTGCGGGTGGAGCCGTCCATCGAAACCGCCGTGAGTTCCTCGCGCTCGAGTGTCGACTCCTCGGGCGGACCGATGCGGCGCTCCGCATCGGTGTACTTCCACCATTGGGCATAGACGAACACCTCGTCTGTCATCGGGCCGACGAAGAGCCTAGCGGATGTGGCTTCGGTCTCCCAACCGACGGAGGAGAGGCGGTCTTCGCCGGGGCGCATCCGGAGGAGGCGGAACGTGCGGCGATACTTTGTGCGGTCCAGCCTTCCGACCCGCAGCCGCAGCGCCACTAGCGTGCCGTCGGGAAGCCATCGGAAGTCCTGAACACTGGTCGGCGTTTCCAGCGCCTGCCAGACCTCCTGCGACCGACCGTCTTCGGTGTTGACGAGGCGGTAGGGAGCGATTTGCTGCTCGGAGGGTGGGCGGGATTCGTCTTCCGCAGGTCCGGCGATCCTCTCCCTGAGGATCATCCAGCGACCGTCGGGGGAGATGTAGTCCGGGCTGAACCACCTTTCGACGACGGCTGCGTCGGGGGGTGGTGTCCAGATGACCTCGTTCTTCCGTCCGTCGGGGAAGGCGCGAACGAGGGCGCCCTTACTGTCGAGGCCAAGGATGACGTCTTCGATCGGGGACCAGGTGGTTGAGTCGAGACGGATGGGAACCGGGTGCTCGCTCGGCTGGGAGCCGTCGGCGTTGAAGACGTGGAACGTGCCTTCGCGCGTCAGGGCGAGGTAACGTCCTGTCGGTGACCACGAGATGTCGTAGAAACCTCGCCATTGGAGGGGGTCTGGAGTCCCGCGGTAGATCTCGCGGTTGTCCTTGGTGTCGTAGATGCGAAGCTGCAGCCCGTGTGTTTCCCCCCGACCCCACGTGAAGCCCGGGGCATCGCTGTAGATGGCGCGGCGACTGCCGTCGGGTGAGAGGGCGGCGCCGAAGCCTTGTTCGAACCCGCCGGTGTAGATGCCGAGATAGGGCATCGGTATCCGCTCTCGGGAAAGCTCCTCTCCGGTGTCGAGGTCGAGGGCAACCCAGTGGTTGGCGAGCGGGACAGGAAACGTTTCGGGGATGTCCTCGGGCGGCTCCGGGTCGGCGTTTGATGCCCCGAGGTGCTGCCTGACTTCCAAGCGGCTTGTCGGGAATCTTACGTCCTTGGCGTGGGATAGGAGAGAGAGGACCCGGCCGCCATCTTGGAGAGAAGCCCCGGACACGGAGGTGACGCGGCTGCGGTCGTAGCGGGTGGCGAGCCGGACGATGCCGCAGACGAGGAAGACCGTCACAGCTAGACCGATCGTCGCGGTCCAGATGGCGAGCGCGTGCCACTTGCGCGGTGCCGTGAGGAGCTCGCCGCGGGTGATGGGGAGGAGCGATGAGAGAAGAAGAGCGGGGGAGGCGAGGAGACACCAGAGGGCAACATCGAGGGTGGGCAGCCCGAGGAGGAAGGCGCCGAAGGCCAGGACCATCCATGTTGCGCCGAAGGTGAGCGCGGCGGCAAGGAGGATGGAGACGGCGAGAGCCGCGGTGACGCTCCGGGTGAGGCTGGAGCAGAAGATGCCGACGGAGAGGTAGAAGAGCGTGAGGCAGATGATATCCGGGAGATAGGCGTGGAGGGGAAGCAGGCGGAAGGCGGAGGGGAGGAGGAGACGGTCGAGGCCGATGAGGATGATGGTGGCGGCGGCGGTGAGGGTGAGGGCGGCGACGGCCATGGCGAGCCAGATGCGGCGGCGGCTGAGGGGGAGCGCGAAGAGGATGGGGGTGGTGCCGGCGGCGACTTCGCCGGAGAAGATGCCGCTGGAGGCGAGGAGGGCGATGATGAGGGGGCTGAGGAGAATGGCGAAGCCAAAGAAGAGATGAACGGTAAACGGCTCGTAGCCCGAGGCCAGGCGGAAGAGCGCGCGGGAGATGACGGCGCAGCCGGCCGGGAGGAGCAGGGCCAGGGTGAACGCGAAGACGAGGAGCGGGCGGCCTTGGTTGAATTCTTTGAGGAAGAGGGCTCTCATCGTCATCGCCTCATGGGTAGATGTGGGTGTGTTCGCCGGTGGTGGGATCGAAGGCGGAAAGGCCGACGCGGAGCCCGTCCCACTCCGATAGGATGAGGCGGCCGCGGTGATCGAGGCCGATGACGGAGGAGTTGGACAGCGTCTCTCTCAGGCGGGCTGTGGTAAGTGGACTCAGTGCGCCGGTCCGATCGAGCAGCCGGAGGTCGAGGCCGCTTCGGGCGAGGAGGCCGCCGTTGGGCAGGGAGGCGAAATGGAGGGACCAGGTTCCCGGGGGAGTTCTGGCTATTGTGGCGGCATCGTCGCCGCGGCGCCAGGTGATGACTTCCACCCGGTTGTGCCGGGGCTGGCTCTCACGGGCGCGACGGGCTGCGTATACGGCGGAGCTGTCCTCAGACCAGAGGATTGGCAGCATTTCCTGCCAGACCTCTACATAGCCGGAATCGCTCCAGATCATGCGGGATTGCTTCCCGTCTGTGGAGAGGACGAAGACGAGGAAAGTGTCGCATGGGCCACCCTCCTGTGGAGGGGAATCACCGACAAGCACCACCGCGAGCCACTTCCCATCAGGGGAGGCGGCCATATGGCCGAGGGCTAGATGGCTGTCCGGGGAGAGTTCGTCGCGCCAGCTCCAGATCGCCTGCGTCTCGCCATCGGGGAGCGTGAAGCCGACCAGGTCGCCGTTCCCGGAGAAGCTGTAGACGGCGCTTCCGTCGGGAGCCCAGGCGTACACGGGCTGGTCGTAGCGTCCCCCCTCGACCTCGATCACCTGAGGCCGCGAGCCGTCTGGCTTCATGATCAGCAGGCGCCAGCGACTGTACCCCGTCTGCCAGTCGTACCCGTCCTGAGAGAGCAGCGCCAGCCACCGGCCATCGGGCGACCAGTCCGCTCTCTGGATGTTGGGGGGACGGCCGCGCAGGAACGCCTGTGGGAGACCGCGGTAGGGCGGCCAGTCCGCTCTCTGGATGTTAGGGGGACGGCCGCCCAGGAAGGCCTTTGGGAGACCGCGGTAGGTCAGCCGCTTGCTCTTCAGGTCCCACACCTCGACCGACCGCTTAGGGAGGCCCAGATCATCGCCACCCCGCCAAGTGAGCGGGCGTATGTCGGGGAGCGCGGCGGCGAGCGCGCCGTCGGGCGAGACCACCGGCGCATCGGTCTCGCGGAGGACGAGCAGCTCCTTTCCGGTGTCGAGGTCGAGAGTGACCGAGTAGGCGCTGCGGTACTCGGTGCGGTCGCCGATCCAGCGTTTCTCGAAGGCGCGGAGCGGGCGAACCTGTGATGCCTGCGTATACACCGTCGCTACATGCCCACCGCCGATGATGAGGGGCTGCATGAGCTGCTCCACCTTGGCTCGGTCGTAGCGGGTGGTCCAACGAGCGGCGGCGATGATGGGGATCGAGGTGAGAGCGAAGACGAGAAGGGCGGTGGCAATCGGGAGGAGCCAACGGCGACGGCCGCGGAAGAGTTCGCCGCGGGTGAAGCCGACGTAGGAGCCGGCGAGGAGGGCGGGGCAGGAGGCGAGTGTCCAGAGGTCGATGTCGATGATGGGGCCGTAGGGAGTCAGACGCGCGCCGGCGAGGAAGGTGAAGGCGATGAGCGCGATGACGAGGGCGATGCCGAGCCCGAGGGCGCCGAGGAAGGCGTTGCTGATGCTGAGGGAGAGGCTGGAGAAGAAGAGCGCGCCGCAGAACAGCAGGAGCGCGGCGATGGCGAGGTCGGGGAGGAACTGCCAGAAGGTGACCTCCTGGAGCGCCGGCCGAGCGGCGATGGCGCCGGGGATGATGACGAGGACGACGGCGGAGAGGAGGAGGGCGAGGCCGCCGAGGAGCTTGCCGAGCCAGACTTGGCGGCGGGTGAAGGGCAGGCCGAGGAGCAGGGGAAGGGTGCCGCGCTCGGCCTCTGCGGCGATGAGGCCGGAGCCGACGAAAGTGGCGAGAATGAGGGGGACGATGAGGTAGACGATGCCGCAGAAGAGGTTGACGGCGCCCTGGTCATCCCCGTTCTTCACCCAGACGGCCGTGAGGATCCCCCAGAGGGCGACGACGAGTCCGCCGAGGAGGAGGCCGAACATGGCGATCATGTGGCCCTGACGCCACTCTTTGGCGAAGACGGACCTCACCGGGCGGCCTCCGTGTGGGACTGGGCGAGGTCGATGAAGATGTCCTCGAGGCTGAGGTCGGCGGCGGTCGCCCTCCTGCCAGACCCATCCAGCGAGTCGAGAAGTGCGGGGCTGAAGTCGGTGACGGTGAAGAGAGTCTCACGGGGGCTGCGCTCGACCTGGAGGGCGCCGGCGGGGAGGTCGACCGCGGCCTCGGGGGCGTGCTCGACGTGGATGCGCTTGACGCGGGCTTTGAGGTGGTCGAGCGTGGATTCGAGGACGAGACGGCCCTTGACGAGGAAGCCGACGTGGTCGCAGATGCGCTCCATATCGGCGATGTCCTGGCCGGTGATGAGGACGGTGCGGCCCTCGGCCTGCATGGCGTCGATGATGTTGCGGAGGATCTCGCGGCGGGCGATGGGATCGAGGCCGGTGAGGGCCTCGTCGAGGATGAGCAGATCGGGCTGGTGGCCCACGGCGACGGCAATGGAGACGACGGCGCGCTGGCCGCGGGAGAGGACGCCGAGGGTGGCGTTCTCGTCGATGCCGATGCGATCGAGGACGGTGGAGACGACGTCCGGTCTCCACTGTGGGTAGCAGCCCGCCATGAAGGCGGCGAAGCCGCGGACGGTCATCCACTCCCAGAGGGGCTGGAGCGCGGCGACGTGGCCGACGCGCCGGCGCACCTTCACCGGCTCCTTCACGACATCGTGTCCGAGGACGGTGGCGGAGCCGGAGGTGGGGTTGATGAGGTTCAGGAGAAGGCGGACGAAGGTGGTTTTTCCGGCGCCGTTGGGGCCCATGAGGCCGTAGATCGAGCCGGTGGGGACGTTGGCGTTGACCTCGTCGACCGCCTTCAGCCGGCGGAAGCGCTTGGTCAGGGAATGGGTCTGAATGGCGAAGCGGGTCTGGCTCATCTGCGGTCCTTTCGGCGAGCCTTCTCGTCTTTGAGGACATCCCGGAAGAGATCGAGAGCGGCCTCCTGGGAGAGGCCGAAGGCGCGGACATCGCGGGCGACGGTTCGGAGCTGGTCGGCGAGGAGGCGACGGCGCTCGGCCTCGGCCATGGCCGCCGCTTCGGAGGACACATAGGTGCCGTCGCCGCGGCGCGTGTGGAGGAGGCCGTCGCGCTCCAGGTCGCGGTAGACCTTGGCGACGGTGTTCGGGTTGACCAGGAGGCGGGCGGCGAGGTCGCGGACAGAGGGGAGCCTCTCGCCGGGCACGATGAGCCCGGCGGCGACGCTCCGGCGGATCCCGTCGGTGATCTGACGGTAGATCGGTAGAGCTGATTTCGGGTCGATTCTGTCGATCATATGAGTGTACTAGCTCAGTGATACAATGGATTGTACCATGGATTGGGGAGAAGTCAAGAGGGGATTTGGGGAGATGGGGCGGCAGAGCGGCGAGAGCTGGCGCGAACGGTAGGGCAGGCGGGGTGGGGGCGGGGAGCGAAAGCAGATGGATATCCTGGGATGGATCATGGCATCGGCACCGGAAACGAAGCGACGAGACGACGATAGGCCCGAGGGCGAGAGACACTGGCGGCGGACGCTGTACAGCCTGTGGCTGGCGATGTTCTTCGTGTTCCTGGAGTGGACGTTCGGGATGACGTTCGTGCCGGTGTTTCTCCAGGAGGACATCGGGCTGACGTTCAAGCAGGCGCAGTCGTGGACGGGACTGCTGATGGCGCTGCCGTCGCTGGCGATGTTCGTATCGACGCCTCTGTGGGGGACGTACAGCGACCGGATCGGGCGGAAGCGGGTCGTCATCATCAGCGTGATCTTCACCTCCTTGCTGCGGGCGGCGTGGTATTGGTCGCACTCGCCGTGGACGCTGCTGTGGCTGGGGATCGCGGCGGGGGTGCTGGGGGCGGGGGTGACGGTGGGGCAGGCGATCGTGGCATCGGTGGCGCCGCGGGAGCGGATGGGGGAGGCGATGGGGACGCTGCAGACGTCGATGACGGTGGGGTTTCTGATCGGGCCGGTGGTGGGCCAGGCCTGCGCGGGGCTGATCGGGCCGCGGCCGACGTTCCTCATTCAGGCGGTGTTTGCGGTGATCGGAGCGACGCTGGTGTGGCTGGCGGTGGAGGAGCGGTTCGAGCGGCCGGAGCAGGCCGAGCACGTGGGCTTCACCCGCGCGGTGACACGGGATCTGCGGCCGCTGGTGGGGAACCGGCAGCTTCAGGCGCTGTGGGTGATGTCGTTCGTGGTGTTCTTCGGGTTCTCGGCGATGTGGCCGATCATGACGTATTACGTGCAGTACATCGGGATTCCGCTGGACAAGGTGGCGGCCTACGCGGCCTATGTGATGCTCGTGACGGGGTCGCTGATGACGGTGATGGCGCCGCTCTGGGGAAAGCTCGGGGATAGGATCGGGCACCGGCGGATTCTCATCGGGACGACGGCCGCCTGCGGGTTGGTGCTGATCCCGCACGCCTTCATCCGGACGTACGCGCAGTTCTTCGTGCTGCGGGTGGCGGCGACGGCGCCGGGGGCGGGGATTCACCCGACGACGGCGGCGCTGGTGGCGGGAACGATGCCGCGGTCGAAGTACGGGGGTGCGTACGGGGTGCTGGCGAGCGCGCGGGCGCTGGCGGGGTCGGTGGGGCCGATCATCGGGGGAACGATCGGGCGGTATTGGGACATCAGGTGGGTGTTTATCTGGACGGGGATCATGACCCTCATCGCGTCGGTGTGGGCGGCCAGCGCGGTGAAGGAGTCGGGGGCCGAGTTAGAAGAGGGCGAGGCCGGCTTCGGCGGAGATGCGGCGGCGGGCGTGGGGAAGCCGCCGGGTTCGGGTTAGAGATCGAGGACGAGGCGAAGCGCCTCCTCCACTTGCGCGAGCTCTTCCTCCGAAGTGTTGCCCAAGCGAGACTCGAGACGCTCCTTGCTAATGGTGAGGAGCTGCTCACACTTGGCGAACGAGGGGCTCGTCAAGCCACTCTCGTCCGTGACTTCGAGCGGGACGTGGAGAGGGACATCGCGGCCCTTCGTGCTGACGGTGACCACGATGATGTTGGGGTAGCGGGGATTGTGGTTGGCGGCGTCGGTCTGGACTACGAGCGCCGGGCGCCTGCCTACTTGCTCTGATCCCCGCCCCGGTGTCCAGTCCACCCACCAGAGTTCGCCGCGGGAGACGTCAGCTCTCGCCATCACGCACCACCTGCGCCTGCGCGTCGAAGGCGAACTTCACATCGCTTTCATCCGTGTCTTCGCCGACTCGGCTGAACGCCTGGTAGAGCTGCCGCCGCCTTTCGCGCTCCAGCGTGGCCCTTAGACTCTCCTGAACCAGGCCGCTTAGGCTGACTTGCCTGCGGCTTGCCATCTGGGCGCTGGCGCGATAAAGGTCCAGCGGCAGGCGCACCGTCATTGCCTTCTTTTTCGTCTTCATAATCCTCACCTTTATCGCGTTCGCAATGCGAGTCACAATATGATACCACATGGCGGTGAACATGTAAACATCCCGAGGGTCCGAGCAGTGGCGGGTCGCGACAGGAATGTCGCTCCTACGAGCGTGTCGGGTCAGAAGAGGGGCGGGGAGGCTTCGGCGGAGATGCGGCGGTGGGCAAGGGCGACGTAGGTGGGGTCGGTGTCCACGCCGATCCAGAGGCGGCCGAGCTGGGCGGCGGCGACACAGGTTGAGCCGGAGCCGCAGAAGGGGTCGAGCACCAGCGCGCCCCTTGGGCGGCCCGGGCAAGCCTTCCAGGAGTAGAGCTTGATGAGGCGGCGGGGAAGCTCTATGGGGAAGGGGGCCGGGTGGCCAACCTTGCTAGCTGACTCGGTGGGGAACTGCCAGATGCTGCGGGTGAGGGCGGTGAACTCCTCGCTCGTCAGGTCGGTGTCCCCTTTGGTCTGCTCGAGCCGGAACTGGTCTTTGCAGAAGACCATGATGTACTCGTGGACGTCGCGGAGGGTGGGGTTGCTCGGGCTCTGCCACGATCCCCAGGCGGTGGAGACGCCGACGGAGGCGGCCTTGTCCCAGATGATCTCGCCCCGCATGAGGAAGCCGAGGTCGATGAGCTGCTGGGTGATGAAGGACTGGAGGGGGAGATAGGGCTGGCGGTCGCAGCCGGCGACGTTGACGCAGATGCGGGCGCCGGGGCGCATGACGCGCCGGCACTCGCTCCAGACGTCGCGCAGCAGTGTGAGGTACTCGTCCAGCGGAAGCGCGTCGTCGTGGTTCTTGTAGTTCTTCCCGACGTTATACGGGGGCGAGCAGATGACGAGGTCGACGACGCCGTCCTCGATCATGTCGAGGGCGCGTGAATCCGCTTGGTAGATGCGATTGGCGAGGGTGCGCTCGCCGACGGTTGGCTCAGATGACTTTGGGGGTTCCATTCCTGCGGGAGTGTGTTCGCCGATGGTTGACGCGGAACCTGCGGTGGTGGTCGAGAGCGGCTTCGGCGAGTTTACGGAGGAGCCGGCGGCGCGGTGGGGGCGGGAAGATCAGAAGCGCAGCAGGAAACACGCCCCTGGTTTGCCATCTGTGCTGTGGGGTGGCAACACGCCAACTGGGCAAGCGATACCACCCAGTCACGCACCTGCCGCGGGGTGCCGCGCCAATGCGCCGCCCACCGCCTGGCGGACAGCTTGGTCTGGGTCCTTGAGCGCTTCTTGAAGCGCTGGCACAACCGCCGGGTGGAGAATGAACCCAAGTCTGTTGGCTGCCCTCACCCGAGCCGATGCGTCATCGGATTTCAGCAGCGCGATGAGGTTCCGGATATGGGGAGCAACGTCTGTCTTCCAGATCGCCCAGGCCAGAGCAGCGGTGACCACGGGATCGCTCTCGCGTTTCGCAGCCGAGGTCAGGCTTTGCTGGGCGTCACCGTCACCCAGATTCCCCAAGGAGCAAGCGGCGGCAGCGCGAACTGAAGCGTCCTGGTCCGAGAGCGCCTGAGAGAGGGGCGCAATCGCCTCGGCCTTGCCCCAATGGCCCAGCGCGCGAGCTGCTCTTAGGCGAATGCCGGCGTCTTTGTGGGTCAGCGAGGTGAGTGCCGCTTCGAAACCCATACCCGCATTGGCCGGGTTGGGCACCGCGAAGACAGGGGCCTCAGAGCCTGGTTCGGTGGCCTTAGGGTTTGCGTAAAGGGCACCGTCGGGGCTTCCAACCTCGTAGAACATCTCGGAGCCCGCACATTGGTAGACAGTGATCTTTCCTCTCTCGAGTGAGCGAACGATGCTGGTGTTGGCAGTCACAATAGGGACCCCCTCAACGGAGATCTGGAGGGAAAGGGACCCCGTGCACGGAGCGGGCGGGGCGACCCACTGATGGCCATCCCAGGTCATGGGAGAGCCGGGGTTGCGTTCGATGATACCTTTGATGACGACGGAGACCTGTTGCCTGGTGACTCCTGCGCCCGCGCCGAGAGCTAGCTGGTGAGCGCTCGCGAGTAGGATCAGCGCAACGGGTACTGCCCTCATGCCTCTCATCTGCCTGCCTCCTCCCGCTCCTACTTCCTGGCGCGGGAACCGGTGATCCACAACGCCCGATCCGGGTGAGTGCGCCTTCCAGGGGCCAAGGGCAATGCTATCCGCCCAGGCTACGGCTGTCAAGCTCTCAAGGGTTCGCAAGCAAGTCAGATCATGCGAGGGAGTACCGTTGGTGCGCCCCCTCCTGGGTGACTCGAGCGGACCTTTCGCGGTGCGGAGATCCCTGCCCTGCAGCCGTTATTGCTTCCCGCCGTACTTGAGGGCGGCTTTGACGAACTCCCGGAAGAGGGGATGGGCGCGGTTGGGGCGGGATCTGAACTCGGGGTGGAACTGGCTGCCGAGGAAGAAGGGGTGGTCGGGAAGCTCGACGAGTTCGACGAGGGTGCCGTCGGGGCTGACGCCGGCGGTGACGAGGCCGCGGTCCTCCAGCTCGGAGCGGAACTCGTTATTGACCTCGTAGCGGTGGCGGTGACGCTCGTTGGCGCGGGCGGCGCCGTAGACTTTGCGGGCGACGGTGCCGGGCATGATGCGCATGGGATAGGCGCCGAGGCGCTGGGTGGCGCCCTTGTCGGTGACGCCTTCTTGCTCGGAGAGAAGATGGAGCACGGGATGCTTGGTGGTCTCGCTGAACTCGGCGCTGTTGGCGTCCTTCCAGCCGCAGACGTGACGGGCGAACTCGATGACGGCGCACTGCATGCCGAGGCAGAGGCCGAGGAAGGGGAGCTTGTTTTCGCGGGCGTGCTTGATGGCGAGGATCTTGCCCTCGACGCCGCGGTCGCCGTAGCCGCCCGGCACGAGGATTCCGTGGACGCCTTCGAGCAGCTTCGCGGCGCCGTGCTCCTCGATCTCCTCGGAGTCGACCCGCGTGATCTCGACCTGAGCTTCGTTGGCGATGGCGCCGTGGCGGATGGCCTCGGTGACGCTGATATAGGCATCCTGAAGGGCCATGTACTTGCCGACCATGGCGACGGTGGCCGAGCGCTTGGGCTTCTCGATCGCCTTGACGACCTTCTCCCACTCGGAGTGATCGGGCCGGCCGTCGAGCCCGAGGCGCTTTGCGACTAGGCTGCCGAAGCCTTGTTTTTCGAAGATGAGCGGAAGCTCGTAGATGGACTTCGTGTCCAATCCCTCGATGATGGCCTCGGGGGCGACGTCGCAGAAGAGGCTGAGCTTGTCCCGCATCTCTTTGGTGAGGGGGCGGGTGGTCCGGCAGAGGAGGATGTCGGGCTGGATGCCGATATTGCGCAGCTCTCGGACGCTGTGCTGGGTGGGCTTGGTCTTGCTCTCACCGGAGGGGCCGACGTATGGTATGAGGGTGACGTGGATGAAGAGGCTGTTCTCCACCCGCAGCTCTCGGCGCATCTGGCGAATGGCCTCGAGGAAGGGCTGGCCCTCGATGTCGCCCACGGTGCCGCCGATTTCGACGATGGCGATGTCGGCCGAGTCCTGCTTGGCGATGGCGCGGATCTGGGACTTGATGTGGTCGGTGAGATGGGGGATGACCTGGACGGTCTGGCCAAGGTACTCGCCGGCCCGCTCCTTGCGGATGACGGCGCCGTAGATCTGGCCGCTGGTGATATTGCTGAGCTTGGTGAGGTTGATGTCGACGAAGCGCTCGTAGTGTCCGAGGTCGAGGTCGCTCTCGGCCCCGTCGTCGGTCACGAAGACCTCGCCGTGCTGGAAGGGGCTCATGGTTCCGGCGTCCACGTTCAGGTAGGGATCGATCTTCTGGATGGTGACATGGAGGCCCCGGTCTTTGAGGAGCCGCCCCAAACAGGCTGTGGTGATGCCTTTACCGACTGAGGAGACGACGCCGCCTGTTACAAAGATGAACTTCGTCATTGGTGCATTTCCTCGTCTGCCGTTGGTGAGTGCGGAATCGGTGACTGCGGATGGAGTACGAGCGCTCCTTTGCCGAGCGGGAGGGCACCTTCGAGGAGCTTCTGGAGAAACGAATGGGCCATGGGAACGGAGTCGGGGATGGAGCGCCCCCGCGCCAGGAGCGCAGCGATGGCGGCGGAAAGGGCACAGCCCGTACCGTGGAAGGGTCCGCCGGGGATTCGGGGTGAA
>Ga0307380_10010508_pt1 | contig 11657 bp, 12 predicted proteins | sample UN3MG_FD_202239 | JGI IMG/M metagenome (GOLD analysis project Ga0307380, IMG submission 202239) | Soil microbial communities from Risofladan, Vaasa, Finland - UN-3 | ecosystem: Environmental > Terrestrial > Soil > Coastal area > Acid sulfate soil | place: Finland: Risofladan, Vaasa | collected... | reverse complement strand
ATGATCAAAAAGAGGTGGATGAAGCCATGGGCATTGCTTTGCCGAAAATCGCTTCACACCCGAATGCTTACAAAACCAGCTTCATCAGAATGGAATCTGTTGAGGCCGCCAAGCTTTTCGCTGATGGGTATTTTGATTATATTTATATTGATGGCGACCATACTCTTGCTGGAGCATCAGAGGATTTAGAAGCGTGGTGGCCGAAGGTAAAGGCTGGAGGATATTTTGCTGGGCATGATTATAGCTCAAGTGTCGGGGTGATGCGTGCAGTTGACGCTTTCTGTGAAGAGCGTGGGCAGGTGGTACGCACGTGGGCACCTCCAAGAACAGGGGATGGCCCAATGCATCTCGCTGACTGGCTTATTGAGAAGGCAGGTTGATATGGGACTGGGGGATGAAATAATGGCGATGGGTGAAGCTGAAGCGCTGTATGAAGCGACAGGCAGACCAGTAGCCATTTGCGATAAAAATAATCAACCGCGCTGGCATGAAGCGTGGAGAAATAATCCGGCGGTCAGCAGGGTGCTGGGAAGTGGTATTGACTCCATCATTAATTGTCCGCAGAAAAGATCATACATCAAGCGCTGGCGCCAAACTCCGCGCCGAACAGAGTTCAACCGCGATCACCACGCAAGGGCTGGAAAAATTCACCTCACCATTGAGGATGAATGCAGAGCGCGTGCGCTGGCACCTCTAGGGACGTTCGCGATTATTGAACCTGCCACCCGGGTGAGCTTGCGGAGCAGCCGGAACAAGGAATGGGGCGTGGAACGCTGGGCGGAAGTTGTTCAGGATTTCCCTGTCCCTGTGTATCAGTTTGATATCGGAGATGGGTCACCCTTGCTGGAAGGGGTGGGCATTATCGCTTCAAATGATGTACGAATGTCAGCAGGGATAGTGAAATTTGCTACGCTGGTTTTGACTATTGACGGAGGCACGCATCACCTCGCAGCGAGCATGGGGACGGATGCCGTGGTGGTGTTTGGCGGGTTCTGTGATCCTAAAATTACTGGGTACGATTCGCACGCCAATTTTTACTCCAATATTGACGGGAGTCCTTGCGGCCGTTATGATCCTTGTCCGCATTGTAAGGAAGCGATGGCGCAGATAACTTCTGAACAGGTTCGCGCAGAAGCGCTGAAACGATTGGAGGGTGCGCATGTCGCTTGATGCAGGCAAACTTAGACATCGGCTGGCGCTCTTAGCTCTGACCTCAGAGCAGGACTCTGATGGTGAGATGGTTGAGACTTGGGTGACGTATGATACTGTTTGGGGCGCATTTGAACCATACAGCACAAAGGATGTTATTGCTGCCCGGTCTGTTCAGGAAACGACCATGGCGCGCGCCGTCATCCGGTATAGAGATGACGTGACTTCAGAGTTGCGCTTGTCATTTCGGAGCAAGACTTATAAGATTGATGGGCCACCTCTTCCTGATACGGACAGCGGAATGGAATATATGACGCTGATGCTTTCAGAGATATCAAATGTTTGATGTTACGAGCTCAATTGAAGGTGCAGAGGCTCTTACCAAGACCATGGACGCTGTGAGTCGTGACGTCAAATATAAGGGTGGTCGAGCTGCTTTGCGCAAAGCTGCTAACTTGGTCGCGAAGACTGTGAAGGAAAATGCCTTGCGGCTGGACGATCCTGAGACGGGAGAACAGATCAGCGCAAACGTAGCTGTGAGGTGGAGCCCAAAGAAGTTCAAGCGCTCTGGTGACCTAATGTTTCGGGTTGGGATTCTCGGCGGCGCCCAATCCAAGGACATGCCAGGCAAGGGCAAGGGCAATCCTGGAGGTGAGACGTGGTATTGGCGTTTGCTAGAATTTGGTACACGGAACATGCAGGCTCAACCTTTTATGCGCCCGGCGCTGGAGCGGAATACGCGAGCTGCCACAGCAGAGTTTATGCGAGAGGCAAAGCGCTCAATTGAACGCGCAGTGAAGAAAGCTGCGAAAGGAAAGAAATGAAACCGCCGATTTTTAATATTATAAAAGTTGTGACAGCTGTGACGGCTTTGCTGGGTACAGATCCTGTTCGGTTCTTTCCGTTTGGCCAAGCACCTGATGATACTGAAATGCCGTATGCTGTCTGGCAGACTGTTTCGGGGAGTCCTGAGAATTACTTGTCTGGGACTCCGAGCATAGATAATTGGTTGATACAGGTGGATGTTTACGCAAAGAAAGGATCCACCGCGCGCAACGTAGCAGAAACGCTGAGGGACGCAATTGAGCCTGAGGCATACATCGTCGCTTGGCGCGGTGAGAGTAAAGAGGATGATAATATTTACCGATATTCATTTGATGCTGAGTTTTTGACTGAACGATAATTGGCTTTTCTTATAAGGAGATAACCATGGGAGCCAAACTTACCAAAGGAACGCAGGTTTATTTTATTGATCCGGATGACGATACTGTTGTCCCGATCACTGAGGTTACAGGGTTTAATCCCGGCGGCGCACCGTCTGACCAGATCGAAGTCACCGCGCTGGATGATGATGCCAAGGAGTTCATGCGCGGCATGCGCACTCCCGGCACAGCAACCATCGAGATCAATCCAGATCCGGCAAACGCATCGCACACCCGGCTTCACGAGCTGTTTCTGGATGATGATGTTGCATCCATTCCGTTCGCAGTTGGCTGGTCTGATGGAACCGTTGCACCGACAGCTGACTCTGATGGCGAATTTGACCAGACAGCGATTGCCCGGACAATGTATTATTTTGATGGCTACATTGCTGACTTCCCGTTTGATTTCAGCATCAACACAGTCGTCAAGTCAACCATCTCTGTTCAGCGTACAGGTGAGGCCACCTGGATCGAGACTACATAATGGTAGATGAACTATCAATTGATGGGCTAACTAAGATGGGCGCGTTTACGGGCGCGCCCATCGAAAAAACCATCACGTGGAAAAAGAAGGAGGAGGAATATTCTGCTATTGTCCATGTCCGGTTGCTCAGCTACCACAGCACTGTCGCTGAGTTGACTGCCTATTCTGATGGACATTCAGATGCAGTGGCGGGACGTATCGCCGCTTGTATCTGTGATGCGGAAGGCAAGCCCGTTTTTACCCCAGCAGACATCACTGGTGAAGCAGATCCTGAGCGTGGCCCACTTGATGGGCAGTTGACTATTGCGCTGCTGACTGTGATCGCAGAGGTCAACCGCTTGGGGGGAGGACAGCCGGAACCCAAGATTTAACTAGCCTCGATGAGTTCTGGCATGAGTTGGTTTTAAATGGGGTTGGCGGTCGGACGATAGCTGAAGCGAAGTGCAATATGTCGCACGCTGAGTTTATGGACTGGATTGCGTATCGGAGCAAGCGTGGCAGTTTTTTTGTTGGTCGAAGAGTTGAAGTTGCGATAGCATCGTGGATGGCATTGTATGCGAATGCGCATAGCAAGAATGGCGGATATGATTTGTATGATTTTGCTCCGCACGAGGATGCGCCTGAATGGTCGCTTGATCGTGCAAAAAAGGAGTGGTAAATGGCGAATCTTGGAACATTAACGCTTGACCTGATCGCGAAGGTTGGTGGCTTTACAAGGCCACTTGACAAAGCAGAGCGGCATCATAAAAAGACCGCCCAGCAAATTGCTTACCAGCAAAAAAAGATGCGCGCGGAATTCAAGAAGTCGATGGTGTCCATGGGCAAGTGGGGTGCAGTAATGGCCGCCGCCGCCGCAGTAGGCGCGGTCGCAATGACCAAGGCGAGCTTTGCTGCTGCAGATCTTATCGGCAAAACTGCAGACACGGCCGGGGTAACAACTGACGCATTACAAGAAATGCGTTTTGCTGCTGAGATTTCCGGAATGTCAATCCAGGAGCTTGACAAAAGTATAATGGGCTTTGGCAAGCGTGTCGGTGAACTGCGCGCAAATACGGGTGGCTTGTACACAATTTTAAAAGCAACCAACCACGTATTGCTGGCGCAGGTTAAAGCAGCGCCATCAGTTGATTCCGCTCTTGATATGATTATGAAGGCGATGTCCGAGACTGCGGATGACGCTGACCGGGCCGCTCTCGCTGTTGCAGCGTTTGGTCGTTCCGGTCAAGCGATGAGCATTCTGTCCAAAAATTATAATGAGCTTCGACAAGAAGCTCGTGAGCTTGGGCTGGTCATCGATGAGGATCTGATTCGCAACGCCGAAAAGACCAATGACCAGATGACTGTGCTTGCGGCTATAATTAAGACACAGGTGACAGCAGCGCTTCTGGAATTGGCGCCGTATATTCAAGATATAGTTTCTGACACGACTGACTGGATAAAGAACAACAAAGAGTTTCTCTCTCAGGATTTGCCTGGCTACGTCAGAGACATCGGCGATGCAGTTAAAGACTTTGTTGACTCCCCATATTTTGAAGCGTTCAAAGAGTACTGGGAAATCATCGCTGGTGCGCTAATCGGTTTTGCTGCTGGCGGCCCACTGGGTGCTCTTCTTGGTGCGGCAGGTGGGGCTGGTCTTTCTATTTATTCTGATCTCTCTGAGTATTTTGAAACGACTCTGCCGGAACAAATCAGGGATACCAAAAAGGAAATCGCTGACCTTGAGAAAGCACTTCCGCGCGCCCCGATGTACGGCAACATTTTCACTATGGGCAGGACAGACATTAAAGAACGTGTCAAAGAACTCAAGGGAGAACTCAAGGAATACGAAGACATCGCTGCATCGCAGCGCATTATACGCGAGCAAGCTGAGTTCTTAAAGAATCAGGAAAAGGAAAAGAACGAAGCGCTGAAAAAGCAAGCGGCAATATTAGATGATTTAACCGCAAGTATGAAAGACTTGTCTGGCATTCCTCTCAATTTTGAAATCTCAGACACTCAGCAGAGGATCGAACAGCGAGAAACATTTCTTGGGACTTCAGAGGATTCCGAGAAAAAGAAAGTGATCGCAATTGAGCTTGCAGCCTTGAGGGATTATTTGCGACAGCTTGAAGTTATTCAGGAGTTGGAGGTGCAAGAGCGCGAGGCGCATTGGAAGACACTCACGGTTCAGCGCAATAAGGAAGCTAAAGCCAAAGCGGATCACGTCGCAAAAATATTGGCGCTTGATTTGCAAGTCCAAGATCAGCTTGAGCTGATAGGGCTTGAAGGATATCAAAAAGAACTGACAGCTCTGAAGCAAAAACAGACAGCTGAGCTGGAGCAATATCGCAAAGCTGGTGCAGATATACTGGCGCTGGAGAGATTGCACGCAGAGCAGAGAAAGGCTCTGAAAAAGAGCGCTACTGCCGAGCTCATGTCAAGTTTTACTGATGCTCCCGGTTTTGCAGGAACAGGAGGCGCGTTTGGTGAGCTGGGAATGCTAGAGCAGCAGCGTGAAGACCTTGCCAAATGGTACGCAGAGCAGCTTGCTTTGTTGGAGACATACCGGCAAGAGCGTGCCGATTTAAATGAAAAGTGGAATGAGCAAGAGCGCAAAATTGAGGAGCAGCACTCTGAACAGCTCGCTCGGATCGAGCAATCACGCACACAGCTTATTTTGGCGAGCAATGCGAGCATGTTTGGGAGCCTCGCAGATATACAAAAAACTTTTAGCGATGAACAGAATGCAACTTACAAAACGTTGTTTGCTATCTCTAAAGGATTCACCGTCGCAGAGACCACACTGAATATGTATAATGCGATTTCAGATGCGTGGGCAACTGGAGCGACAGTGGCTGATAAGGTTGCTGCCGCGAGTATGGTTGCGGCCGGAATGCTCACTATTGTGCAATCTGCTCAAGCTGTGGGGATGGCGCATGGTGGAATTGATAGTGTGCCTGAGACGGGGACGTGGTTGCTGCAAAAGGGTGAACGTGTAGTGGATGAACGCACCTCCAAGAAATTGGATAAGACGCTCTCCCAGGTGCAGTCGGGAAATTGGAACGTAAATATTCATGAGGCACCCGGCACAACAGCCCAGGTGATTCAGCGTTCAGATGGATTAGATGTTCAGATTGCGCTGATCGAAGAAAAAATGATAGAGCGTATGAGCCGGGGATCAGGAATGGCTGGTGCGCTGGATAGTAGATATGGGAGGCGCGGTTGATGAATTCTTGGCCGGAAACTTTGCCGCAGAGCGTGTATATTGATTATGAGTTACAGCCACGCTCTGGATTGCTGAGTTCGACAGAAGCGCGCAACCCCACGCGCAACCGGACTTATCCAGAATGCTCAGCAACATTCTCTATGACGGTTTCTGCTGCGCAGCTTGCCACATTTCGGGCATTTTATGATACCACAATACAACAAAGCGGAGAGTTTAGCTGTCCTTGGTTGGAAGACCTTGGATTTGATTTCCACTTTGTTCGGTTTCTCTCTTCCCCAAGCTGGCGTATGAGCCAGGCACCAGGACAATGGGTGCTAACTTTGCCTTTGGAAATCCTTGCTGGGGCAGAGATGGATGGCTCTGATGTCGATATATTTCCTCCAGAGGAGTCATAAAATGAGCGCTTGGCCGACAGCTTTGCCAGCGCCTTTGAGGGCTGTGAATATTACTCCGGGGAGTAAGATGGAGAGCCAGGAGCAGGCGTCTGGCCGCCGGATTGTCCGCAATTGGGGGCATGTTCCTCCAGATCGTGCCACTGTTCAGTTTCGCATTCAGAAAGATCTGGAGCCGGAGTTCAATTATTTCTGGCATCGGGAGGGGATGGACGGGACTTGGTTCACAGCGACATGGCTGACTGCGATGGGATATGCTGATCACAAAGCTCGCATGCTTGGGCATCCTCGCCGCAAAGGGGTAAACCCTTTATGGTCAGATTTCGCGGTTACACTTTTGATTTATCCGTCAGCGTATTGCGTGGATCCGGAACCATGGCCATCGGAATCTGGCGCATGATGGAAAGGACAGCATTGTGGATATGAATGAAGCAATTCAGGAGGCATACGCATATGCTGATCCTGATGTAACGATTTATGAGACGTTTGAATTGGCTCATTCCTCGTGGGAGGATTCTGATGGATCAAATTCAATCCTGCTGATCAATTCTGATCGGCAACTGTTGACGGCAGATGGAACGTTTATGCCTGTCACTTTCGAGGCAACATTGCCTGAGACAGAAAGCTCTGTGCGTGGACAGCTGAAGGTGGCCATTTCCTTTTTGCCTAAGGCATACCGGGACTTGTTGTGGGAAATTTCCCAAACTCCAGAAACGGATTCGCTGTATTTGTATTATCGCCAATATGTCGGGGAAGGTGCAGCGGAGGAAGCTGCCGCCGAATTGCCTGTGCCGCTGGTTGTGAATACGATGGAGTTCACCGATGAGCAAACGCTCATTAATGCGCTGTATCCGGATCTGGTGAACATTCCTTTTGGGCGCCGGATTATGTCTGTTACTGAATTGCCGGGAGCGCGAACATGAGCCATTGGGTGATGAAATATTTGGGCCAGCCGTGGACGCCGGAACAGAATTGTTATTCTTGGTTTCGGAAAATCATGGTGGAACAATTCGGGCACGATGGGCTGCCACCTGATGTGGTGGTGGGCGAGACTGGATTGGTGCGTTTGGCCATGCGTGAATTTACAGATGAAGCTGCAGAGCGGCACGGTTGGGCTCGCACGGAGACTCCGAGAGAAGGGGACGCAGGTTTGCTCGCAGAGGGCAAGCGCTCTTCTCATATTGGAGTCGTTGTTTATATGCGAGGAAAGCTGATGATGCTTCATGCTCGGAAAAATACTGGTGTTGTGTTGAGCGATGCGCTGGCGCTAAAGATGAACAACTTGAGCGTGACAGGATATTGGACATATGAAAATACATTATAGTACAAATCCACTTGCTCCTGGGTTTCAAGCCAAGGCATTCGATGTCCCGGACAACTCCACCCCGAACGCAGCAGCGGAAGCGCTGGGATGGGATCTTCAACGTCCAACCATTCTCCTCGTAAATGGGGAAGCGTGCGGCCGCGACCAATGGGACACGGCGCTGCCCGAGTCTGCCAATGCTATATTTGTTGAGCTGCCCGGATTGGGCGCAACACTGGCCATAATCTCTATCCTTCTCACGGTATATTCGCTGTATTATTTTAACACCTTGGATATGGACACGCCGGAACAGATTGGAACGCCAGGTTCTTTGACCTCTTTTTCTACTGGGTCAAATCGTTTGCGGCTTGGCCAACCCTTCACAGAACATTTTGGACGGTTCCGGGCATTCCCGGATTTGGTTCAGCAACCTTATATCCAGAATGATGGCAATGATCAGTATTTGTATTTTCTCGGCATCCTGGGAGTGGGAGAGTATTCTGTTGAGGGGGTTTATATTGGGAATACTCCTTTGGAGGAGTATGCTGATAGTGAATACAATATTGTGGGCGTGGGGGAGACGATTTCTCTGGTTCCAAATTTGGTGTGGACATGCAATGACGCTACTGGGCAAGAGCTTGGCGTTGATTATATTTCTTATGTTATGACGCCCTCTCTGACTGCAGTTTCTTCTATTGAATATGACATTACATTTCCGGCCGGTTTGATTAGATACAATAGTGATGGGAAAAGAAGGTCTGCAGGTGTCACTGTAGAGACTGAGGTGCGACTCGTGGATAATGCTGGGGCGCCTCTTTCTGCATGGGCCTCTTTGGAGAGCAAAAGCTTTGTCGCTTCCAGCAAAGACCCTCTGCGATTCTCACAAAGCGTCGCGGTTCCATCGGGCGATGGCCGGTATCAATTTCGCATTCACCGAACAACCGCTCCAAGTGGAAATTCTAAAACAGCTGATCGCGCTGTGTTGTCCGGGTTGCGGGGTTATGGGGCTGAGCATCCGGATTATGGCGATGTGACATTGGTTGAGGCCAAGATTAAAGCTCAGGATCAGCTCAGTGGCAGCGCTGCTACCCAGATCAATGCGATTGCCACTCGGAAGCTTTATGAGGTAGAGGCGGCCGGCTTTGGAGGAACGCTGACAGCCACCCGGTCAATTGTGGATGCTGCAGCCTATATGGTCACAGCAGAGAACGGCGGGCAACAGAGCGATGCACTGCTCAACTTTAGCGAGCTGTATGCGGTCCGGACAGCATTGGCTTCAGCGGAGTATTATTTTGACTTTCGATTTGCTAGCCGGACATCTGTGATGGATGCGGCCGCAAAGGCAGCTGCGTGTGGGTTGTGTGTGCCGTGCATGCCGGGTGGTGAGTTTGCTTTGATCCTGCATGAGAATCATGCAACGCCGTCTTGTATGTATACCCACGACAATATCCGAGACTTGAGGGTGACAGTGGCTCCCCGGACGCCTGATAATCCCACGAGCATTGAGATGCGGTACATTGACCCGGACACATGGAATCAAGAGTCAGTGTTCTGTTATGATGTGGATGGGTCTGAAGATGCGCCGCTGGACATTACATTGGATGGGTGTGCTAATCGTCAGCAAGCATATGAAGTTGGAATGTTTGCATATTTGCATGAACGGCTTGAACGCACCACAGTGAGATTTACTACTGATCTTTCTGGTTATATTCCTGCGCTGCTTTCTAAGATTCTTGTTCCAAATAAAGTCACCGCGTGGGGTGCTACAGGACTGATTGCTGATGTGGATGGGCAGAATATTTGGTTGTCTGAACCTGTTGATTTTGAGGATCAGGCAGACGGCCAGCTGTATATTACAAAAGCTGATGGCACGGTGCTTGGCCCATATACGGTGACGCCCCACTCTTCCTCTCATTGCGTTATAGGTACAACCGCTCTTTTGAAGACGCTCGCGGATGACGGGCTGAAGGCTTCACGCTGGATGTTTGGGTTGGATACGGAAGAGCCGATGATGGTTCGGGTGGGCGCCATCAATCCGCAGGGGCGCGATTCGATTCAAATTTCTGGATCAGTGATTGATGATGATGTATATGGCGCTCCAGGGGATGTCCCGGAGATTGGCGAGACTGAATCTGCGCTGCTTGCCGGGGTGAGTCTTGAGTCGCTGGAAGAGGACAGCTCTGGAAGTGATAATTTGCGGTTGACATGGAGCGGCTCTGCTGTTAGTGTTCGGATAGAACTGGATGAGGGAGACAGTGACGGTTTTGTGATCTTAGAAGATGAATATATTTCTCATACATATGAATTTGATTCACTGTCAGATGATGTGACTGTAAAAGTCACCCCATATAATGCGAGCGGAATCCAGACTGCTCAATATGTGCTTCGTAATATTACCACCCTTCCCGCTCCCACTGGATTGACTATAGATGTGACGGCGGCTTTGATTACAGCAGACTGGGATGACTATGTGGACGCGGATGAATATTTGGTGACGATTTATGTTGATGATGTTGAGATGGAATCGTTGACGGTGGATGAGTCAACTGCGAGCCTTACTACCGCGCAGATAATTGTTCTGGGCGGGCCATGGCCTGTGTTTGATGTGTATGTTTGGGCTGTGGTGGATGGTGAATCCTCTGCCCCTGCGATGGAAAATAAAGTGCTGGAGGCGCTTGGCGCTCCGATCGGGTTGGTGTATGAGGATCGAACAGAATATGGATTAATGATTAGTTGGACGCCAGTGGTAGGCGCGGTATCATATGTTGTTTGTCACTCAACTGTGCTAGATGGTGGAGGAGAATTTACCCCAGCCACAGAGAATATTGTTTATGAGGGAGAGTTGCCGCAGGCGCATATTACAGACTTGGTTATGGGAGGGGCAACGCCGCATGGCTTCAAGGTAGCTGCGCAGCAATATGGGCATGATATTGATGAGCTGAAATTTAGCGCTTCATTGTATGGGTCAACGTTCCCAACGACCTCTGATGCTATAATTATAATAGAAGATGGTTGGGTCGGCAGAGGCGCAGCGCTTGAACGGTTGTGGTTTGATGGGAGCATGGGCCGGATCGTTGTTGTAGATTCAGCATTTTCAGATGGTACATGGACCACGCTTGATGGGGTGTTTACGGGAGTGAAGAGCATAGCTAATTTAGACACTCTAATCACTATAGGCGCCGATCTCTCTGTAAACACCGACGGGAATATATACCTTGATGCGAAGATGGATGTATATATCCGTTTGGATGAAGACAATACAGGCGGCGAGACGCTTACAATAATGAAGAAAGGTGACAGCGTGATCGCTGTTTTTAAGACTGAGGATTACCCGGATGATCCGCGCATTGATTTTTATGCTGATCTGTACATGCACTCTAAGAATATTTTTGGTGGCATTATTGCCGGAGGTACACCGTGAAAGCTATATTGTGGGGATACTCTTACAATGACATGAAGAAAAGCTGGAGCAAGCAAATGTGTTGGCTCGCTGAAGCACTGAGGCAAAACGGCTGTGAAATAATTAAGAAGGATATGAAGTGCGATGGTCTGGAAGCAAGAGAATATGATTGCAAAAAAGACAACCCTTGTGACATTGCTGTTTATAATCACATTGACATTTCAAATTTAACAGGGAATGTAGTCAAGGCAGATCATAGTTGGTTTTTCAAGCCAACTGTTCCAGACGACGTTCACACCACACTTGACCCTATCGGATATGGTCCTTTTTCTTCGGTGTCATTTGACAAGCCTGATTTTGAATCAGTGAATAGCGCCAAAGTCAAAACGTTTTATGAAACAAAAGTCAAAGACTGGGTTGAAAAAGGAACAACCAAGTGGGGAAGTTTTTCAGAAAAACCTGATATTGATTTTATTGATTATTGGCTTGTGCTCGGTCAATGCGGGAGCGATAGCGTAAACA
>Ga0307380_10010507_pt1 | contig 11657 bp, 9 predicted proteins | sample UN3MG_FD_202239 | JGI IMG/M metagenome (GOLD analysis project Ga0307380, IMG submission 202239) | Soil microbial communities from Risofladan, Vaasa, Finland - UN-3 | ecosystem: Environmental > Terrestrial > Soil > Coastal area > Acid sulfate soil | place: Finland: Risofladan, Vaasa | collected... | reverse complement strand
TTTAATTTTTCTATGTATTCTAATATGTTCCCTAATTGTTCAGTAAATATTGCTGTCTCTTCTTCAGTTACTTCTAGTCTAGCAAGTTCAGCTACTTTTGTTACATCGTCTTTCGATATTTTCATATTTGCTCCTTCAAATCAATTACTGCACAACTCTTCTGCAAATTCAATTACCTGAGTCTCAAGTTTAACCCCGTTTAATCTGTTAATTTCCTGAATTCCAGTGGGACTAGTAGTGTTAATTTCAGTAACGAATCCGCCGATAACATCAATCCCTACAAAATATAGGCCGTCTTTTCTAAGTCGGGGGCTGATTACTTCACAAATTTCAAGGTCCCTTTCCGTTAGATCCGATTGTGCAGGGCTTCCTCCCGAGTGAAAATTGGATCTGAATTCTCCTCCGGGTTTAGGCACTCTTAGCACCGCTCCTAGTGGCTCTCCGTTTAGAATTATGATTCTCTTGTCACCCTCTGATACTTTCTCGATAAACTTTTGACCTATTACATATTCTGTTCCAAATTTTGTGATTGATTCCAATATGACATTGACATTACGGCCACCTTCACGCACGTAGAAAATTCCTTCTCCCCCATGGCCGTCAAGCGGTTTGACTACAATCTCTCCACCTGCTTCCCTGAGAAACTCCTGTAGTTGCGATATGTTTTTGGTCACTATGCATTGTGGAATAATTTCCGGGAAAAATAAGGAGTAAAGTTTTTCATTTGATTCCCTGATCCCAGTCGGATTGTTGAGGACTTTGGTTTTACTCCCATCAAGGAGGCTTAGAATGTAAGTAGCATAAAGGAAATCGTTATTAACCGGTGGGTCTTTTCTCATCCATACAGTGTCAAAACTTTCCATCGGAAGAGTTTTCCTTTCACCTAGTTTGTAAAAAGATTCACTTCTCTCTAGTGTGATTTGCGTTGCATTGCAAAATGCTTTGTCATCTTTTACAAAAAGATCTTTAAGTTCTAAATACCACACTTCGTGCCCTCTTGCTTGAGCTTCAAGCATGAGCACAAAAGTTGTGTCTTTCTCGGTATTTATTGTCTCTACCGGATCCATTACAAAAGCCATTTTCAGTTTCATAGTTTCCACTTTAAGATGTTTCTATTTGTCGTTTGATTCTACCGAATTTTATAGTTCTGGACAAATATCACAATAAGTCATTGCTAGAAGTCTATCGTGTATACTTTGCTTAAACTAGTAATTGCAGAATTAAAGTTAGCTTTGAAAATACATCAAGAACCAAAATTGAAACGAATTTTTAGAGAATTTCATGTCCCTTATTGACCAAGATAGATTAAAAAAACTATATGACTCCGATCCACCTGAATACAGTGAAGCTATAGCTATTCAAAGAGAACTTAGGGATAAAGTCATATCCACAAACGGGTTTGATAATATAAAGACCGTTGCGGGCGCTGATCTGGCTATACTCAAAGACCAAAATAAACTTGTATGCGCAATAATAGTGTTCAGCTATCCGGACTTAATAGAAATTGAGCGTGTATGGGAAGTGGTAGACGAGAACTTTCCTTATATTCCCGGGTTATTAGCCTTCAGAGAGGGTCCGGCGATTATTAGAACCTACAATAAGCTCAAGCAAAAACCCGATGTGCTTATATTCGATGGGCACGGTATCGCACATCCCAGAGGGTTTGGAATAGCTTGTTATGTTGGGGTCTTACTCGACATTTCTACTATGGGAATTGGAAAGAAAAAACTATATGGCACTTATCAAGAGCCCGAGGATAAGCCCGGCTCCTATGAGTCTCTATTCTCAAAAGACGGTGAGCAAATCGGAGTTGTATTAAAAACCAAGAATAAAACTAAGCCCGTTTTTGTATCTATTGGGCATAAGATAGATTTAGCTACTTCAAAGAAAATAGCTATTACGTGTTCAAGGGGATACAGGATTCCGGAGCCGACAAGACTTGCCGATAAATATGTGGCTGAGCTCAAGAGGGAGCTTCTAAAATAATGCCTGAGAGATTCTCTTGGATTATTGAGGAACGTATTGCCGGAATGGAAAGGCCCGGACTATTCTATTCACTTCAAGAGGATTTAGATTTTTTGAAGTCACAGGGTATTAACGTTATTGTCAATTTGCAGGAAAAAGAACACTTTATAGAACATCCTGATTTTATAGTGAAAAACATCCCGATTAATGATTTTGGCCCTCCTGATTATGAAGATTTTATAGAATTTATCGATTTTGTTACAACTCATATTGCTCAGGGTAAGCGAATCGTAGTTCATTGTTATGCAGGGATGGGTAGAACAAATTTAATGCTTGCGGCTTACTTAGTACATCATCTGGGTATTAATCCCGACCTAGCTTTAGAAGAGGTTTGTCTTAAACGACCTGTTCACCTAGTTACTGACAGACAAGAAGAAGCTTTGAGAGAATATTATTATGTAGTGAGGGACACTCTGCTCCCACCTAACACCTCTTAGTAACTACAATTTGAATTGCAAGCAAAGATAATTCTTCTGGTATAGAGGGCTCTTATCTGGTAAATTACTAATCAAGTTTTATTGAGCGTCGGTATCCAAAAAGGAGAATTCATGGGTTATTCGAAAGATTTGCTTGACCAATTAGAATACGGCAAAGGTGAGACCCTTTACGGTGATACTCCCCTTGTAATACTAAAAGCCTTCCTTCAATCCGGCGTGTCTTATTTGGGCGGATATCCCGGCTCTCCTACAGCGAGCTTGATAGACGCTATATCTGATTCATATGAAACGGTTTTAAAACCAAAAGGCATATACTTCGATTGCTCGGGCAATGAAGCCTCCGCGGCTTCTCTACTATCCGCTTCGATAAGCTACCCAATTAGAGGTTCTGTGAATTGGAAGATCGTCGGTACCAACGTAGCCTCAGACGCACTCTCTCATATTTGCTCCTCAGGAGTTACGGGGGGGGCAATGATTATTGTTGGAGAGGACTATGGATGTGACAGCACCTGTGTTGCAGAAAGGGCTCTTCCCTTTGCGCTTAAGTCAACGATGGCAGTGATAGATCCAAGAGGCGATTTAGATCATGTGGCAAAGATGGTCGAGGCAGGGTTTGAACTCTCTGAATATTCTAATATGCCGGTAATGTTTTTATTGTCCACAAGAGTTGCGCATATCATGAACAAAATGAAATGCAGCGATAATAAGGAAGCTAAGATTAGTATGTTGAATAAGCTTGATGATCTAACTACAAGCTCAGAGACTATACCACTGCCGCCATTTACCTTTGATCAGGAGAAAAAGAAGTATCATGAGCGCCTTCCCGCTGCGCAGAAATTTATTCTAGATAATAAGCTGAATGAATTTTTTGATGGAGAGGAAAAGTCAATTGGAATCATTACTCACGGAATGATTTATAACTCTCTTTTGAGATGTCTCTACAATTTGGGCGAGGCAACCTTATATGGCGAGGCAAGACTTCCTATTTTAAACCTTAATGCTACTTACCCCTTAGTTCCTGAAGAAATAATTCTATTCTTAAGGGATAAGAAAGCTGTCTTGATAGTTGAAGAGGGCATGCCTAATCTGATTGAAGAGCAGATACGCTCTATAGCGCAGAGAGCAAAATTGGGGCTAGATATATTTGGAAAGGATCTCCTGCCAAAAGCGGGAGAATATACCCCAGACCACATAGCAAAGGGTGTAGGAAGTTTTCTATTAAAAAATACTTTATCCGATTATGAAAAAGCACGTATTAAAGAAAGAAGCGAATACACGGAAAAACATAAGGAAAAGGCTTTAAGTTATTTAAAACAGCCTGTTGCTAAGAGAAACCCGGTATTTTGCACCGGGTGCCCTGAAAGGCCCATTTTTACGGCAATTAAAATTCTGGAAGAGGATTACGGCAGATCATATTACGCCTCTGATATAGGGTGCTATTCGATGAGCGGACTTCCGCCATTTGACCTCAGCAACTCAATCACCGGGATGGGAATTGGGCTCGCGTCGGCGGCTGCACTTTCACGTATGGCCAATAAGCGGGTTATATCTTTTATGGGTGACGGCACGTTTTGGCATAGCGGTCTTACCACGAGTATTGCTAACGCTGTGTATAACAATCAAAATGCTATCTTGATTATCCTTGAGAATTTCTGGACCTCCATGACGGGACATCACGAAAACCCTGCGTCCGGTAAGAACATGAGACAGGAAGGGGTAGGGATGGATATTGAAAAAGCCTTAAAAGGTACTGGAGTTAAGTGGATAAAAGGTGTAGATCCCTATAATTTAACAGAGTCTATAAAGGTGCTGACAGAAGCCTATGAAGAAGAGGAAGGCCTCAAAGTAATCATATCCAGAGGGGAATGTCAGCTAGAGAAGACAAGGCGAGAAAGAGGGCAGATTAAAGAAAAAATAAAAGTTGGGAAACGTGTTAAGCAGCAAAAACTGGGAGTAGATCCTGAGGTTTGCACAGGGGATCATTCCTGCATGCGCTACAACGGATGCCCTTCTTTAACACTAAAGGATAGCCCTACAATACTCAGAGAAGACCCAGTTGCCCACATTGATTACTCTTGTGTGGGTTGTGGCTTGTGTGGTGAGATAGCCCATGCGGCTGTACTCTGTCCGTCTTTTTATAGAGTAGAGATTATTGATAATCCTTCAATGTTTGATCGCTTAGGAGCTAAAATAAATAGATCATTGCTTCATATGATCTCTAAAAATGGATGGATGGGTTAAATCAATATCTATTGGTTTGAATTTCCTTATTAAACAGTTTTTATTTAAAGTTTAATGATTGGATGGCTCGAATATAGTCTCCAAGTGTGGGTGGTTTAACTTAAAGCAAAGCTTATCGAGAAAACTTTTACCGTACGATAATTTGTTGTACTATAGTTTTTTTGGCAACACGAAAAATAACATGCAGAAAAAAAGTGATCTAATAAAAGTATTAATCCCTGCAGTGGGCGGGCAAGGAGGAGGGGTTCTCACCGAATGGGTGGTTCAAGCTTTTTTCCTTGAAGATTTTGATGCTCAGGGGATAAGTCTCCCCGGTCTCTCTCAAAGAGGTGGATCAACGGTATATTACCTTGAGGCTCATCCCAAACCGGAATCAGAGGACAAATCGATTATTTTTGCCCAATTCCCGGTACCCGGAGAAGTCGACATTATACTGGCACAGGAGTTCTTGGAGTTAGGCAGGGCTCTTGAGCTTGGTTACGGCTCAGATAAAACAACAATTGTTACCAGCACTCATAGGATATATTCAACACTTGAGAAAATGCCTATTGGGAGTGGTATTTATTCAGATGAAAATTTAAGGAAATTAGCAGCAGGTTTTTCTTCTAAGTTTATAGAGATTAATGCACTTGAGCTTTCTAAAGCAAATGGAATGGATGAGCTGGCTGTTAATGCAATTTTGCTGGGCGCGCTAAGCGCTTCAGGCGCTGTTCCAATTGATAAACGCTCATTCATACGTTCAATAGAAATGGTAGGTGTTGCAGTAAATGCCAGCTTAAAAGCTTTTGAAGTAGGCTGGGAATATGCCCAGATGAATTATGATCCAAATATAGCCCTCTCGTCTAAGTGGAGTAGTTTTATTGAGGAGAGAGCAAATAAATTAGAAGATAAAGAAAAAAAAGATTATATGGCTAGAGTTTCAAATATAGAGTCTGAATATCCCGAGAATCTTAAAGAGATACTAGCAGAGTCGGTTTATAGATTAATCGACTACCAAGATATAGATTATGCTGAGCGGTATTTGAGTGAAGTGAATTCGATTAAGAGACTAGACGCTGAAAACAAAGGAACAAACTATCTTCTTACTGAGCTTTTTGCTAAGAATCTTGCATTACTCATGAGTTATGAAGATGGAATAAGGGTTGCTGAGCTTAAAATAAAGTCAGATCGGTTTAAGAGAATTAGAGAGGAAATGAGGGTGAAGGATGACCAGGTTTTTCATGTAGTGGATTACTTAAAACCCGATGCTGAGGAGATATATGGGCTTTTGCCAAATATATTAGTTGCACCCGTGTTGAGTTTTACCCAGAGTCGACTTTTTAAAAAGATATGGTGGAGAAAAAAGCCTTTAACGATGGGACAAACCCCTGTTACAAATTCTTTCAGCGGATATATGAGACTTTGGATGCTTACAAAGATAAAATTTCTAAGGCCGTACTCTTTTAGGTATAAGAAAGAATACAAATTAATCAAAAGTTATACTGAAGCAATTAATAAATATGCTTCATATGATTACAAAGTGGCTTGTCTGGTTGCTAAAAGCGCCCAGATGGTAAAGGGCTACGGAAAGGTAAGAAGAAGGACTATGGATGCATTTTACCGCTTTGTGGATAATATTATCTCCCCACTCGCAGCATATGAGAGTAATAATAGAAAGAACTTCGATATTACGTTAGAAATCGGGCAGGAAGCTTATACTCTTATAGCCGGAGAAACTATTGAGGGAATAGACAAGGCTGAAAAGCTTGTTCAGGATGTTCTTGAAAAAAGAGCGGCCTAAACTTTATAGCTCTCATTAACTACAACTTTTCATCAAATCAATAAAATCTTGGAATAGATACGAAGCATCATGAGGGCCGGGGGATGCCTCGGGGTGATACTGGACAGAAAAGGCGGGGTGTTTTTTATGTTTTATTCCTTCTATAGTTTGATCATTTAAGTTGATATGTGTTACTTCGATATCCTTACCCAAAGTATCCGCGTCCACTGCAAATCCATGATTCTGAGACGTAATTTCGACTTTCCCGGTTACAAGATTCTTTACCGGCTGATTAGCCCCTCTATGGCCAAACTTGAGCTTGTAAGTTTCTGCGCCAAGCGCCAGGCTTAATATCTGGTGCCCTAGGCATATACCGAATATTGGTTTTTTCCCAATCAAAGTTCTTATGCTTTCTATAGCATAAGAGACTGCCGCCGGATCACCCGGGCCGTTTGAAAGGAATATTCCATCAGGATCAAGAGCAAGAACTTCATTCGGAGGGGTTCTGGAAGGAACAACCGTGACTTCGCACCCATGATCTGTGAGCTTTCGAAGTATGTTTTGCTTGAGTCCAAAGTCATAGGCAACTACTTTGAATTTATCTTCAGCTTGTAAATCTTTCTCATCAAGCGGACGCCAACTGTGAGTGCCTTCATTCCAGTTATAAGGCTCTTCGCAGCTGACTTCCGTTACTAGATCTATTCCTACAATACCCTCTGATGATTGAACTTTCTTAAGCAAATTCTTTGGGTCTAAATCTTGAGTAGAAATTACCGCTTTTTGAGCGCCCTTTGATCTAATTAACTTTGTTAGAGACCTTGTATCGATTCCTTCAATACCAACAATGCCGTAATTAGCCAAATAAGACTCTAGATCACCTTGTGAGCGCCAATTACTCGGTGTCCTCCAGTACTCTTTAACTACAAGACCTTTAAGAAAAGGTCTTCTGGATTCAACATCCTCTTCATTTACCCCGCAATTGCCTATTTCAGGGTAGGTCATCGCAACTATTTGACCGTTGTATGATGGGTCTGTAAGGATTTCCTGGTAGCCGGTCATAGAGGTGTTAAACACTACTTCACCAAATACCTCTCCCTCTGCTCCGAAACCAGATCCCTCAAAAACCGTTCCATCTTCTATGACTAGCAGTGCTTTTTTCATGAATTCGGATGAGAAAATACATTCTTATTTTACTTATGTCAAAGTGCGGTGCGGCACCGGTCTAAAATTCAACTCTAAATTTTGAAGAACTTGTTTAATATAAGTCTATTTCTAATCAGATAGCCCTTTTCGTAAAATCTCATTTACAATTTTTGGGTTAGCTTTTCCTTTGGTTTCTTTCATTACCTGACCCACAAAAAAGCCCATTAGTTTTTGATCCCCAGCTTTATATCTCGAAATTTCACCAGGGTGGTTTGCAAGAATTTGCGATATGACATTTTCAAGCTCAGATTGATCCGAGATTTGAGTCATGCCTTTTTCTTCAACTATTTGATTAGCCGTCTTTCCACTTGATAACATATCTTCAAATACTTCTTTTGCTATCTTTCCGCTAATGGTTCCATCCCCTATAAGATTTAACAGCTCCCCTAATTTGTCCGGGCTAATAGGGAATGATTCAATATCATCATCTTCTTCTTTAAGCTCTCTCAATACTTCTGTCATAATCCAATTGCTTACAATCTTGGGGTTGTTATGAGTTTTAAGACAATCTTCAAAATAGTTGGCTATTTCTATAGTTGATGTAAGAACTCCGGCGTCATATTCCGGCAAAGTATACTCTTCTATAAACCTGGCTAGTTTCTGATCTGGAAGTTCGGGAAGAGAATTTCTTATCTTCTGAATTTGTGCTTCTTCTATAACTACCGGCAGAAGATCAGGATCGGGGAAATATCTATAATCGTGGGCTTCTTCTTTTGATCTCATGGAAAAAGTTACACCTTTATTTGAGTCAAAGAGCCTTGTTTCCTGTACAATCTCTTCTCCGTTTTCAAGTGATATAATCTGCCTCTTGATTTCATATTCTATTGCTTTCTGAACGTATCTAAACGAGTTAACATTTTTTATCTCTGCTTTTGTGCCGAGCTTATCACTACCTTTGGGTCTTAGTGATACATTGGCGTCGCACCTTAAGCTTCCTTCTTCCATATTGCCGTCACAAACGCCTATATATCTAAGAATAGAACGGATCTTCTTCATATATTCGACTGCTTCTTCTGCGCTGGCTATCTCTGGTTCGCTTACGATTTCCACAAGCGGAACACCGGCTCGGTTTAAATCGACAAAACTCGAATTTCCGTGGTTTTCATGAATTAATTTCCCGGCGTCTTCTTCCATATGAATTCTAGTTAGATTAATTTTTTTAGTAGATCCATTGGTTCCGATCTCTACCCAGCCGCCTGTAGAAAACGGTTCTTCGTACTGAGAAATTTGATACCCTTTGGGCAGATCAGGATAGAAATAGTTTTTCCTTGCAAAACGTGAACGTGGATGTAGTTCACAATTAAGAGCAATAGCAGCCTTAAACGCTAACTCCAATACTTCTTTGTTTAATACAGGAAGTACCCCCGGCAGACCCAAACAAATCGGGCTTACATGGCTATTGGGGCTTCCGCCGAACTCAGTTGATTCAGGGGCAAATATTTTTGATTTAGTCTTGAGCTGAGCATGGATCTCAAGACCTATTACCGGTTCAAATTCCATTTCATAAACTCCTTTTTCAGTTAAAGTAATACTGATTAATAGTCTAAATTTGTCAAGGAACAAAATGATATGAGTAAAACTATTTTAGTGGTTTCCCCCCACCCTGATGATCTTGAAATTGCAATGGGTGGCACAGTTGCAAAATTGATTGATCAAGGTGTGAGTGTTGTATCGCTTGTAGCTACAGACGGTAGAGGGAGCACAACGGTTGATGAGCTAACAGGGGATGAATTAGCTGAAGTAAGAAGGCAGGAGGTTAGGGAGGCAGTTTCAGTGCTTGGTATCCAAACATTGATACCATTGCCTATAGAAGACGTTAAGACTGAAAAAAATAAACAGCACTTCAAAAATGATTTTAAAGAGACGATATTGCGATTTAAACCCGGGGAAATTTATATTCCTCATCCTGAAATTGACAAACATCCGACACATCAAATAGTTGCCACCCTTGTTCTGGAAGAATTGAAGTTGCTTTCCGAACAAAATGAATACACTCCAGAGAAGGTCTGGTGTTATGAAGTATGGACTCCCTTTAGTAGTTACGACAGAATTGAAGATATTACCGAGTTTGTAGATTTAAAAGTTATGGCAATAGAAGCTCATAGAAGCCAGCTTGAATACAAGAATTATACTGAAGGAATTCTTGGACTTAATAAGTATAGATCTGTATTTGATGAGAGGCACGGGGTAACAAATGAAGAATACGCGGAGGTCTTTATTGAATTAAAGCTGTAATGCTCAATGAGAAATAATGCTCGATAAAAATCTTGCAGAATAGAAACTATGAACTTTATTGTGAAACTAGGATTGCTATCGGAGAAGGCGGTGTGTGTTACTTCTTATTTCGGATATGCTCACTATAAACGAGGCGAAGTGATATTACCGCTAACGTAACGGAGGTAATAGGTATTACAAAGAACAGCATTGTATAAGTATAGATTGGCAAATAATTGTTGGTCGTTGCCGTGAAAACAAGGTAGATTATGTATGCTACATAATAGCCCAGAAAAAGCGCTCCTTCCCATCTTGCTATCAAATTGCCCGTAAAGAAAATCGGGAGACATGCTCCGGCTACAGCAATCATAATGGGTAGGTCTAAACGTAGAATCGAAGGAGAAACTGTTATCCCCCCGGGTGCAAAGATCGCTGCCAGACCGAGAACTCCGAGAATATTGAAAATGTTGCTCCCCACAACGTTACCGACTGCTATATCCCGTTCACCGCGTATGCTTGCAACAACAGATGTAGCAACTTCTGGTAGTGATGTTCCTGCCGCGACCACTGTGAGTCCAATAATGAGGTCGCTTATGCCGAGATAGTGAGCTATTAATTGAGCGCCATTTACTACCCATCGGGATCCAATAACTAAGAGCACAAGCCCTAAGATAATAAATGCCAAGTGTTTTAAGTTCACTAGAATAGATATTCTATTGCTCGCTGATCCGTATTCAGCTGCGAATTCGTCAGATGCATTTTTTTTATCTTCCTTACTTTTATATATGAGAATTATCATATAGACAATTAATCCGGCTAACAACAGTAAACCGTCTATAATGCTTATGTTCCCATCCAGGCCTATTATCAGAACTGCGAACGAGCACCCTATCATTATTGGGACGTCTAATTTGATAAGCTGCCGGGATACTACAAGGGGAGTTATTAAAGCAGATGCCCCTAGGATAAGCAGCACGTTGAAAATGTTGCTTCCTATTACGTTTCCGAGCGAAATATCAGAATTATTATTTATGCTGGCTAGTATGCTGACTACCAGTTCGGGCGAGCTTGTTCCAAAAGCCACCACGGTTAGACCTATTACAAGAGGCGAGATCCCTATCTGATTTGCAAATCTCACAGCTCCTCTGACAAGTGCTTCTGCTCCTATAATAAGAAATCCGAATCCGACAATTAATAGTACTAATGTCATTTAGGAATATGCCCCGTTTTCATGCTCCAGAGCAGCATGTCTAGTTCTTCAATTTCAATACCCAATTCGGTCGCGAATGTTTTCATTTGCTAATGACTATAACTTTAGCTCGACAAAGAATGAAGTAATCCAGACGGCTATTACCAGGCAGGCTATGGTTAACACCACAACTCCAAGTTTTGTTGATAGAGAGACAGTTGGCGCTTTATGTTTGGACATATCCATAGGTTTTGTGGCATCGGTTACTGCGGACATCATACCGTGCTTGAGTCCACTTCCCACAAGCCACGAGTTGATAGGATACGCTGTTATTATTCCAGCCATAGTAGCCACAGAAGATATCCCCCAGAATATCGGCCCAGTTGGGTTATCTCCTCCCGGTATAACTCCTCTTAAAATTGCCATAACTGGAATCATTCCAACCATTACCATGTTCATTGAAACAGTTTCAGAGAAAAGAGTTTTCTTAATTGCCCCTATATAACTGCCACCCATCGAGGACTTCATAAATAGGGCTTGGAAAATCAACAGACCCATTACAAATGCTGTTATATATTCGATTATAAGG
>Ga0307380_10010506_pt1 | contig 11658 bp, 9 predicted proteins | sample UN3MG_FD_202239 | JGI IMG/M metagenome (GOLD analysis project Ga0307380, IMG submission 202239) | Soil microbial communities from Risofladan, Vaasa, Finland - UN-3 | ecosystem: Environmental > Terrestrial > Soil > Coastal area > Acid sulfate soil | place: Finland: Risofladan, Vaasa | collected... | reverse complement strand
AAAGATCACATGCACGCAAGATCAATAAATACAGATTCACACCCATCAAGAAATTGGGTAAAGAATTTATGGGCCCAAAAGGCGTACAATATTCCTGATGGGTGGAGAGTGTGTGGCGAGAATTTGTTTGCAAAACACGCCATACATTATGCTGAAGAAAACGGAAACGCCCTTAAAACATTTTTCTATATGTTCTCTATATGGGACGAAAGAAATGTGTGTTTAAGTTGGAAAGAAACAAAAGAATGGGCGGAACTGTTAGAACTTGATTTAGTCCCAGTTTATTACGAAGGAGTTTACGATGAAGATGTAATAGAAAGGATTAATAAAACCATGGAACAAAATCCAGGAACTGTTGAGGGATATGTAATTCGTTTAACGAGGGAATATCACTATTCAGAGTTCAGGAATGTTTGTGGGAAATACGTAAGAAAAAACCACGTCCAAAACAACCACGGACATTGGGCCCAACAAAAAATAACAAAGAATGAGCTCATATAGTATGATGTGGGAATGGGAAAAGGAACAGGAAAAGATTGTGCCAAAACCCATAGATGAAAATTGCAAAGAGGGACAACGTATCTTTTGGATTCAATTTGGAAATGATACAAGATATGAAGGGACCCTTAAAAAATGGAAAAATGGCGGGCAATTTGCCGATATTGAAATGGATGATGGTAGCATAATAGAATTTGAATTTTAAAAAAGAAAAAATGGACGACCAAGCTAAAATTTACGTGATGCCGAAAGTTCAGTTTCACGACACTCTAAACAAAAATGATATCGATGATATGAATGTCGATGAATTTGTAAAAATTGCTTTCATAAGCATAAATGATTCTGATGGTGAGTATTACCACCAACCGTTATTTCACCATGATCACCATAATGTTTTAAATCTATGGTTTGATGATGTTGAACACGATTTGGAAATTTCTCCAACAAACAAAGGTGTGAACAGTGCTTTTTCTAAAGAACAAGCAAAGAAAATAATTGAGTTTTTGGAATCAAACAAGCACGCAAAAACTGTATTGATTCATTGCGCTGCTGGTATAAGCAGAAGTGGTGCAGTGGGAAGGGTGGCGTTGGAATATCTTCAAGGCAACAGAGAACAATTCAAAATGAATAATAATCAAATAAGCCCCAATCCGCGAGTCGAAAGAATGTTAAATGAAGCATGGAGGGAATCAAAACAAAATCGTAGATAAAATGGATGCAACAAAGAAAACACCGTGTCCCAGCTGTGACTGTGACAAAATGGGTGGATGGGGAGGAAGCTTTGGGGGTAGAATAAATTCATGGAAGCTGAAGTGTCCCGAATGCGATTTTACAATCCTCATAGTTCCAATGAAACCTAAGTATGAATATACTATCTCTGCTCGTTCTGAAGAAGAAATAATAGAACGTGAAGAAAAACGGAACGAATGGAGCATTAAAAGAGACAAATTAAAAAAATTAAGAGAAGAAATTACCAGAATGGAAATGGAATATAATTTTGACTAGATTATGAAAACCTTATTTTTTATCCTAGGGATTGTTTTAATGGTGGGCTGCTGCACAAGTAATGTGACAACTCAATACGTGGCAAAGGGTGTAGTTTTACTCCCAGATTATACATATTTATTGGAAGGAAAAAAATATTGCTGTGTAGATACGGTGGTTCAAAATCCTGAGCCAGGATATTTCATAGAAACGGATAAAAATCCCATAACAATATCAGTTATAGGATTTGATTGTTTTGGAAACACAAAAATCGTAGAATTTGATTTTGCCACGCTTAAATCTGCATATTAATTTTTTCCTTTCAATTATTATTGTTATATTTACTGCATTAGAATGAACAAGATACCCACATTTGACGAAATATATGATCTTGTACCACAAGAGATACAGGAATACCTAGATCGCTGCAAGGACACACCCCAGAGCCCAGATTGGCATCCGGAAGGTGATGTATATAAGCATATAAAAATAGTTTATAATAGAGCCAGGGAGACCGGTGACATTAATCAAGTAATGGCGGCCCTTTTCCATGATCTCGGAAAAGCAGACACCACTCGACCTTCACGTAACTATCCTGATTCATGGTCAGCTTATGGACACGAAGCTGTTTCTTCAAAACTTGTAAAGAAACACAAAAAATGGATTGGATCCATGGGTGCTCGTTGGTTTTGGGTCTATAACGTCGTAAAAGAGCATATGCGGGTTAAGAGGATAGATGAAATGAGACCGCATAAGCAAAGGGAAATTCGCGAGAATATCCAAGCGGATCGCATTTTTCAATTTTCTGACTTTGATAACATGCAAAACCTTACCGACGAGGAAATGAATTCATAAAACATTCTAAGCTCTCTTGTTTTTAGAATTGGGCCCCCTAATTCTAAAGATAAATAAATAAAATAATCAAGAGAGCTTAGATGATTTTCTCCAACTTTACCAGGTCTGAATCAGGAACTACCATTCTATTTAAAAATGAATTGCCTATAGAAGATGTAGGTAGTATTAAATTTTTTAAAGATAATGCGTCAGGGTCTTTCACAAAGAAAGAATTTAGGTGGTCGTTCAATAAAAACTATTGGGCATCCTGGGAAACTCTTAACCAAGGAAATTTAACAAGGATTGATACATCTGGAAAGGCATATCTTTTTCTTGAGGTTCGCTATGTGGTTTCGGGATCAGGGGCTGTTACAAGTTTCTCTGTAAACTATCAACAAGCTCCAGCAGCTGTTGGTCCAGGCGAAACTTGCGATATTCCAGTTGGAACCACGGTTGATCCTACACCAATTCCTCCAGAATATAACACTGGAGGTGGAGGACAATCGAGCGCTGTGAATGCCACCACTTTATGTGGAGAATCATGTGATTATTATTTATGGAGACCCAATCATAAAGGAGAACAACCAATTTCTTCAATCACAGATCTTCAAAAGGTTCTTAGTAATTTAGCAAGCGGAATTCAAAACTCTATCACTGGAGGGCAAAATATATCTTCTGAAGGCATTGCAGTATTTTATGATAAAGTAGGGCAGGACCTCCTTTTTAGAACAATTGATGTATCTGGTCCCGGCTTAGAAATTACAGAGCAAGATGGGGTTATTTATTTCACAGTTGACGCTTCATTTTCATATGATGATGCAAGTATAAATCAATTATATGATTTCTACTATGCCTTGGAAAGTGATCTGAATGATCTTTCGGTATATGTAGATACTAAATTTTATAGCACTGACGCTTCAATAATTAGAATTGATGGTTCTATAAATGATTTATATTCGAAGCTAGGAGGGGATTCCTCTATTTATGGAATTCAGAATATTGGTGGAGAAGTTAGTATTTACAGCGATACTCAACTAGGAATAGCCAGATTAAGGACTTTACAAGGTACAGGAGGAATAAACGTATACGTAAATGGAGATACTATCATAATTGATGGCTCTATTTCAGGTGGAGATTCTTCTATTAGCGGAGTTAAAAATATTGGAGGCGGAAGTGGTGAGGTCTTCAGCGCAATTGATTCATCTGGAATCATTGAATTAAGAACCATAGATGGATCCGGAGGAACAACTGTTACAACTGATGGTTCTACAATAATTATTTCATCTGAAGATACTTCAGTTAAAAATATTATAAATGTAGGTACCGGAACTGGAGAGATATTATCGGAAATAGATACTTCTGGAATAGCTAAGCTCAGAAAGCTAAAAGGTTCCGGAGACGTAAGTATTGGGGTTCAGGGAGATGACGTTGTAATTTTTATAAATGCAGATGTTTCTATTAGTGCAGATCCCTGGATAGATGCGGATCCCGTTTCTGCAGATGTTGGTGGAATACAAGGTGGAGATTATGTACCATTGGGAAGTAGCCCTAGAGATGTATTAGAAGACATCCTTTATGAGTATTTTCCGCCTGATGTAAGTTTACAAATTTATCCTAACCCAGGACCAACATCCTCAATAGGATATTATCAAAAATGGTTGGATATAACTTCAGGCGGCGCATTTTCGTCAGGAGCTTATTATAGTTACAGTTTTAACAATGATGATTTCACAAAAGTGAAAATACATGATGTTTCAATTTTTGATGGTGGTGGATTTTCAGATTCGTTAGATTGGATTGGAGCGAATAGTGGATATAGACCGCCCGTGCTTTCTGGATCACCACCTATTTCAAATAATGAAGAATTAATACTTAATATGATTATGGATATTAAAATTGACGGTGATTCTAGTGTTTATGACACTTCCACTAATGCTAAATTTGTATTACCTTATTTTTATGGAGTAATTCCAGATGAGAAATCACCTGGGGTTCCATACGATTATACTAATGTAGATGGTGCTGTTATATTATCATATTGTTCTAGTACTAAATTAATTGTCCCAAAACAATCCAATGAGATAGTATTTGATGTGAGTGTAAATTATCAAAAAATAAAATTTGTGTATGCTTATGATGCATCATACGGGCAATTATCCAGTATATTTGATGTCAAAAACGATTTTAATGTAACTACATCTTTTGATATTTCAACTAACGTGTGGATTGACAACGGAGGGGTAACCCCAATAAATGAAAGATGGATAGTTTACGTTAAAAGCCACTGGATCAGCTTCCCTCCGGATGTATCTACATTCAAGATAATTTTTAATATATAAATAAAAGAAAATAAAACCTAAGAGATGGCTATATTTATCATTGACCAATTTTCGTTAAATACTGACTTACCGTTAGATATAAGATACGTTCCAAGCGGTGGTTCGTATAACGATGTATCTGCATATTGGTACCCAGGTATGCAAGTTTATCAAACATCAGATGAAACAATCTGGTACGCTGATAACAGTTTAAATTGGCACCAAATTGGTTCCGGGACTGATGCAAGTTTAAATGCACTCTGGAACTATGTTATTGATATTTCAACGCAAGTACAATTACACGAATCTTCGCTAGGAAATCTTACCATTTGGAATATTTCACAAGATTCCTCCATAGTAGATTTAAGACAATGGAACATTGCACAAGATTCTTCAATCGTTGATTTAAGAACACGCGTAACAAATTTAGAAACTTCTGTTGGGGCACTTGATGTATGTATTGGTCAATTAGATACTCAAATTCAAACCAACGTAACTGATATCACAAACCTTGAGACATCAGTTGGTGCATTAGATTTGCTTACTCAGCAACACGAAACATCTCTAGGAAACTTAACACAGTGGGATATAATTCAGGATTTATCAATTGCCAATATAAATACTGATATCTCTGGTCTTGAAGCTTCTATAGCAAGAATAGATTCATCCATTACGGCCCTTGATTTATTAACCCAACTTCATGAAACTTCTTTAGGTAACATGGAAGTATGGCAGGAATATCAAGATACATCGATAACTAATCTTGATTTACTAACACAACTACATGAAACATCTCTAGGAAACCTCACTATATGGAACATATCACAGGACGCTTCAATTACAAATCTTGATGCTTCTCTTGATCTTTATCTACCGTTAACAGGTGGGACTTTAACAGGCCCAGGAAATTTAACTATTGATGGTTCATTAATAGTAAACGGAACAGCTGTATTCAAAGAAAATGTATTTTTTGATGGGTCAGTATATTTTACTGATGTTGAAACCATAGACGTTTCAAGCGCATTCATTCATTTAAACACAGGATTAACAGGTGCTCCACCAGCAAATCTACAATCCGGTCTTATAATTGGACGTGGTTCGGCTGAACCTTATGTATTCATTTATGACGAAACAGACCAAACATTCCGTATTGGTATTGCCCAAGAAACTTCAACCGGATATCTTGATGCAAGCACACAAGCCGTAGCTACAAGAGAAGATAGTCCAACGGTAAATGGAATAGCTGTATGGAATGATACTTTAAATAGATTCGATACTTCAGTTGGTTTAACATTTGTGTCTTCAACTGGTTTAACCTTAGATTCTAGTTTGATATTGGGATCATATGCTGGAGCTGCTGATCTTGTTCTTGTTGTTGGAACAAACGGAGTTGTTAAAGCTATCCCTACATGGGATGGTTCATTAGCAAATATTTATACTACTTTACAACTTCATGAAACCTCATTAGGTAACTTAGACACATATGTAAATAACTTAGAAGTTTCAGTTGGAAACCTTGATACATTAACCCAACTTCACGAAACCTCATTGGGTAACATGGAAGTTTGGCAAGAATATCAAGATACTTCTATTACAAATCTTGATTTATTAACCCAATTGCATGAGGCTTCATTAGGACAGTTAAATACCTGGAATACAGAACAAGATGCCTCTATAGTTAAACTATTTGAAATATCAACAGACACCTCTGTATTAGGAGCAATTAACATTGGAGACGGATCTGCACAAGTCTATGCCGGAATTTCAAATGATGGTTCACTACAATTTAGAGAATTTGTTGGTGTTGGCAACGCTACGGTTACTGAAAATGGTAATGTTATTGAAATCGGTTTAGATGCTTCAGCAGGCGGAGAAATAAACACAGCTTCAAACATTGGAACAGGAGAAGGCTTATCCGTTACAAAAGAGGGAGTGGATTTGCCATTCAAATCATTAGCTGCTACTAATCCTTCAGAAGTTATTATAACCTCAGATGCTAGTACAATTTATTTTGATGTTTCAATTTATATTCCTTCAGATGCTTCACTTTCTGGATTAACAGATACATCTATCAATGATGTAAATTTAGTCACCCATACAAACATTGAGTATGATGTTTCTGTCGGTAAATGGGTAGAAACTCAAAATGGTTGGTGGGACACTTCATTAGGAACAACAACAGATGATCTCGGCGGAGTTCCTCAGGGTACTGACCTTGAAGGATTAACTCTTAAAGAAATATTATATAAGATATTATATGAATATCAGCCACCTACATTAGTTACTGGATCCGATCCAGCTTCTGGAACTTATGAAAAAGGATTGGTTTCTACGCAATTTGCTACAGTTGACGTAAGTTATTTGGCTACAACTGCTAATTACCCATTAGCAAAACTTAACCAAGTTCACATAACAAAAACTGGGGCTGGAACCTTATTAGACGCTTCATTGGGTCTTGTAAGTTCGGATTCTAGCATATACACTGATTTAACCGGTATAACAAACTGGGGAGGAGCTAACAGAACGATCTCTTATAATGTTACTATCGATGATGATCAATCCGGAGAATCTCAACCAGCAGTTGGTGCTTCTGAAAGCTTTACATTCTATTACAGACAGTTCTGGGGAGAAGTTGACGGAGCACTTAATGCAGGAGATGTTAGTTCTGGATTAATCACAACAGTTGATAGTTCAAGATTAGCAGGTGAAACTACTTTAACTGCAACATTTGATTATGTAAGTGGTCCTAAGATTAAGTACTTATTTGCATATCCAGACACAGTTGCTGCGCCTGATAACTTTGGAATATTATCACAGATAACTGATCAAAATGATTTCGATATAACGAGTTCGTGGGACACTGGAAACGTAGATGTATCCGTTGGAGTTAATAACATAAGATACAGATACTATCTGCTTAAAAATAAAGTAGACACGCCAACATTTGATGTGAATTTTATGTTCTAATAATATTAATTAAGAAATGATATGCCAGTTAACCTTATTGAAAATTTTCAACTTGGCACTAATTTACCATTAGATGCTAGATATGTCGTAGACAGTGTTTACGACGTGTCTATCTATTGGTACCCTGGTATGCAGGTTTTTCAAGAAAGTGATCAACAATTATATTGGTATGACGGTTCTATATGGATTCCTGTAGTCGATACAAGCCTTGCCGGAAATTTTGCTACCATAGAATACGTAGATGGATCATTGGCGGTTCGTGACGCATCAATCGATAAGTTATTTCTTCAAAATACAAACCAAGATTCGTCCATAAATGATTTAGCTGGAAGATTAGATGTAGTTGATGGATCGATCACATACTTAACGTCTTGGAATATTGTACAGGACGGATCTATTTCCTATCTTGCTGGCTGGAATATATCACAGGATTCATCGATAGAAGACCTGAGGGGCAGACTCAACGTTGTTGATGGTTCAATAACATTCTTATATAATTGGAACACAGCCCAAGATGCTTCGATCATCAAAAATTACGATGACATCACAACATTATACGATATCACCGCTTCATTAGATGCTTCTATTGTAAGAATTGATTTAGATATTTCAGGGTTAGAATCATCAGTAGCAAGAATAGATGTTTCACTTGGACAGATAAATACTTGGAATCAAATTCAAGATATTTCCATTTCTAATTTAGATGCCTCTCTCGATCTCTATGTAAAGAAGACCGGGGATACAATGACTGGTGACTTAATAGTTCCAGGAGTTATAGTCCAAAATGATTTGTCCGTAAATGGAAACGGAACGTTTCTAGGTAATGTTGGTATTAAGGGAGATTTATTAGTGGATGGTTCCACAACCTTCATACATTCGGACATTTTAGATATATCCATAAATTGGATCCATCTTAATACAGGCTTAACTGGCCAACCACCATCATGGTTACAATCTGGAATAATTGTAGAAAGGGGCGATGCTTCAGTATTTGCATTCTTGTACGATGAAACACAGCAAGAATTCAGAATAGGTATTGTAAATGAAACAGATGCATCTGGAATTTATGAAGATAGTGATACACAAGCGGTTGCAACTAGAGAAGATACCCCAATTAATACAGGATTAGCATTCTGGAATGGAAGTGAATGGAGATTTGATACATCGACCGGAATAACTGTTGGCACAATAGTAAATCTTAGAACTGATATTGAAATAATTGACAATTCTATAACGTATTTAACTTCTTGGAATAATGCGCAGGATGCTTCAATTGCAAGAATAGATGTTTCTCTGGGCCAGTTAAATACTTGGAACCAAAACCAAGACGCTTCAATTATTCGAATTGATCAAAATTTAGATAACCTTGAGGCTTCAGTAGCAAGAATAGACGTTTCATTGGGTCAACTTAATACTTGGAACCAAAACCAGGATGCCTCAATAGCTCGTATAGACGTTTCTTTGGGTCAACTAAACACCTGGAACCAAAACCAGGATGCCTCCATCGTAAATTTAGATGCTTCTCTAGACCTTTATGTTTTAAAAGGCGGAGATACTATGACTGGAGATTTAATCATTACAACAGATCTTTCTGTTAATGGAAATATCAAAGCCAATGATGTATCGATTGCCGGAGAAGTATGTATTAAGGGAACGGCTCACATAGATACAAAAATTCATTTGCATCCATATACTAATGTCGATGCTTCCTTTGGCGATCTATGGATAGAACCTTCCACGTATAATTTATTTTATAAACACCCCTTATTATCGGGTACAATAGATGCATCTTCTTATGATTTAACCGATAGATTACTAAGAACAGCTGATGACTGGAATGCCTTTCCGGATTCATCAACACTTGATAATGGAGATAGAATATTAATTGAAGACGCCCAGGCTGGATATGCAAAAAAATGGATTTCCGCTCAGGCTTTTGCAGCCTCTGCAACGGCACTTTTATATCCATCCTATGAGGATTTTTTACCAGAACAGACTACCACTTCAACGACTTATATAAATGCTCTTACACTTATTGCTGATCCATCTGCTAAAACCTCTACCTATAGAATTGGTTGGACTTTTCAACTTGCTAATAGCAAGAATGGAAAACCAACTACGTATAGAGTTCAAATAGATGGGTCAACTGTTGGAACAGCAGCCGTTCCAGCTGTTCTAGCAAATGCCTATAGTAACTGGAGTGGTTTTCAATATCTTCCTTTGACTTTAGATCCATCGGGACATACGGTAACCGTAGATTATTTTGCTGATTCAGGATCCACGGCATATATCAGAAACGTACGATTAGAATTTAGAAAAGCAGATACCGCAAATTAAAATAATAACTAATGGCTCAATATAATTACATATTATCGGATTTTCCCAACAATAAGTATGATTCAGATACTTTAAGTGAAGAAATTGTTGATTCTAGTATTTCAAGTAGTACTTTAGATAGAATAGACGGAAATGCTGCAGGATGTAGTATATTTTTTCTGACGGATTTATCGTCTCCAGATGTATCTACATTAGACACTGTGGTTGCAAATCATACAGGTCTTCCCGCCATAGACCCTGTAACTATGGAAGTTTTAGATGCATCCGCAGGAATATTTTCAGGAGACTTGCGTGTTGAAGGCAAACTTTGGGTAGAAACAATACGAAGGGTTAAACAAGAGGCAACCGATATATGGTTGCGTATAGATCAAGACACTCCACTGGGCGGTTCAAATACAAGTGGTCTTGAAATATTTAATGTTGCTACGGTCGGTGATAGTTTTATATTTGGTGTTGATAAAGACGGTATTTTGATGGCTGGATTTAATGATCCATCGATTGCTTTAAAACCAGTTACTACTATTTATGGTAGTGAATTTCAATTGGTAGAAGATAATGGTAGTTCAACAAGTTCTGCCACCACACCACAAACAAAGGTGACAATGGTAACTACTGATTTACCTGCTGGAAAATATAAGGTCTTTGCTAAATGGAGATTTTTACATTCTAATACTAATAACTCTGCTTATTTTGATGTTACGGTAAATGGAAGTACTCTTGGAACGCAAACACCGTTCAGTGTCGAACCTAAAGATGCGACAAACATTTCATCGCTATCAGCAACATTATATGCGGATCTATCCGGTGTAAATACAATATTATTGCGTTATTGGAATGAATCAGCAAGTACCACAATAAGCGATGCTTCTGTAGAGGTAATAAGAGTGAGCTAAAAATAAAAAATAAAAATGGATTATCAATACGCATATTCAATAACCGACTTCCCAAATAATAAAGTGGATGTTGATACATTAGTCGATCAAATTAGAGCAAGTGCAATAAGTGTAGCTTTAGATTTTGTAAATAAGGATGAAGCACAGGAGGTTAATTATTTCAAAGCTGAATTATCTCCTGCTGATGTGTCAATACTTTCAGAGGTTATTGCAGCTCACAAGGGAATTCCGGGTCCGGCTGCAATACCCATAATTCGCGCAGAAACCCTAACTGAACACATTAAATTTGTTGAGACGGGAGATGTAACTCAGGGTATGTATGCAGCTCAGTCTATTATTATAGACGTTTCAGCAGGAGAATCAGAAAAGATTGTTGATTTCACGTGGCCATTTGATATTGCTCTTATGAGCGGAACGCTTGGAGTTTCAGAAGATATGGTAGGAGATGATTTTATGGTAGATGTTGGACCAAACACCCTTGTTGGTGCCTTGATACAACCATTGAATGTTGGAGATACTTCCATTTATGTTTCTCCCACAGTTCTTCAAAACATTAAAAAGGGATTTTATATTGGACTTTATGGCGGTCCCGGGAATGACGGTGTAGAAATTTCTCAAGTTATAGACAGGGACGACGCAAATTACGCTTTAACGCTTCGATATCCATCAGACGTTTCAGCAAATGCTGGCTCATATGTTGCGATGTGTGCTAAGATAATTCCAAACCTTTATCTTCACTCCATAGATAAAATTGAAATAGGAAAACAAATTCCTACGGGGCAGAGAATTCCTAAGAACGTTCCAGTTAGAGTTCACTATCATAGCAA
>Ga0307380_10010504_pt1 | contig 11658 bp, 6 predicted proteins | sample UN3MG_FD_202239 | JGI IMG/M metagenome (GOLD analysis project Ga0307380, IMG submission 202239) | Soil microbial communities from Risofladan, Vaasa, Finland - UN-3 | ecosystem: Environmental > Terrestrial > Soil > Coastal area > Acid sulfate soil | place: Finland: Risofladan, Vaasa | collected... | reverse complement strand
CCCGCAAGGCGGCGGTGGCGACTTTACCTTTGGCGGCAATGCCGGACAGGCGCCGGCGCGCGCCCCGCAAGCGCCCGCTTGGCCGAACGGTCAGCCGGCCGCGCCGCCGCGGCAAGCCCCTTCGCCCACGCCCCAGGCGCCTTTGCCTCAATCGTCCTGGCCCGGCGCCGCGCCGCAGTTCCCGCAGAATGCCGGCCCCGGTGGTGCGCCCCGGCAGGCGCCACTAGCGCCTGCTTGGCCAAACGGCCCGCAGAGCGCGGAGCCGCAGCCGCAGGCCCGTCCGCCGCAACCGAAGCAGCCAATGGCCGCCCCGCAGGCACCGGCCTATCAGCCGCCGCAGGCCTATCCGCAGGAGCCGCAGGCCTATTATCCAAAGCCGGCCGAGCCGCAACCGGTCGAGGACGCCTTCATGGGCGAGCCGGAGACCGAGCCCGAGCCCGAGGCGAAGCGCAAAAAGCCTGCGCTCCTGAAATGGGGCATCACCGCGCTCATTGCTTCGGTGGTCCTGATTGGACTATGGATGGCGCTTGGCGATTCATCCGATCCGACCGCGTCTTCCGGGTCGTTCAATAATTCCGATCCGGTGCTCGATCCGGACGACCCGCGCAGCCGTAAGGCCGACCGGCTTCCGAACAATTTCTAGGCTTTCCCGCCTCAATCCATGACGACGATTCCCGCCGAGAAGCTCGACCAGCTCGTCGCCCGTTGGCAAACCGTGCAAGGCAATCTTGCGTCCGGCACCGACCAGGAGACCTATGTCCGGCTCTCCCGCGAATTCGCCGAGCTCGATCCGATCGTGGCCACCATCAATGCGCTGCGCCAGGCGCAGCAGGAACGCGACGGCCTGCAAGAGATCGTCGACGACCGCTCTTCCGATCCGGCCATGACGGCGCTTGCCGAAGACGAAATTGAGGGGCTGGACGCGAGGATCGAAGAGCTCGAGCTTCAGTTGAAGGTGCAGCTCCTGCCCAAGGACGACGCCGACGAGAAGAGCGCGATCCTGGAGGTGCGCGCCGGGACCGGCGGCGACGAAGCGGCGCTGTTCGCCGGCGAGCTGTTCCGCATGTATCAGCGCTACGCGGACCGGCAGGGCTGGAAGGTCAATGTGATGTCGGCGAGCGACTCGGCCAATGGCGGCTACAAGGAGATCATCGCCAACATCACCGGCAAGGGTGTGTTCGCGCGGATGAAATTCGAGTCCGGCGTGCACCGGGTGCAGCGCGTGCCGGCGACCGAGGCGCAAGGGCGCATCCATACCTCGGCGGCGACCGTGGCGGTGCTGCCGGAGGCCGAGGAGGTGGACGTCAAGATCGAAGACAAGGACTTGCGCATCGACGTGTACCGGGCGAGCGGTCCCGGCGGGCAGTCGGTCAACACCACCGACAGCGCGGTCCGGATCACGCATATTCCTTCCGGCCTGGTTGTCATCCAGCAGGACGAGAAGTCCCAGCACAAGAACCGGGCGAAAGCCATGAAGGTGCTGCGCGCGCGGCTCTACGATCAGGAGCGGGCCAAGCTCGATGAGGAGCGGGCGCAAGACCGCCGCAGCCAGATCGGCACCGGCGACCGCTCCCAGCGCATCCGCACCTATAATTTCCCGCAAGGCCGGGTGACCGATCACCGGATCGGCCTCACCACGCACCAGCTACAATATGTGCTCGAGGGCGAGCCGGCGCTGGACGAGTTCATCGATGCGCTGATTACCGAGCATCAGACCAGCCAGCTCTCGGCTCTGGAGGAGCACGGCGCGTGACGCGGACCCTCGATGAGGTGCGCGCGGCCACGGCGCGCATATTCGGCGATGCCGGCATCGGTACGCCTGCGCTCGATGCGCGGCTTCTCCTGTGTCATGCCACCGGGCGGACCCATGAGGCCCTGATCGCGCAGGGCCGCGAGGCGCTTGCAGCGGACGAAGCGGCGCGGCTTCAAGGGTCCGTCGCGCGGCGGCTCGCCGGCGAGCCCGTGTCGCGGATCAAGGGCAGCCGCGAGTTCTTTGGACGCGACTTTGTCATTGGTCCGGACACCCTCGATCCGCGCCCCGACACGGAGACGCTGATCGAGACGGCGCTCGATCTCCTGGCGCGCGACGGCTTGCAGGACCGTCCGCTCAAGGTCCTCGATCTCGGCACGGGATCGGGGTGCATCCTGCTCACGCTGCTGGCCGAGCTGCCAGAAGCCCACGGGATCGGCAGCGACGTGTCCGAAGGGGCCTTACAGCTGGCGGCCAAGAATGCCCGGCGCCTCAACCTTGAGGGGCGGGCAAGCTTCGTGGCCGCGGATTGGTTCGCAGGGGTGAGCGGCCGATTCGACCTAATCGTGTCCAATCCGCCCTATATTCCGGCCGGGGAGATCCCTGGCCTTGCCCTTGAGGTGGCCGCCTACGATCCGCGGGCCGCGCTCGATGGCGGGGTGGACGGGCTTGCGGCCTACCGGCGGATCGCGGGGGCGGCGGCGGCCTTTTTGCGTCCCGGGGGGCATCTTCTGGTGGAGATCGGCGCCACCCAAGCCGAGGCAGTCATTGGGTTTTTCGGGGCCTCGGGGCTGATCGTCGAGGGGGATGGGCTTCGCGCCGATCTGGCGGGGCGGCCCCGCTGCATCCTGGCCAAAAGTCCCCTTCGAGGGGTCGCAGAAGGTCTCAGGTCCTCAAAAATAAGCTTGGAAACCCCTGATATTCGGGATAGGTTCGTCCCAGCGGAATGAAGATATTCGGCCTGCGTGGGTATTGGCGCGGCCGGTTGCATGGCAACAAGAGCGGATATCTCGTGAACCTCGATTGACAGGCCGCTCAGCCTCTCGGGTTGTTCAGGAGACGCTCAATCGCCCATCAGATTTTGGTTGGCTGGCGCTAGCCCAAGGATTTCAGGACGCGTAGCGCCGGGGACAGACCCAAGACAAGGCAGCAAGCAAAAGAAGCGTTGTGACGACTGCGTGGCCGATCCGGCCTTCCGGGCGCTAGAGCGTACCGGGATGAGAGCAGGTCATGAGAGTGAACAGGGAACGAAGGACGCGGCTGTCGAGCCGCCAATCAGGTGAACAAGGCTTATGAGGCAAGGACAACAACAGCAGCAGAATCGTAGGGGCCGTGGCCGCGGTGGCCGCAAGCCCCAGAACCCCTTGGCGCGGAGCTTCGAGTCCAATGGACCCGACGTGAAGATTCGAGGGACGGCATCGCACATCGCCGAGAAGTACATGTCGCTCGCCCGCGATGCGCTCGCCTCCGGCGACATGGTGACGGCGGAGAGCTATCTCCAGCACGCCGAGCACTACAACCGCATCATCATGGCGGCGCAGCAGCAGCAGCTCGCCCCGCAGCAGGGAGGCCAGCCAGCCGAGGTGCCGAACGGCGGCGGCGGGCGATATAATCGCTGGCATTCGGACCCGGACGAGGAAGCCACCGAAGAGGAGGCAGCCGAGGCGGGCGGTCAAATCGCCCAGGGCGTCCAGGACCGTCAGGACCGGCCCGATCGTGAACGCACGGGTGGCGGCGGCCAGGATCGCGAGCGCCATGCGGGCAACCGTGAGCATCACCCCGGTGGACGCGATCGTGATCGCGGCCGTGGCCGGCAGGGTGGCAATGGCAGCGGCGATGGCGTGCAGGATGCGAACGGCGCCGAGCCTGCCGAGGCGGGAGCCTCCGACGAGAGCGAAAACGCTCCCGATACGGTGAGCTAGGCTTTCCTCAACTGCAAAGCTTGTCATCGTCCGGCTTGACCGGACGATCCAGTAGCCCCGGTCTCAGTTGATCTGCGCCATCGGTGAACCGCGCCATTGAGTCCAAGATTGCCGCCATCGCCTACGCCTCGGGCTTCGGCGACGTGTCCTATTTCAACCGCGCCTTCCGCCGGTGCTATGGCCAGTCTCCGTCCGAGGTCCGTGACGAGGCTCTTGCGCAGCGGGCCTCGGACGTGGACTAGCGGGTCAAACCAGGCCATGCCGGAAGGGGGGCGGATGACCGCCGATCCCCCCACTTTGCCCCAGCTCAATGCCCAGCCCCCTTTTCTGCGGTAAAGGGCTCGCTATATGTCCGTTAACGGGCCTTGGCGTATGAGGCTCGGGACCGGCTCCCGCCACTTCCATCGCAATTTTCGGCCGCACCCTCGCTTGGCCCGCGTTCCAGAGGGAAGATCATGGATTTCGAGAAGCTTTCTGACCGCCTCAAGGGATTTATCCAGGCCGCGCAGACCATTGCGGTGCGCGACGGCAACCCACAGATCACCCCCGAACATCTGCTGAAGGCGCTGCTGGACGACCCCGAGGGGCTTGCCGCGGGGCTGATCGGCCGCGCCGGCGGCGACGCCAAGGCCGCGCTGCTCCGCACCGATACGGCGCTTGCCAAGCTGCCCAAGGTCTCCGGCTCCGGCGCCACCCAGCCCCAGATGACACCGGCGCTGTCGCGCGTTCTCGACCAGGCTGAGCAGATGGCGACCAAGGCGGGCGACAGCTTCGTCACCGTGGAGCGCGTGCTCCAGGCGCTCGCCATGTCGAAGGAGGGCGAGGTTTGGAGCATCCTGAAAGATGCCGGCGTCACGCCGCAAAGTCTCAACGAGGCGATCAACGATCTCCGTAAGGGCCGCACCGCCGATAGCGCCGGCGCCGAGCAGCAATATGACGCGCTGAAGCGCTACACCCGCGACTTCACCGAAGCCGCCGCCAAGGGTGAGCTCGACCCGGTGATCGGCCGCGACGAGGAGATCCGCCGCGCCATCCAAGTGCTGTCGCGGCGCACCAAGAATAATCCCGTGCTGATCGGCGAGCCGGGCGTCGGCAAGACGGCCATCGTCGAAGGGCTGGCGCACCGCATCGTCAAGGGCGACGTGCCGGAGAGCCTGAAGGACAAAAAAGTTCTGTCGCTCGATCTGGGCTCGCTCATCGCCGGCGCGAAATATCGCGGTGAGTTCGAGGAGCGCCTGAAGTCCGTGCTCAGCGAGATCGAGGCTTCGAACGGCCAGATCATCCTGTTCATCGATGAGATGCACACGCTGGTCGGCGCCGGTAAGGCGGATGGCGCCATGGACGCCTCCAATCTGCTCAAGCCCGCGCTGGCGCGCGGCGAGCTGCACTGCGTAGGCGCCACCACGCTCGATGAGTACCGCAAGCATGTGGAAAAGGACGCGGCGCTCGCCAGGCGTTTTCAGCCGGTGTTCGTGTCCGAGCCCAGTGTGGAGGACACCATCTCCATCCTGCGCGGCTTGAAAGAGAAATACGAGCTGCATCACGGCGTGCGCATTTCGGATGCCTCGCTGGTCACCGCCGCGACTCTATCTAACCGCTACATCTCCGACCGCTTCCTGCCAGACAAAGCCATCGACCTGATGGACGAGGCCGCTTCGCGGCTGCGCATGCAGGTGGACTCCAAACCGGAAGCGCTCGATGAGCTCGACCGGCGCATCATGCAGCTCAAGATCGAGCGCGAGGCGTTGAAGAAGGAGACCGACAGCGCTTCCAAGGACCGGCTCGCCAAGCTCGAGAAGGAACTCGTCAATCTGGAGGAGAGCGCCAACGCGCTGGCCTCGCGCTGGCAGGAAGAGAAAGCGAAGCTCGGCGCCGCGCAGAAGATCAAGGAAGACCTCGATCACGCGCGGAACGAGCTGGAGCAGGCGCAGCGCGGGGGCGATCTCGCGAAAGCAGGCGAACTCGCTTACGGCAAGATCCCCGATCTCGAGGCGAAGCTTGCCAAGATCGAAGAGGAAGAAGGCCAAGCCGGCAGCCTGGCGCAAGAAGTCGTGACCCCCGACATGATCGCGCAGGTGGTGTCGCGCTGGACCGGCATTCCCGTGGACAAGATGCTCGAAGGCGAGCGGGAGAAGCTCTTGCAGATGGAAACGCAGATCGCCAAGCGCGTGGTCGGCCAGGAAGAGGCGGTCGAGGCCGTGTCGACGGCGGTGCGCCGCTCACGCGCCGGCCTGCAAGACCCCAACCGGCCCATGGGCTCGTTCATGTTTCTGGGCCCCACCGGCGTCGGCAAGACGGAGCTTTCCCGCGCGCTCGCCGAGTTCCTGTTCGACGACGAGCACGCCATGATCCGCATCGACATGTCGGAATATATGGAGAAGCACGCGGTGGCCCGGCTGATCGGCGCGCCTCCCGGCTATGTGGGCTATGAAGAGGGCGGCGCGCTCACCGAAGCCGTGCGCCGCAGGCCCTACCAGGTCATTCTGTTCGACGAGATCGAGAAGGCGCATCCGGACGTGTTCAACGTGCTCCTGCAAGTGCTCGACGACGGCCGGCTCACGGACGGCCAGGGCCGCACGGTCGACTTCCGCAACACGCTGATCATCATGACCTCGAATCTCGGCTCCGAATATCTGGTCAACCAGAAGGAGGGCGAGGAGTCATCGGCCGTGGAAGCCCAGGTGATGGATGTGGTGCGCGGGCATTTTCGCCCTGAGTTCCTCAACCGCGTGGACGAGATCATCCTGTTTCATCGGCTCAAGCGCGAGCATATGGGCGCGATCGTCGACATCCAGCTGAAGCGCCTCGCCAAGCTTCTGGCCGACCGCAAGATAACGCTCGAGCTCGACGACGCGGCCAAGGACTGGCTCGGCACCAAGGGCTACGACCCGGCCTATGGCGCGCGGCCCTTGAAGCGCGCGATCCAGAAATTTGTGCAAGACCCGCTGGCCGAGATGGTGCTGGCCGGCAAGATCCATGACGGCGAGACCATCAAGATCACCGCCGGCAAGGACGGCCTGATGTTCAACGGGGCTGCGGCTAAGGCGAAGGCGGCTTAGGGGGCTAGCCCCCTATCTTGGAGAGGATTTGGTCGCGCATATTGCGTCCATCGACTTCCCTCTCCACGACGATAAAGAGGCCTTTGCCGTCGCTTTGGCTTTCCCAGAGTCGGCCGATCGTCCGTTTTTCATTGGTGTCATCGACGCCTGCGCCGGCCCAAGGGGCACCCTTGTACTCGACCACCAGCAAGCGGCCGTCTGAGAGTTGCGCGACGAAATCGGGATAAAACTTGTCGCTCGCGGTTGGCAGCCAAAACGACTGAGAATGCCTGGCGATATTCCGAATCCAGAACATCACTGGCGGCAGGCTGTCGATCGCCTGGGCGCATTGAAACTCTTCGCCGCCTTCAGAGCCGTCAAATGCGCCTACGCAGTCGGCGCCAAGGAAATGCTTGGCAAACCTGAATCGGCCCGAATAACGGTGTCGCTTCTGGTCTGCGTACATCCCCTCGCGGAATGAGAAGCCATTGTCGAAAGAGACTTCGATCTTCGCCTCGGGTGCGAACAGATAGCGTTGATAAGTGGCACACCGTTCGGCAGCGCGAGCGGCCGTCAAACGCTCACTGAGTTTGCGGGCAAGAATGAACTTGATCCGCATGAGGACCGCGATGGGTAGCTTTCGAACTCCAACCAAATGCCCAATGCTATCGGTCAGCCATTTAACAAGATCGCCTTGAAGAATGTCGGGCTGGCGCAACTGCCGATCGAGCCAGAGCACGAGGTTTTGCGGAGTCCATCCCTCGACATCCACATCGAGCGCCAACTGCTCCGCCTCACTCGCGAATTGATAGGTGACCCTATTGCCATCGACATCAATCTCGAAGCTGCGGGCCGTCTCGCGAACAGAGAACTCGCCCTCATCGAGGCGTGCTGGATGATCTGAGAGCTTCCAGTCGTGAAACTCCATGAAAATGTCGGTATCTGCAAATGCGAACTCGCCCTGGACCTCCGCCATAAGGCGAGGCACGACAAAGGCCTCGCCTTGCTCTGCGGGCGACAGTTGGTCTCTGATCTCGAAGCGATATTTGCGCACGGCCTCCGCGAAGCCGTTGCGCTCAGGTTCAGGAATCACCGTCGCGATCGCCATTTCGATCTCCGGAGCCACCCTCCCGGTCACGGTGATTTCAATCTCCCCATCTTCAGTCTCGGCGACGAACACACCTGCCGTTGTCGCGGCGGCGCGTAAGGCTGATGCCACTTCTGGTGTCAGCGGCAGCACATGCCTAAAAACGGGCTTCGGCTTCTCGCGCTGCGCGAACAGCCCGGTCTCGTCGAGATGGCCTTGCGCCGGCTCGATTGCGTCCTTGGCCTCGTCTTCCTCAAAGCCCATTGCGACGAGCTTGTCGGCGAGCGCGGACGCTGCGGCGCCGAACGACGCTTCGGAGACATGGGCATAGGCGCGGTTCAGCGGCTCGGCCGCCCGACGCTTTGCGTAGGGCATTCGCAGCACGCGGCCCAGGAGCTGTTCGGCGTCAGTTGCACTCTGGATGCGCTGAAGGGAGCAGAATATGTAGGCAAACGAGCAATCCCAGCCCTCCTTGAGGGCTTCAACGGTAATAACGTATTCGATTGGGCACTTTGGATCGAACAGGTCGATGCCGTCGAGTTCGCGCTGCTCCCCTTCTGCCTCGCGGGCTTAGCCCGGCGGGAGGTTTTGGCTTGGGCGGCATTCCACCTCGCTGCGTCATGCCCGGACTTGATCCGGGCATCCACGATTTGAGTCGCGGCAAGGTGAAAAACGTGGATGGCCGGGACAAGCCCGGCCATGACGAGGTCAGAAGAGAGACGCGCACCAACGAGCACTCGAGCAGCGAAGCGGTAGCGCAGACAAACAAGCGCTCAAGTAGGCCAGAGGCCGGTAGCGCAGACAAACAAGCGCTCAAGTAGGCCAGAGGCCGGTAGCGCAATTAGAATGTCGGGGAGGGGAGGGGAGAGCGAAAGGAGAAGGAAACTTACTGAGTTGGCGAAACTTACTGGGTATTCGCAACCTGGGCGACGCGGCTGGTGACGGGGTCGAGCTGCATCAGGGCTTCGATGCGGCGGCGCTCTTTCTGGAAGGCGGCGAGCTCGCGGCCGTTGAGCTGGAGGCCGCGCGGTACGGCGATGGTCATCGGGTTGACGAACTTGTTGTTGACCAGAACCTCGAAGTGGCAGTGCGGTCCGGTGGAGGCGCCCGTCGAGCCGACGAAGCCGATGATCTGGCCTTGCTTCACATGGGTGCCGGGGACTGAGCCGGGGGCGAAGCGCGTCATATGCCCGTAGGCGGTGGCGAAGCCGTTGGCGTGGCGGATGCGGATATAGTTGCCGTAGCCGCCGTGGCGCTCGGCCATCTCGATGGTGCCGTCGCCGGCGGCGAGGATCGGGGTGCCCATGGGCGCGGCCCAGTCGACGCCGGTATGCATGCGCCAGCGCCGCAGCAGCGGATGCTTGCGGTCGCCGAAACCGCTCGTATAGCGGCCGCCCTTGACCGGGTTGCGCATCAGGAACTTCTTGGCGCTGTTGCCCTGGTCGTCATAGTAGTCGACCGTGTCGTCCGGGGTGCGGAAGCGGTAGAATTTGCGCATCTCGCCGCCCACGGTCATCGAGGTGTAGAGCAGCTCGCCAACCTCGTTGCCGTCGCTGCCGTCACTGTCGAAGAACACTTCGAACGTGTCGCCGGGGCGCACTTTCTGCTTGAAGTCCACGTCGTAGGAATGAACCCGCAGCAGTTTGAGGATGGTCTGGTCGGGCAAATGCTGGCTTAGGGCCGTCTGGTAGAAGCTCTGATAGAGCGTGGCGCGGGTCGAGCCCTGCTGGATCTTGGCGGCCTCGGCCGGGGCCTCGGCGGTGGTGATGTAGTCGCCGTCGCGATTGCGCGAGGCGGTCATGATGTGGTCGCCCGACTTGTCGAACAGGCTGACGCGCACGGGCTCCATCTGGCCGGTGTCGGATGGCGCCGGCACGAGGCGGAAATGAACTTGCTGGCCGGGCTGCAGATCCTTGGCGGCGAACTCGGGCTCGAGGCTTTCGATGATGGCTGCGGCAAGACCCTTGTCGGTGCCGGCCTTGAGGAACAGGCTGAGCAGGGTGTCGCCCTTGTCGACCTCGACCACCTTGGTCTCGGCGCCTTCGATGTCCTCGTCGCTCAGATCCTCGGCTTCGTCCTCGGCCGATTTCTGGACGACCGTGGTGTTGGGCAGAAGGCGCGGCGGCTCGACCTCATGGGGACGATAAGAGGCCAGCTGCAGCGTGCCCTCGCCCGTGCCCTCGCCGAAGGCGAGCGGCTGTTCGGCATAGGCGAAGTTCTCGGCCGCGAGCGAAACCAGGCGGTTCACCTGGTCGGGCGCAAGCTCAATATTGTCGGTCACCGGCAGGAGGCCGCCCGGCACGTCGACGACGTTGACGAGAAGGGACTGGGCCGCGTCGGCCGCGGCCTCGCCGCCGCCAATGGGCGTGGTGTCGGAATAGAGCCTGAAGGGATTGAAGGGGGGAAGCTTGTCGGCATCGTCGGGGAGGGCGGTGGCCATGCCGGCGACGATGCGAAGATATGGCTTGATGGTGATGAACTCGCGGCTGCCTTGGCGTTCCACCACCGTGTCGTGAATGACGTGGCGGCTGCAGAAGCCCGCGGAAGTCATCTGGATGCGGTCTTCTTTCTGGCCGGAGGCGCTTTGGGCATCGTGAGCGAGGCGGGCGCTTCTGATCGGCTGGAGGGCGGCGAGGCTGGCGCGCTTGATGGAGCTCACCATGCCGGAGCCGTCGGCCATGTTCATGGAGGCATAGATGGCGACGCCGATGAGGCAAACGCCGACCATGCCGGCAAGACAGGTGCTCGCCATCCATTTCAGCCGGCTGCTGGCGCCGTCATGGCTGTTTTCGCAGAGATAGACCGGCGGCAGATTGCGCTCGAATTTGGAGGTTTCGCCCAGGAAAATCGTGGGGAGTCCACGCGGCGCGGCCGGCACAAGTGCCTGGCCAAGCTTACGGCGCGCAAATCCCCCGCGGCGCTTAAACAATGCGCTTTCCCCCCGTCTATCGGTCGCCGCCCGCGCGCTGTCTTAAGCGCGGCACCTGACTTCCCTCAGGCGGACAACACCGAAACGGCTAGCTGTCCTTATGGCGAGGCTAGACTATGCGCCGATGGGATTTTTTCCCCGACCCCCGGCTTCCCTGTTCCTACTCGGCCACAGTCCCCCGCGGCCTTGTAAGTGAGATGGAAGCTTATTAGGTCTTGGTTCGTCCCCCTCGGCGGGTCATCATACCCATACTGCATCCGTATGGTTACCACGCCGTTAACGACGAGAGAGTGACGACGTATTCGGGCAGGATTGTGACCTCATAGTCACGCCCCAGGGGAAAAGAAAACGCCCCGCGAACCGTTACCGACCTCTTGACATTGGGACGCGCACCCCCTAGATAACCATTTCGCGCGGGTTGCTCCCAGCTACCTGCGGGACTATACGCGACCGCGCGATCCATCGGACAGAAGCGGGGCTTGACCGAGTTCTTCTCGGGCGACACCTCGACTGTCGTTGACTCTCAATGGGGGATTTGCTTCCATTGGGGGTTCGGGAGTGTGGCTTCGGCTGCTCTGCCACCGGCTCTTTGACATTGTGATATGAAGAAAGGGAAACGCGGACGGCGGAGTCCTTGCGTGCCGGTCCTGTAAAAGGGGTCGGCGTCGAGACTCTGACGGTCTTGCGTTTTCTGAAGCCAATAGGCGTGTTGCGCGCAGATCCCTCGGGATTTGCGTGGTTTCATGCTTGTTGGGAACTCGTCAACAAACGCAGCGACCCCCTGGAATAATTCCATCCAGGGATATTGTCAGAAAATCGAATTCTCAACTTGAGAGTTTGATCCTGGCTCAGAACGAACGCTGGCGGCAGGCCTAACACATGCAAGTCGAACGAGAAGCCACCTTCGGGTGGTGGAAAGTGGCAGACGGGTG
>Ga0307380_10010502_pt1 | contig 11662 bp, 9 predicted proteins | sample UN3MG_FD_202239 | JGI IMG/M metagenome (GOLD analysis project Ga0307380, IMG submission 202239) | Soil microbial communities from Risofladan, Vaasa, Finland - UN-3 | ecosystem: Environmental > Terrestrial > Soil > Coastal area > Acid sulfate soil | place: Finland: Risofladan, Vaasa | collected... | reverse complement strand
GCTCCTCGGCGACCTCGGCGCCGACGTCATCGTCGTCGAAGCGCCGCCCGAGAGCCTGCACGGCGCCCTCAGCGCCGACCAGGCGATCGATCCAAGTTCCCTGGAACGCGCCCGCGCCTACAACGCCCTCGGACGCAACAAGCGCAGCATCGTTCTCAACCTGCGCGAGGAATCCGCCCGCGACATCTTCTACCGTTTAGCCAAGACTGCCGACGTTGTCCTCGAAGGCTTCCGTCCCGGCGTCGTCAAGCGGCTCGGCGTCGACTACGAGACGCTGCGTGACGTCAACCCCCGCCTCGTCTACTGCTCGCTGTCCGGCTTCGGCCAGGACGGGCCTCACTCGTCGATGGTAGGGCATGACATCAACTACATCGCCCTCACCGGCATGCTCGACATGATCGGCTGGCCGGGCGAGGCGCCGGGAATCCCGCTGAACGTCATCGCCGACTACGCCGCCGGCGGCCTGCACGCCGCCTACGCCATCCTGGCGGCGCTCCTGGCGCGCGACAGGACGGGCCGAGGCCAGTACCTCGACATCGCCATGTCCGACGGCGTCATGTACCTGCTGGCCGTCGCTCTCTCGCAGTACTTCGCCGGCGGCGAACTGAACCGACGCGGCGAGGGCCTGCTCAACGGCGGCGTCCCCTGCTACAACGTCTACCAGACGAAGGACGGCGGCTGGCTGAGCGTCGGCTGCCTGGAGCCGCACTTCTTCGCGAATCTCTGTCGCGCTCTCGACTGCGAAGACCTCATCCCGTTCCAGCACGACCCGTCGCGTCGGGCCGAGGTGTTCAGTCGCTTCCGCGAGCGCTTCCTGACGAAGACGCGCGATGAATGGACGGCGTTGTTCAAGGGCATCGACGCCTGCGTCGCGCCGGTGCAATCGCTGGCCGAGGCCGTCGACGATCCACACAACCGCTTTCGGGAGATGGTCGTGGAAGTGGAGCATCCGACGGAAGGGAAAGTGCCACAGGTGGGCATAGCCACGAAGCTATCGGACACGCCGGGACGCGTGCGTTCACCGTCGCCGCGCCCGGGCCAGCACACGGGCGCGGTGCTGGCGGAGATAGGGTTGAGCGCGGCAGAGGTCGCCGCGCTCAAGAAGAACGGCACAATAGCATAATCGCCGTCGCCACAGCGTCCAGCGACAGGCGAGCAGGCAAGTCAGCCCTCGCAGCCCGGGCTTCGGCAAAAACAGCAGCCGGCTTCCGTTAGCCCCCGATGTTGATCTTTATGTTGCTCAGCGAGGCTAGAGCTTCGTTCGCCGCGTCCATCAGGAACAGGCCGGGGGCAAAGTAGCTACTATCGGTGACAAGGAAGCCCAGGACAATCGCCCAAACGGCGAACCCCGCGGCATTGCAGACAAGCACCGTGCCGGCCGATGCGTTCGTCGCTGCCTGGACGGCGATCGTCGACAACCCGAAGAACAGCGCGATCGACGCCAGTCCGATCCCGAAGTCGGCCGCCGGTATGAACATGAGCACCGACAGCGCCAGCGGCGCGGCCGCCAGGCCCATCACTCGCACGAGCTGCTGCACGTCCGCTTGAGCGCGGAAGACCTGCGTGAGCAGCACATAGACTATCAGTACCCAGGCCACCCACAACGCAATCGAAAACAGGCTGCCCAATACCATCGACTGCATGAGGACTTTGCCCTTGTCGCCGAAGTCCTGCATCGACCACCACAGCCAGCCGCCGAGGCCCGCCAGGAACGTCGCCGCGACGGCCACGATAACCGAGGGAATGGTCGCGGCGGGATCGAGCCTCACCTCGTCGAACACCGTCGTGTCCAGTCGGGCCAGCCGCATCAGCCGGTTCACGAGGCCCTGCATGTCGGCTTGACTAACGTTTACGTTCATTTCCCCCTTGCCTTTCGCGCTTATCGCGTCTTGCGACGCGCGTTACCCATTCCAGCTTGAATATCGGACCTGTTGCCTCCTCCTTTCGCTGGCGCTGCCCACGGCAAGATCACGCCGATCCCATCGTGGGAACCCAGAGAAAAACCTTAACCTGTCATATCACAATATCAATTCTTTGTCAAAGAGGCCTTTTCTTGGGAATTCCAGCGCGACGCGGGTAGCGCGCCGGCGTCACGGCTGTCTTGCGGATAAGCACGAGGCGCTGCGCGTGGCCGCCGTCGGGTAGCCGCAGCGCCTCGCTGGAAGCGATGCTGCCGCCCAGGATGTCGAGCGCGTGCTCCGAGGCTCCTATCTCGCGGAGTGCGCCGCTTCCCTTTGGCGTCGCGAGATGGCCCCCGACGCGGAGGAAGGGCAGTGTCAGCTCCAGCAGCACCGGCAGCGGCGCCAGGGCCCGCGCCAGCACCACGTCGAAGCGCTCGCGGTACGCCGGGTCGCGGCCGGCGTCCTCCCCCCGCGCGGTAACGACCTCCACGCCGTCGATCCCGAGCGACCGGAGCAGCTCGCGGAGGAAGGCGGTGGTGCGCTCGCGGGCATCGAGGAGGGCAAGTAGTAGTTGTGGCAGAAGCATCTTGACCGGCAGGCCGGGGAAGCCGCCGCCCGTGCCCAAGTCGAGAACTCGCGACTCGGACGCCCTGTCCAGGAGGCCCGCGTCGAGTAGCGCCTTCGCCACCGCCAGCGACTCGACGAAGTGGCGCTGCTCGACACGCTCCTTCGTGGCGATGGCCGTGACGCCGGCGCGACGCCCCGACGAGAGCAGCAGATCGGCGTACCGCTCGAACAGGTCCAACTGCTCGGCGCTCAGGTCTAGGCCGAGTTCGGCTGCCCTACTGGCGAGAACTGCGAGCAAGTGCCGTCTCCCAAGTCCCGCCGATTATAACATCGGCGCTGAATTTGACACCCTTCCCGAAGCCCCGTAGAATCGGATTCTAGAGGGGTGCACGACTATTCCGGAAGAGACTCCCACCTTACGGGAAGCAGCGGAGATCTACCTCGCCGGCCTGCCGCCTGAGGAACGGAAGGACGGCCAGGCAGAGGTTCACCGCTTCGTGCGCTGGTACGGCACGGAACGCCGCCTCTCGGAGCTAAACAGCCACGAAGTCTCCAAGTACCCGGAGAGCCTCGGCGTGACCCTGGCGGACGCCTCTCGAAAGCTGGAGCCGGTCCGCTCGTTCCTCACCTTCGCCAAGAAGAAGGGCTTCACGGCGACGAACATGGCCGTCCAGATCCGGCCTCCGAAGCCGGCCAAGGCGATCAAGGCGCCGCGACGGCTCGTCCAAAGGGCGCGCGAGTCCCTCACACGCGAAGGTATCGCCGCTTTGGAGGCGGAGTTGGAGGAGCTTCGTTCTCGGCGACCCGTCCTCACCGCCGAGCTGCAGCGCGCCATGTCCGACAAAGACTTTCGTGAGAATGCGCCGCTCGACGCCCTGCGCGATCAGCAGGGCCACCTGGAGTCGCGCATTCGCGACATCGAAACAGTTGTACATAACGCCGTCGTCGTCGACAAGGCAGGCGTGGCGAAGTCGGAGGTTGAGATGGGGAGCACAGTCCACCTGCGCAATCTCAAGTCCGGCGCCTCGCTCAAGTACACCGTCGTCAGCCGGCGAGAGGTGAACGCCGCCGAGGGCAAGATATCGATCGATTCGCCGATGGGCCGTTCTCTGGTGGCTAGGAGAGAGGGCGAGGAGGTGGAGGTCTCAGCGCCGGCCGGTTCACTCCGCTTCCGGATAGAGAAGATCGAGGCCTAGCGATCGTTTTCCGGCGTGACAGCTCCGAGCGTCGCTGCAGTCGTCGACGCCGGTGCTGGTCTTCTTCGGCCATATGTGATAGTATTCACATTCGTTGAGAGAGGGTGATGGGTCTGTTATCCGGCGCGTGTTTAGGGGAACGACTATGACCACAAAGATCGAGCACGAATTCATACCAGGTTTGGCGGGCGTTCCCGTTACCAAGTCCAAGATCAGTGATATCGATGGCCAGCGAGGTATCCTCAAGCTGCGTGGCTACACCATCCAGGACCTCGCCGAGCACAGCACTTTCGAGGAGACGGCGTACCTCGTCCTCATGGGTGAGCTGCCGACCCGGAAGCAGCTCGAAGCCTTCAAGATCGAGCTCACCACGCACCGCGCCGTCGAACCGACGATCCTCGACCTCATCAAGCTCTTCCCTAGGACCGCCCACCCCATGTCCGCCCTCCAGACCGGCGTCGCTGCCATGGGCCTCTTCCATCCGCGTACGACCGACGACGAAGAGACGAACCACCAGGCGACAGTGCGCCTCATCGCCCAGCTACCCACGATCCTCGCCGCCTTCCAGAACGTGCGCCAGGGGAGAGACCCCATCCCGCCGCTGGACGACCTCAGCCACTCGGCGAACTTCCTCTACATGGTCAACGGTGAGCTTCCCGACCCGCTCGTCGAAAAGATATTCGACGTCTGCCTGATCCTGCACATCGAGCACACCGTTAACGCTTCGACCTTCACGTCGATGGTCGCCTGCTCGACGCTCGCCGACCCCTACAGTACCGTCGCCGCGGCCATCGCGTCGCTGAGCGGCCCGCTGCACGGCGGCGCGAACGAGCGCGTGCTACGCATGCTCCAGGAGATCGGCTCCGTCGAGAACGCCAGGGCGGCGATGGAGGAGAAGATAGCCCGCAAGCAGGTCATATTCGGCCTCGGCCACCGCGAGTACAAGACGATGGACCCGCGCGCCACCATTCTCAAGGGGCTATGCACTCCCCTGTTCGAGAAGTTCGGCTGCACGCCCCTCTACGACGTCGCCGTCGAGGTGGAGAAGGTAGCGATAGACCTGCTCGGCCCCCGCGGCATCTGGCCGAACGTCGACTTCTACTCCGGCATCGTCTACGACATGATGGGGATTCCCGTCGACCTGTTCACGCCCGTCTTCGCCGTCTCCCGCGTCGCCGGCTGGGTGGCGCACTGGGCCGAGCAGTTGAGCGATAACCGCATCTTCCGCCCGACACAGATCTACGAGGGAGAGGACACTCGCTCCTACGTGCCTCTCGGTGCCCGCAGCTAGCCCATGTGGCCCCTTCCTGGGAGTCCGCGACGCGGTCCTTCCGCACTAGAGCTCCTGACCCTCTCCAAGCGCGGTGATCCGCTGCTCTTCGCCAAGGATCAGCAGCATATCCCCTTCGCGCATCGTCTCGTCCGCCTTTGGCCCTACCAGCACCGCGCCTCCGGCCCTGAGAATGCCCAGCACAAAAAGCTCCCCAGGAAGACCGGCGATCTCACCCAGAGTCTTCCCTTCAAGAGCCGATCCCGCGGTGACGGGGACCTGAGTCAGCAGTTGACTCCCACCACCGAGACCGGCCGCGGTATCGACAAAATCGCCAACAAGCGGCTGAATCGCGGCGAGCGCCATCCTTCGTCCCGCCATGCGGTACGGGGAAACCAGTCGGTCAGCGCCGGCGCGGACGAGTTTCGCCTCGTTCGCGGGTTGGCCCACCCTGGCTACTACCAGGATGTTGGGGCAGAGGCTCTTGGCCGCCAGTGTGATGTACGTGTTCTGCGAATCGGAGTCGGAGGCCGCCAACAGTGAGACGGCGTAATCGATTCCAGCGTTCTTCAGGGTTCCATCGACGGCAGGATCGCCCACCACAAACAGATTACCGTCGAAGCGAAGCGCCGCCAGAGACTCGGGGGTCGTCTCAACCACTACGAAGGGGACTCCTCTCTCCCTGAGCTCCGCGGCAATCTCTCTGCCGGCCCGGCCGTAGCCGCACAGAATGTGGTGGCGGCGCAACGCGGCGACGCGCTTCCGCATGCGTTGAGCACTCCATAGGAATCCAAGCTCACCTTCAACCACGAGTTGCAGCACGATGCTCAGCACGTAGAGAAACGCAATGACCGAGAAGACCGCGAGGAACACGTTGAATACTTGCCCGGATGCCGAGAGGGGCCTGGGATCGACAAATGCGACGGTGGTAGCCGTAATGACCGTCACGTAGAAGGCGTAGACGGGGCTCCATCCCTCGATCAGTGAAAAGCCAACGGTTCCCATTATCAGGATGACAGCGACAAGGACACCCGCCGACTGCAGTCGGAAGCGCAAGCTCATCAAGGGGCGTTGCTCTCGTTTCATGCCCTCATGATCGCTTCCCGCCTCCAGCCTGTCAATCAGAGAGCGCATCGACAGAGCGCCGAAGAGCGCTGCATGCACCGGCTCCTAGCTGCACGATTCGCGTCGTCCCGCTCGCGCGCGCCCGCTGAGCTTTCGCCACCCGACGACCGCTATGACCGTGGACTGACGGCAATGGCCCGCCGCTCGGCATCGTCTTGACCGCCCTCACCCCAACACGCTAATCTCAGGACAAAGACGGGTTCGAAGACGAGAGGGATATGCCGAGCCTGCGCGTCGGCCTCGCCCAAATCAACGTCACCGTCGGCGACCTCAAGGGGAACGTCGCCAGGATAGTGAGCTGCGTCGAGCAGGCGCGATCCCTCGCAGTCGACCTGCTCACCTTCCCGGAGCTCGCCGTGCCCGGCTATCCCCCGGAAGACCTCCTCCTGCGGCCGCAGTTCATCCGCGACAACCTCGATGCGCTCGACAGCGTTGTCAAGCGAAGCGCCGGCATCACCCTCATCGTCGGCTTCGTCGATGCCGAAGAGGACATCTACGACGCCGCCGCCATCATCCACGACGGCCGTCTCGTCGACGTCTACCGCAAGCAGTTCCTCCCCAACTACGGCGTCTTCGACGAAGACCGCTACTTCGAGCCGGGCAACCGTTGCGCCGTGTACGAAGTCGCGGGCTTCGGCGTGGGCGTAAACATCTGCGAAGACATCTGGTATCCGGAAGGACCGGCGCAGGCACAGGCCCACGACGGCGCGCAGGTGATAGTGAACATCAGCGCCTCGCCCTTCCAGGCCGAGAAGCGCTTCTTTCGCGAGCGAATGCTCTCCACCCGCGCCAGCGACGCCGCCGCCATGCTCTGCTATGGCAACCTCATCGGCGGCCAGGACGAGCTGGTCTTCGACGGCAACAGCCTGATCGTCGACCCCGAGGGCATGGTTGTCGGCCGCGCGCGCTCTTTCGAGGAGGACCTCCTTGTCTGGGACCTGAACATGGACAAGGTGATGCAGGCGCGCATGCACGCCCCTCGTCGCCGGAAGGAGCGCCCTGCGTTTGCCGGCGTTGCCCCCGAGAAGGTCCACGTTTCATCGAAGCCCTTTGCCGTCGACAAGCCGCCGCTGCCGCCGCACGACGTGACCCCGCTGGAGGGCGTCGCTGAAGTCTATGCCGCCCTTGTCGTGGGCACGCGCGACTACGTGCGCAAGAACGGATTCGAGAAGGTGGTCATCGGGCTCTCCGGCGGCATCGACTCGAGCTTCGTGGCCGCGGTAGCCGTCGACGCGCTGGGCGCCGAGAACGTGATCGGCGTGTCGATGCCGTCGCGCTTTTCGTCGCCCGGCAGCCGAAGCGACGCCCACGCGGTCGCCGAGAACCTGGGCATTCGCCTCATGACCATCCCTATCGAAGAGGCGTTCGACGCGTACCTGAAGATGTTCTCCGAACCGTTCGCCGGCACGGAATTCGGCATCGCGGAGGAGAACCTGCAGACGCGCGTGCGCGGCAACATTCTCATGGGTCTCTCCAACAAGTTCGGCTGGCTGGTGCTGGCGACGGGCAACAAGAGCGAGATGGCGACCGGCTACTCCACCCTCTACGGCGACATGGCCGGCGGCTTCGCGGTGATCAAGGACGTGCCGAAGACGCTGGTCTACAAGCTGGCCGAGTATCGCAACTCGCTCGATGGTAAGCCCGCCATTCCGCAGGCCGTCCTCGACAAGGTGCCCTCCGCCGAGCTCAAGCCGGACCAGGCGGACACGGACACGCTGCCGCCCTACGATGTGCTGGATCCCATCCTTCAAGCCTACGTCGAGGAGGACAAGAGCATGGCGGACCTCTTGGCCGCCGGCTTCGATGAAGAGACAATCAAGCGCGTCATCGCGATGGTCGACCGCAACGAGTACAAGCGACGGCAGGCGCCGCCCGGCGTCAAGATCACGCCCCGCGCCTTTGGCCGGGACCGCCGCCTGCCTATCGCCAACCGCTACCGCGGCTGGTAGCGGCCCCCGTTTCATGCCCGACGCGCCCGTGTCCACGCTCGCCCTCGTCCACGCGCGTCTGATCACGCCCGAGATCGAGATCGCTGACGGCACCGTCGTGATCGCGGGAGGGCGCATCGTCCAGGCCAGCCGGCAGCCACCACCGGATGGCGTTGAGACATCCGACCTCCGCGGCCTCATCGTCGCGCCCGGCTTCATCGATCTCCACGTCCACGGCGGCGGCGGCTTCTCGCTGGCCGGCGGTGACGCGGCGCAAGTGCGTGGCTACGCCCGCTGGGCGGCGACGCGGGGCGTCACCGGATTCCTCATCACCCTCGTCCCCGACACGCGACAGCGCCTGGTCGAGGGCATCGATGCGGCAGTCGCTGCGCTGGACAGCGAAGTCGAGGGCGCGCGGCCGCTCGGCCTCAACCTGGAAGGGCCGTTCCTCAACCCAAGGCGCTCCGGCGCCCTCAGGCCGGGCCTCCTGCGGCCGCCGGACGTCGCCGAGTTCCGCGAATACGCCTCGTCGGCGAAGGACTGCTTGCGTCTGATCACGCTTGCGCCGGAGCTTCCGGGCGCGGACGCCGTCGTCGCCGCGGCGCTGGATGCGGGCGTGGTCGTCGCCCTCGGCCACAGCGACGCGACGTACGAGGAGGCGGAGCGGGCGTTCGCGCTCGGCGTGCGGCACGTGACGCACTGCTTCAATGCGATGCGCCCCTTCGGCCATCGCGACCCCGGCTGTGTCGGCGCCGCCCTGAGCTCGGCGGACGTGACGTGCGAGTTGATCGCTGACGGCGTCCACGTTCACCCGGCCGCGATGGAGATGCTGTTGCGGCTTAAGGGCATCGACAAGAGCGTGCTCGTAACGGACGGCATACCGCTTGCCGGCCTGCCGGGCGGTAGCTTCGAGTTGGAGGGAGTGCAAATCGACGTGAAGGATGGCGTAGCCCGCCGGAAGGACGGGACACTCGCGGGCAGTACGGCGCCCCTCGACGCGATGGTGCGCAACGTGGCCGCGATGGCCGGCGTCGGCGCGTGTGAGGCGATCAGGATGGCGACGCTTAATCCGGCGTCGGTCATCGGCCTGGCGGACCGGAAGGGGAGAGTGACGCCCGGCTACGACGCGGACCTCGTCGTGCTCACGCCGGACCTGCAGGTGGAGATGACATTCGCCGGCGGCGAACTGGTCTACCAGCGCCCGGCGTCGCGGTTCAGACGGTCGACGTAGTCGACCACCTCTGCCAGCCGCTTGACGACCACGTCCGGCCTGCCCTCGCCGGGGTCCTCCTGCCGGTACTGATGCGTCAGCACCGCCTTCATTCCCAGCGCCTGCGCGCCCTGTATGTCCGCCCAGACGATGTCTCCAACGAAGACCGTCTCTTTCGCCTCGACGCCCAGACGGCGCAGCGCCTCCCGGAAGATCGCCGGATGCGGCTTCTCCCAGCCGACCTCCGACGACACGACCAGCGTGTCGATGTATTGCATCAGCCCGTGCTTCACGAGGCTCTTCTCCAGCGCCCTGCTCGACTGGTACGTGTTCGAGACCGCGCCCACAAGCAGACCGCGCTCCTTGAGCGCCGCCAGGACGCGCGGCGTCTCCGGATCGACGGTGTAGCGGATGCTGCGGAAGAGCGCGGCTTCGGCGATCCGGCCAAGGACCTCTGCCGAAACATCGAGCCCGAGTGTCTCGAAGCCCTCCCCGTATATCTCTGCCGTCGGCTTCTGTTCGAGCTTGCCGTGCAACCACGCCACCGTCTCGCGCCGGAACACGGCGGACACCGCGGCCCGCAGCTTCTCTGCCGGCGGTACCGGCTCGCCCGTCTCCCGCGCCAGGCGCCGGCGCAGCGTTTCATACGCCTGCGTCTCGCCGGAGTAGTCGACGTCCCACAGCGTGTAACCCAGGTCGAAGAGGACGGCGCGGACCTTCATTCGTCATCCCTGAAGAAAGGCAAGACTCAACGGCTGCTAGTATGGCAGCATAGCGTCGAATCGGCGGCCCGTTCAAGCGAATAGCCCGCCCGGCGTGGAGAACTCCCGCACGTGGTGGTAAGATAGGGAACGCGTGAGGGAGCGCACGACGACGTGAACGTCTACCTGCTCACCCTGCTGCTGGCGGCTGGAATCGCGCTGGCGACGGCGGTAGCCCTCGAAGCCTATTCTCACCGGATGCGCGTGCCCGGCGTCTTCCGCGTCGACCGCGGCGCCGGCGAGCGGCCCTGCTGGGGCGGCGTCGCCGTGTTTGTCGCCTTTGCGGTCACGCCGTTTGTCGCCTCGGCGCTGTCGGCGAAGGCGTCGGAGTTCTTCTCGCCCAAGTCCGGCGAGTTCCTGGGGTTCCTGGCGGCGGCCGCCCTCATCTTCGCCGTCGGCCTCGTCGACGACTGGAAGGCGCTCGGCTACAAGCCGAAGCTGGTTGTTCAGGTGGTTGCGGCGTCCGCTGTGTACGCCGCCGGCTACAGCATCGACAAGCTGGCAATGCCCTGGGGAGCGGAGATCACGCTCGGCTTCATGGCGCCGGTCCTCACGGTCCTCTGGATCGTCTTCTTCACGAACGCTATCAACCTTATCGACGGCAGGGACGGCGCGGCCACGGGCGTCGCCGTGCTGGCTGCGGTGCCGCTCGCCTACATCGCCGCCGACTCGCACCATCCGACGGTCGCCATCTTCCTGGTCGCCATCGCCGGGGCCGGCCTCGGTTTCATTCCGTTCAACCTGCCGCCTGCGAACAGCTACCTCGGCGACTCCGGCGCGCTGCTGATAGGCTTTCTCCTCGGCTCGCTGTCGATCAGGGCTGCCACGGGCGTGACCGAAGCGTTCTTCTTCGCCGTGCCCGTGATTGCCTTCGGGTTCCCGATCTTGGACACCGTGCTTGCCGCCCTCCGGCGGGCCCTCGACCGCAAGCATCCCTTCGGCCGCGACGCCGATCACATCCATAACCGCCTGGAGAACGCCGGCTTCGGACCGCGCGGTCTGCTGCTCGTCATCTACGGGATGAGCATGCTCTTTTCGGGCGCGGCGATAGTCATGCACGGCATCGAGGTCTTCCTCGTGGAGGCCGCCATAATGGTGGGCTTTGCCGCCGTGCTGGCGCTGGTGCTGGCCAAGCTCGGCTACCTGGTGACCCTCTGGAACAGCCACTCGATCGTCTGGCTGCGACGGCGTCTGACCTTCGAGTCGGAGAGCGAAGGCAAGCCGTTGGACTCGGGGGATTCCACGCAGCGGAGCTAGTCGGCCGCGTTTTCTCCTCGACTCGTCAGCCCCCTTGCCCGATTCGCCAGCAACAGATACCCACAGCGCGCCACTATCCCTCCCGCCACCGCGATGTCGACGACGACGTTCCGCCGCAGGTACTTCTTGTAGTAGTGCCACATGCTGCGATGTCGCGCGACGATGCTCCGGCTGGGCAGCGTGCGGCTGCTGCGACCTATGTGGTGGATCACGGACGTCTGCGGCAGGTAGACGACCTTGTACCCCGCGCGATGCACCCGCTGGCAGAGGTCGACGTCTTCTATGTACATGAAGTAGCTCTCGTCCAGCAGACCGATCTCTTCGAAGAGCGACCGGCGCACCATCAGGCAGGCGCCGGAGACCCAGTCGACGTCGCTGACGCTGTCGTGATGCCAATCGCTTAGCAGGTACTGCCGCGAGTAGCGATTTCGCGGGAAGAGCCGCGTC